>WOYI011275690.1_pt1 | contig 106683 bp, 100 predicted proteins | sample 6423411 | NCBI WGS metagenome assembly WOYI01 (sample SAMN13441803, study PRJNA592873) | oil field metagenome | biome: oil field; feature: oil-well bore; material: oil-contaminated soil; isolation source: oil-contaminated soil from oil-well borehole | place: Germany: Wietze | collected...
TGGTCTTGATTTTTATTGGAACGGACGTAAAATCAACGAATTTTATGTAAGTTTGGGAGTAATAAAGTTATAATTGTAATGAAACCTTATTTACTTCAGGAAACCAACTGGCATGCGGTTAAGGACACTGAATACAGGGTTGCCGTGCTTCCCTGGGGGGCCACCGAAGCTCACAATTACCACCTTCCATACGGGACCGATACTTATTTGGCCACGGAGGTAGCACAACGAAGTGCAGCTCTGGCCTGGGAACAAAATGTGAAAACATTAGTGTTGCCTTCTATGGCCTATGGTGTCAATTCAGGGCAAATGGACATTCCATTCTGTATGCACATGAATCCTTCTACACAACAACGTGTACTGGAAGACATTGTCACTGTGCTTTTACATCATAATGTCAACAGACTGGTCATATTGAACGGTCACGGGGGCAACGCTTTTCAAAACGCCATCCGGGAAATGGAACTTCGTTTTCCGGGAATGCTCATAGTCATAGTGAACTGGTGGCGGGTGCGTCCGGTTGCCCAATATTTTGACAACCCCGGAGATCATGCCGATGAAATGGAAACATCTTCGCTTATGGCCCTGTATCCCCGTTTGGTCCTGCCCCTGGAAGAAGCAGGTCCGGGAAAAGAGCACCGCTTTAGAATTAAAGGTCTGCGCGAAAAGTGGGCCTGGATACCCAGGCGGTGGATCTATACCACCGATGATACCGGGGTAGGGGATCCTTCGGCTTCCACACCTGAAAAAGGAGAAAGATTTTTAAATGACTGTATAAAAGAAGTGGCCGGTTTCCTGGTAGAGCTTGCCGGTATAGAAAAGATGGAGGATCTGTATGAGCAATAAAAAAGCCCTGATCTTTTCAGCTCCTTCGGGTGCCGGAAAATCGACCGTTGTGAATCATTTAATGGAAACGTTTCCAAACCTGGACTTTTCCATTACCGCCACTACCCGGCCAAAACGGGGAAACGAAGAAAACGGGAAAGAATACTACTTTATCTCCAAAGAAGAATTCCGCAAACTTATTGACCAGGATGCCTTTGTGGAATGGGAAGAAGTATACAAAGACAGGTATTACGGAACGTTGAAACTGGAATTGGAACGTATCTGGAACGGGAATAGAGTAGCTGTTTTTGACGTAGATGTGAAAGGAGGGATCAATTTGAAAAAGAAATTCGGGAAAGAGGCACTTTCAGTATTTGTTGCTCCGCCTTCCCTGGATGTTTTACGCGAAAGACTGATTAAACGGGGGACCGATTCAGCACGTGCCATTGAGGAACGATTGGCCAAAGCATCTGTTGAAATGGAAGATGCAAAGCACTTTGATGTGGTTTTAGTGAATGATCGCCTGGAAGATACACTGGACAAGGCTACCGAGATCGTAGCCGCTTTTTTGAACTGACATGACTACGTGCGGTTTATATTTTGGTTCGTTCAATCCTTTTCACATGGGACATCTGGCCATAGTCAATTACCTGGTGTCTTTTACAGATCTGGATATGGTGCGCCTTGTCGTTTCTCCGAACAATCCTCTGAAGGATATTGACCTGTATTCGGCAGACACTCCGGATGAACGTTTGTTGCATATCCGGCAGGTGATGGCAGAAAAAAAATTGCCCGCAGATGTATCAGATGTAGAATTCCAGCTGCACAAACCGCTATACACCATTGAAACGTTGCGTTACCTTAAGAAGACTGAACCAGACGTGTGTTTTGTTCCGGTAATAGGTGGGGACAACCTGGCCGTTATTGAACAATGGCATGAATGGGAAACCATCCTGAAGGAATTTGTCATTTACGTTTATCCGCGTCAGGGAGTGGATCACCCGTCTTTATGTGACAAATACGAGCGTTTTGCCAAAAAGCTCGTTTTACTGCCCGCTCCTGAGATCACCATATCGTCAACATTTATCAGGGAGGGGCTTCAGGCAGGTAAAAATATGAACGGTTACCTGGTATAATTTATCAGATCATGAATGTTTACAGGACAGAAGACATCAGAACTATCGACCGTCTTTTCATGGAAAAAACAGGAGAGACGGAAAAACAGCTGATAGCCCGTGCTGCACGTGCTTTTGTAAAGGCATTCCTTCAACAGGAGAGGGTTCCCGGTAATGTGCTGGTAGCGGCCGGCCCCGGGAATAACGGGGCCGACGCACGTTCCATTGCTATGTTGCTCAAGGAAAATGATTGGCAGGTTCAGCTCATGGATTTTGCAGGAACAATGCATGAGAGTGAACAGGATGATCTGTGGCAGGGCTTTATTGCCGGATTTCACCGGGATACCATTGTAATAGACGGACTTTTCGGTTCAGGCTTGTCCCGTCCGGTTACCGGACGTTACGGTCGTATTATTGAAAGTGTTAACAACCTGAATGCAAAAGTTTATGCCGTGGATATCCCTTCCGGATTGCCCGGTGAGGGTCTGCCGGATCCCTCCGGAGCTGTGGTCCGTGCACAAGTGACATATGCCTTCCAGTTCCCTAAATTTTCTTTCTTTTTTGCCGAGGCATATCCATACACAGGGGACTGGAAAGTGTTGGATATAGGAATGGGAAGCATGGATTACCACGGGGTGGAATGTCCGTTTGTGATGACTCCTCCGGAGTATGTTAAGAAACATTTTCCCCGCATAAGACATCCGTTCTCCTATAAAAACAATTTTGGGCATGCTTTGCTTATTGCGGGTAGCCGCGGAAAGACAGGGGCAGCCTTGCTGGCTGCACGATCCTGCTTGCGTGCGGGATCAGGTTTACTGACCGTTCATGTTCCATCTGCCGGTGAAACGGCCTTTTACACTTCCCTGCCGGAAGCCATGCTGTCGGTGGACAGACGAACGGACGTATCTGGCGACCTGCCCGGAGGGCTTTATCACGGAAAGACTATATTTTCGGCCATCGGAGCCGGTCCCGGTCTGGGCACCGCCCCGGAAACCTCGGGACTCATGGGACAACTGCTGGATCTGTTCAATGAAATGAAGCCTGCCCCGCCACTGGTGCTGGATGCCGATGCATTGAATATCATCTCGGCAAATCCGGTGATGATGTCCCTGATCCCCGAAGGAACCGTGATCACTCCGCATCCGGGTGAATTTGACAGGCTTGTCGCTGCCTGCGGTGGATCAAAGGCAAAAAACGGTCAGGAAAGGGCTTTTCAGGCGGTGAAAATGGCACGGGAAAAGGATATTGTTGTTGTACTGAAAGGCAGGTATACATTGATCGCTACACCCGTGGGACCCCATTGGTTCAATTCAACAGGCAATCCCGGTATGGCTACGGCCGGGAGCGGGGATGTCCTGACGGGTATCATCCTGAGCTTGCTGGCACAGGGATACGATCCCCAAAAGGCGGCCGTTGTGGGCGTATATTTACACGGACTGGCTGGCGACCGTGCCGCATCTTCCGGGCAGCATACCAATTTGCTGGCCGGAGATATTATTGACTGTCTTTGAGCCTTGCGTCAAAAGGATCCCAGGGGGCTGTGATCACAAGCGGCTCTTTTCTTACAGGGTGGTCAAAAGCTACGCGGTAGGCATGAAGGGAGATGCTGCAGTCGGGATTGGAACGGTGAGCCCCGTATTTCAGGTCTCCTTTGATAGGAGATCCTATGGCAGCCAGCTGGCACCGGATCTGGTGGTGTCTGCCCGTAAAAAGTTCAATTTCAAGCAGGTGGTATTTGTGGGTGCTTTCCACGTACCTGTAACGTAATTTAGCTTCACGGGCGCCTTCGGCCGGTGTTTCCCGGGCGTATGACTTGTTTTGCTTTTTGTTTCGCCAAATATAGTGTCTAAGCAGGGCACTGTCTGCCGGAGGTCTTTTGGATACCAGGGCCAGGTAAGTTTTACGTACTTCTCCTTCACGGAACATACGGTTGAGGCGTTCCAGGGCTTTGGATGTTTTTGCAAAAATGCAGATGCCGCTAACGGGACGGTCCAGACGGTGTGGTACACCTATGAACACGTTGCCCGGTTTGAGGTCTCTGTCCTTAATATAAATTTTCAGGATCTCACTCAGGGGTGTGTCACCGGTCTTGTCTCCTTGTACGATCTCTCCGGGAAGTTTGTTTACCACCAGAAGGTGGTTGTCTTCATACAGGATCCGTCGTGCTATGGGGTTGTCTGCAAGATATGACATAGTGACAAAGATAATCATTCCTTCAAACTGCCAACCTGTCAGTAAATCTCTTTTGGCATAACTATTGAGCCAGTCAGGACAGAATTCAGAAATTATTAAAATTTAAAAATATTATTATGGGAAAAATTATTGGTATAGACTTGGGAACCACCAACTCGTGCGTTGCCGTTATGGAAGGTAACGAACCGGTTGTTATCATTAATTCGGAAGGCAAAAGGACCACTCCTTCAGTTGTCGCTTTTGCGGATAACGGAGAACGCAAAATTGGTGATCCGGCCAAGCGTCAGGCTATTACAAATCCCCACAGGACCATTTATTCTATCAAGCGTTTTATGGGGGAAACATTTGATAAAGTAGCCCTGGAACGCAATAGGGTATCTTATGTTGTGGAAAAGGGAGACAACAATACACCACGGGTAAAAATTGACGAACGTTTATATACACCGCAGGAAATTTCTGCCATGGTACTTCAAAAAATGAAAAAGACGGCAGAAGATTTTCTGGGACAGGAAGTGACCGAAGCCGTGATAACCGTTCCTGCATATTTCAGTGATTCACAGCGTCAGGCCACCAAAGAAGCCGGGGAAATTGCCGGGTTGAAGGTACGTCGTATAATCAATGAACCTACAGCAGCGGCATTGGCCTACGGTCTGGACAAGATGAACAAAGACATGAAGGTTGCCGTATATGACCTGGGTGGCGGAACTTTCGATATTTCCATCCTGGAACTGGGAGACGGTGTGTTTGAAGTGAAATCCACCAATGGGGATACACACCTTGGCGGAGATGATTTTGACCAGGCTGTGATCGACTGGCTGGCAGAAGAATTTGCTTCCGACAACAGCAGACTGGACCTGCGTAAAGATCCTATGGCTTTGCAACGTCTGAAAGAAGCGGCCGAAAAAGCCAAGATCGAACTATCCAGCCAGAATTCCACAGAGATCAACCTGCCTTATATCATGCCCGTCGACGGTGTCCCCAAACACCTTGTTAAAACCCTGTCCCGGGCAAAATTCGAACAACTGATAGACAACCTGGTACAACGGACCATGGAGCCTTGTAAAAAAGCCCTTTCAGAGGCCGGTCTGAAGGCTTCGGATATTGATGATGTAATACTGGTGGGTGGGTCAACACGTATACCTGTTATTCAACAACTGGTACAGAAGTTCTTTGGCAAAATACCTAACAAAAGTGTCAATCCCGATGAAGTGGTTGCCGTGGGTGCAGCCATACAAGGCGGTGTACTTTCCGGTGACGTGAAAGACGTTTTGTTGCTGGATGTTACCCCGCTGAGTCTGGGTATTGAAACCTTGGGCGGTGTGATGACAAAATTGATTGAAGCCAACACTACCATACCTACCAAGAAATCACAGGTGTTTTCCACGGCAAGCGATAATCAGCCCTCGGTAGAGATCCATGTTTTGCAAGGAGAACGGCCCATGGCACGCGATAACAAGACCATCGGGCGGTTCCACCTGGACGGAATAGCTCCCGCACCCCGCGGCGTTCCGCAGATTGAAGTGTCTTTTGACATAGATGCCAACGGTATTTTGAATGTCTCGGCAAAAGACAAGGGAACCGGGAAGGAGCAGAAGATTCGCATTGAAGCTTCCTCTGGCCTTACAGAAGACGAGATCAAACGGATGCGTGACGAGGCCAAGGCCAACGAAGATACCGACAAGAAGGAAAAAGAACGTATTGACAAGATCAACGAATCCGATAGCATGATCTTCCAGACAGAGAAACAGCTTAAGGAATACGGTGATAAATTGCCTGCAGATAAAAAAGCGCCCATAGAAGAAGCGTTGGAAAATTTGAAAAAGGCACATAAATCGGAGGATCTTGCTGCCATTGACAGTGCAATGGAAGCAATGAACAAAGCTTGGCATGCGGCTTCTGAGGAAATGTACAAAGCGTCCCAGGCATCGGGCCAGGGACCGCAACAACAACCTCCTTTTGAAGGGGGACAGCCGGACAACGCAGGTAATGATTCCAACAATGAAGAAGGAGAAGTTAAGGATGTAGATTTTGAGGAGGTAAAATAATATGTCGGAAGCAAAGACAAAAAAACATCAGGCTCATACCGGGCCTGATGTTGATCATTTAGAAGAGCAGGAGCTGCAAGAGCAGCAGCAACAGCAAGAAAAACCGCAGAAACAGCAAGCAGAAGAGGCTAAGCCGGAGGTAGAACAGCCTCAGCAATCATCTGATCTGCAGAAAAAACTGGATGATGCCAACGATAGGCTGTTGCGCCTGCAGGCCGAGTTTGACAATTACCGGAAGCGCACAGCAAGGGAACGGCTGGAACTTGTTCTGACAGCTTCTGAAGAGGTGATCAAAGGGATGCTGCCCGTGTTGGATGATTGCCAACGAGCGCTCTCCACACTGGAACAGCTGGAAAACGCCGATCTGCATTCCGTGGAAGGTGTCAGGCTGATCTACAACAAACTGCTTACCTTTTTACAGGGAAAAGGATTGAAGATCATAGAGGCTAAAGGAAAGGCTTTAGATACGGATTTTCATTGTGCGATAGCAAAAGTGCCTGTTAAAGAGAAGAAGATGAAAGGAAAGATCATTGATGTGGCATTGGAAGGATATACACTTAACGGAAAAGTAATCAGGTTCGCTAACGTAATAGTGGGCGAATAAACAGCATTATGGCCAAAAGAGATTATTATGAAGTTCTGGGCGTTGATAAAAGCGCATCTGCCGAGGAAATAAAAAAAGCGTACCGAAAAAAAGCCATTCAATACCACCCGGACAAAAACCCGGGTGATAAAACTACGGAAGAGAAATTTAAGGAGGCTGCCGAGGCATATGATGTGCTGAGTGACCCATCCAAAAAATCCAGATACGATCAGTTTGGTCATGCCGGCGTTGATGGCATGGGAGCCGGAGGTCCCGGCGGATTTGGAGGAAGTTTCACAATGGACGACATATTTTCCCGCTTTGGGGATATATTCGGAGAAGCATTCGGGGGAAGTCCCTTTGGCAGTGCGTTCGGAGGACGTGCCAATCCCCGGCGGGGGGTACGTCGGGGGTCGGATATTCGCATTCGCGTAAAGTTAACCTTGAAAGAGATCGCTTACGGAACAAACAAAGTAGTGAAGATCAACAAGCTTAAAACCTGCAGTCATTGCCACGGAAAAGGAGCGGTGTCCGATTCGGACACAAAAACTTGTCCCACCTGCAACGGATCGGGAGTCTTTACAAGGATCACACATACGTTCCTGGGGCAAATGCAGAGTTCCAGCCCTTGTCCGGCCTGTCACGGAGAAGGAAAGATCATTGTGAATGTCTGCCCGATTTGTAAAGGTGAAGGCGTGGTCAAGGAAGCCGAGGAGATATCGTTTTCCATCCCAAAAGGTGTGGAAGAAGGTATGCAGTTGACCATCAGCGGTAAGGGGAATGCGCCCAAGAGAGGTGGGGTCAACGGCAATCTACTGGTAGTGATTGAAGAAGAACCGCATCCCGAGTTGCAGCGTGATGGTCACGATCTGATCTATACGTTATTTGTTTCCTATGCACAGGCAGCTTTGGGAGATGATGTAGAAATACCTGCCATTGACGGCAAAGTCAAAATTAAAGTGGATGCCGGCACACAGAGTGGCCGAATATTGCGTCTGAGAGGCAAAGGGCTCCCGGATGTTAACGGTTACGGGACTGGAGATCTGCTGGTATTTGTGCAATTATGGACTCCCAGAAAACTCAGCAGGGATGAAAAAGAATTGTTGTCCAAACTTAAGGATTCTCCTAACTTTGCTCCGAACCCCGCCAAAGAAGAAAAAAATTTCTTTGACCGGATGAAAAAAATGTTTTCGTAATGGTTTCTCGTTTGAAACGCATACCGGTGCTGGTGACGGCGTTGGGTTTCGTTTTTATATCGCTTTGGGCGCAGGAAAATGATCTGACAGGTTATTACCGATCCCCCTTAGCCGTAAATCCGCTAACTTTAAGCGGGAGTATGGGAGAGTTTCGTGCCACCCATTTTCACACCGGTTATGATTTTCGTGTAGGCGGTGTTTCCGGGGCTCCCGTTTATGCTGTAGCCGAAGGGTATATTTCCCGGATCACGGTATCTTCGGGTGGGTTCGGGAATGCCTTGCAGATAACCCATCCCAACGGGACAGTCTCGTTTTACGGGCACCTGGATTCATTTGTTCCGAATATTGCTGCGTACGTAGAGGAAAAACAATATGCAGAAAGGCAATTTGGAGTATCCCTGGATTGCCCTCCGGAAATGTTCCCCGTAAACAAAGGACAACAAATAGGGAAAGCAGGTAACTCCGGAGATTCGGCGGGTCCGCATTTGCATTTTGAGATCCGTTACAGGGATTCTCTTTTGTCGCCCTCTTACATTACTGCCAACCTGATCCGTCACGGCGTTTATGAGATCGAGGACACTTTGCCGCCGGAATTCAGAGCCATACAGTTCTACGGTTTCAGTAAGGATGTTGACGGGATTGTGCAAACACGCCTGATCGCGGATTTAGACGGGAACAGGAATCATGTTGCCGTGAATGTAGCTGATACTTTTTTTGTTGCCATAGATGCCATTGACCGGATGAACAACACCTGGTCCCGCATGAGCATAGAAAAATGGGAAATGTTCCTGGATACTGCGCTTATATACAGCTACAGGAATGAGGATCTTCTGTTGGAACAGACCAGGTACATATTGTCACTGGTTTATTATCCGGAAAGGGCTGTCAACGGCAGGAGTTTATTGAAAACATGGGTGGAACCGGGCAATATGCTGATAGACGGACGTATTGAGGCTTCCACCGGAGGGTTGATCTTTTTAAACGACACTTTGGATCACACACTATTCATAGTAGTACACGACGGTGCGGGGAACCGGGCCAAACGCAGTTTTACTGTCAGGAAAAAGAGCGGAATTGATATTCTTGTGGCTGACAAAGTGCTTAAAGAATCAGGATCTTCTGAGGTATTATTGCAGTACGAATACGAAAAGCGTTTTAGCTGGGATACGATCAATGTTTTTGAGACAGGTGATATTCACGTAAAAATTCCACCTAAGGCGTTGTATAAAGACATAATGTTCCGGGCTATCCGGGTAGAACCAGAACAATGGTGTCTGCATACGGCAGAAGAACCACTTCATTTGCCCATGAATGTTCAATGGAATGTGCCTGTTTCCATCCCTGATACTCTATACGATAAAGTAGTTGTATTGCGTCAGTCGGATAACGGCCGTGATCCCCACATGCAGGCAGCCGATCCGCGTCTCTGGAGGTTTGTTGGCGGGGTTTGCCGGGACAGTATTGTATCGTTTCGCAGCAATGCCTTTGGCAGGTTTAAAATGGATGTGGATACAATCCCCCCGGCTGTTAGTGCTTCTTTTAGCCGCGGAGCAGATCTGAGGGGAAGAAAAAGCATCTACTTTACCCTTAAGGATGAATGTTCCGGGATTGATTCCTATATCATAACCATTGACGGAAAATGGATTCTGGGAGAACATGACGGAAAACGCTCCAGAGTAACGTGCAGGCTTGATCCCAAAAGGATCCAAAAGGGTATAAAGCATGATCTTGTATTGCATGTAACGGATCAGAAGAATAACAGTACCGAGTATAAAACCGAATTTGTATGGTAAATTTTAATCCTGAAGAGGGCATAACCGCTCTGGGGCTGATGTCCGGCACTTCACTGGATGGTCTGGATCTGTGCCTGGCGCATTTTACGTTGAACAACGGATTATGGTCTTACAAGATAGAATGTGCCGATGCAGTCACGTATCCGGAAGAACTCAAAGAAGCCCTGGCAACTGCACAATCCATAACGGCATTGGAATACGCCCGCCTGCATTCCGATTACGGCATATACCTGGGCGGGCAGGTAAAGGCGTTTATGGATAGATTCCACGTTAAACCCCAATTGGTGGCATCCCACGGGCATACGATCTTTCACCAGCCTTCCATCCGGCTTACCAGTCAGATAGGCAGTGGAGCCGGAATAGCTGCAGAAAGCGGTGTTCCAGCAGTCTGCGATTTCCGGACTACCGATGTGGCACTTCACGGACAGGGAGCTCCCCTGGTCCCGGTCGGAGACAGGTACCTGTTTGGAGATTTTGATTACTGCCTGAATCTGGGCGGTTTTTCCAATATATCTTCTGAAGGGCCGGGCGGGACAAGAAAGGCTTATGATATTACCGCCGTAAATTACGTCCTGAACCATTATACCCGGCAAAAAGGGGAGGATTTTGACAAAGACGGGAACCATGCCCGGAATGGAAAAGTGAACAAAACGGTTTTGGATGCGCTAAACGAGCTTCCTTTTTACAAGAAGTCCGGACCCAAATCCCTGGGCAGGGAATGGGTGGAGGGGCAGGTATTCCCGCTGATCGATTCGTTCGGGATCACAACAGATAATATTTTGGCCACTTACTGTGAGCATATAGCTGTACAGACCTCTTTCCATGTAAGTTCCGGATCAAAGGTGTTGGTCACCGGCGGAGGGGCGTTCAACAGGTATTTGATGGAACGAATGGCTGCTGTGGCCAAAGGAACGATCTTTCATATTCCCGATGATCTTACGGTGAATTTCAAAGAAGCGCTTATCTTTGCATTCCTGGGTGTTTTATATGTAAATGACATCCCGTCCTGTTTGTCATCGGTGACCGGCAGCCTGCACGACAATATCGGTGGAGCGATGTATAAATAAATGTTTATAAAAAGTTTGGGTAAAAAGAAAAAAGCACTACCTTTGCAAGCCCAAAATTAATACGATACGTACGAAGATGGACTTAATAAAAGCAGCAGAGCAAGCATTTGCAGGAGAAAGTAAAAACTTTCCGGATTTTAAATCAGGGGATACCGTTACGGTAACTTACAAGATAAAGGATGAGAACAAGGAACGTCTGCAAAAATTCCGCGGAGTGTGCATTCAGCGTAAAGGCTCCGGCGTGTCCGAAACATTTACGGTTCGCAAGATCTCAAACGGAGTGGGAGTAGAGCGTATATTCCCTTACACTTCACCTTTTATTGATTCCATAGAAGTAAACAAATACGGAAAGGTACGCCGTGCCCGCATTTATTACCTCCGCAATCTTACAGGTAAGAAAGCCCGTATTAAAGAAAGAAGGGTCAACCTGGACAAAACAGCTAAAGCTGAGGCATAGTTTACCGGCCCCGTAGCTCAACTGAATAGAGCATTTGACTACGGATCAAAAGGTTACAGGTTTGAATCCTGTCGGGGTCACACGACATTGTGGCGCAGAATCATGGAGATTCTGCGCCACTTGTTTTTTATCCCGTATATTTTCTACCTTTGTTTCAATGAAAAAAATGGTAAAAATATACCTGCCTTCTGAAGAAGAAGCTGAACTGCCTGTAGTGGAGGGTGTGAAATGCGGGTTCCCTTCTCCCGCGGAGGATTTTTCAGATATGCGGTTGAACATAACCCGGGAAATAGTTAAGAACCCGGCTTCCACATTTTATGCCCGGGTAAGCGGCAACAGCATGATAAACGAGGGTATAGGGGACGGGGATATACTGGTGGTTGACAAATCGGTGGATCCTTACGACGGTTGTATTGCTATTTGTTATGTGGATGGGGAATTTACGTTAAAACGCGTTGAACGGCACAACGATCATTTAATGCTGGTACCTGGCAATAAGGCCTATAAGCCCATTCAGGTTACGGCTGATAATCATTTTACCATCTGGGGTGTGGTCCGTTATGTGATCAAAAAACTCTGATCATGTATGCACTGGCCGACTGCAACAATTTTTTCGTAAGTTGCGAAAGGGTGTTCAATCCGGGATTGAACGGCCGGCCGGTAATTGTCCTTTCCAACAACGACGGATGTGCCGTTTCGCGAAGCAACGAGGCCAAGGTGCTTGGTATCACAATGGGTGTTCCCCTCTTTAAGATCAGGGATATCGTAGAAAAATACAATGTAGCTGTTTTTTCATCCAATTTTGCCCTTTACGGGGACATGTCCCAGCGGGTACACCAGACTTTACGTCAATTGGCTCCGGCAATAGAAATTTATTCCATTGACGAAGCGTTTTTGGACCTCAGGGGGCTGGAACAGACAGATCTGGATGCCTTTGCCAAAAAGGCCTCGGCAATGTGTTTTAAAAACACGGGAATTCCGGTGTCGGTGGGGGTCGCTCCTACTAAAACACTGGCCAAGATCGCCTCCAAATACTGCAAAAAGCGTCCGGAGCTGCAGGGCGGTTACTTTTTACACCACAAAGAGGATATCCGTGAAATTCTAAAGGCTGTTCCGGTGGAGGATATATGGGGTATAGGGAGAAGGTATTCACAAAAACTGCGTTCTAACGGAGTGCATACTGCAGCGGATTTTGTATCCCTGCCTCCGGAATGGGTGCGAAAACAAATGAGTATCAACGGGCTGCGTACACAAAATGAATTGAAAGGAGAACCCTGTATAGATTTCCTGGATATCGTACCTCCCAAAAAGCAGATTTGCGTATCACGCAGTTTTGCTCGGGAAATGTATGATTTTGGGAATATATCCGAACAGGTATCGCTTTTTACGGCTATGGTGTGCGAAAAGCTTCGCCGGCAAAAAAGTGCATGTCACCAGGTTATAGTTTTTCTGCTTACCAACCGTTTTAAGGAGGATGCTCCCCAGCAATACGAAAGCCGCATGTTTACGTTTCCTGTGGCCGCTTCCAGTACGTTGGAGATTAACCGTATTGTTCTTAAGGAGTTGTCCTTCCTGTACAGGAAAGGATACGGTTATAAAAAAGCCGGGGTCATAGTAACGGGGATCATACCTGAAGATGCGGTTCAATTGAATTTGTATGACAGTACGGACAGGATGAAACAATCCCGGCTGATGAAAGTAATGGATGAGTTGAACGAACGGATTGGTCACGGCACTCTGTCTGTGGCTACCGAATCCCGCGAGGGGATTAAAATGAACCGGCAGCGGCTTTCTCCCCAATATACTACTAAATGGGCCGATATCCCCGTGGTAAGATCTTCCGGCTGATTGTATAATTTCGTGATTTTTTTTAACTTTAAAAGTTATTTTTAAAATGTTAGCTATGAGGTGGTTACTAGCTGGTCTGCTGCTCCTCACATTATCAGGCTGTTCAAACGAAATTAAGGAAGAATTGCTTTATGGCACCTGGATCATGGAAAGCATAGATGGTCAGGATATTCATACAAATGATTTCTTTGTGATCAGGTTTAACCCGGACGGAACGGAAATGCACGCTTCTCCTTTGTATGAGGATTCCGTCAATGTAAGATGGTTTCACGGTGAAGATTATACTTTCAGGTTTCTTTCTGATACAAAAAGATCAATAAGGATAACCGGAACATCCCCATTGGGCATCCCGGTAGATCTTAACCTTAACATTTTGAAGCTTACACGGGATAAGCTGGTTTATTTTTATGCCGAGCCCTATATTGCCGGAGCTTATATCTCGGATCACCGTCCCATTACTCTGCGCAGGCCCAAAGACGATTATTCACAGGAGATCACGGGAACATGGGAATATGAAATGGAGGGGAAGAAGTTCCGTATGGAGTTCCTGAACGGGGAAATGTACAATTTTCATGTTTTAGACGGTCAGTCATGGACCATTACTTCCGATTTACCAGAAAGGTATTATTTGTACGGAGATTTTTTGGTTGTCTATACTGTAAAAGAATGGGATGGAATAGAAAGAAATCACATGCACTGGCATGACAACTGGCATCTGGAAATTAAAGGTGATAAAATGTACATGACAGCTTTCCGGGGTCTGGACGATGTACAACTCAAGATCATTGCCCGGAAAAAGTGAAAAATCTTAATTAACTATATAAAATAGTTACGTAACTAAAAAATATAGTTATATTTGTGGTGAGAAGAAATTTTTATTATGAAACTCACTGCAAAAGAAGAAGAATTAATGACCTTTTTCTGGGACAAAGGACCTCTCTTTGTTAGGGAGCTCCTGGATTGTTACAACCAGCCCAGGCCGCATTTCAATACATTGTCTACTATTGTGCGGGGGCTGGAAGAAAAAGGCTTTCTGGACCATAACGCTTATGGCAATTCCCATCAGTATTATCCTGTTGTAAGCCGTGAAGATTTCAGAAGATCCACGCTTAAGGGTGTTATACGTAAATATTACAGCAGTTCGGCCTTCAGTGCCGTTTCTTCACTCATAGACGAAGAGGCCATATCCCTGGAAGAACTGAAAAAACTCATAACAGAAGTAGAGCGAAAAAACAGCTGATTATGGGCGCTTTTGTAACATATCTGTTGAAGGCCGGCATTTTCCTGCTGTTCTTTTACCTGTTCAATCGGCTGTTGCTGGCCAAAGAAACATTTCACCGGTTCAACCGGATCGTATGGTTGCTGATCATACCGCTTTCCCTGTTGCTTCCTTTCTGTATTCCGGGGTCCTTTGATCCCCTTGCCTGGTTTGGTCCAAAGCAACAACAAGGGCAGATGCTCATACTACCGGAAGGGATGACCGCTACGGTGATGGATCCCTCTGATGGATCTTTTGGAATGGCCCGTATGGTACAATGGATCCTCCTGGTTTATTTCACTGGCATGTTTATCTGTTTCCTTTTCTTTGTCATATCGTACATAAAGCTGGCGGCCATATTGTGGAAAAACAAAGGCAACGGGAAGGAAGCCGCGTTTGAGAACCTGCTTAACCAATGCAAAAAACTGAGCAGGGTTACAGGAAAGGTCAGGCTACTGGTCCACTCACAGGAAACCGCCCCGTTCAGCTGGATGCGCTACATAGTAGTTTCTGAAAAGGATATGACAGAGGACGGGAAGGATATTCTTATCCACGAATTGTCCCACGTTCGTAAGGGACATTCCTGGGACTTGATACTAACGGACCTGCTCATTCTTTTCCAGTGGTTCAATCCCGCTGCCTGGCTCATGAAACAATCCATACAGCAGGTCCAAGAATTCCAGGCCGACGATGCGGTCCTTAAAGCAGGCATTAATGCAAAACAATACCAACTATTATTAATTAAAAAAGCTGTTGGCACAAGACGCTACTCCATGGTCAACAGCTTTAATCACAGCAAACTTAAAAAAAGAATTACCATGATGTGGAAAAAGAAATCAAGTAAATGGGCGTTTGCAAAGTGCATGTACGCTCTACCTCTCGCATTCATTGCCATTACGGCTTTTGCAACACCTGAAATCTCGGGTCGGTTGTCAGAGATTTCCTCTGTCAAAGATATAAAAATTTCTTTGCAGCAGAGCATTAAGCCCCAAGACCCACCTGTGCCAGTACCTGTACCTCCGCCTGCTGTTCCCATTGCAGAGGCTGTTCCGCAGGCTGACCAGGATACGCTGGTCCCCCTGGCCACGGTTGAAACCAAACCTTTGTTTGCCAACGGGGAAGGGGAAGAAGCATTTACCCGCTGGGTGTTTGAACATATTAAATACCCGGAAGAAGCCAAAACCAAAGGGATTCAGGGTAGGGTGGTCGCTGCTTTTGTGCTAAACCACGAAGGAATTGTTACAAATGTACAAATACTCAGGGGAGTACATCCCTTGCTGGACGCCGAAGCCATCCGGGTACTGGAATCTTCTCCAAAATGGGAACGTCCCGGGGTATATAAAGGCAAAAAAGCTAATGTTAGATACAATTTCCCGCTAAACTTTTCACTAAATAAAGATAAAAAAGATGAAGCGTCGGTAAAACAATCAACCAACCCGGAAGACTTGGGCCTGGAACCCGCGATTTTTGCCAACGGAAAAGGGGAAAATGAATTTGCTTTTTGGGTGATGCAACATGTGAAATATCCGGAGGATGCAAAAAATGAAGGAGCCGGAGGAAGGCTTTTGGTATCTTATGAGCTTTCGAAAGAAGGCACTATTACTCAGGTTGAGATTATCGGAGGAGTTCATGCTTCCATAGATGCCGAGGTCTTGCGTGTCATAGAATCTTCACCCAAATGGGAAAAACCTGCCATGAAGGAAGGCATCCCGGTCAATGTCTCTTATGTGATGCCGATGATTTTCTCGTTAAGAGGTAATGACCGGGATAGCGCTAAAACCATAAAGGAATTGAAAGATCTAAAGAAACTTCAAGTTTTGGATGGTTTTATTGTAGTGGGTTATGGTAATCAATCCGATGTAAAACACGATGTTACAAAAATTCCCAAAGATGTACTTGTTATTGTCGATGGTAAGGAAGTCGAAGATCTTCAAGAACTCGATCCCGACGACATTGAAAGCATTGAAGTGTTGAAAGATGCTGCAGCCATAGAAAAATATGGAGAAAAAGGCAGAAAAGGTGTGATCATTGTTACTCGGAAATAATCTCAAAGGTTCTGATGCTAAGAATCTCCGGGATTTTTTACCTTTGAACATGCAAAAAATCCTTACATCATTATTATTGCTGTTGGCTGTTGCCTGCAGCAATTTTTCTTCCATAGAGAAACACCGCATAGGCAAACCCGTTGACTCGGAAAAGATCATGCCCCTTTTCACCAACCAGGTGCCGGAAGAATTGCGGTTCCTGCATTTGAAGGCCGGGCCCCTCAATCGCAGGAATATGAAAACAAAAGCCTATGCCACGTTAAAAGCCCGGATGCTGACAACGGTTTGTGATACCACCAATCCCGGCGTAGGGATCGCGGCACCCCAGGTAGGGATCAGCAAACAGATCATTGCCGTGCAACGTCTGGACAAGGAAGGAGAGCCTTTTGAGTTTTACGTCAATCCGGTGATAGAAACGTACGGTGAAGAGAAAAAGTGGGGATGGGAAGGTTGCCTCTCGGTCCCCGGAGAAAGAGATACCGTGCTGCGTTCCACACAGGTGATGATCGCCTATAGAGACCAGGATTCCTGGCAGATAGTCCGGGATTCGGTTTCAGGATTTACAGCCATTATTTTTCAGCACGAGATCGATCACCTGAACGGGAAGCTTTATATTGATTGATATTGTCCACCATCATGGCCACCAGGCGCTTCCGTGCTTCTATGGAAGCCCACCCTATGTGCGGTGTCAGGAATAGTTTTGACCGGTCTTTTACCTTGTAATAACAATGATCCGCGGGGAGTGGCTCGGCACTGAAAACGTCCATTCCTGCTCCGGCCAGCCGGTTTTCGTTCAGTGCATCGGCCAGTGCACATTCATCTACGATGGCCCCTCGGCCCATGTTGAAAAGATAGGCCGAGGCCTTCATCTTTTCCAACTCGGCTTTTCTGATCAACCCGCGCGTCTTTGCGTTGAGGGGAGAATGAATGCTCACCAAATCCGAGGTGCGCAACAACTCATCCAGTTCAACGCGCCGGTATTGCCCGCCGGCACGGTCTTTCCCCGAGGAAGAATAATACACCACGTTCATGCCGAAAGCCGAGGCAATGGCCGCCACTTTCCGCCCAATGGTGCCCATACCGATGATCCCTATCCGCTTGCCGTTGAGTTCGTGGAAATACCTACCCCCGAAATGGGTGGGCAGCCCGCTTTCCGAGTAGGCCTTTGAATGTGCAAACTGGTTGAAATACGGTCCCTGTTGCACACATGAGAGAATGTGCAAAAAAGTGGTCTGCGCCACACTGTCGGTGGAATACCCGGCCACGTTCATCACTGTGATCCCTGCCTTGGCTGCATACTCCAGGTCAATGATATCCATACCGGTGGCCGCCACACAGATCAGCCCCAGGTTTTTGGCCGTTTGCATGTGCTCACTCCCGATCTTCACTTTGTTCACCAGCACAACATCCGCCTCTGTAATGCGCGGGATCACTTCCTGCGGAAGGGTATTGTAATATACGGTTAACGTACCGAATTGTTCAAATGGGCTCAGATCGATGTCATCCCCCATGGTAGCAGCGTCCAGGAATACCAGTTTCATACGGCAAATTTAGAGAATCTCAGAGATTCTGCGCAACTCTGCTTTGAAGAGAATCGTAATACGTTGTTTATCTGCTAATTGAAACTATTGGAGTGGATTTTTTGCGCAGAATCTCTGAGATTCCCTAAATTGCAACCATGAAAAAGTGGCTATTGCTTATTGGTATTATTCTGTTTGTTTCTTGCAGCAGTGAACCCGTACTGGATATAACAGGCGGTAAGGTGCAGGGTGTGGAAACGGATATCCCCGGTATATATGTATTTAAGGGTATTCCTTACGCAGCACCTCCGGTAGGGGATTTGCGCTGGAAAGAACCGCAGCCTGTGGTTCCGTGGGATGGGGTCTTGTTGGCCCATACATTCGGTCCTGCCGCCCCGCAGTCCGATAAAGTAAGCGGAAAGCCCGGTGTGGGGATCGATTATATAAAAGAGTTTTATGCCGCCGGGGATCCTTTGCGCAGCGAGGATTGCCTGTACCTGAACGTGTGGACTCCTGCTCCCGGAAAGACCCGGAAAAAACTGCCGGTGGCCCTGTGGATACACGGCGGGGCCTATATGCAGGGATTCGGTCATGAGATAGAGTTTGACGGGTTGGAATACGCCAAAAGGGACGTGATCCTGGTGACAATAAATTACAGGCTTGGGCTTTTGGGCTACCTGGCTCATCCTTTACTGACGCAGGAAAGTCCTAACAATTCTTCAGGGAATTACGGGCTGCTGGACCAGATAGCTGCTTTGGACTGGGTAATAGCAAATATTGAGCAATTCGGAGGAGATCCCCACAATATTACGGTTTTCGGGCAATCTGCAGGAGCAGGAAGCGTTCAGGCCATGGTTACCTCTCCCTTGAGCCGGAATAAGATGCAACGCGCTATCATTCAGAGTGGCGGAGGGTTGAACGGTCTGAGTACGACTCCGTTCATTCCCCAGATGGAACAGGTAGGACAGGCATTGTTTACCGATACGGATATCAATACTTTGGAACAGATGAGGGCCATGACCTTTGAAGAATTGCAACAATTGTTCACCGGATGGATGATCAAAAACAAACGGTTTATGATGCTCCGTCCCAATATTGACCAGTACGTCCTGGTGGAGGAATTCAGTAAGGCAGCCATGGAAGGAGGAATTGCTGACATTCCGTTTATGATAGGAGGGTGCAAGGACGATATGAGCCCTGTCATGACCGGTCAGTCGCTCTACGATCTGAGTATAGCGTTGGAATACCGGGGCAGGCGTCCGGCCTACATTTACCGCTTTGACCGGGAATTGCCCGGGGACGATAACGGGGCGTTCCACTCGGCCGAGCTGTGGTACGTTTTTGGCACGCTGGACCGTGCCTGGCGGCCTTTTACAGCGGAGGACCGCGTGCTGAGCCACCGGATGATCGATCACTGGACGGCCTTTATGAAAAACGGAGATCCCAACGCGGAAGGACTTCCACGCTGGGATCCGTATACCTCGGCAAATCCTGCCCGGATGCATTTCGATCTTTAAGATCTTACGGGCGGTTGGGCTGCTCCCATTTGTGGGTTTGGCTGCAGCGGATCATCAGACTCTGATCGCCAATACCTATCTTAAAATCGCCTTCTTCCAGCACCCATTTTCCGTCCTGTCCCACAAAGGCCAGGTCTTGTGCCGGAATAGTCAGTGTGACGGTTTTTGTTTCACCCGGTTTCAGGGATACCTTGTCAAAAGCCCGCAGACGCCTGTTGTCCGGCATCAGGGAAGCGTATAGATCTGAAGAATAGAGTAATACACTTTCTTTGCCGGCCACTTCACCTGTATTTTTCACATCTATGGTAAAGGTCAGCTCATCCCCGGCGATAAAGGAGGTTTTATCTGTCTTCAGGTTGGAATATGCAAAGGTCGTATAGCTGAGTCCGTACCCGAAAGGCCACTGGATATGTGTATTGGCAAAATAGTCGTAGGGTCCGTCAATGGGAGAGCGTGCTTCACACACTTTGTAATCGTAGGTAGTGTACCCGTTGGGACCGCTGGGATAGGTGAAAGACATCCGGCCGCTGAAATTCACCTCTCCGGAAAGCAGGTTGGCCAGGGCATCTCCGCCGTAATTGCCCGGAAGCATTACGTTCACTATGCCTTTTGCCATCGGGACCAGGTCGGCGATGACCCGGGGACGGCCCTGGTTCAGAATCAGGATCACCGGTTTCCCGGTAGCGGCCAGTGCTTTTACCAGGTCGGTCTGGTTCTGTGAGATATGCAGATCGTTGATATTGCCGGTCGTTTCGCAATAGGAATTTTCCCCTATGCAAACCATGATGTAATCAGCCCCGGTCGCTGCAGCTACTGCCTTTTCAATTTCCGGTTCGTGCTCCATGGTCCAGAATCCCTGCTCGTTGTACAACACACCCGGTTCGTAAATAATGTTCCCGCTTCCGAATTCGTTTTGAATGGCTTCCAGGATGGTGTTGAATTGTTCTGTGAAACGGTCTGTCCCGCTTCCCTGCCAGGTATAGCTCCAGCCGCCGTTCAGTCCCCGCATGGTGTGGGCATTGGGCCCGGCTATCAGGATCTTTTTGCCTTTGGGCAGCGGAAGGATTCCTTCTTCATTTTTCAGCAGCACAATGGATTCCTGGGCCGCTTCCAGCGAGAGGGCTGCAAATGCAGGATCGCCAAAGCGGGGGTAATCCTCTATCACGGTGTAAGGAGTATCGAACAAGCCCAGGCGGAATTTCAGACGCAGGATACGCCGTACGGCATCGTCAATGCGGCTCATGGGTACCTGGCCTTCCTCTACCAGTTCTTTCAGGTCAATGCAGAACTGCCAGCTGGAAGGCACCATGGCCATGTCGATGCCCGCGTTGATGGCCATTTTGACTGCCTCTTTGTAGGACGAAGCAATCCGGTCGCGTTCGTGCAGGCTGGTAATATCGGCCCAGTCCGTAACGATCATCCCGTCCCAGCCCAGGTCTTCCTTGACCCATTGGGTCAGCAGGATGGGATTGGCTACGCCGTTCACCCCGTTGATGGTGGAGGAGTTGGTCATGATGGACAGCGCTCCGCTGCGCAATGCCTCCAGGAACGGGGCAAACTGCTTTTCGCGCATATCCTGGTCGTTGATGATGGCCTGGGTGCGGTCTAGCCCGTTGAAGGGCACTCCGTAGCCCATGTAATGTTTCAGACAGGCCGAGATGTTGTCTTTGCCTATGCGGTTGGGATCTGCTCCCTGCATGCCCAGTATGACTTCCCTTCCGATTTCCGAAGCCAGGAGGGGATCTTCTCCGTAACCTTCCCAGAAGCGCGGCCAGGCCGGCTGGCGGCCCATGTCCAGCACCGGGTTGAACGACCAGTGAATGCCTCCGGCCCGTGTTTCGTAAGCGGTAACCTCACCGGTACGGCGGGCCAGATCCCGGTTGAAGGTAGCTGCCATATTGACCCCCTGCGGGAACAGCGTGCCGTCCGAGATATAGGTAGATCCGTGGATCTGGTCTATTCCATACAAACAAGGAATGCCAATGGCTTCCAGGGACTTGTCCTGGATGGTTTTCATGATGTGATTCCATTGTTTGACGCTCTGGGCTGTTGTATAGGGTGTATTGAGTATAGAACCGACTTTATATTTGACAAAAACAGAGTCCATGATGGCCGGATCAAATTCAACGCCCTTCTTCATCTGGATCTGTTGCTGAAGTTGATAAAATTTGAATCCGTTCTGACGCAGTTTGTCCTTGTTGGCCAGATCGGCTGCATCGTATTCGTTTTCCAGTCCGTGCTCTTTGATCAATACTTCCAGGTCCTCCTGGGAAAGTGAGATCAATTTCATCATTTGGGCTTGCATGTTGGGTAGCAGCAGGTTGATATCCAGCTGCGTCATCTGCCCGACCTTTTCGGTCAAAGTCATTTTGGAAAGGATCTTGTCAATTTGTTGCTCCATTTGGGGATCCTGCGGGATCACCGGAATGTTCTGTGCGTTTGCTCCCGGCATGTTTGCCATACAGCAAAGGACCAGGATTATTGAAGTGATGATGTGCTTTTTCATGGGGATAAAGATAATCATCTTCAAGATACCGCGCCACTTCAACGAAGGTAAAATCACAACCGGCAGTATATCTGACGATTGCATTTTTCTTAAAAAGGCTGTGGCGCGGTATCTTGAAGATGATCTGCCGCCTGCAGGATCTTGTTTTTCAGCAGGGGCTCGTAATCGGGGTGTTCCTGCAGGAAGGCAGCCACGATGTCAGCGGCGGCGCGGGAGTTGTGCCCACCCAGGCAGGCCGAGATCCAGGAGGTGGGGAAAAAGATGTCCCCGGTCTGTTGCACTTCCTCCAACCCGTCAAGTGCCGGACGAATGTATTTCTGAGCATGTTCCTGTCGCAGGAAATGGTTCAGGTAACCTAAAGCCGAGATGACCCAGGGTTCGGTGCTCCGGTTTTCAACTTCAAGGAGCGATTCGAAAAAGGCGTCCCGTGCCGAAGGGTCCGGATCCACGGCTTGCACTATGAAAGCAAAGGCTTTCCGGCGGTCGGGGTTGGTGATGCGTTCCAGTTGTTTTTCCTTAATGTAGGATGCTTTTTTGGGCAGGCGGATCATCAGCTGGTAAGCGAGTGAGGTCATTTCCGTTTCTGCGAAAGGAAGTTCGTCGAATGATTTGCCGCTATCCCATTGCTCAAACAGTTGCTGAGTGATCAGGGAATCGGTAAAGAGCCCGGCAAGGGTGCGGTAGGCCAGCAGGCGGTATTCTTTGTCTTCCTGCATATCGGCAGCGGTTTTAAGTAAAAATGTTTCTGTACGGCTGTCTTTTTCAGTGGTATAACGCAGGGTGGCATCCGCCAGGTATGAAAGGGCGGAATTTCGCACCAGGTTGTTGGTCTCGGCAGGGAGGTAACGGATTAGGGCGAGGGTAAAAGCATCGCCGGAAAGGTTCCCGGCCAGCATATTCTCGTATAAGGTCATCAATAGGGAAAGCCGTGTCTCTTCCGCCTCAAAACGAGCCAGGTTGTGCAATATGTATTCCAGGCTCAGGCTGTCGGGCAGGAACATGCCGTAAGCCAGACCGTCGGTATTGGGAAGGATACATTTCATGCCGGGGGGAACGGGCGTCTTTGCCTCGGCAAGTTCCAGGTCAAGGGTAATGATCCGGTTCCGGATCCCGTTCAATTTCTGCTCCCTGTCGGTCAGGGAAAAGGTGATCTTTTGCGGCCAGAGGAGGCCCCGGCCCAGCGGATCGGTTTGCGTAACAACCAGGGAATCGTTTGAAATACAGGCGCGTATATGTGGCATTCCCCGGCTGTGGATCCACACCCGGCTCCAGCTTTCCAGGTTTTCCGGGGTCTCACGGTCCAGGATGGAGATCAAATCTTCCCAGGTGGCGTTGCCGTAAGCGAATTGCTGCAAATAGGTACGGATACCTTTGCGGAAGGCTTCAGGACCCATCCGTTCAACCAGCATGTTCATTACAATAGGGGCTTTGTCGTAGATGATATTCCCGTATATCAGGCCGGCTTTGGCCAGGTTGTCCAGGGGCTGCTTGATGGCGTTGGTACCGGTGGTCCGGTCCACGGCGTACGAAGCTGCGTAAAAAGCGCGCAGATCGTTCAGGCGGTGGTTGATGCCGGGAAACTGCGGACGGATCATTTGGGCGGCAAAATAATTGGCAAACACTTCTTTGGTCCAGACATCGTCAAACCAGTCCATGGTCACGTAATCCCCAAACCACATGTGTGCCGTTTCGTGTGCTATGAGCGACATGCGGCCCAGTTGCTCCCCGGTGGTGGGGTGTTCTCCCAGGAACATGCGGCGGTCGTTGTACAACGTGGCCCCGGTGTGTTCCATGCCCCCGTACTGGAAACCGGGCAGGATTATGAAGTCGTATTTGGCAAACGGGTAGGGGATCCAGGTGTATTCTTCCAGCCATTCCAGCGAGGCGAACACCTGGTCAAAGATGATCCCGGTCTGGGCGATCTTCAGCGGGTCGGTTTCCCTGTGGTAAAGCGATATGCTGCGCCCGTTGCGGGTCTGGGTCACCTGTTGGAATTCCCCGGTCACAAACGAGAACAGGTAGGTGCTCAGGGGCTCGGTGGTTCCGAACCGGATGGTTTTGCGCTTGTTGTCAACGGAAGCTTCATTCGGTGCGGTGTTGGATATGGCCACCCAGTGTTCGGGAACTTCCAGGGTCAGGGTGTAGGCCGCTTTCAGGTTGGGCTGATCAAAACAGGGGAACAACGTCCGGGCCCTGTCCGGGACCAGCAGCGTGTACAGGAATTCTTCGTTCCGGTTTAAGGATTGTTCTCCGGCGCGGAAATCAATGGCTATGGTGTTCGTATCCTTTTTGAAATACCTGCGGGGCAGGACAATATGTTCATTCGTAAAACGGGATTGTGCCACCCGGCCGTTCACCTGTATAGATTTTACGGAGGCAGGGTTTTCCTTGAAATCCAGAATGATCTGCCGAGGCCTTTCCAGATTGAAACTGATAGTCTGGGCCGCGCGGATGGGAGCCTTCGGATCCTCCGGCAGATTGAAAAAAAGCTCATATCCGAGTCCGGAAACGGCCTCCTTTCGTTCCCGAGCCAGCTGCAGACTCACCCCGGGTTCGGGGCCCGAGCAACCCAGGAAGGCAAGGATCAGTGGGATTATTGTGAATTTGCGCATGTATAAAGGTAAAAATCTCAGAGATTCTGAGCAAGTCTAAATGGTATCAAAATACAATTAGATGAATATCAGTGTTATGCATTATACCAACGAATGTTGTTGCGCAGAATCTCTGAGATTTTTACCTTTAGGGTCGGGAGCGTGCTGCCCAAGATGCTGGTCTGGGGGATCCTGGGTATGCTGATCGTGCTGATGTTTGCCGTATTCTCGGGAGGCGTGGACAGTGCTGCCTCGCAAGGATTGCTGATCTCTGAGTGCAGCGATACCTGCCCGCAGGTGGTGCAATTCATTTCCAGGTTGCGCCGGGCGCTGTTCATCTCGGCAATCATGAATTTGACTTTCGGGCCGGTGTTCATGGCGGCGCACCGCATTACCGATGTGTATATTGACAAGCGCTTTTCGGGGGAAAAGGTGACCTTTGCCGAGGTTATTCCCGGGATTGACTGGGGGCGCTTCATCAAGGAGATCGTGGAGGTGACCATTCCGGTATTCTGGATCCCGGCACATACCATCACGTTCCTGCTGCCAGGCCAGTACAGGGTGCTTTTTGCCGCCTCGTTGTCCATTGTGCTGGGGCTGATCCTGTCTTTTGCAAAAATGAGGAATCTGAAAATTTCAAATACAAAACCATAAACCATGCGCTGCTTACTGTCAATTATTTTAGTTACTGTCCACCTCGGGCTATTTGCTCAGAATGTGAACAAACAGAATTTTCCGGAAAAGAAAAACTTTAACCGGGTAGAGATGGCATTGCCACAGGTGAACGGATATACGGTGTTGAGGTGCGACTTTCACACTCATACGGTATTTTCGGACGGCCTGGTCTGGCCGACTTACCGGGTAGGAGAAGCCTGGATACAGGGGCTGGATGTGCTGGCCATTACCGATCATATTGAATACCGTCCCTTTAAGGAATATGTGAGCGGAGATTTGAATACTTCCTACGAGCTGGCCTTACCGATGGCAAGGGAGTATGGCATCATGCTTATCAGAGGGACCGAGGTTACCCGCAAGCAAGGCGTAATAGGTCATTTCAATGCCCTTTTCATACAAGATGCCAATGATATTGAGCAGCCCGATCCGGAAAAAGCCTTGCAGGCAGCTTATGACCAGGGCGCTTTCATCATGTACAACCATCCTGCCTGGGCGCTGGATACCTGTTTGCTTACGGAATTTCAGCAGGACATTATAGACAAAGGACTTGTCCGAGGCATAGAAGTGTTCAACAATGACGAGTTTTATCCCAGGGCGCTTTCATGGAGCCGGGATCAGAAGCTGACCGTATTTGCTTCTTCCGATGTTCATGCGACCATGACCGATGTACTGGAAGCTCATTTTCCTGACGGAACCGGGACAATGTTCCGTCCCATGACTTTAGTGTTCGTAAAAGAGAAGACTCAGGAAGGGGTTCGGGAAGCCCTGGATGGCAGGCGCACCCTGGCATATTTTTATGGTAACGTGGCCGGCGAAGAACAGTGGCTCAAATCGCTGTTCCTGGCCTCGGTCAAACTGGAAAAAGTCTCTGAAAAAGGAAAATCAGCCTCTTACAAAATGACCAACCTTTCCGGTATCCAATATAAATTCACCATAGGCGATGCCCAATACATTCTGGATGCAGGATCCTCCATACACATCACCCTGCCTGTGAACAAGCGGGAAGTATCGATGCACGTTCTGAACATGCATTACTACGAAGGCAAACACCCGGTGGTGAGTATGGTGCTTTAAATGGAGTTGAGTTTGACTGCGCCACAGACCTCCTTTTTTGCGCCACAGACTCGCACTACTGCGCTACAGATCCGCATTACTGCGCCAGAAACCCCCTTGACTGCGCCACAGACCCCACTTAAGTGCGCCCGAAATGGAGTTTGACTGCGCAAGAATCTCAAGCTGATCTACAAAGCGTTGTAAAACAGCATGTTGTGTTTTGGACGTTTTCGTTGGCGCAGTCAAACTCCATTTGAACAGCGTTTACGGCCCAAAGCTCGGCCAAAAACTCTTCTTTTAATGGGAGTATGTATTGGGGGAACAATGAATCGCACAATTTTTACGCATATTACCCCTATAACTCGGCATATGCAGGAAATCAGACAGCCGTACCCATTTCCCTACCCTGGGCACAGACTCAGTCTGCCGCCGGAAATTCGGACCATCTTGGATCACTGGATTTTATGGTGGCAACTCCTCTTACGGTAGCCAATGGTGGGGCAGTGGACCTGACATTCAATCATTTGTTTAGCATGATAGAGTTCCAGGTAGTAGGGAGTGGAACATTGACCCAGGTTAGCCTAAGCGGGGCCTATCCCCTGGCATGTGAAGGAACTATTGACCTGACACAAGATCCGGATCCAAATTTTTACAATATAACAACGAGCGGGACCACCAAAAACGTAACAGTTACCCTGAGTACACCGGTTACGCTTAATTCAACTGAGCCCGTAAGCGTTTACATGATGGTGCTGCCCGGTATACAAGACCCTATTATGAAGATAGCCATTACAACTGACGGGGTATGGAAAGAAATGGAGAAAGAGACTCTTTATGTTTTACACGGTTTTACTCGTGTTTTATATGAACCGGGTTTTGCACGGGGTAAAAAATATGTGGTTTCACTGGATACTGCGGATGAAGGGTGGAGCAATGAGTTTACCGATTCCAGGGATGAAGCAGCTTACAACTACAGAATGATTGGTACTCAGGTGTGGATGACAGAGAACCTGGCGTATTTGCCTACGGTTGTCCCCTCGGACATAGGCTCAGATGCAGCGCCGAGATATTACGTTTACAGTTACGAAGGAGACAATATTAATACCGCGAAAATGTATAATGAATACATCTTTTATGGAGTATTGTACAACTGGCCGGCTGCCATGGATCTGTCAACCAGCAGCAGTGCAAATCCCAGTGGTGTACAAGGAGCTTGTCCTGAAGGCTGGCACCTGCCCAGTGATGCCGAGTGGACAACACTTACTACTTATCTTGGAGGAGAGTTTGTTGCCGGCGGTAAGATGAAAGAAACAGGGACAACACATTGGAATGATCCAAACTCAGGAGCAACCAATGAAAGTGGTTTTTCAGGCCGTCCCGGAGGATTCCGTTCCTACAGTGGATCATTTATCGAGATAGGCAACTACGGCTATTGGTGGAGTTCTACGGAGGGCACTTCAAATACTAATGCCTGGAGACGATACCTCTGTTACAATAACGGACAAGTTGACAGGCTCTACAGCTCCAATACAATACAATCAATAGAATAGGTATGTCTGTTCATTGTGTAAGGGATTAAGTGTGTGTTCAAATGGAGTTTGACTGCGCCACAGACCACACTTAAGTGCGCCCGAAATGGAGTTTGACTGCGCAAGAATCTCAAGCTGATCTACAAAGCGTTGTAAAACAGCATGTTGTGTTTTGGACGTTTTCGTTGGCGCAGTCAAACTCCATTTGAGGTGCTTTCTATTTTAAAAAATGGGGACGCTGGGGGGACGCGAAAAGAGAATGAAAAAACCAAATTACTGAAATTCAATAATTTGGCTTGAGTAAACGTGCCCAGGACAAGACTCGAACTTGCACACCGTAACCGGCACCACCCCCTCAAAGTGGCGTGTCTACCAATTCCACCACCTGGGCAATTTGCGCGGCAAATATAAGACAAATTTCCTTATTCTTCCTATATTTGTTGGATAAAAATTTGACTATGGACACGCACACAACACTTCAACGCAGGGCTGTAGAAATGGCGGCAAAACTCCGTAAAGAGGGAGCAGATAAACCGGCACCGGAAGAATCTTTCAGTTTGTTTAAACACAAAGGGGACATGATCTATCTGGTAGGCGATATCGAATCCAGAGAAGTTAACCTGGATAAAGATTACCATATACAGAAAGTAATGCTTTCCGCTATGCGTAAGAACCTGGTATCGTGTGTTCAGGAAGTATCCGAGGGAGGGCCTTTTGAGGCGTTGCTCCGTGCAGCCATGCCTGCTGAACTGGGTTTTGATATCACAACGGATTCCGAGATCCCGGAAGAAAAATTCCTTTTTGAGGATCCCGGCACGTGTGCCGTCGTTACGGTTCCCATAGATAAAGATGAGGAACTTGTACAATTTCTGTTCGACAACCAGGTCACGGTAATGACACTGGGCCACGTAACCAAGGGAGATATTCGCATAGATGACCAATCCTACGGAAATATCCGCCAGATATGATCTGACCAACAGGATCTTCAACGCCATCGCCCGACGCTACGACAGAACCAACTGCATCCTTTCGTTTGGTTTTAACGCAATGTGGCACAAAAAACTCATAGGCGAAGTGAGGAAAGTCCCAAATGGCAATATCCTGGATCTGGCCTGCGGAACGGGGACCCTTACCAAAAAACTGGCACGCCTGCAAAGCGTGAAGATCACCGGTCTGGACCCCTCGGCAAATATGCTGTCCGTGGCCAAAAAGCGGCTCGGCACAAAGGAAAACATAGTTTTTGTGAAGGGATATGCCGAGTCTCTTCCGTTCTCCGAAGGATCTTTCGCTGTGGTAACGGTTTCCTACGGGATCAGGAATTTTGCCGATATGGATGCTTCGTTCCGTCAAATACTCAAAGTGCTGGAGCCGGGCGGCAGGCTTTTTATCCTGGAGTTTTCGCTAAAAGCGGAAAACCCGGCAAAATATGCGTTCCAAATGTTTTACATTCACCGGATGCTCCCGCTGCTGGGCTGGATGAGTACCGGAGAAAAAAGTGCCTATACGTATTTGAGGGACTCTGTGGAATCGTTTCCCCGGACGCAGGAAATCTGCCACCGGATGGAGCAGGCGGGTTATCATGAGGTCACATACAAGAGGCTCACTCCCGGAGTGGCCGTTTTGTTTACTGGGGTTAAATAAGGATTATGATTGATTTCAGCTTCAGTTCATTCTTCAGTCTTATGCTTTACCTTTTCTATTTGGGGTTGGCGCTGTACTTCATTTATGACCTGATCTTTAAAAGACACAATCCCGTAAAATCACTCTCCTGGATCGTGGTCATGCTTATGCTGCCCTACATTGGTCTGATACTGTACATTTACGTGGGAAGGGATTACAGACGTACAAAAATTTACAGCCGGAAAGGATTGCATGACGAACGGCTGAAAAAAGAACTGAGCGCCCAACAGGTAGAACAACTCAACGCCAATCGGGGCGAGTTACCGAAACCGATCGCATCTCACAAAAAGATCGTATTGTTGGCACTGAACAACAGCCGGAGCATACTGACCGAACACAACAGAACCCGGTTGTACTTTACCGGAAAAGAAGCCCTGGAAGCCATGTACAAAAGCGCTGAAGGTGCAAAACAACACATTCACCTGCAGTCCTTTATCATAGAAAACGATTCGGTAGGGACACAGTGGAAAAATCTGCTGATAAAAAAAGCCAAAGAAGAAGTGGACGTATGTGTCATTTACGATGATTTTGGCAGCTGGCATTTGCCCCGTTCCTTTAAAAATCAAATGCTGGAGGCAGGAGTGCACATACAGCCCTTCGGAAAAGTAAGGTTCACCGGGATGCGTACTATGATCAATTACCGGAATCACCGCAAGCTTTTAATAGTGGACGGTGTGGAAGGATTCCTGGGTGGTGTCAACATTGCCGACAGGTATTACGATGGCGGGAACAGCCTGGAATGGCACGATACACATATGCGCATAGAAGGAGAAGCGGTAAGGCAACTGGAGTCCAGTTTCCTGATGGACTGGTTCTTCATAACTCACAAAAACCTTAGAAGAAGGAAACCTTACAGTTATCGGCTTCCCCCTATGCAGGAAGATACAGTCCATGAAACCTGTTACATCCAGATAGTCAGTTCAGGACCTGACAGCGACTGGGCAGACATCATGCAGCTATACCTCACATTCATTACAGAAGCCAAAGAACGCATCAGCATAACCACTCCGTATTTTATTCCCAATGAATCCATACTCAACGCCCTGCGCACGGCAGCCCTGGGTGGTGTAGAAGTACGCCTGATGCTGCCCCAGGAAGCCGACAGCCGCTTTGTTCACTACGCCAGCCTTTCCTACGTGAGTGAACTGCTGGAAGCAGGTGTTAAGGTATACCTTTACACAAAAGGCTTCATTCATTCCAAAACCATAAGCATAGACGGAAAAAGTTGTATAATAGGCTCGGCCAACCTGGACAACAGGAGCCTTGACGATCATTTTGAAGTTGGTGCCATAGTCTACAATCCGGCAGTCAGCGCAGAACTGGAAGACCAATTTGACCGCTACCTGGATGATTCCCTCCTGATATCCCCCAGAACATGGGAGAAAAGACCGGTACGACAAAAAGTGTCCGAGGCACTCACCCGCCTGTTAAGCCCATTGCTTTAAAACTTGCTCATAATACCGGAGATTTCTATATTTGTAACAGCATTTACTATATCATATGTTACTAAGTAAAAAAATGGGGGTTTATTTGAACCAGGCACATTTCCTGTTCAAACAATGCTTTCTTAGCGAACTGGTAGCCAATAACGTAGATCTCACCCCCGAGCAGTACCTGCTTATTGATCTGTTATGGGATGAAGGCTCCATGACGCAACAGGAGATCGCCGACCAGATGCAAAAGGATAAAAATTCCATTACAAAATTGGTTGACGGTCTCGAAAAAAAGGGCTATGTGGTGCGCGAAACCAATCCGAAGGATCGTCGTAAAAACCGTGTGATCGTAACCAAAACAGGTGAAGCAAAAAAACAGGAGATCACACGCATCGCCATTAATGCAGCAGATAACATTTTGGGCGGGATCCCTACAGAAGAATTGAACACTGTAGTGGAAGTACTGAACAAGCTCAACAAAAACATGAAAAAAATCTTGCAAAAAAGATAAGAATGAGTACAGAATACATATTGAAGAATTGTGCTACGGGAAGGCTTTTTGAAGATACGGGGTGGCTTTTGTCCGATCCACAGTGCGTGGATCCGTCTTTGATCAGGGCATTATACAAAAAGAAACAGATAGATTACGACAGGGAAGAAAACGGGTTGTATCGCTATGCAGACTGGATGCCGGTAAGAAGGATGCTCAAAGGTTCGGCAGCACCTGTGACCTATAAGAGCGAAGCCCTGGCAGGACATTTGGGGCTGAAAAAACTATACGTAACCTTCAGCGGTTATTGGCCTCAAAGAGGTGCCTTCATGAAAACCTGTTCTTTCAAAGAAACCGAGGCCTATTCCGTTTGTGCTCATATCCCTGAAAACGAAAAACGTACCATGATCGTGGCTTCGGCCGGAAACACGGCAAGAGCGTTTGCCAGGGTTTGTTCAGAGAACAAAATTCCTTTGTTGCTGTTTGTCCCATACGACAATCTGGATACGCTTTGGTTTGAAGACAGGTTGGATCCGTGCGTGAAACTTATCTGTTCTCCCTCCGGATCGGATTATTACGATGCCATTGAACTGAGCAATCGTTATTGTGAAGACAAAATCCATTTTTTTGCCGAGGGGGGGGCAAAGAACATCGCACGACGTGACGGTATGGGAACAACCGTCCTTTCTGCAACGACATTCATTGGAAGGATCCCTGATTATTATTTCCAGGCCGTAGGAAGCGGAACCGGGGCGATCGCTGCCTGGGAAGCCAACAAACGTTTGATAGAGGATGGTCGTTTTGGAAATACTGTCATGCGTCTGATTCCTTCACAAAATGCACCTTTTTTGCCGATTTATAAAGCCTGGAATTCCGCCGGAAGGGAATTGGAGATCATGAATGCTGGAGAGGCAAGGCAAAAATCGTCAAGTATTCGTGCCAAGGTCCTGGCCAATAGGAAGCCGCCTTACAGTATTCCCGGCGGATTGTACGATGCCTTGTCAGAAACAGGCGGGTATATGGATTATGCGACTAATGATGAACTGGAACGTGCAAAACGTTTGTTTGAAGAACTCGAAGGCATTGACATAGATCCGGCTGCAGGAGTCGCTACCGCCAGCCTGATAAAAAATGTCAGATCCGGGATCATTGATCCACAGGCAGTTATTATGCTCAATATTACAGGTGGCGGAGAGGAATTGTTCAAAAAAGAACACTCCGTAAAGTACATGAAACCCCTGGAGGATCTGTCCCTTTTGAGTGCGTAGGTTGAATTAGTTCTGTTGGCTATGTCCCAGTGGGGAATCAGGCTCGTTGGCCATCATCCGGAATTCCATTTTAGACACAAAGCGAGGGAAGAATTTTGCCATAAAAACCGTCAATTTTCCCAGAGGAGTTAAAACAACAGTGTCTTTTCTTTTAATGATGCCGTTCAACATGTGAATAGCCACACTTTGGGCCGACATCATTTTTTCTTCTGTCCGGGGTGTCTTTCCCTGCGAAGTGCCATCGGCAGTAAGTGCAGAGACGCGGACGTTGGAAGACGTAAATCCGGGTGCAAAGGTCATCACGTGCAATCCGTCGTATAAATGTTCGGTACGCAAGGTATCCAGGAACCCGTTCATGGCATATTTGGATGATGAGTACCCGGTTCTTGCAGGAAGCCCTTTAAAGCCTGCAATGGAAGTAACCCCCACAACTGAACCTTTGCTTTCCAGCAATCGGGGCAATGCGTATTTAGTACAATAGACGCATCCCCAAAAATTTACATCCATAAGCGTTTTAAGGACGGAAAGATCGACATCCCTGAATAAAGCCCGCATGGAAAGCCCTGCGTTGTTGACCAGGATGTCAATACGCCCAAAACGTTCCACTGTTTTTTCTATTAGTATTTTGCAATCCGATTCTCGGGAAACGTCGGTGATAACGGTTAATACGGGATTGTCTTTCAGTTCATCTTCCAGGGCTTTTAGCTTATCTCCGGAACGTGCTGCCAGTACAACAGAAGCTCCGGCCTGTGAAAAAATACGGGCGCATTCCAGTCCGATGCCTGAAGATGCGCCTGTGATTATTGCCACTTTGCCCTGTAAGGTCTTTTTCATGGTTATTCAACAGCCATGTTCTTGATCTCGTTCCCTTTATACTTGCCCGCCTTCAATTTTTCCTGGATTTCACGGAACGCATTAAGCGTGTATTCAACATGTTCCAGGGAGTGCATGGCTGTTGGAATGAGCCTGTACATGATAACATCCCGGGGAACAACCGGGTATACGACCACGGAACAGAATATCTTGTAATTTTCCCTCAGATCTATCAGGATATTGGTGGCTTCAACCAGTTCCCCTTTCAAAAAAACAGGCGTTACACAAGCCTCTGCAGCTCCTATGTCAAAGCCGTTTTTTCTCAAACCGTCCTGAAGCGTTCTTGTGATAAGCCATAATTTTTCCCGTAATTCGGGTTGTGTGCGGATCATTTCCAAACGTTTCAACAACCCTTCCACCATGGCCATAGGCAGGCTTTTGGCATATATCTGGGAACGCAGGTTGTACCTTAAATAATTGATAATATTGGCAGGACCGGCAACAAAGCCCCCGATCCCGGCCATGGATTTGGCAAAGGCCCCAAAATAGAGGTCTACTTCATCTATAACGTTAAAATGTTCGGAGGTCCCGCGTCCGTTTTCACCCATAACTCCAAACCCGTGGGCATCGTCTATCAAAATACGGAAATTGTATTTCTTTTTGAGTGAAACTATCTGATCCAGAAATCCCAACGCCCCGGTCATACCGTATACACCTTCCGTAATGAGCAGGATGCCGCCACCGGTCTTTTCTGTAAGACGGGTGGCACGTTCCAGGGCTTTGTCGCATTTTTCCAGATTATTGTGGGGATATACGATTCTCTGTCCCATGTGAAGACGCATACCGTCCATGATGCAGGCGTGGGCCTGTGAATCATAGACCACTACATCGCGCCGGTTCAGCAGGGCATCAATGGTAGAAACCATTCCCTGGTATCCGAAATTGAAAAGAAAGGCATCTTCTTTTTTTTCGAAATCTGCCAGTTCCCGCTCCAGCTTTTCGTGCAGGGAGGTGTGTCCACTCATCATACGGGCACCCATGGGGTAAGCCAGGCCCCACCTTTCGGCTCCGGCCGCATCGGCTTTCCTGACCTCGGGATGATTGGCAAGTCCAAGGTAATTGTTGAATGTCCAGGCAAGCATTTTTTTGCCCTGGAACATCATGTAGGGTTCAATGGGACCCTCCAGCTTGGGGAACATGAAATATCCGTGCGCTTTTCTTCGGTATTGGCCTAAAGGGCCGCCTTCGTCTTTTTTGATCCTCTCAAAAATATCCATAATAATTATGCGTCTATGTTTGCGTATTTGGCATGTTGTTCTATGAATTCCCTGCGAGGAGGCACTTCGTCTCCCATCAACATAGAGAAAATGCGGTCAGCTTCAACAGCATTGTCTATGGTGATCTGGCGCAGTATGCGGTTTTCCGGATTCATGGTAGTATCCCACAACTGGACAGCGTCCATTTCACCCAGACCTTTGTAGCGCTGTACGGAAACGGTACTTTCTTTTCCTTTTCCCAATTCTTCAACGGCAGCATGTCGTTGATCTTCCGTCCAGCAATAACGTTCTTCTTTGCCTCGTTTGACAAGATAGAGCGGGGGAGAGGCTATATAGACATGGCCTCCCTGGATAAGATCAGGCATGTGGCGGAAAAAGAAAGTCAGCAACAGGGTGTCAATGTGGCTTCCGTCCACATCGGCATCCGTCATAATAATAACACGATGATACCTGAGTTTGCTCATATTAAGAGCTTTACTGTCTTCTTCCGTGCCGCGGGTCACTCCGAATGCGGTATAAATATTGCGTATTTCTTCGTTCTCAAAAACACGGTGTTCCTGGGCTTTTTCCACGTTCAGGATCTTACCCCGTAAAGGCAGGATGGCCTGGAAAGAACGGTCACGGCCACTTTTGGCCGTACCGCCTGCAGAATCCCCCTCCACCAGGAAGATCTCACTCTTTTCAGGATCCCTGTTGGAACAGTCGGCCAGTTTTCCGGGCAGTCCGGCACCGGACATCACGGTTTTGCGCTGTACCAGTTCCCGGGCCTTACGTGCTGCATGACGAGCCGTAGCCGCCATGATGACCTTTTCCACAATGGTTTTTGCATCTTTGGGATTCTCTTCCAGGTAATTCTCCAAAGCAGTGCTTACGGACTGGGAAACGGCAGCCATGACTTCACTGTTGCCGAGTTTGGTCTTTGTCTGACCTTCAAACTGCGGTTCGTTGACCTTTACCGATATGATGGCCGTCAATCCTTCCCGGAAATCGGCGGGGTCTATGTCAAATTTCAGTTTGCTGAGCATACCGCTTTTTTCGGCGTAATTTTTAAGGGTTGTGGTAAGTCCCCTGCGGAATCCGGTCAGGTGGGTGCCTCCTTCTATGGTGTTGATATTATTAACGTAAGAGTGAATGTTTTCCGAAAATCCCGTGTTGTATTGCATGGCAATTTCTATTGGGATGTTGGCTTTGTTCGTTTCCAGGTAGATAGGTGTTTCCGTAAGAGGATCACGTGTTTTGTCAAGAAATTTTACAAAATCAAGTAACCCGGTTTCCGAGTAAAATTCGTCTTTCCGGAATCCTTTCCTGACAGCGTTTTCTTCGTCTATTTCTTCGGTAAACACATCTTCTTCTGCATTTTCCCGATGATCTTCTATGGTAAGACGGACCCCTTTGTTCAGGAAAGCCAGCTCACGAAGTCTTGTCGAGAGAATGTCATAGCTATATTCGGTACTTAAAGTAAAGATATCTTTGTCCGGGACAAAATGGATCACAGTCCCGGTATCGTCACTATCGCCAATGATCTCTATGGGAGCCTGGGGAACGCCCCGGGAAAATTCCTGTCTGAATATTTTGCCTTCCCGGTGTATAGTAGCCACCAGTTTGTAGGACAGGGCATTGACACAGGAAAGACCCACACCGTGCAAACCTCCCGAAACTTTATAGGAGTCTTTGGAAAATTTACCACCGGCATGCAAAACGGTCAGTACCACTTCAAGGGCAGACCTTTTTTCTTTTTCGTGTATACCTGTTGGAATACCACGACCGTTATCGGTAACGGTTATACTGTTGTCGGTATTGATAACTACTTTTATCTGGTCACAATAACCGGCCAGCGCCTCGTCTATGGAATTGTCCACCACTTCATAAACCAGGTGGTGTAATCCCCTTGATCCTATGTCCCCAATGTACATGGAAGGACGTTTCCTGACAGCTTCCAGTCCTTCAAGGACCTGGATGCTCTCTGCAGAATACTGATTCTCTTTGCTCACTTTTTCATGCTTTGAATAACACGTAAAGTTATGGAAAAAGCATCAGAAAACCTAATTAAAAACGGAACGTTATACCTCCCCCGAAAGTCAATCCGGGATTGGGATAGAGATAAAAATAGGAGATGTCTTTATTTAGCAGGTTGCTCCCAAAAATGTATACAGATAAATACCGGTTCATTACGTATTCCATCTTCAATCCAAGATCCAGAAATCCGGGTACAGCAACATCGGGAACTCCGTCAATCCAAGAGGGAGTAAAGCAGGCATCGCGCCAATACCCCGTTGCACTCACAATAATCCGTTCCCGCCAATTATACCGGGCGTAACCGGAAGCCTCCAAAATTGGCTTGTGCCAGGGCGGGTTCCCGGAACTCAACGCGTAATGGTGCCATTCTCCGGACACTCCGGCTTCAAAAGGATCGGAACGGAAAGATAAAGAACCGCCGACAGTATACCTGGTTTCATTGGCATAATGCATGTCGTACAATCCCGGGTATCCCTGGGTATTGTTTTGTGTCCCATAGAAAAATTGGTTTTTTGTGTAACGGTAGGATCCGTAAATGTTGTAATGAAAACGGTCTCCCAGTGTACCTGTAAGTCCGACCTGCATATTCCACGGGATGGTGGCATCATACATTTCATTGGCAAATATCCACGGATTTTCGCGCATCCTTTCCTGGTATGTGTTCAGGCGGTGATTGCCTTCCATTTTGGCATACAGCGTAAGCCAGTCGTCGGCTATGGTCAGATGAGCATCAAACCAGGGAAATACTCCAAAATTATTCCCGTCCGGTCTTAAAAGGTATCCGATCTGCACCCCCGCTCCGACTTTGTGCCTGTTACCGCTCCATAGTATGTGAGGAAAAACATTTAGTACAGCCCTCGATGCAGAAACCCCGTCCAGTGTCCACCGGTTGCTTACAAACTTTGCTGAAGCTCCCAGGTTTATGGAGAAACCCTCAGCCAGGTAATGCCCGGTAGAGGCTTCAATATCCAGGATGTTTTCCCGAATAACCGGCAGGCTGTCAAAGGGACCCAAAATACTGTTTTTGGCATGACGGTAGCCTGATTTCCAGTAATAATGCCATGTGCCCGGTGAATTGCTGAGTGAATACGTCTCAATTTCAACACCGGCTTTATAATAGTTTTGCCTGTTCAGTCCCTGGATGGAAAGCAAATCAATAACAGAATACGTGTTGTTAAGGTGTTCTCCAAGGGCACGGACACGGAAAGTATTGTTCTTTCCCCTGTGTTCCAGGGTAACAGCTCCCTCTGTTGCCATTCTGGTATCCTTGTCAAGGAGTGAACGGTGACGTGCCTGGATCCCGGCAAACCACCCTTTACTTATGGGTGTATGCAATAAAATATCGGCCAGGGGAGTCCAGGGATACCCGGTCCCAAGGTTTATGTATCCAAAGTGTCTTTGGATCGGTTGAAATGCCTTTACCGTAGCGGAAGGAAGCGGTGTAAATTCGTATAAATTGAACAGGGGTTTATCAAAAATGCTATACTGAAAGGACGTGTTCATGGTCAGGACTGAATCCGGGACAGAGGTGTCCAGCATAGGTTTTGTAACCTCAATCAGTTGGGCATCGTAAAGGCGTTCAACCCGAATCACGGGATTTATCTGTTCCTGTGCAGTCAGGGTCAGTGTTACCGGGATAATAAATATGAATAACCATCTTTTCATTGTTGCAGAGCCTCCTCACATTTTTGGATCCTGAGTGCTGTCAATTGTGCAATATCGTCAGGTTCTGAAGGTTCGTAACCTTTTTGTACGCTCTCGTAGGTGGCTTTGGCCTGAACCCATTCCCCTCTTTCGGCAAAAATATCACCCAAAAGAATGAAAGAACGTGCGATCCAGTATTCCTGGGGTGTGTTGGTATCGGCAAAATTATATATCATTGTTTCCGCCTTCTCAAAATCCCCGAAATCAAAAGCATCTTTACACAACAGGAAGGAAGCTTCGGCTCCGTAGGCAGTGTGACTTTCGCGGGAAAGATCTTCCAGTAAGAGGAGTGCTTCTTCTCTTTCCCCCAGGTTCAGGTGGCTCATGGCCATTATGTATACGGCATCGCTGTGTATATCTTTTCCAAAAGCGTTATTTTCCAATACCTTCCCGGATTGAACTATGGCGTTCCTGAATTGCCTGTTTTTAAAGAAGGACCACATCAGGCCTTTGAGTGCTTCCAGGCGGTTGTTTTCTATCATTGCTATATCGTAAAGACTCATGTAAGCATCTACGGCATTGGCATATTGTTCCAGATCGTATTGAATGGAAGCGTAATTGCGGGTGGCCAGCTCGGTGAAAGACCCGGAAGGCTTTTTCATGACCACAAGGTAGGCATCGGCGGCCATTTGCATTTTCCCCAATTGCGTAAGGCATTCTCCCAGGTAAAAGTGAGCTGCGGGGATTTTCTCGCTCTGGGGATATTCCCTGATAAAACTGTTCAGTGCGGTCACCGCCTCGGCATGTGAATGATTCAGGTACAATTGCTCGGCCGAGGAAAATATCATCATTTCTTTTTCATCCAGAGTTTTTCCCGAGTCAATTCCCAGGCTTTCCAGGTATTTGAAAAATCCCCGGGAATCATTACGTGCAAGGTATATGTTCTCTATTCCGGCCAGGGCATCTGTTATGTCCGGAGAATCCGGGAAACGCCGCAGAACTTCTTTATAATAATCGAGTGCGGCATCTGGATTCTGTAAGTTGATCTGAATAAGCCCCAGTTCAATAAGTGCTTTGGCATGATAAGCCCTGTGAGCGTCAAAAGAAAGAATGATCCGGAAACGTTCTTCGGCTTTGGCATATTGATTTGTCTGAATGTAAGTCCGGCCTTGTTCAAAAAGGGCGGTAGAGTAATATGCAGAAGAAGGGTACTCCTGCATCAGGCGGTCCAGCGTCTGGATCTTATCGGGCTCACGGTTCAGAATACCTTCTGCCATGCCTATCTGGTATAGGGCATAATCGGGAACTATTGTATTGTGGTCCAAGGCTTTCTGGTATTCTTCCAGGGCTTGTTGGTGTTTGTACTGTGCAAAGGCACAATCGCCCAGTCGCAGGTATGTATCCGATATCATTGAATGGTTGCCGGAACCGAGTCTTAAATACCTTGTGAACCAGGTTTCGGCATTTGCGTAATCTCCCTGTTTAAAATAGGCGTAAGCGATATTGTAGTGGCTGGTGCGGTATTTTTCCGGATTGGAAAAAGAACCGCTTTTACGTATGAATTGTTCCCATATCTGAATGGCATTACCAAACATATTGCTCCTGTATAAACACTCAGCCACCCAATATGGTTCCTGTGCCAGCGAGAAATACCGTTCCGCATCTCGGAACGAGCCGGCCTGGTAAAGTTGAATACCTCTTAAAAACGCGGCCTTTTTCAAGTCTTCCCGATTCTCCTGTGTGGGTTCCCTGAGTGCCTGTAGTGCTTCTACTGCCGAGGCGTAATCACGGTTTAAAAAATAATTGGCTGCAATGTAGTTTTGGATCTCGTCCAGCCTGGGTGAGTCCGGATAAGCGTTCCTGTAGGAAGAAAGCACCTGGATATCCCGGTTAACGTCAAAGGCCAGTTTGGCATAATTGAAAAAAGCGTCTTCACGGATCACAGGATCAAATTGCATTGTGCTGGCCCGCCTGAAAGCATCCATAGCCTGCAACTTGTTGCGTAATTGAATGTAGGTTTCTCCCAGGTGATAAAGGGCGTTTTGCCCAAGACTGTCAGGTCTTTCACCTACAAGGGAAAGTTGTTCGGCGGCTCGTGTATAGTCTCCCAGCTTAAAGTACAAAATGCCTGAATAGTACCTGTCTGTAAGGGTCAGTGTTTTGGCCTCTTTCAGGTAATCATCAAAAAATTTGCGGGCTTCTTCCGTCCTTCCCTGGGCAAAATAGGATTCGGATAATGTTTTGGCCAGGGTTGTACGTAAAGCCGGGTCGGCATGGTTGTATATTGAAACACCCTGCCGGATCACCTGTTCGTATTTTTCCGTGTAGAAGAGTGCCTGTAACAGGTATACAGAAGAGAGAGCACCGTATTCCGGAATTTCCGTAAGCGGTTCCAGCAGAGGAATTGCTTCCTCAAAACGTCCTTTTGCATAGTGAATGTATCCCCTGTAATACCTTGCAGCCCAATAGTATGCCTGGCCACGCGGGTATTTTTCAGTTTCAAGAAAAAGAGAAACGGCTTTGTCTGAATCGCCCAGCTGCATATATACATAACCTTTACGAAAGGTATAGGAAGCACGATCCGAAACGGGCAGCCTCTTCACGTTTACTTTTTCGAAAACAGTGGCAGCGTCTTGGTACCGGTTTTCTTCAGTTAAAAGATTGCCCAGCTTTAAATATATCTGGTGTTTCAGTGGAGCGGAAGGATAACGCTCTTTCCACCGGGCAACGCGCTTTTCCACCGCGGGATCTTTCAGTGCAATGTCGCACAGGATCCTGTAGGAAGCAACCAGTGAAGCACTATTGTCCGGTTTGCGATTCTCCAGGCTTTCAAACAGCAGGCAGGCACTCCAGTACTGCTCCTGTTTGTACAATTCAACAGCGGTGTTGAAGATCTCGTCGTAGGAACGATCATATTCCTGGCCCCATATGAAGGGGGCTGTCAGGAGAATACCGGTAAATATTAAGATACGCCTGAAATAGTTCATGTATCAAACAAAATATTGTAACAAATATAGGGTTTTTCAAGAATCATACCGCATTTATGGACGGGGATGATGATCCAAAATGGTATGTTGCCAGAAAGCCGTGTCTAAATGGGTATATATTTCGGTGGTCAGTATGCTGCTATGCCCCAGCATTTCCTGTACGACACGCAAATCAGCTCCGTTTTCAATTAAATGCGTGGCAAAAGAATGACGGAAGGTGTGTGGGGAGATCGTTTTTTTCAATCCTGCACGGGAAGCCAGTTCCCTGACAATAATAAAGACCATGTTGCGGCTTATCCTTCTGCCGTAACGGTTTAAAAAGACATAATCATCGTCTGAAGGTTTGATATTCAGCGAATTTCTCCAGTGATAGTATAAACTGAGTGCTTTCAGGGCATGAGAACCTATAGGGACCAAACGTTGTTTGTCCCCTTTTCCAATTACTCTTATAAAGCCCTGTTTGGGAAACATTTGGGATAATTTCAGACCGGTCAGTTCACTCACTCGTAATCCGCAGCCGTACAATACCTCTATGATGGCTTTGTTGCGGTGTCCTTCAGGAAGGCTCAAATCCACGGCTTCCAGAATTCTTTCAATTTCATTTAAGGAAAGTACCACGGGAAGATGTCTGCCGGTTTTTGGTGATTCCACGGGGGAACAGGGATTGGCTACTATTCGTTTTTCCATGGTTAAGAAACGAAAAAAAGCATTTAAACCGGACAGAATACGTGCCTGAGTTCTGGGAGAAGAACCTGAATCCGTAACCCTGGCCAGAAACAATTCAATATGTTCATCCCGGATGTCTGATGGTCCCGGAACAGAAGAACCTGCAGGAGATGTTTGAGACAGGTGTTCCAGTAACATGTTCACGTCGTGCAAATAGGCATTCCTTGTGTTTTCGGAAAGAGAGCGTTCCAGGCGCAGGTATATCAGGAAGTCATCGATGGCTTCTTCCCATACTTTCCCAATTCCGGGTAAGGCTTTCATCCTTTGGAAATTTTATTGTATGTATCACAAAAAGAAGAGATCCCGCACGATTCGCATTTAGGTTTCCGGGCCGTACAAACGTAACGGCCATGGAAGATAAGCCAATGATGTGCCCTTGCCCTGAGTTCCGGGGGAAAATGACGGTTCAGGTCGTTTTCGACGGCCAGGGGTGTTTTGCCTTTGGATAAGCCAAGTCTGCGGGAGATGCGGAAAACATGGGTGTCTACCGCCATGACTTGCTTTTTATAGATTACCGAGGCGATCACATGTGCCGTTTTTCTGCCCACCCCGGGGAGCTTTTGCAGGTCTTGGGGATCCTCGGGAACTTTCCCGTCAAAAAGAGTGATCAATGCCCGTGCCATCCCGGTAAGGTGTTTTGCTTTGTTGTTGGGATACGATATGGATTTGATATACGGATAGACCTCCTCAGAAGTGGCAGCAGCCAGATCAGACGGGGTGGGATAACGTTCCAGCAACGCAGGTGTGGTCATGTTTACGCGTTTGTCCGTACATTGGGCCGAAAGTATGACCGCTACCAGCAATCCGAACGGATCTGCATATTCCAGTTCAGTAACCGGATCCGGCATATGTGTGCTGAACCAGCCTGTGATACCTTCAACCTCCTGCCTGCTTTTCATGATTCCATAAAAGTGGAAAAGTCAATTTCCTGACGGTCTGCTACTTCCGTACATTTTCCTGCTTCACATTTAAAGATCCGTCCCGGGTAGCGTTGCAACAGCTGCAGGTTGTGGGTTACTACCATCATGGCCGGCTTTTGTTTATCATGTATGTTCATAAACAATTGCATGATCTCCTGCTGGGTATCGCTGTCCAGGTTCCCGGTGGGTTCATCGGCCAGGATGATCTCCGGGTTGTTCAGTACGGCACGGGCTATGGCTACCCGTTGCTGTTCTCCGCCCGATAACTGGTGAGGCATTTTATGTTTTTTGTGCAGCATTCCCACACTGTCAAGCGCCTCTTCAATGCGTTGCTGTATTTCTTTTTTATTTTTCCACCCGGTAGAACGGAGAACGAATTCCAGGTTGTCGTAAGCCGAACGATCCTGTAAAAGCTGAAAATCCTGAAAAACAACGCCGATCTTCCTTCTTAAAAAAGGTATTTTTTTTCTTTTCAGCTTGATCAGATCGAATCCTGCTACCTGTGCTTCTCCTTTTAATACAGGGAATTCTCCGATCAGACTTTTTACCAATGAAGTTTTCCCGGAGCCAACACGTCCCACCAGGTATATGAAATCTCCTTTGTCAAGAGTCAGGTCTACGCCTGCCAGGATCAGATTCGCGTCCTTTATAATGTCTACACCGGAGAGCTTGATAAGAGCCATAATTCGGATTTTTAACAAAGATAATAAAACGGGGTAGGTTATTAAAATTTAAAAAAGTAAAAAATTCGGTGTTATTTTAAAAATGCTTACATTTGCAGTATACTAATATACTAACACACTAGCAATATGATACAAATCAACGATTTATCGTTTAGTTATGGCAGGAACAAAGTCTTTGACCGTCTGACTTTGTCCCTTGAAAAAGGAAATATATACGGCCTGCTGGGGCAAAACGGGGTAGGAAAAACTACATTGCTCAAGATCATGGCCGGGTTGTTAAAAAGCGAACAGGCTGCCTGCCGTGTCAACGGATTTCATCCATACAAACGGAAACCTGTTTTCCTGGCGGATATATATTACCTGCCGGAAGAACCGGCCTGTCCTCCGGGAACGGTGGGAGAGTTAGGAAAAAATTACGGTATTTTTTATCCGGGTTTCAAAAAGGAAAAATTTTATTCCCTGTTGGATCGCTTTGAGGTAAAACCTGAAAAGAGGTTTAAAGATCTGTCGGCAGGACAACAGAAGAAAGCGTACATATCTTATGCCCTGTCACTGAATACCGGGATACTCCTTTTGGACGAACCGAGCAACGGGCTGGACATTCCTTCCAAAGCCCTTTTCCGGAGTATCGTGGCCGGACACATCAATGAAGAGCACATCATGGTCATTTCTACGCACCAGGTAAGGGATCTGGAACATCTGATAGATCCGGTGATCATCCTTGACAACAAAGGAGTGTTACTCCATGCTACCGTTCAAAAAATTACAGAAAAGGTCTGCTTTGTAACAAAATCCGACAGTGATCCCGATGCATTGTATTCAGAGGAAACACCCCTGGGATATGCCATGGTTATAGCTAATACCTGTGGATTGGATACCAAAGTGAACCTGGAAGCCTTATTTAATGCGGTACTGACACATAAAGAATGGTTTGACGAAAATTTTAAAGAGTTTGATCATGAATAATATATTTAATTTCAAGCGTTTTTGTGCCATTGCGGCCAAAGAGATCAGGGAATATTCCCGAAATTATGGTATTTCAATTATCAGTATTCTGGGTATATATTTATTATTTCTGGTACTGCCTTTACTTGTTGGCGGTTCGGTAAGTGCATTGTCTCGTATCAATATGATCATGCTCATGACAGCGGTCATCATGATAGTAGCACCCTCAAAACTTTACGGGACAGTCAATCACCACCGGAAAGGACTGAACTATGTATTACTTCCCGTATCTACACTGGAGAAAACATTGAGCATGTTATTTATCACTGCCGTTTTTACTACGTTCATTACGACTGCAGGACTACTCATCCTGGACACTGTTGTATACCTGATCATGCCGTTACGTCTTAATGAAATGCTTTTTACAGCCCACTCCTTGGAACTCATGGGTATTGAGATCCTGAGTTTGCTGGTGATACAATCCTGGTTCGTTTTAGGCAATATGATGTTTAAAAACCAGAAAGTAGCCAAAACCATACTAAGTCTGTTGGGGCTGGTTATTTTGATTGGGCTGCTTTTTTTGCTCATTTTCCATATTATAGGTTATGAAAAAGTAGGCCTTATCTTTGAAAAACAATTTTCGGATATGGATATGAACATTGACGGGAGCAAGATCAGGGTACTGGGTATGGGAGATCTGAGGGAGGTGGTAAAAGATATTCCCATATTTAAAAAGATGATGACCATACAACATATTTTATGGGCTGTTATAGGCCTGGGGTGTTGGACCGGTACCTACCGGCTGATAAAAACAAATAAATATTGATGATTATGGAATTCAACGAACATAAAGCCATTTACCTGCAGATAGCCGAATCGTTATGCGAAAGGATACTGAGCGGCAAATTGAATGCAGAAGACCGGATCCCATCGGTGCGGGAACTGGGGGCGACAATGGGAGTAAATCCCAATACGATAGCCCGGACCTACGATCATCTTCAGCAAAGGGAGATCATATACAACAAAAGAGGTATAGGTTATTTTGTGGCTCCCGGTGCCCGGCAGGAGATCATCAAGGCACTTAAGGATCGCTTTTTAAAGGAAGAACTTCCTGTATTTTTTAAACGGATGGATATGCTGTCCATATCGATGAATGAAATTGAAAATTATTACAAACAAGAATCCAAATGAAAATCTTTGCGACAATTTTGTCAATTCTTTTACTGGGGGCCGTGAACCTGATGGCAGCCGCAAACACGACGACCATCAAAGGGGTTGTTATTGATAAAGAAACCCGGACTCCGCTTTCATATGCTACGGTTGCCGTCAGGAACGGCAGTGATGAGGTTATAGCTGCTGCCACGGCAAATGAAGACGGAATTTTTTCGATCAGCAACGTACCTCACGGTTCGTACCGTCTTGTTGCCACCTTTATTGGGTACAAAGAACATGAAACGCCGGTACAATTGAATACTTCTGAAATGGATGCTGGTACCATTGAAATGGAAGAGGATGTGGAAACGCTTGAAACAGCAGTTATTACAGCAAGGGTCCCTCTGATTGAACAGAAAATTGATAAAATTGTCATGAACGTGGCCGAGGCTGTATCAACCGAGGGAAGCAATGCCCTGGAAGTATTGCGAAAAGCCCCGGGGGTGACCATCGATATGGACGGAAACGTAAAACTCAACGGCCAGGCTGTGAGCATCTGGATTGACGGACGTCCTTCTTACATGAGTGGTCTGGAGCTTGAAGCTCTGTTGAGATCCACCGAAGGAACGACCATTGATAAGATAGAGCTTATGGCGCATCCATCTGCCCGTTACGATGCCGAAGGCACCGGGGGGATCATTAATATTAAGATGAAGAAAAACCTGCTGAAGGGATTCAGTGGTATGGCCAACGGTTTTTACGGAGGTATGAAACACCAACTCTACGAACAGGAGGCCGGAGGGGGCTTGAATCTGAACCTGCGTACCGATAAAACAAACACATTGCTTAATTATGGCGGACGTTACGAAGAAATGGGAGCCACGTTGGATTCCTGGACCGGTTTGGGCGGAAATACCGGTTTTGAACAGATATCGCATTCCGATTTTCTGATAGGATCGCAGAGTCATACCATAAAACTGGCCAATGATTTCTATATTGACAAAAAGAACACGGTGGGATTTATAGTAACCACCATGTTCCGGGATCAGACACAGGATAATTATGGGGATCAGAATTTTACCAATTTCTATCTTAACGAACAGCTTGTAAATAGTATTAAGAGCATAATAGAAACGGGTTCCGACTACGACAATATTACTACAAACATCAATTACACGGGTTTATTTAATGAGCAAAAGGCACAGGAATTGACCTTTAACGGTGATTACGCCTATTACGACATTGCTTCCCGGAATTTTCAGGATAACAGCATAGTTACCGGGACCGGTATTAGTGAAATGTTTCGTCAGAACAGCCAGCAGTATATAAACCTGGTTTCGGGAAGGGCGGATTACCAGCAATCTTTCTGGAAAACGGGTATGCTGGAAACCGGTCTTAAGTGGGCTATGACGCAAACCGATAACGATCTGAACCGGGAAGATTTTCTGAATAATATCTGGCAGCCCAATACCAACATGTCCAACCAGTTTTTATATACCGAACACATTGCTGCGGCATATGCATCGGTAGGCCGGATGTTGGGAACCAAATGGATGCTTAAATTGGGATTGCGCGGAGAATATACATATGCACTGGGAAATTGGATCACGGCGCAAAAAGAAACCGTAAAAAGTTATTTTAATGTTTTTCCTACCGTTTTTGTAGGATACAATCCTTCGGCAATCTGGCGTCTGACGCTCTCCTATACAAGCCGTATAGGCAGGCCGTCTTTCAACCAGCTGAATCCTTTCCGGAACTACGTCGACGCCAATTCCTACGTGGAGGGAAATCCGGATCTTGATCCGCAGCTCTCGGATCAGCTGGCACTGAGCGTTAATTTCAAAACGCATTACAACCTGGCTTTGATCTACGCACATACCCGGAATCTGATCATGCAAAATCCTTATTACGATCAGACAGGGACCAAGATGCTTATGTATGAAAATTTCGGGAATCAGAATATGGCAGGAGGTGCCTTGTCCATCAGTGAACTACCCATCACTCAATGGCTGCATTTTACAGCAAGCGGAACATGTCTCTATATGACCAATTCTGCAGATCCCGCTCAGGGTCAGACAGAACGGTACGTTAATAACGGTATGTTGACCAATGCTTACGGTCAGTTGACTTTCCTGTTGCCAAAAAACTGGAAAATCGAGATCGACGCTATGTTCCAGGGAAAGATCCCATACGGTTATTTCATCATAGAACCAATATTCATGACCAGTGGCGGAATTAAGAAAAACTTCCTGGACAACAAAGCCACTTTAAGTCTCAATGTCAATGATATTTTTAATACCTTTGATAACAACCTGAAGTTCAATTCGGATAGTGATGTTCAATACACACTGGACCAGAAGATAAATCTTCAGAAGGTCAGGTTGAGTTTCAGTATACGTTTTGGACAGGGAAAAGCTGCCAGGGCCAGGAAGGTGGGGAATCTTGAAGAAGCTTCCAGGGTTGGAACTTCAGGCGGTATTTCCACCGATACTTCAGGCGGATTAAAGTGATATTATCATAATTTTTATGAGAAGAAAATACAAATTGGGAATGGCCTTTGGCGGTGGAGGCGCCAGAGGCTATTATCATGCAGGAGCGTTGAAGCGCCTGTTGGAATTGGGATACAGGCCCGATATGGTGTCCGGGACAAGCGTGGGGTCAATAGTGGCCGCCATGTATGCCCAGGGATTAACCATAGAGGAAATGCTGGAAGCATTCAGGGAACTTAACCTGAAAGATTTTTTGGAACCCAGGATACCTAAGGAGTACCTGGTGGATTCAAAACCGGTAAAAAAAATCCTGGAAGAAACACTTAAAGCAAAGACTTTTGAAGAGTTAAAGATACCTTTAAAAGTAGTTGCGACCTGTCTTGAAACTGCTAAGGAAGTAGTTTTTGACAGTGGCCCGCTTATTGATGCCATATTGGCTTCCTGCAGCGTTCCGGTGGTTTTTCCTCCTGTGAAAATGGATGGTAAACATTATGTAGACGGCGGAGTCATAAGGAATGTTCCCGTATTGCCCCTCCGTAAAGAATGCAAAAAAGTCTTTGCCCTGAATTTATTTCCCGAACCGGAACGGAATACGGATTATACCAGAAACATGAAATACATAGCCGAACGCTGTGTTACCATGTTATTCAATGCCAATGCTTCCTATGACATGGATCTGGCCGATCTGGTCATTGAAGATGAAGAAATGGCGGTTTACAATGCCTATGATCTAAAACATAAAGAAGAGATGTTTGACCTGGGATACAACGCCAGGGCACTCAGATCACTCGACAAACTTACATAGCCAACGGCCATAGGAACGGAAGAATCTATGGATCAGTTCTTCCATACGGCTATCGGTCAGATGCCCCTGATGGTCAAAAAGATCGGAGGCACCCCCAATATACATCTCGGGCTGTGCCATAACGGGGGCATTCAGGCAAACCAGGGACTGTCTTAAATGATGGTTGGCACCGAACCCGCCTATGGCTCCCATGGACACAGAGATCACGGCAGAAGGTTTGTTACTCCATACATTTTGTTTGTAGGGCCGGGATCCCACATCAATGGCATTCTTCATGGCAGCCGTGGTGGATCGGTTATATTCCGGTGTAATGAAAATGACTCCGTCAAATTCTTTGATCTTTTTACGGAAAGCCGTCCATTCCCGGGGTGTACTGTCTTCCAGATCCTCGTTGTACAGGGGAAGATTCCCGATTTCCACAATTTCCAGGTCTATTGTGTCAGGAGCCAGGTCAATCAGTACCCTTGCCATTTTCCGGTTGAGGGATTCCTTTCTGAGACTGCCTACTAATAAGGCGATTTGTTTTCTTTCCTTAATTTCCATGAGATCAAGTATAAAGTTATCAATCCGGTCAATTACAAATATAATATTTTAATTGCTAAATTTGTTATTATGAAACCTCCATGACGAATTAGACGTCCAAGCGAATGAAAAAGAGAGGTAATCGTATCTTTGTTAGCAATAAAACATAAGAACGATGGACCCTCAAATAAGTTTCAATCAAGTCGTATCCAGGGGATGCGGCATAGATGTCCACCAGAAAGTGGTGGTAGCCACGATAAGTGGCGAAGGCCTAAAGCAGGAAACCCGGGAGTTCGGGACCTTTACGCGCTCTTTGACAGAACTGAAAGACTGGTTATTGGAAAACGGAGTCACACACGTGGCCATGGAGAGTACAGGTATTTATTGGAAGTCTGTTTACCATGTGATAAATGGAATGGAGGAGTATAAAGAACCTGGAGCAGATTATGTAACCCAACGGGTAGAAAAGAAACGGAAGCTATACCTGAAAAGAGAACTGGAAAAACTCGGTTACGCAGTCCAGCTCACCCAGCCGGCCCCACAAGCAGGATAGAAAACAAACTAAAGGTCAATTTTTACTGGGACCCGCTATTTACGAATATCCAATTTTATGATTTATCACGGTCTTACCAAACTGTTGAATTATGAGCAATTGAGGAATGCATTTCCCGATCCACTGGGTTTGGCCAGCCATGTTTCGCTAATACTGATCTTGTTTGCGGAAATTGGCTGCAGTATCCTGATTATTGCCGGCCATCTGATAAGGCTGGCCACCATCCCGGTAATTGCAGGAATGATTGCTGCCGGCTTTGTAGTACACGCCAGGGATCCGTTTTCGGTTAGAGAATTATCCCTGTTGTATCTGGGGCTTTTTATGGTTTTGTTGATAACAGGCGCAGGCAGCCTCTCCGTTGATCATTATCTTTTTAGGAAAAAGGAATGGTTTTCCCGTAAATGACTTTGCTGTCACCGGGTGCGTAAAATCCGGGAAGTTCAGCCATTTTAAGGTATTTGTGCTTTTCGTAGAACTTTCGCGTGGGAAGGTAATCTGGTCTTCCGGATGTCTCTATCCATATTTGTTTACCGTTCCGTATGAGGATAGCTTGCTCCATTCTGGTTATTAATCCTGATCCCAGACCTTGTCCCTGCAGATCTTTACGTACAGCCATCCAGTAAATATCCCAACCCGAACGTGTACAGGGCGTGGGCCCGTAGACGGCATATCCGGCACAAACCCCGTTCTCCATAGCAATGATACAATAATAACCCGAAGCCTCACCCTGATCCAGGTAAGACTGCAATACCTCAAGTGCCACCTCAATCTCAAAATTATAGAACAAACCCGTGGACTCCATGACAGCGGTCAGTGATCTAAGATCTTGTTTAAACAGAACATCACGAAAAGTAAATGACATATTCATCAGTTTAATTGAGACAGGAAATGATCTGTTGTATCATATCGGTTGTTGAAAACCCGGCTTGTTTTCCGGCTGCCACAAAACCGCTGTCAGGAGATATACAGGGATTGGCATTTATTTCCAACACATAAGGTATACTCGCGGTACTTAGCCTGATGTCCACCCTGAAATAACCTGACAATTCGAAAACCTCCCCACAGCTGACAGCTGTTTTTTTTAATTTCTGCGCAATCTGAGGAATATCTTCCAGGGTGTTGAATTTTCGATATGTGTGTTTGTATTCAAACGAATCTTCCATCCATTTGGAGCGGTATCCCAGTATTTTTGCTTTACCGGCCGGATATCCGCTGAATATCATTTCGGGGATGGGATAAATGACATACTGACCGGGGCTTCCCGTAACACTCAGGTTGAATTCCCTCCCGTCAATATACTCTTCCACAAAATATTGTGCCGGATCAAACGTCTTCAGCCATTCCCCTGAGTCGGGCAGGGCAGGGTCAAAGACATGATGTTCGTCAAGCTCGGCCGAACCCTCCTCGGCAATCGGCTTGACGATATATTTTTTGTGTCTGTCCAGCAAATCGGGTCTGTCTGTGCTTAACCACGCGGGGGTATCAATCCCGTGAGAAGTCATGACCCTTTTGGCAAGCGGTTTCCTTGTAGTCAGGTACAGGCCTTCTTCTCCCACACCGGTGTAAGGAATTTTCCAGGCATGCAGGATGGAAGGAACTGTATGAAGTAACCCGGTGAAACCCCACACAGACTCAACCAGGTTGAATACGAAAGCGGGTTTTTCCGCCAACAAAGGCTGAAGGTCTCCGTTAAGATCAGTCCCAACATCTCTTATCCGGCAAAGGTATCCAAGATCTTCAAGGGCATTCCTGACAAGTTCCACCTGATGGATTACGTCCTGTTCATCAGGAGAGGGATGGGCGGAAAGCCGGTTATGCAGGATAATAACTGTATTGTTCACGGGGTATGATCAGGGAAGGTATTTCAGTACCGTATATTCTTTTTAATGCAGCCTGCATGATGGTATCTATCAATTGCGTAAAATCCATGCCGTTCATTCTTGCCAATATGGGAAGGTCTGAATCTTTAAAATTCAACCCGGCAAGGGGATTGATCTCCATGAATTCAGGTTCTCCCATACGATTTAATTTCACATCCACCCTCCCACTATCACGGGAGCCTGTGATCTCCCAAACGCCAAGAGCCAATCGTGCACATGCTGCAGCCGTTTCGCCATCCTCGGCGTTTTGATATTCAACGGCCTCCTTATAATTCTGTTTGTTTTCGTATGAGTATATATCCGGCACTTCATTCTTGAAAATTACCTCCATAACCCCAATCACGCGTGCTTCTTTTCCATTTCCGCATATCCCGACTGTAAATTCACGACCGGGAAGGTATTCTTCTACCAATACTGCCTGGTTGTAACGTTCCAGCAGTTTTCGGCTGACCTGTCTGAATTCTTCTTCGTTCCATATCAGGGAATATTCTCCTATTCCTTTACCGGATCCTTCCATGACAGGTTTTAGAAATAGAGGGAAAGAGGGTTTTGGACCATTCATGTCTTCTTCAGAGCGTATGAGACAAAAATCGGGAGTGGGTATTCCCGCATCCCTGACCACACGTTTGCAAAAAGCTTTATTAAGTGAAAGTGCCATGGTGGCAGCCCCGGAAAAAACATAAGGAATTTGCCAGTCATCAAGTATGGCGGGAACAAGCGATTCCCTTCCGTCTCCGAAGATCCCTTCGCAGATATTGAATACAAGATCCCATCTGTTTCCGTTAAGAAGACGCATCATCAGCGATCGTGCATTTCCGATGCGTTCGGTTTGATAACCCAGTGAATGCAAGGCGGTTTCGATGCCCTCTATCGTCTCTGTTTTGTCCAGTTCTGCGGTGTCTTCTTCTGAATATCCCAAAGACAGATATTCGGAACGCAGGTCATAAGTGAGGCCAATTTTCATTTCATTTGCTCCCGGGCTCAACGGGAATACCATAAATTTTCATATTTTTGGTTTGTAAAATAATGTGCGATATTAATACATTTTAGAATCCGTTGTTCCGCTTAAAAAAAAAATCAATAAAAATATTTGATCATGAAATGTGAAATGCCAAAAAGTGCTCCCCAGGCAGGAGCTGTTTACGGGATAGGTTTTGTGGGTGCAGTAATCTATTTTATTATTGAAGCTACCGGGTTTTGGGCCGGTGTGCTGGGTGTTGTAAAAGCCTTTGTATGGCCTGCAATTATGGTATTTGAAATATTCAAATATATTGGTGCCTGATCCCGAGATCCATCCTATGAAGCCTTTCCTGCCCGGGAGATCTCGTCTTCTCCTGTTAGGCAGTTTTCCACCTCCGGCTGCCCGGTGGTCCATGGATTTTTATTACCCGAATTTTCGAAATGATATGTGGAGGATATTTGGGCTTATCTTTTTCAAAGACACTGCCTTCTTTACCCGGGGGAACGCCTTCAGAAAGGAAAGCATAAGTGCTTTTTGTGAAAAGCAGGGAATTGCTTTGTACGATGCTGCCATGCGTGTTATCAGAGGATCGGGGAATGCTTCGGATAAATTTATGGAAGTGCTTGATCCTATTGATCTTGCAGGTATTTTAAATCAGATACCCCTATGCAATACGGTTGCCGTAACCGGTCAAAAGGCGGCACAAACACTGCAGGGAGTAATAGGGGGTAATGGTTTCGCCCAGGAGGTTCCCCTTCCCGAAATGGGCAAATACGTGACCTTTCATTTTCAGGCGCGGACTATCAAATTGTACAGAATGCCGTCAACGTCCAGGGCTTATCCAATGTCCCTGGAAAAGAAGGCATCTTACTACAAAGCATTGTTTGATGCATTGGGAATGAAACCCGGTTATTCCCATTCAATGGTTGCAGGAGGTTTGGAAGAAATATCGTAGACCACCCTGTTAATTCCCCTTACTTTGTTGATAATCTCGTTAGATACTTCCATCAGGAATTCGTAAGGCAGGTGAACCCAGTCTGCTGTCATGCCGTCTGTTGATTCCACGGCGCGCAGAGCGATAGTAAATTCATAAGTACGTTCATCTCCCATAACTCCCACGCTTTTTACCGGAAGAAGTATGGCTCCTGCCTGCCATACGGAATCATAAAGGTTTTCTTCTTTCAGTTTTCGAATAAAAATTTCGTCTGCCTGTCTGAGGATCGTGAGTTTTTCTGGAGTAATATCGCCCAAGAGTCTTATAGCCAGCCCCGGTCCCGGGAAGGGATGTCTGCTAATGAGTTCTTTTTTGATGCCCAGGGAAAGGCCAATGCGACGCACTTCGTCTTTAAACAACATCCGTAAAGGTTCAACAATCTTAAGCCTGACGTGTTCGGGAAGTCCCCCTACGTTGTGATGGGATTTGATAACCGCAGAATGACCATGCACAGGAACCGATTCAATCACATCGGGATAAATTGTGCCTTGAGCAAGCCAGGTGGCATCGTTGATCTTTCCTGCCTCCCTTTCAAAAACTTCAATGAATGTCCGTCCTATGGCTTTTCGTTTTGTCTCGGGATCTGAGATCCCTTTTAATGCCGATAAAAACACACCTGAAGCATCTACTCCGGTAATATTTAATCCCATTTCTTCGTAGGATCTCATAACGGCTCCGTATTCGTTTAAACGAAGCAGACCGGTATCCACAAAAATGCAGTGCAATTGTTTTCCTATTGCTCTGTGCAACAATACGGCAGCTACAGAACTGTCAACACCGCCCGATAAAGCCAGGATAACATGTTCGTCCCTGATCTTTTCGCGTAATTCAGCTACGGTACTTTCAATGAAGCAGGAAGGAGTCCAGTCTCCCTTGCATTTACAGATATTAAAAGCGAAGTTGTTAAGCATTTCCTTGCCGTGAACAGAATGGTATACCTCCGGATGGAATTGCACAGCGTATGTTTCTTCGTCCAGGAAACGGAAAGCGGCATACCTGATATCGTTTGTCGAGGCCAGGTTTACGGAACCCCGGGGCAAAGATTCTATACTGTCCCCGTGAGACATCCATACCGTAGTGGGTGACGGGATATCCTTGAACAGGAGTGAGTCCGGTTCTGTTATTTCCAGTTTAGCCCTGCCATATTCTCTGGATGATGAAGACTTTACTGAACCGCCGTAACGTGTTGCCAGGTATTGAGAGCCAAAGCAGATCCCCAGTAAAGGTATATGCCCCCTGATGTGGCCCAGATCAATATCGGGTGCGTTTTCATCCATAACCGAATACGGACTCCCCGATAGTATTATTCCCTTAACGGCCCGGTCGGGTTGAGGATAATGATGGTAGGGGTGGATCTCACAAAACACGTTCATTTCGCGCAAACGTCTGCCAATCAATTGTGTAAATTGTGAACCAAAATCAAGAATGAGGATCTTCTCGTTCATAAATGTGTAGGTTAATGTGCGTGAGCAAAAGTAGAACAAAACAGCGATTATCAAAAATAATTATTTATCTTTGTCCGCTCATTTCGGGCAGGATGAATAATATGGAAAACATAAGGCTTACTGTTGCAGGGAGGTCTCTTTCTAAAGGATCACATCATTACGATTTCCATTTGGGCAAGAGCTTCTTTGATTTATTTGATAATACGGAAGTTCTTGATAGTGAGTTGACTGTGGCAATAGAAGTTGAAATGGGTAAGGAAAGAAAATTGGATATTTCCGTGATAATTGAAGGATATGTAGTACTTTTGTGCGATCGTTGTCTGGAAAATTTATCCGTGCCCGTTACCTTCAGGGGAGTGTTAGAAGAGCAGGAAGCGGAAGAATGCAGGAATGAACATACCGGGCAACTTGATTTTACGCAGTATATATACGATAACGTATGCCTGGCAATTCCCTTAAAACGGGTTCATGAACCGGAAAAAGATTGTGATCCTGAAATGTTACGTATATGGAAAGAAAACAACATAATAATTAATTGAGATATGGCACATCCTAAACACAGAGTCTCAAAACAGAGAAGAGACAAACGCAGAACGCACTATAAATTGAATACCCCCACACTGGCTGTCTGTTCCAATTGCGGAACTACTGTCATGTATCACAGGGTATGCCCCGAATGCGGTTACTATCGCGGACGGCAGATCATTGCGAAAAAAGTTGTCTGATACCTCTCAGGCGCTTTGGCCCTATAGTTCAAGGGATAGAACGGAAGTTTCCTAAACTTCAAATACAGGTTCGAGTCCTGTTGGGGCTACATATTCATGTTTAAACCACCATTGTATGAAATCAATTAAAGGAACGAAAACAGAAAAGAATCTCCTGGCCGCTTTTGCAGGAGAATCACAGGCCCGTAACCGATATTCCTTTTTTACTTCGGCCGCAAAAAAAGAAGGATTTGAACAAATAGCAGGTGTCTTTGAGGAAACAGCCAACCAGGAAAAAGAACACGCAAAACGTTTCTTTAAATTTCTTGAAGGAGGCATGGTAGAGATCACTGCTACCTATCCTGCCGGCATGATAGGGACGACTGCTGATAATCTGAAAGCAGCCGCAGAAGGCGAACAAGAAGAACACCATGTGTTGTATCCCGAATTTGCCAGAATAGCCACCGAAGAAGGGTTCCCGCAAATTGCCGCTACTTTCCTTGCAGTTGCTGCTGTTGAGAAAGAACACGAAACCCGTTACAGGATACTTCTTGAGAGGGTTGAATCGGGCAAATTCTTTGAAAGAGATGAAGAAATCCTTTGGCAATGTCGCAATTGCGGTTACATAACCAAAGGAAAGAAAGCACCTGAAAAATGTCCTGCCTGCCAACATCCTAAGGCATTCTTTGAGGAAAAGAAAAACAATTATTAATTCCTGCAAAGGCCTCCCGCCCGCAGCAAAGGAGATTTTAAGATCTATTTAGAAGACACATCAATAATTGATTATCTTAAAGACGGAGACCGTGTCCTTTTAATGGAATCCTGCAGTCATCACAGTACCTGTGAGGATATTGGCCGGGTAAAATTACCGCGAATGCTGAGTGAGCAAACAGGAAAACAACTTGAGTTTGAGATGATCGTCGGATTGGATATTCCGCGCAGACCTTTCAGGGATTATGCCCTGGTAATACAATGAGGTGGTTGTATGATCACACACAGGCAGCTTTTAGCCAGGATACGGGAAGTGAAAAGAGCAGTAAAACCTTTTGCCCATTTAAATTAAGGTATATGAGACGAATATTATTATTAACATTTTCTTTGCTGGTATCGTTAACAGCTCCTGCACAGGAAAACACTGAACAAAAAAGACCCGATGCCGTTTTTATGGGGAATTCCATAACCCAGAACTGGAGAAATTTTCACCACGGTTATTTTACGGAAAACAATTTTATAGGTAAGGGCATAGGCGGAGAGGTCACTGCCCAGATGTTGATCCGTTTCAGGAAAGATGTGATCCTTATAAACCCAAAAGTAGTTGTCATTTTTGCCGGGACAAATGATATTGCTCAAAATCAGGGCTACGTTACTCACAGGCAGATAATGGACAATATCGCTTCAATGGCTGATCTGGCCCGTTTTCACGGTATAAAGGTGATTTTATGTTCGGTACTGCCTGCCGGAGAGTACATCTGGAGACCAAAAGAGTTTAATGAAATGGTACGTCCTGCCGATGCCATTGAACGCCTGAACCTGATGATAAAAGAATATGCCGTGGAAAATGATTGCCTTTACGTGGATTTCTGGACACCCATGTCTGACGGACAGGGAGCAATGAAGAAAGAGTTGAGTTCAGATGGGGTGCATCCGTCCCCGGATGCTTATTTTGCGATGGAAGCGTTGCTTACTCCCGTGATCAGGGAATTGTGCAAGCCGTAAACGGCTCGCAGAATATGACGTTTCTTTCCCGTGCCGGGAAGCCTTTGAGTTATAAAGCCCTTATCACGCAAAATTTGCTTAAAAGAACCTTTGCAACAATAAGTGGTCAGCACTGTGTTCCCGCTCAGGGAGGGTATTAGCTTTCCAACGGCTTGTGATGTCCATAATTCAGGTTGAACGGCAGGCGAGAAAACATCGTAATAAACAACGTTGACAGGTCCTTTAAAGGTACAATCCAAAAAATTATTTCTTAGTTTGATAAGTGTAAATCCCGGGGCAGGATCAAACGGTTCATTCCAGGGACTCCGGTGCATTTTCCTAAAAAAATCATTCTCTTTTTCAGATCGGGCATAATCAAGTTTTTCCCATATGCCGGATTCCAAAGGGTTTATTTCCACAGCCCGGTAAAAGATCTGAACCGATCCCGGAAAATGATCTTTGAGCATTTCACGGTAAGTCAGCAGGACATTCAATCCGGTCCCCAGCCCCAATTCAAAGATGTTAACAACTGCAGGAACCAAACCCTCTTCTTTTCTGCTCTCAAGGTAATAACGCAGCCCTGAGTCAATGTACACGTGCTGGGATTCTTCAATGGCACCGCCTGTAGAATGGTAGGTTTCTCCCAGGGGGCCCATAAGTGTGGGAGAACCGTCCGCCGTTTTGATCACGGCAGTGGATACATCAGAAAAAAGCCGTCCGTGTGGGGACAGCTTTCTGTATTGACGGGCTTAGGATTATTTTTTTCGGTCACCATAACGGCTTCTGAATTTATCCACACGTCCTGCCGTATCCACCAGCTTCATCTTACCGGTGTAGAAAGGATGGGATGTGTTGGAAATCTCAAGTTTGTATAATGGGTATTCAATACCGTCCACGGTAAGTGTCTCTTTGGTATTCACACAGGAACGTGTAATGAATACGTGATCATTGGACATATCCTTAAAAGCAACCAGTTTATAGGTGTCGGGATGTATTCCTTGTTTCATTGTATATAAATTGTTTATTTTTCTTGCAAACGGGCTGCAAAGGTACACATTTTTTCGGCTCGGCCAAATAAAAAATCACAGGAATGAAATGATTTCCTGAGCCAGCACTTCTGCCTGCAGTTTATCGGGTGCTTCCGAATAAATTCGCATTATTGGTTCTGTGTTGGATTTGCGCAAACAAACCCATTTTTTTTCATCTTCAAAGTCCAGACGCAACCCGTCGGTATCATTTACGAGGGCTTTGGGGTAAGCATCCCGGATTCTTTTGAACAGGGATCCCAAAGGAATGTCTTCTTTCAACTCCACCCGGTTTTTACTCATGTGGTACCGGGGGTAAGTATCTCTCAATTCAGATGGCAGCTGATCTTTTGCTGCCAGATGCGACAGGAAAAGTGCGATCCCTATAAGTGCATCCCTTCCGTAATGTAGAGACGGAAGGATCACCCCACCGTTGCCTTCTCCGCCAATTATGCTTTTTGTCCGCTTCATCTCCTCTACCACATTTACTTCTCCTACGGCAGCTGCCGTGTAAGTGCCTTTATACCATTGGGTAATGTCTTTTAAGGCACGTGTGGAAGACAGATTGGATACGGTATGGATATTATCGCCGGGATGATCGGCGGTATATTTTTGCAATACGTAATCGGCACAAGCCACCAAAGTGTATTCTTCTCCAAACATACTGCCGTCCTCGCATACAAGGGCCAGGCGGTCTACATCGGGATCAACAGATATCCCCAGGGAAGCTTTTTGTGAAACGACCTCAGCCGAAAGATCTTTCAGATGTGCAGGCAACGGTTCCGGATTATGGGCAAAATTTCCGTGCGGTTCACAATGAACCTTGTGACAAGTTACCCCCATGGCTTCCAACAGATCAGGCATGACAAATCCGCCAACCGAATTGATCCCGTCTACCACTACGCTGAACCCGGCCCGGTAAATGGCCTCTACATCTACAAGAGGATGTTTCAGAACGGCTTCTATATGCCTGGAAGTAAAATCTTCCTGTTTATAACGTCCCAGAGAATCCACCCCGGCAAAATCAAACCGATTCCCGGCCACGATCTCTAATAGCCGTTTACCTTGTGCCGCATTCAGGAATTCACCTTCAGGCCCCAGCAGTTTCAGGGCATTCCACTGGCGCGGATTGTGACTTGCAGTCAGAATGATCCCACCGGAAGCACCGGAGAAAACAACAGCCATTTCTGTAGTAGGGGTGCTGGCCATCCCTATGTCTGTCACATCCATTCCGCAGGCACGCAGTGTTCCGCAAACCAATTGACGGACCATGTCTCCGGAAATGCGGGCATCCCGTCCTACAACAATGGTATTACTTTTGCCCGGAAAAGATTCCCGGATCAGTTGGGCATAGCCTGCTGTAAAGAGGACAATGTCCAAAGGAGAAAGCGATACTCCGGGCAAACCGCCTATAGTACCCCTTATTCCGGAAATCGATTTTATCAGACTCATGGCTTAGCTGGGCATTGCCAGGAAGCACGAGGCAAAGGCCAGAATTGCATACAACTCCGGGAATACGGCCAAAACAAGAGTGCTGCTGAATACATTATGTCCGTTGCTTATCTCAACAATACCATTTGCCGAGATGGAAGCCTGTTTCATTGCGGAAAATAGACCTACAAAGCCCATGGCCAACCCTACTGCAAAAACGGCCAGACCCTGTGACAGGGTAAGGGCATCGCCTAATTTGGTTACGGCGCCCAGGTTCAAAAAGAATCCGGCAAATCCGTACAGGCCCTGTGTTGAAGGAAGAGCGCTCAGGATCATGGCAGACCCGAACATGTTGGGATTTTTCTTAAGAGCTCCCACAGTGGCATTTCCTGCAATGGTCACACCTATTGCGCTTCCGATTCCGGCAAGACCCAACATAAAAGCCAAACCGATATAGGCTAAAATTAAAGATAATGTGTTCATAACTAGTTGGTTAATTGTTTATTAATAAATAATCTATTGTTCTTTTTTATTGGATACGGAAGTAAGGGGTTTGAATTCCCGACCTCCTCCCGTAAACCCTGCATTCTTGAAAAATTCAACAAAAGTCAGACGCATGGGGTGAACAAATGCTCCCAGTGCGTTGAGTCCCAATACCAGGGTGTGTCCAAACAGGAGCATGATGATCGTGAGCAGCCATCCTACGTATGGGATGCCGGACAGACTCATGGCTATGGAATTGATCACCATTCCCAGGATAGCGCCTGCCGTGCCCAGGCCAAAAAGACGAATATAGGAAAGCATGTCGCCAAAGACTCCGGTTATATCGTACATGGCCCAAAGGCCTTTTCCCAGTCTTTTGTAAATGGGCCCTTCGGGTTTAGAGAAAAACAGGATCAGTGCAACACTCAAAATTACCATGGTCAGCGATACGCTTTTTGGCAATGCCAGGGAAGGCACTTCCATCGAGGCATAGGCAATGGTACACCATACTATCAAAATAGCCCAGCCAAAAGGAGCCATGCCGTGTTGCCATCCTTTACGAATGAAGGAATCGATCCCTTTAAGAATACGTGCGAAAACTATCTGGAACAATCCAAAAAGAATTGCAAACCAGAACATCTTCATATCCGAGAAGTTAAAAAGGAATGTATTGCTTCCCTTCAAAGAGGGTATTACATCGGCTATTTTCACCCCGAAAAACACTCCGGGAAAGGCCGCCATTATAAACGACCCAAGTCCCAGGAAGAATACCAAGTTCATGTATCCTCTCATTTTTGGGAGGAAACGTTTTCCTAAAAGTGCCGCTATCATGAACACCAGTCCGTATCCCATGTCTCCCAGGCAGAACCCGAAGAAAAGCATGTAAAAAGGAGCAAAGTAGGGGGTCAGATCCAGTTCATCATACCGGGGGAGCATATACATATTACCTATGGGCTCGAACAACCGGGTATACCAATTGTTTTTCAGCTTAATGGGAGGATTGTCTTCACTTTCTGCCGGAGCACTTATGTAGTATAAGCTTTCTTTGTTCAGGAAAGCTTCCAGTTCTTTTGTCTTTACAAAAGGCACAAAACCCGTCAGCAGGTCCACATGGTCTTCCACTTCTTTGCGGGCCGATGCGTTTGCCAGGTAAAGATCAAGTTGCGATGAAATTTCCAGGGCGTATGTTTCTAAAATTCCGGTGTAATCGGATAACGCTTCCAGCCGGGATATACATGATTCCAGGGCGGCCTCTTTTTCCTGAAGTTTTTCCTGCAATTTGTCGTAAGATTCTGCAGGAAATGTAACTTCATTACCCGGGAAATCATAAGTTTCTCCCTCTACCTCCAGTACAATGAAATAGGCCTGACCGTCTAAACGATTGACAACATAGAGCGGGTATTTCTGCTCCAGCCCGGGATTCAGTCTTTTAGCGGGTTGTACATAAGCATGAATGGTAAAGCCCATATCACGGAGCTTGTCCATATCTTCCTGAGTGAATGTTCCCCAGGGTTCTGCCTGTTTGATTTGTTCGGATAAAACATTGATATCGTTGCGCAAAGCCTCCCTTTTCAAAAACAATTGAGTTGTTTCCTCAAGCATGGAAGATGCGTCCCCTTCAAACGGGACGGCTTCCTTTTGTGTCTTTTCTTTGGCAACCTGTTTCAGGCGGGCAACAGATTGGTTTATCTGGACAAGCTTATTGGTCATTTCTTTGGAATGCTCATCCACGGGTTTCTCCCGGCGGTTTATATCTACCATACCCAGATCCTGTAACTTCTTCAGGAAGTCCTGAGTCTGTTCACTGAGCAACACAAAGGAATATTTTGTCATTCGGGTTATCATAGTACCTCCTCCTGTTCCTGATGACGTGTTTTTACGATCTTCTGACTGGCTTTGGACAGTGTTTCCTCATCTTCCATAAACCGTTTGATCTTACGAATAGCTTCCTGGTACCCCGGTATCTGCACTTTTTCGTACAGGTTCACCTTCTGGGTGGTTTTCTTACGGGCAAAATCCAGTAAATTCTTCTTCTCCAGGAATATTTCGCTTTCAATGCCTATCTGGGCCAGATCTTTCAGGATCTGCACACCCTGGGCATACCATTGAGGTTGTGAAAACAGGGAAAAAGGCTGTACCTCAAAAATAACCTCCTTTAAGGCGGGAGTTTTGATGCCGGCTATCTTGACAATTTCCAGTTCCACGTCTTTTACGGATATCAGTCCCGGTGTGAATTCATTCCACAGGGCTGCCATATTCCTGTATGAAGATAAGGTGTTGTCCAGTTTTTCCATCAACTCGTCCGATCGTTGTTTGGCACGTTTTACCTCCGCACGCAAAGCACTTTCCTTGTTCTTCAGCGTAGGGAGCGCTTTCTGCCTTACCTTGAGCTGTTTTCCAAGGGCAGTCAGCGACGTTTTATTAAACTGGTATTTAATGGCCATGCTAATTCTCTTTATTCTTCTCCTTTGGGCCAGTATTGATCAATAAGGTCTTCACGAATACTGACCTCTTCTTTGCTGAAATATTTGGCAAATAGTTTCCAGGTCCGTTCCAGCATTTCCGTAATGTTAATGTTCACGTCAATGGACAACAGTTTCAGGGAATACTCTTTGGCGAAATCCAGCGCGCGCAGATCATAATCACTCAGATCAAAACCGTTTTCCATTTTGGTCTTGGCGTCTGCAGCATCTGCATAAAGCCTGATAGCCGTATTCATTACCTGGTTATGGTCTTCACGTGTCTGTTTCCCAATGACCAGCTGTTTTAAACGAGAAAGTGAACGGAACGGGTCAACGATGACTTTTCCGGTATCGGAGTCGTGACGCAGGAAGAGCTGACCTTCCGTAATGTACCCAGTATTGTCGGGAATGGCATGTGTAATGTCTCCCCCGTTCAGCGTAGTTACGGCAATAATGGTAATGGATCCTCCGCTGGGCAGCAATACCGCTTTTTCATAGATCTTGGCCAGGTCCGAATAAAGGGAACCGGGCATGGAATCCTTGGAAGGGATCTGATCCATACGGTTGCTGACAATACTCAGTGCATCTGCATAAAGTGTCATATCCGTAAGTAAAACGAGTACTTTCTCATTTTTGTCCACGGCAAAATATTCGGCAGCCGTCAGCGCCATGTCAGGAATAAGCAAGCGTTCCACGGGAGGATCGTCCGTGGTATTGACAAAACTGATGATCTTGGAAAGTTTTCCGGCATTCTCGAAGGATTGGCGGAAATACAGGTAATCGTCGTTGGTCAGGCCCATGCCTCCCAGGATGATCTTGTCCACATCGGCTCTCAGTGCCACGGTGGCCATTACCTGGTTATACGGTTGGTCGGGGTCGGCAAAAAAAGGAATTTTTTGTCCCGAGACAAGGGTATTGTTCAAATCGATACCGGCGATCCCGGTAGGGATGAGTTGCGAAGGTTGTTTTCTTTTAAAAGGATTCACCGAGGGGCCTCCGATCTCGCGGTGTTCTCCTTCCACCTGAGGACCTCCGTCAATGGGATTGCCATAGGCGTTGAAAAAACGGCCGGCAAGTTGGTCGCTCACATTGAGCGAGGGGGCTTCTCCCCAGAAAACAACTTCCGAGTTGGTAGCGATCCCTTCCGTGCCTCCGAATATCTGTAAGGTGACGCGGTCTCCGTTGATCTTTACCACCTGGGCCAGACGTCCGTCTACCGTTGCCAGTTCATCGTTGGTTATACGTTGAGCGTTCAGCATTACGGTAGCCTTTGTTATCCCTTCTAAACGTGTGTATATGCGTTGAAAAGCTTGTGCCATATCTTTTTTGTTAAGCCTGAATTTTTTCTGTCAGGAGTTCTTCAATTTCTTTTTCGTAGCGTTTGAAATCTTCGGATTCGTATTCCGAGTAATTCATCTGGCGGAATATGTTGATCATTTTCTTGAAATATGCCGAACAGGATTCAAAATCGTCAAATTCAAATTTCTGGCGGCATACGTTGATAATTTTGGTATACATGTATTTCTGCCTTTCCATGGGAGTTGAAGCGTCCACATCGTCAAAGGCATCCTGCTGCAGAATGATGAAATCTATTAGTTCCGATTTCCAGTAGTTGATGTGATATTCCAGGGGAACGCCGTCGTCTCCCAGGATGTTGATCTGTTCGTATGCTTCTTTACCACGCCTTACAAAATTCTTTCCTTCCCAGACCATATCAATCCAGTCTTCTCCGATCTTCTCTGAATAATATTTTATTATTTCGGGATATTCCAGGTATTTGGAATAACTTTCCATAGGATCCACTGCAGGGTAGCGTTTTCTATCGGCACGGTTCTGTGATAAAGCATAGAAGCAACGTGTGGCTTTTTGCGTCGATTCAGTTACGGGTTCCTTGAGGTTACCCCCTGCAGGGGATACAGTTCCAATGAAAGTGACAGATCCGGTTTCCCCGTTGTTCAGTGTTACTATACCAGCACGTGCATAAAAATTTGCAATAGTGGCCGAGAGGTCCATGGGGAAACCATCCTGTCCGGGAAGCTCTTCCATACGGTTACTCATCTCACGCAATGCCTGTGCCCAACGGGAAGTGGAATCGGCCAGCAAAAGGGTTTTATGTCCCATGGCACGGTAATATTCACAAATGGTCATGGCTGTATAGACGGAAGCTTCACGGGCTGCAACGGGCATGTTTGACGTGTTGCAAATGATGGTGGTTCTGTCCATCAGGTGCCTTCCGGTGCGGGGGTCAATGAGCTTGGGAAACTCGGCAAATATTTCCACTACTTCATTGGCGCGCTCCCCGCATGCGGCCATCACGATGATGTCGGCCTCGGCCTGTTTAGCCAAAGCGTGCTGAAGCACGGTCTTTCCGCATCCGAACGGTCCCGGGATGAACCCGGTCCCTCCCTCGGCCATGGGGTTAAAAGTGTCTATGGTCCGCACCCCGGTTTCCAGAACCTTGTAAGGTCTGGGTTTTTCCATGTATGCGGTGATGGCTCGTTTTACAGGCCATTTTTGCACCATGGTGACATCATGTGTTTTCCCGTCGGCGTCTTTGAGAATGGCGATTTTTTTGTCTACCGTGTAAGAGCCTTCTTTGGTGACTTCCTGGACGGTATAGGTGTCTGTCATGATAAAAGGCACCATGATCTTGTGAACCATCCAGCCTTCCATAACTTCTCCCAGCCAGTCCCCGGCTGTTACCGTGTCCCCTTTCTTTGCCAGGGGCTTGAAATCCCATTTGGCTTCCCTGTCAATAGGTTCGGTATATTCGCCTCTTTTCAGAAATACACCTTCCATGGTGGCCAGATTGTTCTGCAAGCCGTCGTAATTACTGGATAATAGGCCCGGTCCCAATTGAACTTCCAGCATATGACCTTCAAAAGTCACATGATCACCAACACGCAGTCCGCGAGTGCTTTCGTAAACCTGGGCCGAAGCAATTTTCCCCGTTACCTTAATGACTTCCGACATCAAACGGGTGTCTCCCAGATGGATGAAGCATATTTCATTTTGGGCAACCGGTCCGTCTACTTCTATGGTAACCAGATTGGCAATAATGCCTTGTACTTTTCCAGTGGTTTTTGTTTGCATAATTATTCTTTATCAGCTTTGTATGTGCCTTTTACTTCTTCTACCAGTTCCCTGAACAATCTGGTACCGGTTTCTTTGTCCAGTTTTGCCCAACGTGCTACCAGGGAGGCTTTCAGTAAAAAAGCTAGTATAACATCTATATCAAAGTAGTGGAATGTAGTGAGTTCCGTGGCTTTTTCCCAGCGAAGTCTGTCAATTTTCTGTTCCCTTTCCACAGGATCTTTCAATTGCATGATCTTATGCAATGTGACTGAATGCTCTGTTAAGTATTCCAGTTCAAAATCTTCTGCTTTGGAAACCGACAGCTGTTCGGTGATCCGGTTAGACCCAACCAGGTTCGGTTTGATCTCGCGTCCATATTCCCTGGCCGTATAAGCGGCAATGATGTTGCGAATATCCTGATCAAAGGAAAAATAACGGCTTATGAAAGCATTGTTGCAATTCTTTGCTGCACGGTAAAAACGGGAATGCATGTATTGACTTTGCAATCCTTTTGTCAACCAATCCAGCCAACGGTTGTCTTTTTTGCTCAGCAATGCTCTCAGTGAATGGGTTAATCCTTCCAGATCAAAGTTCCCGGACTGAAAATCAAGAGCCAGCTGCGGCAATCCGGCAACAATGAATTCATAGTTATTCGCCATAGATCAATTCTTGTGTCCTGGAACTAACGTATTTATTGAAAAGTGCCCTGAAATCCTTGTCCGAGAAACGTATCTGGTAACCTCCGTCAGCAGGCCCAATGACAAATCCATTTTCCATATCCGGACTGAAGGTGACTTTCAGATTTTTTTCAAAAATTTTGGAAGTCTGGGATTTCAGGAATTCGGTAAAAGATTTTTGTTTGTCTTTGGGAAGTACTAGTTCCAGGTCCATGGATACGGCATCTTTCGGGTTAAAAGCATTTATAAGCGTTTTGATGATATCCTGTATGAATGCGTCATCTTCCAGGGCTTTTCTTGTGGGACTTTCCAGTGATTTCAGAACTATCAGGTTCTCAATTTGTTTCTTCAAGGAAGACAAGGTATGACGGGAAGCCATTTTGATTTCGTTTTCTACCTGTTCCTTGTGTTCGGCAGCTTCTTTTTCTGCCCGCTCTACCATCCATGTGGCTTCTTTTTTTGCCTTTTTAACGATTTCGTCTGCTTCCTCTTTGGCTTTGGCAATGATCTCTTCTGCTTGGTCTTTGCCTTTAGCCAATCCTTTCTGGTAAAGCTTTTCAGTAAGTTCTTGCAGTTTGTTTTCCATATTATTTCAGAATGGTCTATAAAGTTAAGATAAGAATCCAAGCAAAATTCCTGCCGCAACGGCCGAGCCGATCACTCCGGCAACGTTTGGCCCCATGGCGTGCATCAGAAGGTGGTTGGAACGGTCGTAAGATAAACCTACGTTTTCAGAGACACGTGCCGAGTCGGGGACGGCAGATACTCCTGAATTCCCTATTAAGGGATTGATCTTGTTCCCCTGTTTCAGGAACAGGTTCATAAATTTCACAAAGAGCACCCCGGCACTTGTAGCTACTATGAAAGACAAAGCTCCCAAACCGAAGATCAGTATGGAATTCAGCTGCAGAAATTTGTCGGCTTGGGTGGAACAGCCTACAGTCAGTCCTATAAGAATGGTCACAATGTCAACCAGAGGTCCGCGTGCCGTTTCTGCCAGTCTCCTTGTCACACCGCTCTCTTTCAGTAGATTGCCGAAAAACAACATCCCAAGAAGGGGCAAACCTGAAGGAACAATAAATGTTGTCAGTAAAAGTCCTACTATAGGAAATACGATTTTCTCCATCCTGGAAACGACCCTGGGCGGTTTCATCCTTATGAGTCTTTCTTTTTTTGTTGTCAAAAGGCGCATTATGGGCGGCTGAATCACCGGGACCAGAGCCATATAGGAATATGCCGAGATGGCGATAGCTCCCATCAGGTCCGGGGCAAGTCGTGAAGAAAGGAAAATGGCGGTAGGTCCGTCGGCCCCACCGATGATACCTATGGCCCCGGCTGCACTTGGCTCAAATCCAAGGGATAGGGAAATGGCGTAGGCGGCAAAAATGCCAAATTGCGCGGCTGCTCCTATGAGCAATAGCTTGGGATTGGAAATCAGTGAAGAGAAATCGGTCATGGCCCCTATCCCCAGGAAGATCAGTGGGGGATACCATCCTTTTTGTACCCCGTTGTACAGAATGTTCAGAACGGACCCTTCCTCATATATGCCTACATTAAGCCCGGCAAATAACGGGATGTTGCCTATTATCATTCCAAAACCAATTGGTATGAGCAACAGTGGTTCCCACTCCTTGACAATGGCCATGGTGATAAAAATAATACCTATACATATCATCAGGATATGCTGGTAGGTGGCATTGGCAAAACCGGTATATTCCCAGAACTGTTGGAGATTATTTAATATTTGGTCCATATTAGTTCATTATTATCAGGGGAGCTCCTTCCAATACGGAATCTCCTTTGTTCACTTTAATTGAGGCCACCACTCCGTCTCTTTCGGCTTCAATGTTATTCTCCATCTTCATGGCTTCCAGTACTATCAGTTTTTGCCCGGCCTTTACAGTATCGCCTTTTTTAACATTTACTTCCAGTATTACCCCGGGAAGTGGGGAGTATACCGTATAAGAATTGCCGGAAGCAGTTTTCGGTGTACTGTGTGAGGCTTTTGCAGTTGTGGGAGCAGCGGAGCGCGGAGCTCTGGGAGAAGGAGCCGGAGTCGATTTTTTCAGAGGTTTATCTATGGTAACCTGGAAAGGTGTACCGTTGACTTCCACCTCTGCCAGCGTATCTTCCAGTTCGTTGATGACAACGTTGTAACTGTTCCCGTTGATGATCAGATTGTATTCTTTCATAGCGCAATTTGTTATCGGTCTAATTTCTTTCTCATTTCAGGCGGCTTCCTCATGGAATGGAATTTTGAACTCCACGGAGAATAATTTCTTCTTACCTGTTCAATGGTTAGTATGGTATTCTCTATATCGTGGACTTCAGTTTCGTTAGCGTATAAATGCAATGCCATGGATATGGCCGCAAATGTTTCTCCTGAAGTCTCGGCCAGAGATATTTTTTTGGTTTTGTTTTTGTGATAAGCATCGGCTTTTTTCTGTGACCAGCGCAATGCAATATTTCCCGTTCCCTTGAATACCAGGAATAACATAACAAGTGACAGAAATACCACAGACATGGCCATAACTGCCATTATCCAGCCGAAAGGATCGGTTTCTTTCATGCGTTCACTGCGTGATTTTCCGTCAAGAGAGTGGTTATTCGTGCTGGGTGATGTTCTGGACAAAACGCCCCATCCTGTATTGTCGGATCCCGTGCCGTAGGAACCTTCCCCGTCAACAAGACGTCCGTATGATTCGTTGGGTTTCAGGTCCAGAGGCAGGGATACCATATCCAGAATGGTGCTGCCGTCACTGCTGGTCAGAATGAGCATGCTGGATTCAGCCAGCGTGAAATTCACATGGAAAGAACCCCTGTAGGGTTTGTTGTCTGCCCAGAATAGGATATGCTGCCTGGGTTTGATCCGGGTCAGGATATCTCTGCGGGGAATGGTATACTTTTTTAAATTTTCGGGATCGTTACTCAGGTAACAACCGCCGATATCCACAGTACCGTAGCCTGTATTGAATATTTCAAACCAGCCGCTGTGTTCTCCAAAATCATCCTGGTAGTCATCCGTGTTTACAATGAGCAATTCGTTCAACCTCAAGTCGGTCATGCTCTGTCCATAAAGGGATAACTGAAAGAGAACAAAAACCCCGGCAAGTATGAATTTTAAATATTTTTTCATGAATTGTAGGGTTTATAAGGGAAGGTTGTCATGCTTTTTGGGAGGAAGACTCTGTTTTTTGGTGGCCAGAAGCTGCAAAGATCTGATGATCCTGAAACGGGTGTTCCTGGGCTCGATAATATCGTCAATATATCCGTAACGTGCAGCATTATAAGGATTTGCAAATTTATCGCGGTATTCTTTTTCTTTCTGTTCCACAAAGAGAGCCGGATCTTCGGCCTGGACCATTTCTTTTCCGTAAAGGACTTCTATGGCTCCGGAAGGCCCCATAACGGCAATTTCAGCCGAAGGCCATGCGTAATTCAGATCTCCTCCAAGATGTTTGGAGCTCATGACAATGTAGGCACCGCCGTAAGCTTTTCTTAGAATAACCGTGATCTTGGGAACGGTCGCTTCTCCGTATGCATACAACAATTTGGCCCCGTGCAGGATGACGCCTCCGTATTCCTGGTGAGTACCCGGGAGGAATCCCGGTACGTCAACCAAAGTCACCAGCGGTATATTGAAGGCATCACAAAAACGGACGAATCGTGCGGCTTTACGGGATGCGTTGATATCCAGAACCCCGGCAAGCACCCTTGGCTGATTGGCCACAATTCCCACTGAAGTTCCGTTAAAACGGGCAAATCCCACGATAACGTTAGTGGCATATTCCTTATGTACTTCCAGGAATTTCCCGTTATCCACCAGAGTGTGGATAATCTCAAACATATTGTAAGGTTTGTTGGGGCTGTCCGGAATGATATCGTTAAGTGAATCGTCCAGGCGGTCAACAGGATCGTCGCACTCAATGCGCGGGGGTTCTTCCATGTTGTTTTGCGGGATATAACTGAGCAATTCGCGAATGAGTTCCACACCATCTTCTTCCGTATCCACCGCAAAATGGGCTACTCCGCTTTTGCTGGCATGCACGTTGGCGCCACCAAGCTCTTCCTGGGTGACGTCTTCACCCGTAACTGTTTTAACCACCTTGGGTCCGGTAAGGAACATGTAGCTGGAGCCTTTCATCATGATGGTGAAGTCTGTAAGGGCAGGGGAGTAAACTGCTCCTCCGGCACAGGGACCGAAAAGGGCAGATATCTGGGGGATCACTCCGGATCCCAGTATGTTGTTTTGAAAAATATCTCCGTATCCTGCCAGTGCATTGACACCTTCCTGTATACGTGCACCACCGGAATCATTGATCCCGATCAGGGGAGCTCCCACTTTCATTGCCTGTTCCATTACTTTACAGATCTTCATGGCCATTGTTTCCGAAAGAGACCCTCCAAAGACAGTAAAGTCCTGGGCGAAAACATAAACAAGCCTTCCGTCTATGGTTCCGTAACCCGTCACAACGCCGTCACCAAGGATGGTTTTTTCCTGCATCCCAAAGTTGTCACAACGGTGGGTGACAAACATGTCAAATTCTTCAAAACTGCCTTCATCCAGAAGCATAGAGATACGTTCACGTGCGGTACATTTTCCCTTTTCGTGCTGTGCATCTATGCGTTTCTGACCCCCTCCCAGGCGGGCTTTTTCACGGAGTAGGGTCAACTCCTTGATTTGTTCCAACTGATTGCTCATTTTATATTATATTGTATAGTTATTCGGGTTTTTCACATAACTCGGTCAACACACCCATAGTGTCCCTTGGATGAAGGAAAGCAATATTCAATCCTTCGGCGCCTTTACGGGGATTGTTATCTATCAGACGGATCCCTTTTTGGGACAATTCATCCAGGTTCTCCTGCAATCCTTCTGTGGCAAAAGCTATATGATGCACTCCTTCTCCTTTTTTTTCCAGGAATTTTCCTATGGGACCCTCAGGGTCGGTGCTTTCAAGTAATTCAATTTTCGTCTGTCCGGCCATAAAAAACGCCGTCCTGACTTTCTGGTCCGGAACTTCTTCAATGGCATAGCATTTTAATCCGAGTTTGGATTCATAGAGCTTAATGGCTGATTCCAGTGATCTGACAGCTATGCCTATGTGTTCAATATGTTTTATCTTCATTTAATTTCGGATTTTTTGTTCAAAGAAAATAGAATTCCAATCCTGCAAAAATAGGAAATTTATCTGAAAGGAATATCATTATGATAGATTCTTTACATTTGCAAACATATATGAAAAGTATATACCGACCCAAAAACTATACCGGATTTTCTTACTTTTTTTCCCTGACCAAACGTTTGTCTTTGGTATTGCTTTTATTATTGATCAGCCGTTCAGGATTTTACATTTACAATCACTATCTTTTTCAGACAACCGCCTGGGAAGACATGCTGATGATCTACCGTGGGGGAATCCGTTTTGACCTCTCGGCGCTGTTCTATCTGAACGGTATATACCTTGTATTGGCCCTTTTGCCCTTTCCCTTCGTTTTTTCGGGGATCTACCAGAAATTCCTGAAGATCATTTTTGTAATATTTAACGCTGCAGGATTCTTTTTCCAGCTGTTTGACTTCATTTTTTTTCGCATCCGCCTCAGAAGAATTGACTTTACTTTCTTCAGGGAATTTGCGGGAGATACAAATCTGGAAAACATTTTCCTGGAGGGGCTGCAGGAGTATGTCATGTTTTTCCTAATATGGTTGGGCATTGTTTTTATACTATGGTTTCTATACGGACGTGTGTTTTACCCGTTGCGCCCGGCCTTTACCTTCAGGTATTTTACTAACAGAGCGGTTGTGTTGTGTCTGGCTTTGTTGATAGCAGTAGCGGCCATACGGGGGGGAACGGACAGGACCACGAGACCCATAACTTTAGGAAACGCAACCGCATACGTTTCCCGGCCCATGGAAGCGGCTATAGTGCTGAACACGCCTTTTTGCATCATCCGCACACTGGGGAAAAGCGGTGTTGAAAAACTCAGTTTCTTTAAAGATCAAAGGGAATTATCCCGGATATATTCCCCTATACACAGGAAAGACAGCGTTTATTCATCATCCGGCGAGGAATTCCGAAAGAAGAATGTCGTCATTTTTATATTGGAGAGTTTTTCAAAAGAATATATTGGGTATCTCAATGACGGCGAAATCCAGACTTATACGCCATTTTTGGATTCCCTGATGTCGGAGTCACTGACATGTGTGGGGGCTTACGCAAATGGAAGAAAATCCGTAGACGCTATTCCTTCCGTATTGGGAAGCATCCCCAGCCTGGAACATTCTTTTGCCTTGACACCTTATGCGTTGAACCGTGTGGAAGGGTTGGGAAATGCTTTAAAAAGAGCAGGATATCACACCTCTTTCTTTCACGGAGCTCCCGAAGGGTCCATGGGCCTGGACGGCATGTCCCGTCATTTTGGTTTCGATAATTATTACGGCAAAGGATCATTTGGAGAAAACAGCCTGTTTGACGGTTACTGGGGGATCTGGGACGAACCCTTCCTGCAGTTTTTTGCCCGTACGCTGAATACTTTTCCGGAGCCTTTTGCCACAGCGGTTTTTACCTTGTCTTCGCATCATCCTTTTGTCATACCACAAGAATACGAAGGAGTCTTTCCCAAAGGCACACTTCCCATACATCAATGCATAGGATATGCCGATCATGCTCTGAAACGTTTTTTTGAAACAGCGAAGGATTGCCCCTGGTATAACAATACGCTTTTTGTGCTGGTAGCTGACCATGGCATCTTTTCCCTGATCCATCCGCAATACCAGACAGATATTGAAAGTATGGCCATCCCTGTTGTGTATCACGATCCCCTAGGTGTCATGGCAGAAAAAGGTCGAATATACGATCAATACACACAACAGATTGACATTATGCCTACCGTGTTGGATATGCTGGATCATCCATACTCCTTTTTTGCTTTCGGAAGGAGTATACTGGACACGCTGACCACACCGTTTGTCGTTAATTATCCTTCCGGTTGGAATATACTCAGGGATGAAAAAGAAAAAGAGCCCTCCAATGAGCTCTTTTTGAAAGCTTTCCGTCAGCAATACAACAACAGGCTGGTGGAAGACCGGCTTACGGTAGAAGATTAAGCCATGTTGGTATAAACGTTTTGAACGTCATCGTCTTCTTCTATACGTTCCAGCAATTTTTCTATGTCCGCCTTTTCTTCCGGGGACAATTCTTTCATTTCCCCGTTTACAATACGGTCAAAACCTCCTCTGACCAGTTCCAGATCCTTTTCTTCTATGTATTTTTGCAGCGAACCGTAGGATTCAAAACTGCCGTATATCACAATCTCTTCATCTTCCTCGTCCAGGAAGACTTCTTCTCCTCCGTAATCTATCAGTTCCAGTTCCAGCTCTTCCAGGTTAACGGGATATTTTGATTTGACATGAAAGACGCATTTGTGGTCAAACATGAATTCAACGCTGCCCGATGTGCCCAGATTCCCGCCGGCCTTATTAAAATAGGAACGGATATTAGCCACTGTCCTGGTGGTATTGTCGGTAGCGGTTTCAATGAGAATGGCTACGCCGTGTGGCCCGTATCCTTCGTAAACGACTTCCTTGTAGTCTCCCCTGTCTTTTTCGTCGGCTCTGCGAATGGCCCGTTCAATATTGTCTTTGGGCATATTCTCGGAACGGGCGTTCTGAATGATCGCCCTAAGCCGGGGATTGTTTTCGGGGTCCGTGCCGCCTTGTTTGGCAGCTATGGTTAACTCTTTGCCCAAACGGGTAAAGGTACGGGACATATTGCCCCAACGTTTTAATTTTCTTGCCTTCCTGTATTCAAATGCCCTTCCCATAGATCACTTTTTTATTGTTCCATCAGGATTTCCAGGCGTGAAATGTATTTGTCGATCTCTACGCCCTCAATGGTCTGGGAATATTGATCCTTAATGGTCTTGTACATTACCAGGGCACCGGCATAATCTCTCTTTTCTTCCAGAAGGATACCGGCTTTTTTATAATAAGCTGCAGCATAGGCATTGTCCCTGTACTGAGCTGCTTTTTTGTACCATGAAAGTGCGTTGTCAAGATCATCAAGGCCAGCGTAGGCATCACCTATATTGCAATAAGCACGTGCCTGAATGATCTCATCTCCAGATTTGTATTTTTTCAGGTATTCAATGGCTTCAGCGTAATTCCCCAGGCGCAGTTCACTGACTCCTGCATAAAAATATACAACCTTTCCCGGAAGTGCCTTGTATTCGTCAACAATGTCTTTAAACCCAAGTACGTTCCCGTCTCCGTTAAGAGCCAGGTCAAAGGAATCAGCCCTGAAATAACTTTCAGCCGGGAACATTTGTGCCAGGGCTTCCTGTCGGCGGGGTTCCCGGATAAGTTTCATATATCCGAAACCCAGGCCCAGCAGGACCACAATACCCGTGGCGGAATAGATCAGGTGTTTTTTGTACTTGCCCAGAAATTCTTCTGTTTTGCTGATGGCTTCGGCAACTGCTGCCGGATCTTCTTTCTTCTGTCTATGCTTTGCGCTAGTATTCTTTTTTGACATAGGTCTGTGTTTTGAGGCGGCAAATATACGTAAAATTTGCTATGTTTGCATATTTGTTGAACGAATCTCTATGTATTTATCCCGATTGTTGCTATCTCATTTTAAAAACATTGGTGAGGCATCTTTGACCTTTTCCCCGGGCATTAATGTATTGTACGGGGATAATGGGGAAGGAAAGACCAATTTGCTGGACAGCCTGTATTACCTGAGCGTCTGTAAAAGCTCCCTGGGCATCCCGGACAGGGATGTTATAGGGTATGAATATCAGGACACCACACTTTTGGGGAAATATGTCATGGGGAATGCCTTAACAGAAAAAATATCCTGTGCCGTTAACCGTCAGGGAGAAAAAGTATTCAAACGGAACGGAAAGCGTTACGAAAAATTATCGGCACACGTAGGTCTTATCCCGGTGGTCATGGTTTCACCCCAGGATACATCACTTGTATACGGTTCCGGGGAAGAACGCCGGAAATACCTGAATTTTCTTCTTTCACAAACAGAGCCGGATTACCTTCAGACCGTTCTGGAATACAAGAAACTGCTTCACCAGAGAAACAAACTTCTTAAATCGGATCACCTTTCTGGCGATGTGATGGAAGCTTTGGATAATTCGTTATCGGTACGTGCAGATCTGATATATAATAAAAGGAAAGAATTGTGCCGTTTGCTGCACCCTCACGTGATCCATTATTACAGGCTGCTCTCGGCAGGGAAGGAACAGGTGGATCTGAGGTATGATTCGGACCTGAATCACGGAGACATGGCCGGTTTGTTGAAAAAGAACAGGCAGAAAGACAGGATGTTGCAATATACAGGCACCGGAATACAGCGGGACGACGTGCAATTTTCACTGGAAGGTCATCCGCTGAAAGTGTGCGGGTCCCAGGGACAGCAGAAAACATACCTGCTGGCACTAAAACTAGCCCAGTTCGCATTGATCCGGCAAATGAAGGAACTGGCTCCCATTCTTTTACTGGACGATGTATTTGATAAACTGGATGCCCGGCGGGTGTCACATTTGCTGCATTTGGTAGTGGAAGACGGTTTTGGCCAGATATTACTGACAGACAGCAATAAGGTCAGGATAGAGGACTTGATCCATGCCCTGGGAGAGCCCCATACCATATACAGTGTAAAAGGAGGCGTTTTCACGCATGAAAAGACAAAAGACTAAAACATTACAGGAGGTGCTTGACCAGACCCTGGAAGAAACAGGTTTACGGGAAGGATTGGAAATACTGTGTTTGCATCATGCCTGGGACGAACTCATAGGCGAAACGGCTGCCCGCGAATGTGGGGAACGTTCTTTCCGGGACGGGGTTTACACCGTCAGGATCAAATCATCCGTTCTGCGTTGCCAGCTGGACATGCAGAAAACCTTTCTGATGGGAAAACTCAATGCCATTCTGAAAAAACCCGTTGTGAGCGAACTCATCATACGTTGACCGTGAACAGCATACCACATATTATCGCAGACGATCAGATCCCTTTCCTGGATAGTATCCCTTCCCGGCTGGCCCGGATAACCCGACTTCCCGGACATCTGATTGACAAGGAAACCATACATGCGGCCGATGCACTCATTGTCCGTACCCGAACACGGTGCGATGCCTTCCTTCTGGAAGGCAGTTCCGTTTCTTTTATAGGATCGGCAACCATAGGGACGGACCATATTGACATACCGTATTGTGAATCACGCGGCATAACGGTGGTCAATGCGCCCGGTTGTAATGCCGGGGCTGTCATGCAATACATTTTCACAGCCTTGACAGCATGGGCCGCAAAGAGAAACGAGGATCTTTGCGGCAAAACGCTGGGTGTTGTGGGTGTGGGAAATGTGGGGAAAAAAGTGGTCCGCCTGGCCGAACATCTTGGCTTGAAAACCCTTTTGAACGATCCCCCGCGCGCTCTTGCCGAGGGCTCCGCCGGTTTTGTTGAACTTGCCGAGTTGATCACACATTCCGATATCGTCACCCTGCATGTTCCCTTGGCACGGGATACATACTGTATGGCAGACCGGGCGTTTTTTTCTTCCATGAAGAAAGGTGCCTGCCTTGTGAATACCTCTCGCGGTGAAGTAGTGGATGAAGAAGCATTGAAAAATGCCGAAAAAGATCTGGGTGGGATTATCCTAGATGTATGGCATAACGAACCGCATATTGACACAGAGACCCTTAAGATCACAGATATAGCCACGCCCCATATAGCCGGTTATTCTCTGGAAGGAAAGAGAAATGCATCACAAACGGTGATTCGTGCGCTGGCAGGACATTTTGGGTGGAAAGAACTGGAAAATCATTGTATTGATCTGCCCCCGGCTTCGGATGTCCCTGCAGATTTGCTTTTTACCCAATGTTTTCCTATATTTGTTGAAGATAAACAGTTGCGAAGTGCTCCCCATCTGTTTGAGACATTCAGAAAAAATTATGTCTTTAGAAGGGAATGGACACCGGAACAATACAGGCATCTGACTTTATGTTTACCAGGAAAGATCAGGAATTCATTGAGCATAACGGATTGACACCCTATGCTGTTGAATCGCAGCTGCAAATATTTTCAGAAGGTATTCCTCCCCTTGATATCATTGGGCCCGCAGTTCCCGGCAACGGGATTGTATGCCTGGATAAGCAACAACAGGACAAGCTGGTAGAACGTTTTGACAGCTGGAACGGGAGCCGGATAAAATTTGTTCCCGCATCCGGTGCGGCAAGTCGCATGTTCAAAGATCTGTTTTCGGCAGTTGAAACGTTGAGGAACGACAAACAGGCAGTACTTTCAGAACCGGTTCACACTTTTTTCCGCCACCTTAACGAATTTGCGTTTTATCCCATACTATCGGGGATGAAAGGTTTTGACCCCAGCCATCCCCTCAAGATCCTTCAGCTTCTTTTGGAAGAAGAGGGATTGAACTACGGATCATTACCAAAAGGACTGATCCCGTTCCACAAATACCCCGACGGACCGCGTACCCCGTTCCAGGAACACCTGGTAGAATCGGCGCTATGCGACACCCCGACAGGTGAAACGGTAAACGTTCATTTTACGGTATCCCCGGAACACGAACCGTTGTTTGCAGCCCTTTTGAAAGAGATCCGCGGGAAATACCAAAAAAGGTTCGGGATGGATATCAATGTTACTTTTTCCACCCAAAGTCCTTCTACCAATACCCTGGCAGTGGATATGCAGAACAGACCATTCCGTACCAAAGACGGTTCCCTGGTGCTGAGACCGGGCGGACATGGTGCCCTGTTGGAAAATCTGAACACCCTGACTCAGGACATGGTATTTATACGGAACATTGACAACGTTGTCCCTGAAGCTTCCCTTGAACCGGTCATTCATTGGAGAAAAGTGTTGGCAGGGTTCCTGCTCAGATGCAGAAGACAGGTATATAAATATATAGGTGAACTGAAAAATCATGCCGATCCATTCCGTTTAAGGGAAATGGCCGATTTTTTGGAGCAGACTTTCGGCATTACCCATCCTCCCATGGAGGGAGAAGCTTTTCGTTCCTACCTGTTCTCCAAACTGAACAGACCTGTCAGGGTATGCGGTATGGTAAGCTCTACAGGCGACCCCGGAGGAGGGCCCTTCAGGGTTAGGGACAAAGACGGTTCCGGATCGCTACAGATCCTGGAAAGTATACAGCTGAACGGGAAAAAATACGATTCCACGCATTTTAACCCGGTTGACATTGTCTGTTCCTTCAAAGATTACGACGGAAAGGTGTATTATTTGCCGGACTTCCGGGATGACGATGCCCGGTTTATATTACATAAAAGCCTGGAAGGAAGGGAGTTGAAAGCTCTGGAATTACCCGGATTGTGGAATGGGAGCATGGGTGGATGGAATACGGCTTTTGTGGAAGTTCCGCTGAGTACTTTTAATCCTGTAAAAACAATTAATGATTTATTAAGAAAAGAGCATAATTTTAGAAACTGCTGTGTTTGGTAGTTAAAAAAAGATTTTTAACTTTGTCCCTGATCATTGAATTTTTGAACATTTAACTAATAATAAACACTATGGAAGAATTAAAATTAATTATTGAAGGCCTAATTACTAATCCGGAAACTAATTTGGGATTTGCAATGGTTCTTATGGTTCTGGGAATGATTATTCCTTTCCTTTTGAAGTTCCTATTCCCTGCCGAGTAATATTGTATTGAAAGGAATATCCCGAAAATCCTTGAAAGAGTAGGGGGAGCCGCCGAAAATCCTTAAGAGTAGGCAAAAAAAATTAATCATTTAATTCGAATTAAAAATGGGTATCGTAGAAGTTATAACAGCAATTATCAACGATATGTGGATAGGTCTCCAGAATATGGACGGTGGATTTATTATTGCATTTCTTGGAATTGGAGCAATCCTGTTATCTGTAATTTCTGGCATTATCAGTTTAGTGCAAGAATAGTATACTGGCAAAACAAACAAAAAGGCGGATTTGCTGCAGCAGATCCGCCTTTCTTATTTTCAGACAGTTGGTCTTTTATTTATTAAAAATATCCGCCCAGCGGTAACGTTTCCGGTTTTTCCAGTCCCCTTTGTGGTATGCATAACTGGCCATCAGGGGTACGACGGTCGTGGCCTCGGCAAAAACCATTTGTTCATGAACGGTGCTTACCTTTCCCCAGGAAGAAGCTTCCTTGAGCGTGGAACTGGAGCAGGCCCCGTCCCGTACATCGGCCACGGTGATCTGGATGGCATACTGATGCATGGGAACATCCAGACCCTGGCATTCGGCGCAAACGACCGTGTCCTGGGCAAAATTCTTGGGGACACCGCCGCCAACCATAAACAGCCCGCTCGTTTTGGCTTTGATCTTGATATCGGTCAGTTCCCTGAAGTCGGCAACCGAATCTATGGTCAGGTAAGGTTTCCCTTCCTTAATGCGTTCCTGCTGGTGCATGACCAGTCCGAATCCGGCACTGCAATCGGAAAAAGCGGGAACGAATATGGGAACACCGTGTTCATAACAGGTCTGGATCAGTGAATTTTTCTTTACCGAGTGTTCCTTAAGCCATTTACCGGTTTCCCACAAAAATTCCCTTGAGGAATAGGGCCGGGGTTCCAGGCTGTCTGCAATTTTTTTGATGGTGGCATCACAATGCTGCAGTTCCTCTTCATCAATATAGGTATCATAGATCCTGTCTATATATACACTGCGTAACATGCCGTCATCAACAAAGGGGGTCCCTTTGTAATGCTTGTATCCCAGAGCTTCAAAGAAATCCATGTCTATGATGGATGCCCCTGTAGAGACTATGCAGTCTATCATGTTGAACCGTACCATATCCACATAAACCTGCATGCAACCGCCGGCGCTGGAGCTGCCGGCCATTGTAAGCCAATTGGTGCAGTCTTTATCCCGGATCATCATCTGCAGAATGTCGGCAGCACTGGCCGTATCGCGTGATGAGAAAGACATATCCCGCATAGAATCAATAATATCTGTAGCATTGATCTTGGTGATGTCAATGTGTTGAATGACATCTTTTAACAGGTCATTTTTCTTTGTAGTCATAACAGTATCTTTAGATAACCACTCAAAGGTAAGGCTTTAATTCAAAAAAATGTTAATTTTGGCGGGTAATTCATTCCGTTTTATTATGCAATTTACACGTTTTATCAATGCCTTCAAGCGTCTGGAAACGCCCTTTTATTTTTACGATCTGGACATTCTGGACCAAACCCTCAGAACCTATACCAAGAATCTCATAAAGTACGGATACAAAGCACATTATGCCATGAAAGCTAATGCCAATCCGCGTATTTTGGAGATCATTCAACGTTCCGGATTGGGGGCAGACTGCGTAAGCGGGAATGAGGTACAGCTGGCACTGGATATGGGATTCGATCCCGGAACGATCGTATTTGCAGGTGTAGGAAAATCCGACAAAGAGATCCGTACCGCATTGCAGGGAGGGATCTTTTCTTTTAACTGCGAATCGGTTCCCGAAATAAAGATCATTAACGACCTTGCTGTACAAATGGGAAAGACAGCCCGGATATCACTCAGACTGAATCCCAATATAGATGCGCATACCAATAAACACATTACAACGGGAAGATCCCGGGACAAATTCGGGATCAGTGAATGGATGCTGGACGATGTGTTGCAGGTGTTTTCGGAAAGTTCCAATATCAAATTAGTAGGCCTTCATTTTCATATAGGATCACAGGTCACCGACATGAAAGTGTTTGAAATGTTGTGCGACAAAGTGAATTACTTCCAGCGATGGTTTGAACAGAAGGAAATCCGCCTGGAGCATATTAACCTGGGCGGCGGTGTAGCCGTAGATTATAAAGATCCCCTGGAAAATCTGTACAGTCCTTTTGAAACGTATTTTGAAACCATTAACCGGAACCTGGAATTGAGAAAAGGACAAAAAGTACATTTTGAACCCGGCAGGGCCCTGGTAGCGCAATGCGGTTTTCTGATATCCAGGGTCTTATATGTAAAGGTAGGAAAAGGCAAGAAATTTGCAATACTGGATGCGGGAATGAATGATCTCATACGGCCGGCTTTATACGGGGCGCGGCACGCAGTATGTAATTTCACATCGGCATCAGAAAAAACAGAAGTGTACGATGTGGTAGGACCGGTTTGTGAATCGGCTGACCGTTTTGGATTATCGGTACGCCTGCCTGAAACATCGCGTGGCGATATGATAGCCATCTGTACGGCCGGTGCATACGGACAGGTTATGAGCATGCGTTACAACCAGCGGGAACTGGCACAGGCATACTACTCACCGGATTTATAGCAATTATGTATTTTAAAATATATCCTGACAATCCACAGGATCGACTCATTGAACAGACTGTCTCAACCCTACAAAGGGGAGGCATTGTCATATATCCCACAGACAGCGTTTACGGGATGGGTTGTTCCATAGAATTTCTGGGGAGTGTGCCGCGCATGGAAAGGATCAAGGGGTATTACACGCCGTCAACCAGGTTGTCATTTCTCTGTTACGATCTGTCACAGTTGTCCTCGTATTGCAGGCCTATGAACAACAGCGTATTCAGGTTGATGAAAAAAAACCTGCCCGGGCCGTATACTTTTTTACTGCAGGGAAACAGCCAGGTTCCCAAAATGTTTAAGGGGAAAAAGCACACTGTAGGGATCCGTGTCCCGGACAACGCCATATTGCAACATATTCTCAGAGCGCTGGGAGTGCCCATCATTTCCACTTCACTTCCATGGGATGAAGCCGAACCCGAATACGGATTCGATCCGGACCTGATCAACGAACGGTTTGGCGACCTGGTGGATATTGTGATTGACGGAGGACCCGGGGGACAGGATCCCTCGGCCATTATAGATTGTACGGGCCACGAACCTTTGATCATTCGGGAAGGCCCAAAACCTTTAATAGATAAATAGAATTTTTATATGTTTGAGAATCTGACGGAAAGACTGGAACGATCGTTCAAATTGTTGAAAGGTGAAGGAAAGATCACCGAAATTAACGTGGCGGAAACACTTAAGGATGTCCGCAGGGCATTGCTGGATGCCGACGTCAGTTACAAGGTGGCCAAGACTTTCTGCGATCAGGTGAAGGAAGAGGCTTTGGGTCAGGACGTACTGAAAGCGGTGCGTCCCGGCCAGATGATGACCAAAATTGTCCACGACCGACTGGTTGACCTGATGGGAGGCGATGCCTCGGGAATCAACGTCAAAGGGAATCCGGGGATCGTGTTGGTGGCGGGACTGCAGGGTTCCGGTAAAACCACCTTCTCGGCAAAACTTGCCTTTCACTTAAAGAAAAAGAAAGGGATCCGGCCGCTGCTGGTCGCCGGGGACATATACCGCCCGGCAGCCATGGAACAATTACGGGTCCTGGGCGAACAAACAGGTGTTGATGTGCATATTGAAAACGAGAACCGGGATCCGGTGAAAATTGCGCGCAATGCCATAAACAAAGCAAAAAAAGAAGGATACGGCGTAGTAATCATAGACACGGCCGGTCGTCTGGCTATAGATGAAGCCATGATGAAGGAGATCACGGCTATCAAAAAGGCGGTCGATCCTACGGAAACCCTGTTTGTAGTTGATTCCATGACTGGACAGGATGCTGTGGAAACGGCGCGCACTTTCCATGAAAGGTTGCAGTACGACGGAGTGGTTCTGACCAAGCTGGACGGAGATACCCGCGGGGGTGCCGCCCTGACCATACGTGCCGTGGTAAACAAACCCATTAAGTTTGTCAGTTCCGGGGAAAAAATGGACGCACTGGATGTCTTTTATCCTTCGCGTATAGCAGACAGGATCCTGGGAATGGGTGACATTGTCAGCCTGGTGGAAAAAGCACAGGAACAGTTTGACGAGGAAGAAAGCAAGAAGCTCAGAAAGAAACTGGCCCAGGACAGTTTTAATTTCAACGACTTTTTGAACCAGATCAAACAGGTGCAGAAGATGGGTAATATCAAGGACCTGGCAGCCATGATACCCGGAGTTTCTAAAATGGTCAAAGATGCCGACATTGACAACGATGCGTTCAAGGGTATTGAAGCCATCATTTCTTCCATGACACCGGAAGAAAGGGACAATCCTTCGATTATGAACGGGAACAGGCGCAAACGTATAGCTTTGGGAAGCGGAACATCCATTACAGAAGTTAACCGTTTGATAAAGCAATTTGACGATACCCGTAAAATGATGAAGGATCTGCGCGGTGGACGTGGCATGTCTATGGCAAATGCATTAAGAAAAGGAGGTTTATGATGATGAAATTAATTGATGGAAAACAAACGGCACAGGACCTCAAAAAGGAAATCGCAGAGGAAGTTTCCGGTTTTGTATGCCAATTCGGCAGAAAACCGCACCTTGCTGCCATTTTGGTGGGAGAAGATCCTGCCAGTCATACGTATGTAAGAAATAAGGAAAAGGATTGTAAGGAAGTCGGGATGGATTCGTCCCTTTACAAATTTCCGGACACCATCACCCGGGAAGAACTGATCTCCTGCGTGCAGACCATTAACAACGATCCGGAAATTGACGGTTTGATTGTGCAGTTACCGCTTCCAGACCACATTGATCCACAGGAAATTATTGAGACTATAGACCCTTCAAAGGACGTGGATGGATTCCACCCGGTAAACGTGGGACGCATGGTGCTGGGTTTGCCTACTTTTGTTTCGGCTACACCTGCCGGTATCGTGGATCTGCTGGATTATTACAAGATCCCTACCCAGGGAAAAGAATGCGTCATCGTAGGACGCAGCAACATTGTTGGTAAACCTCTTGCCAACCTGTTGTCCCGGAAGGGGCCCGGAGGGGATTGCACAGTAACGTTATGCCACAGCCGTACCCGGGATCTGGAAAAAGTATGCCGCAGGGCCGATATCCTTATTGCAGCCCTGGGTCGTCCCGGCTTCCTGAAGGCCAATATGGTAAAAGAAGGCGCCGTGGTAATTGACGTAGGCATTTCAAGAGTGGAAGACAAGAGTACCAAATCGGGATTCCGCCTGGCCGGCGACGTGGACTTTGAACAGGTGGCGCCGCGGTGCAGTTACATAACCCCTGTTCCGGGCGGTGTAGGTCCCATGACACGTGTATCGTTATTAAAAAATACATTAAAAGCAGCCTTAAAACACAACAAATAACATCATAATGGAAAGAAGACATTTTTTAAAGACCGCTGTGCTGGGCGCAGTAGCCGGAACGTTGGGATTGAAAGGAATGAAGCTCTTTGCCTCGGAAAAATCAGCTCCGGGCGCCATTCCCGCTAAAGAAGACATTCCGGACCTGGTGGCCATTATGGGTGGTGAACCCGAACAACTATATGCCCGTGCCATAAAGGAAATGGGAGGCATGTCCCGGTACATTAAACCCGGCATGAAAGTGGTTGTAAAGCCGAATATCGGATGGGACAAAAGTCCCGAGTATGGGGCATGTACCAATCCCTTACTGGTAGCGGCCATAATCAAAGACTGCCTGGCAGCAGGAGCCTCTCAGGTAAAAGTGTTTGATCATACCTGTGACCAATGGAGAGGCTGTTATGAAAACAGCGGCATCCAGGAAGCCGTAAAACAGGCTGGTGGAGAAATGGTTAACGCCCATGAAGAGAGGTATTTTCGTGAAACGGAATTGCCACAGGCGCTTAGGATGAAAACAGCAAAGATCCACGAAGCCCTGCTTGAGTGCGATGCCTGGATCAACGTTCCGGTACTCAAAAATCACGGAGGAGCCAGGATGACAATATGTATGAAGAATTACATGGGGATCGTATGGGATCGCAGGTATATGCATTCCAATGATTTGCAGCAATGTATAGCGGATGCCGCAACATTTGAAAAACGTCCGGTGCTCAATATTGTGGACGGATACCGTATTATGACACAAAACGGCCCCAAAGGGCGAAGCCTGGAGGATGTGCAGACTCCCAAGGCCTTGTTTATGTCACAGGATATTGTTGCAGTGGATACGGCTGCCACACAGTTCTTCAATCAATTCAGTGCCATGACACTGGAAGACGCTTCCCACATTTTGCTGGCAGAAAAGCATCAGCTGGGTACTACAAAACTTGACGCTTTGAACATAAAACGAATCCGTCTCTGATGCAGGCCTACGGCTTTTTGAGATGGGCCCGCAGGATCATTGCTTTGGCAGTCTTTTTAGGGCTCACATACTTCTTTATATCTTTTTCAGCTAAAGCTGCGGAGGTCTGGAATGCTTTACTGGGATTACAGTTCGTACCGGCCATACTGGGTATTGCCACAGGGGGCCTGGTCACTGTGCTTATAGTACTGCTTTTAACTTTGTTATCCGGACGTATTTACTGTTCGCTGCTTTGTCCGCTTGGTATATACCAGGATATCGTTTACCGGATAGGATGGTTCCTGAGAAATAAAAAGAAACGCCGGACACATTATACAAAACCCCATAACACAATCAGGTATTCCATATTGATCATTGTTGTTATTTGTGTTGCGTTTTCTTTTGTATTTCTCCTGGTGTGGCTTGATCCTTACGGGTTATTCGGAAAAATTGCCACAAACATTGGCAGGCCTTTGGCTTATTTTGTTTCAGGTTCAAAATACGATGCCTGGAACCTGGCTGCTTTTCTGGTTTCAGGGGTTATCCTGGTGGCATTGACCGTTACGGCTTTCTTTAAAGGAAGACTCTACTGCAATACTATTTGTCCTGTAGGTGCTTTGCTGGGACTTATATCCCGTTACTCCATGTTCCGGGTAATGATAGACCCGGAATCCTGTACACATTGTCAATTATGCAGCATGAATTGCAAAGCCTTTTGCATAGATGCAGGCAAACCGGTGATAGATAATTCCCGTTGTGTAGTCTGTTTTAACTGTATATCCAAATGTGCCAAAGGATCCGTCACTTACCGTTTTGCCTGGAAACCTGAAAAGAAAGCCTTATCAGCTGCAGAAGAGAAACAACCTTCAGCAGGCAATAACCGTAGGGCTTTCCTGCTGGCTGTGATGGGAACCGGTGCCGGCATCGTTTTACTGAACCGCTTTACAGAGAAAAAGAAGTTGGATATTCCCAAAGCCATGCCCCCGGGGGCCGGAACGCCGGAACGTCTTAAAGACACCTGTATAGCTTGTCACGCCTGTATTGCAGCCTGTCCTGCCCATATTATTAAACCGGCTATGGGAGCCTTCGGGTGGCAGGGATTTCTGTTGCCTTCGGTCTCATATGAAAATGGTTTTTGCGGTTATGACTGCCAAAAATGCCAGGAAGTTTGTCCTTCTGGAGCCTTACAGATGATGCCCCTTGAAGAGAAAAAAAGGGTGAAAATGGGTGTTGTCAAGCTGATGCTGGAAAATTGCATAGTAGAAAAATTCGGAACCGATTGCGGTGCCTGTGATGAACATTGCCCGGTCAAGGCCGTTAAGATGTCATCCCGTGAAGGAAGTGACAAGCTGTTTCCCAAAACAACGCCATCCCTGTGTATTGGATGCGGCGGATGCGAATTTATATGTCCCGCCCGGCCCAAAGCCATTGTGGTGCTTCCTCTGTCTGAACAACGCCAGGCAGATGCACCGGTCATAGACGCGACCATCAATATTGAAGTGGACGGATTCGGGTTTTAGTCCCCGGAATTGTTTTTTAAAAGATCAGGTCTCAACCGTTCCGTACGGTCGAGACTTTTTTCTTCCTGCCAGGTACGGATCTTTACCGGATCACCGCACAACAGAACCTCTGGTACTTTCCACCCCCTGAAGTTGGCCGGACGCGTATAAATGGGAGGGGCCAACAAGCCGTCCTGAAAACTGTCTGTCAAGGCCGAGGTTTCATCGGAAAGTGCTCCGGGGAGCAGACGTACTAAGGCATCTGTGATGACGGCGGCGGCCAGTTCCCCTCCGCTCAATACATAATCCCCAATGGAGATCTCTTTGGTGATAAGATGGTCCCGGATCCTTTGATCGATCCCTTTATAATGGCCGCACAGTATGATAATATTTTGCAGACAGGACAGGCGGTTTGCTTCTTTCTGAGAGAAAAGTTCCCCGTCGGGACTGGTGTACAGTATCTCGTCGTATAAGCGGTCTTTTTTCAGATCTTCCAACAGATTGTAAACCGGTTCTATCATCATGACCATTCCGGCATCCCCTCCGAATGAATAATCGTCTGTTTGCAGGTATTTTCCTTTGCCGTAGGTTCTCAGGTCGTGAATGACAATTTCTGCCAGGGACTTTGCTCTGGCCCTTTTGATTATGGAATGAGAAAGAGGACTTTCCAGCAATTCCGGAAGTACCGTAATGATGTCAATTCTCATAATAATGCAAAAGTAATCATAATTCCGTATATTGGAGTTTTTCATTACATTTGCAAGCTATAAATACTAATTCCTTTCTCGTACAATGGATCCTGAAACGAACATCTCTGCTCCCATGGAGCAATTCGACGACAAAAAACAACCGGAAAACGATGTAGTCGAATCTACGCAGAACACAGAAACCACAGACTACTCAACCTTGTCTATGACTGAACTTCTGGCTGAATTTGAGAAACTTATTGAGGCTGAGGACAAGACTGAAATGCACAAAAATGCAGACATCATCAAGTCCTGTTTCTACAAACTGCTCCGGAAAGACCAGCCGGCTGAAAATGCCGATCCTGATAATCCGGTCCAGGTGCAGGAAAGCCCGGAGGAAGCTGCTTTCAAACAGTTGTATGCACGTTACAAAGTCTTGCGTGCAGACCTTCTACATAGTATCGAAAAGCAAAAAGAAAGGAACCTGGAAGAGAAGCTGGCCATTATTGATGGTATTAAAGAACTTCTTGAAAAACAGGAAGACATCAATCATACCTTTCCCGAATTCCGTGCATTTCAACTCCATTGGAAAGAAGTTGGCCCTGTTCCCATAACCCGTACCAAGGATATTTGGGAAACATACCAGCATTATGTAGAGAAATTTTACGATTACGTAAAGATCAACAAGGAATTACGGGATCTGGATTTCAAACGCAATCAGGAGATAAAGGAGAAACTTTGTGAAAAGGCCGAGGCTTTGGTCAATGAACCAAACGTAGTGTCGGCATTTTATAAATTGCAGAAATTACACGAAGAGTGGCGGGAAACCGGTCCCATAGACCGTGAATTGCGGGAGACCATGTGGGAACGTTTCAAACTGAGTACCACGGCGATCAACAAAAAGCACCAGGAGTACTTTGAGGAACAGAAGAAGCATCAAAAGGAAAACCTGGAAGCCAAGACAAGTTTGTGCGAAAAAGCGGAAGAGATAACCGGACTAACCCAAACCGACGATATAAACTGGAATAAAAAAGCCAAAGAACTGGAAGAACTTCAGAAAGAATGGAGAACCATTGGCTTTGCCACTAAAAAGGAAAACCAAAAAGTGTATGATCGTTTTCGTGCGGCATGCGATAACTTTTACGGTCAGAAAAGAGAGTTTTATTCAAAATTCAAACGGGAAATGCAGGATAATCTTGCCCGGAAAACCGCTCTTTGCGAACAGGCCGAAGCCGTCAACATGAGTGATGACTGGCGTCGTACTACCGATCAACTGATCCATCTTCAAAAGCAATGGAAAGAGATAGGACCAGTTCCCAGGAAACAGGCAGAAGCCATCTGGAAACGATTCCGTTCTGCCTGCGATGTGTTCTTTACCCGCAAGGCTGAACATTTTTCCAAACTGGAATCCTCATTTGAAGACAACCTGACTAAAAAAGAAGCCATATTGAGTGAACTGGAAGCTTTTGACCCGTCTTCCGTTAACGATCTGCAAGGTACACTCCGGGATTTTCAGGCACGCTGGAATCAGATAGGTTTTGTCCCAATAAAGGAGAAAGATTCTATTCAGAATAAATATAAAAATCTGATAAACAAACATTTTGGACATCTAAACCCGGGATTTTCCGAAAAACACGGAAATATACGGCAGGGAAAACGCAGGTCTTCCGAGAGCCACAGTGAGCATGATAAGCTTATTCTACGTTTCCGTCAATTGGAATCAGAAATCACTGTGTGGGAAAACAATATGGGTTTCTTTGCCAAGTCCAAAAATGCAGACAAGATCATAGCAGATACCTGCAAAAAAATTGAAGAAGCTAAATCCGAGTTAAAGGAATTGGAAGAAAAGATCAAAAAGATAGAGAACAATGAATAAGAATACGATTTGGGCCGTTTTGCTGATCGGAGCCTTACTTCTGGGCTTCAGCCTTTACAATAGCAAAGTGGTCAAAGAACAGCAAAGAGAACAATTCGTACGTGATTCCATTGCTTATTCAGAAGCCGTAAAAGCGACTGCAAATCAAGTAGCTACAGACACGCTGACATCACTGAAAGCCAAAAAACCGCGGGATCCGCAACCTGCAGACTCAGAGGACGGATATCAGTTTTCAAACGCTTATCTGAATCAGGCACTCGAAGGATCGGATTCTTTGTACGTACTGGAAAATGACAAGATCAGGATCGCTTTTACCAATCGTGGAGGTCAGCCTTATAGCGTACAGATCAAAAATTTTAAAACTTACGGCGGGGACAGTCTGGAGTTATTCCGGGGTCCGGGTAACAATTTTTCCATTGATCTTTACTCAGGAGAACAGATCAATACTGGAGAGTTTTTCTTCACTCCCGGGGTTATCGAACAGGAAAATATACTCACGTTTACCCTGCATTTTGATGAAGACGCCTACCTGGAGTATGTATATGTGCTGAACGAAGATGCCTACATGCTCAATTTGCAGATTAACCTTGTTGGGATGGACCGCTATATCCCGCGCAACGTTACCCAGATGGACCTGAACTGGGTTGTAGATGTCCGCCATTTGGAAAAAGGCTTTGACAACGAAAAAAATTATTCAACCATTTCTTACAAATACCCCAATTCCACAGAAGCAGAAAACTTGGGGCACAGAAAAGCCGACGGTTCCGAATCCATCACAACACGCCTGGAATGGGTGGCTTTTCAACAACAGTTTTTTTCTGCCATTCTCATAGCCGACGAAAGCTTTAACAGCGGGGACCTTTCATTCAGGTTCTACGAAGCCGAAAATGCAGACACCTTGCTGATGAATTGCAGGGCATATATGCAAATCCCTTATCAGGCGGTCCCGCAACAGAGCATTCCTTTGCAATTCTACTTTGGACCAAACGGCTATTATTCCCTGAAAGCCTATAACCGGTCTTTTGAACAGATTATTCCCATGGGTGGCTTTTTGGTCAAATGGATAAACCGTTTTGGGATCATTCCCATTTTTAATTTTCTGAACCGTTTCATCAGCAATTTCGGACTCATCATATTCCTGATGACCATTCTCATCAAATTGGTCATATCTCCATTCACTCTAAAATCATACATGTCATCTGCAAAGATGCGGGTCTTAAAACCGGAAATTGATAAAATCAATGCCAAATATCCCAAGAAAGACGATGCCCTGAAGAAACAACAGGAAACCATGGCGCTGTACAAAAAAACCGGTGTCAGTATGATGGGAGGATGCTGGCCTATGTTGTTCCAAATGCCCATTCTGTTTGCCATGTTCAGGTTCTTTCCGGGGTCTATAGAATTGCGCCAGGAAGGTTTTCTTTGGGCAGATGACCTGAGCGGGTACGATTCCATACTGGAATTGCCATTTAATATTCCTTTGTACGGTGATCATATCAGTTTGTTTGCCCTTCTGATGGCATTTTCCATGTTTTTCTATTCAAAAATGAACATGAGGCAGCAGCCCGCTACCGGTCAGCAAATGCCCGGTATGCAGGGGATGATGCTCTACTTCATGCCTTTGATGATGTTGGTCGTTTGTAACAACCTGTCCGCTGCCTTAAGCTATTATTACCTCCTTTCCAATCTAATAACAATGCTGCAGACCTGGATCATTCAGAAATTCTTTGTGGATGAAGAAAAATTATACAGGCAATTGAAAGAAAAAGCAGAGAAAGCGCCGGCCACCCCCAAAAAGTCAAAGTTTCAGCAAAGATTGGAAGAAATGCAACGCCAACAGCAGCATCAAATGAGAAACAGGAAATGATAGCTGATCATATCCAACAGTTGCGTAAAATTATCCCGGCGAACGTATCCTTGCTGGCCGTTTCCAAATTTCACCCCCCTGAACTTATCATGGAAGCATACCGGGCCGGGCAGCGTTTGTTTGGAGAAAACCGTTCCAGGGAATTGCTTGAAAAAATACAACTGCTCCCCAATGACATACAATGGCATTTTATTGGACACTTGCAGACCAACAAAGTGAAAGATATAGTGGGACGCGTGGTCCTGATCCAGTCAGTAGACAGTGTCAAACTGCTAAACTCCATTCAGAAACAGGCCCAAAAGAGTGGAATAGTACAGGACGTCCTTTTACAGATCTATATTGCCAGGGAAGAAACCAAACAGGGCTTTTTGCCGGAAGAAATTCGTGATATAAACCCGTCAAACCTGCCTAACGTTAATATATGCGGCCTGATGGGTATGGCAACTTTTACAGAGGACAAGGAAAAAGTCAGGAGTGAGTTCAGGCAGCTGAGAAAATTGTTTGATACCTTAAAAGAAGATACGTATTCCGCATACCCGTATTTTATTCATTGTTCTATGGGAATGACCGGTGATTTCCCCATTGCACTGGAAGAAGGAAGTACCATGGTGCGTATAGGCAGCGCTATATTTCCACCTCGCCCTCAAAAGTGAGTACTGCTCCGCCTGTAAGGTAAACATCTGAAAATCCATCCCCGTTTTGTCTGAATTCCACTTCCAGGTTACCACCTTTTGTCTGGATGAACCAATGTTCTAATTTGCTTTTGGTATGAGCCCAGGCGGCTATGGCCGATGCCGCTGATCCCGTCCCGCATGCCCATGTTTCATCTTCTACGCCCTTTTCAAAAGTTCGTACAAAAAGACATCCGTTATCCAATATCTCAACAAAATTCACGTTGATGCCCTCCTCCCCGAAATCGCGGTGCCATCGCCAGAAAGGGCCTTCTGATGCTATATCCACATCCTTAACGTTGTTTGTAAATTTTACCAGGTGGAGCGATCCTGTATCTGTTACGTAAATGTTCTTGTCGTAAAGACTGATCTTATTGACGTCGTTTAGCTGCAATTTCACTTTGGCATACAGGCCGGTTCTTTCCAGCACCTGACCGGTGTGAGGTCCGTCAAAGGATCTGAAATTGTGATTTTTCAGACCCACTCTGTCGGCAAAAGCGACCAGGCATCGGCCCCCGTTTCCGCACATGGTGCCTTCCGTGCCGTCCGAGTTGAAAAAATTCATGAAATAATCAAAGGGAGGTTTATCCTTTTCCAAAAGTATAAGTCCGTCTGCGCCTATGCCAAAACGCCTGTGACACAATGCGTTGATCTGTCTTTTGATTAGGTGGTAATTCCCAGACAGGTTGTTTATTAAAATGAAATCATTCCCGGCTCCGTGGTATTTACAAAATGGCAGTTTCATTTATTTGGTATGAATTTTGAAGATATTGCGATAAAACAAAAGTAGTTAAATTAAATGAGATATAAGTTATGAAAAACAAAGTTGGAATTATAGTCGTTATCACCGTCCTGTTAAGTGTGGGAACCACCTTACTGGTCAATCATTTTACAGGAAATTCAAAAGATGTTGAAAAAGTATATGTTACATCCGATCAGAAACCCGTTATTCAGCAGGTTTCCCTCCCGGAGGTACAGTATCCGGATTTCACCTATGCAGCCGAAACAGGTGTTAAGGCTGTAGTTCATGTAAAAGTAGTCAAAAACGGGCAGCAGTCCATGGGTCCGCAAAGTCTCTTTGATTTCTTTTTCGGATATGGGAATCCTTCTCCCCAGATACGTCCCCAGGTAGGGGCCGGCTCCGGAGTCATCATATCACCTGACGGATACATCATTACTGCAAATCACGTAATAGACGGAGCAGATGAAGTAGTGATCACACTTGATGATAAAAGGGAATTCGAAGGCCGTGTTGTAGGGAAAGACCCGGTAACGGATATTGCATTACTTAAGATCGAAGCCATAGATTTACCCACTCTGAAGTTCGGTAATTCCGATGATCTTCGCTTGGGGCAATGGGTCATAGCCATAGGAAATCCTTACAATCTGCGTTCTACCATTACTGCCGGGATCGTAAGTGCCAAAGGCCGTAGTCTGCCCTCATACCAGAATGAATTTAAAATTGAAGCTTTCATCCAAACGGATGCAGCCGTAAATCCGGGTAATTCGGGAGGTGCCCTGGTCAATGCAAAAGGAGAACTGGTGGGAATCAATACGGCTATTGCTACACGAACGGGCTCTTATTCCGGTTATTCGTTTGCCGTTCCCAGCAGTATTGCACAGAAAGTGGTGGATGATTTACGCAAATACGGAATAGTTCAAAGGGCTTTACTGGGAATAACCATGCAGGATATAACCGGCGAATTGGCAGAAGAAAAGGATATCAGCGAAATAAAAGGTGTATATATACATCAGGTACTGGAAGACGGAGCGGCTCATAAAGCCGGTATCAAAGAAGGAGATATATTATTGGAAATAGACGGGGTCAAAGTCAATTCAGGCACTTCGGTTCAGGAACAGATCAGCAAATTCAGCCCAGGAGACAAAGTGGATCTGATGTTGCGCAGAGGGAAAAAGGAAATGAAAGTAACGGCCACGTTGCAGAATCAATCCGGAGATACACAACTTATAAGTGAAACCGAAGGAGACGTAACAAATTTTTTGGGAGCAGAATTGCGTCCTGCGGGAAAAGAACTCAGGAATAAATTGCATATCCGTGCCGGTATAGAAGTAACGGATTTAGGGAACGGCAAACTCAAAGACGCCGGTATCCAGAAAGGTTTTGTGATCACACATGTCAATCAGAAACCAATATCAACCGTTCAGCAATTTGCAATGGCCGTACAAAATGCACAACGCGGAGTCCTTATAGAAGGCCGTTATCCGGACGGATCGGTATATTATTACGCACTAGGGAACTAAATTTATCAATTTTATTGCATTTTTGAAACATAAACTGCCCTTTTACGTATAAGAGGGCAGTTTATAGTTATATTTGGATGAGACAATTAAAAATTACAAAGTCCATTACCAACAGAGAAAGTGCCTCTCTGGACAAGTATTTACAGGAAATAGGCAGAGAAGATCTGATCTCTGTGGAAGAAGAAGTGGAACTGGCACAACGTATCAGAAAAGGTGATCAGGAAGCACTTGAAAAACTGACTCGTGCGAATTTGAGGTTCGTGGTTTCCGTTGCCAAACAATATCAGAACCAGGGGTTGAGTCTGCCGGATCTGATTAACGAAGGGAACCTGGGTCTGATAAAAGCTGCTGAAAAGTTTGACGAAACACGCGGATTTAAATTTATATCATATGCCGTATGGTGGATCAGGCAATCGATCCTCCAGGCTCTGGCCGAACAAAGCCGTATTGTAAGACTTCCCCTTAACCAGGTTGGATCGCTTAACAAGATAAACAGGGCTCTTTCCAAATTCGAACAGGAACACGAAAGGGTTCCTTCTCCGGAAGAACTAGCCGAGATCCTTGAGATCCCGAGTGAAAAAATATCCGATACCCTGCGTGTATCCGGCCGTCATGTTTCTGTTGATGCCCCTTTTATTGACGGAGAGGACAACAGCTTGCTGGATGTTCTGGTTAACAACGATTCTCCCAACGCAGACCGCGGCCTGGTCAACGAAAGTCTGAATAAAGAAATTGAAAGGGCGTTGTCTACACTGTCAAAGCGCGAACGGGACATTGTAAAATATTTCTTTGGTATAGGGACCCAGGAAATGACACTGGAAGAGATCGGTGAAGAATTCGGACTTACACGGGAGCGTGTCCGCCAGATAAAAGAAAAAGCTATTCGTCGTCTACGTCACAGTGCCAGAAGCAAATTACTCAAAGCATATCTGGGTTAGCCTATGTTTGAAGCAATAGGTAACGCACTGCATACCTTTAGTTCCTGGCTGAATCTGCCGTTATTCATTACCCTCATTGGTGGGGGATTGTTCTTTATGATCTATTCCCGCTTCATACCTTTCCGGTATTACGGCAAAGCTTTGAAAGCCACCGGGGTAAAAGAAGATAAGGCAGAAGGACAACTTAGTTCATTTCAAGCACTTACGTCAGCCATTGCAGCTACTGTCGGTCTGGGGAACATATCCGGTGTAGCTGTTGCCATCACCATTGGGGGCCCCGGAACCATATTCTGGATGTGGGTAAGTGCCTTTCTGGGCATGGCCACCAAATTTTTTGAAGGAACCCTTTCCATTATGTATAAAGGGAAAGACAGCGCAGGAGAGATGCAGGGCGGTACCATGTACATGATTACCCAGGGACTCGGAAATAAATGGAGACCTTTGGCAGTCGTTTTTTCCATTTCAGGTATGATAGGAACCTTTTGCCTGATGCAGTCCAACCAGCTCACCGAAGCCTTACAGACTGTTGTCTTTACTCCTGCCGGAATTGAGAACACGCTCGGTTTGAGATTCATCTTGGGGATTGTTATTGCGGCCCTGGTATCCATAGTGGTGTTGGGCGGCATCAAACGTATAGGAAAAGTTGCATCCCGGCTGGTACCCTTTATGGTAGCCTTTTATTTTTTAATCGTATTTTACATCATATTTACAAACCTAGATGTAGTACCCCAGGTCTTCAGATCCATTTTTACAGAAGCCTTTCATTTCAAAGCCGGATTGGGTGGCTTTGCCGGCTCGGTAATTGTTATCGGGGCCCGTAGGGCTGCTTTTGTGAACGAAGCGGGGATCGGGACGGCTTCCATGATGCACGGAGCTTCCCGCAACAGCCAGCCGGTCCGTGAAGGCCTCGTGGCCATGATCGCACCCTCCATAGACTCGGGGCTTATTTGCACCTTGACGGCCCTGGCCGTTCTGATCAACGCACAATATACCGTATCTGATGTTCAGGGCATGCAAATGGTAATGGAATCGTTTGAACGTTCCATCCCCGGATGGGGAAGTTATTTGCTTATGGGAGTTGTGCTGGTATTCGCTTTTTCCACAATGTTCTCTTATTCGTACTACGGTACAAAGTGTACCAATTTTTTATTTGGGGCACATCGGGCACATTATTACAATTATCTTTTTCTGGCAACCCTGGTTATGGGAGCCGTCATACCGTTATCGGCAGTTGTTGACATAATAGACATTGCATTTGCCTTTATGGCTTTCTGTACGGTATTCACCATGGTGGTGCTTTCTCCCCGTGTCAGGGTGGCCATAAAGCAGTATTTTAAAAAATGAACGCAGAGATCCTAATTACAGGTGCATTAAAGGAAACCGTTAAGGAGCTTTACGGATCTTATCCTCAGCCTGAGGTCCTTCAAGTTCAGGCTACACGTAAAGAATTTGAAGGAGATTATACCGTTGTGGTCTTTCCTTTACTTCGCCTGAGCCGGAAATCACCGGAACAAACAGCGCAGGAACTGGGTCAGGCCATTGTTTTTCATGTGCCTGAAGTTGAATCTTTCCAGGTTATAAAAGGTTTTTTGAATCTGAAGATGTCCGCCGCATACTGGATGCAAAACCTGGAAGAAATTGCCGCAACTCCCGGGTATGGGAAAAAACAGGATTCCGGGAAAACAGTAATGATAGAATTTTCATCTCCCAACACCAACAAACCGCTTCACCTGGGACATATACGAAACAACCTGCTGGGCTGGTCCGTTTCTAAAATAATGGAAGCCAACGGCCATCATGTCATCAAAGTAAATCTGGTTAACGACAGGGGAATTCATATATGTAAATCCATGCTGGCCTGGCAGAAATTCGGGGAAAACAGCACCCCTGAAACGACCGGGATAAAAGGAGACCACCTGGTTGGCGATTACTACGTCCGTTTTGACAAAGAATGCAAAGAACAGGTCAGGGAACTGGTAAGAAGGGGCATGGATCAGGAAACGGCGCAAAAAGAAGCCCCTATCATGAAAGAAGCCCAGGATATGCTGGTCAGATGGGAACAGGGCGATCCCGAAGTAATAGGACTTTGGAAAAAAATGAACGGATGGGTTTACAGCGGATTTGACAGGACGTATGAACGAATGGGCGTGTCGTTTGATACCATTTATTATGAATCCGACACCTATCTCTTAGGTAAGGAACTTGTGCTGAAAGGTCTTAAGAAGGGGGTTTTTTACAAAAATGAAGACGGATCTGTCTGGTGTGACCTGACGCAGGACGGCCTGGATAAAAAACTGCTTTTAAGAGCCGACGGGACTTCCGTATACATGACACAGGATCTGGGTACGGCTGTCAGCCGCTACGAAACTTCGGGATTTGACACACATGTATATGTGGTAGGGAACGAACAGAATTATCATTTCCAGGTTTTGAAGCTTATCCTCAAAAAACTGGGTTATTCATGGGCCGATAATATCATTCACCTGTCCTACGGTATGGTAGAATTACCTGAAGGAAAAATGAAATCCCGCGAAGGAACCGTAGTAGATGCCGATGACCTGATGGACAATATGGTGGAAACAGCCCGCGAAACATCTGTAGAATCGGGAAAACTGGAGGATATGCCTGAAGAAGAACAGGCAAAACTCTTTGAAATTTTGGGCCTGGGTGCACTTAAATATTTTATATTGAAAGTCGATCCCCTCAAAACCATGTTGTTCGATCCCAAAGAATCTATTGATTTTAACGGAAATACAGGTCCTTTCATACAATATACTTATGCCCGTATCCGCTCCATACTGAGAAAAGCCGGGGAACGAGGCTACTCATCTCGTTTGCACGGGATACCTATGCTGGAAAAAGAATGGAGACTGATCAAACTTATGACGGATTTTCCGCGGGTTATTGAAGAATCCTCAAAAGAATTTTCACCGGCTCAAATCGCAAATTTCAGCTTTGAACTGGCCAGGGAATTCAATCAATACTATCACGAAGTTTCTGTACTTCACGAAGAAAACGCTTTGCTGAGAGAACAGCGTCTGTTGCTTCTGAGCCAGGTGTCTGAACTATTGAAACAGTCCATGGAATTGTTAGGTATTATTTTACCTGAAAGGATGTAATTTGCAATTCAAAATATTATTGTATTATTGCAGCAAATTCTGATTTTATTTGTCCTATGAAAAAGACTCCGGCACAAAGACCTGTTGTAAATAAAAAAAGATTGGTTATCGGCTACGCGAATATGCCGCCACAGCTTGTGGAAATCTGGAAAGAAAAGTATCCCAGGGGTTATGCCGATTACATGGAGGATATCATGAAGGTTGACAAAGCGGACGGTTCCTTCTTTTATGCCGTAACGCTGGAAATACCTGAAGCCATTTACCTGGTGAAGGTAGAAGTCAAGATTGACGATTACGACGAAATCGAAAAAGACATATTCGATTCCGGAGACGATGTACAGGGAGATGATGAAAGTGTCGACTTCCCCGACTCAGATGATTCTAACTTTGCGGATGCTGAAGACGATTTGGATCAGGATTAAGCAATTACCCGAGTCTACAATGCTGCTGGTGTTGGCCCTGATCATAGGATTGATCAGCGGACTGGCTGCTGTGTTACTGAAATTGTCCATAGAATTCATCAAGGAACTTTTTACTTCCCACGGAAGCTTACAGATTGAGAGCCTTACCTATTTTCTGCTGCCCGGAGTCGGTATGCTCCTTTCCTTACTGTTTGTGAAATTCCTTATCAAAGACAACATTTCCCACGGGGTTACCCGTGTTTTGGAATCCATTTCAGGAAACAAATCCAGGATAAAACCCCACAATTGTTTTTCATCTGTTGTTTCCAGTGCTATCACCATAGGTTTTGGCGGATCTGTAGGAGCCGAAGCCCCCATTGTATATACCGGGGCAGCTATCGGATCCAATATCGGGCGGAAATTCGGACTGAATTACCGTAGTATCACTCTTTTGGTATGTTGCGGGGCCGCCGCCGCCATTTCCGGTATCTTCAAAGCCCCCCTGGCCGGAGTCCTGTTTTGCTTTGAGATACTCCTCTTCAACCTTACCATGGGCTCCATCATTCCCCTGTTAACAGCCTCCATAACAGCTACAGCCGTAGCTTCTCTTATTATGGGAGGAGGTGTGAGTTACGTGAGTTCCATAGATCCCTTCCTCTTATCAAACATACCCTATTACCTGCTTATGGGTGTTGTATGCGGATTTGTCAGCCTGTTCTTTACCCGGACCACGCTCATGATGGAAGGGCGCATCAAAAAGATCAACAATGTGTATACCCGCTGGGCCGTCTCGGCGCTTGCCCTGGGAACGCTTATTTTGCTCTTTCCCCCTTTATACGGGGAAGGGTACGGTTCGCTCATTTCACTCTTGAACAACAACGTGGAAGGCGCTGTTGACAGTTTGATATACAGTTCTTTAAGCGGGAACGTATGGTTCATCCCCATTTTCTTTACGGCCGTGCTGCTGCTTAAAGTCTTTGCCATGTCGTTCACCAATGCCGGAGGTGGTGTGGGAGGGACTTTCGGCCCGACGCTTTTCATGGGCGGTGTCCTGGGATTTGTGATATCCCGCTTTATCAACCTGGCGGGGGTATCGGTCCTTCCCGAGTCAAATTTTGCCCTGGTGGGCATGGCCGGACTGATGGCCGGAGTGATGCAGGCACCCATGACAGCCATATTCCTGATTGCCGAGATTACAGGAGGTTACGAGCTGCTCATGCCGCTGATCATTACTTCCGTCTGTTCTTACGTAACGGTACGGAACTTTGAACCTTACTCCATTTATACAAAACGTCTGGCTCAGGCCGGAAAACTACTTACGCACGACAGCGATCAGGCTGTTTTGACACTAATGAAAACATCCGAGGTCATTGAATCGGATTTCTTGTTTGTCAATACGCATGATTCCCTGGAACACCTGGTGGATGTGGTGGAAAAAAGCAATAGAAACATTTTTCCTGTACTGGACAATGAAAACCGTCTCCAGGGCATTGTGACCCTGGATGACATCCGTTCCATTATGTTCCGAAAGGAATTGTACAAAAGCGTATTTGTCTACGAACTCATGCACCGTCCGCTGGATCATGTTTTTATTGATGAACGGATGGACAGCGTAATGAATAAATTTGAACGTTCAGGCGCATGGAACCTGCCGGTACTGGACCAGGGGTACCATTATGTGGGTTTTGTTTCAAAATCGAGGATCTTCTCGGCATATCGGGAACAATTGTCACAGGTATCCCATGAATAAAAAACACATAAAACTCATAGCCCGCGAGCTGCACATTCGGGAATGGCAAGTTGAGAATGCCGTAACACTGATGGAGGACGGTGCCACCATACCCTTTGTGAGCCGTTACCGCAAAGAGGCCACCGGATCCCTGGACGAAGTTCAGCTGGCTGCCATGAAAACATTGTGGAACAACTACAGTGAGCTTGAAAAAAGGAGGGCGGCCATTCTCAGGTCCATAGAGGAACAGGATAAACTGACGCCCGAACTCAAAAAGGAAATTGAGGATTGCTGGCAGATGAATCGTCTGGAGGACCTTTACCTGCCTTACCGTCCCAAACGGAAAACAAAGGCTTCTGTAGCCCGGGACAAAGGGCTGGAACCCCTGGCTGAGGCCATCATGCGACTGGACAAACAAGACTGCCTGGAATTGGCCCGCGGATTTGTTAAAGAAGGGGTGGAAACAGCGGAAGAAGCCTTATCCGGTGCGCGCGACATCATTGCCGAGACCGTCAGCGAGAACGCAACGCTCCGGGAGCGGATCCGCAATACCTATAAGCAGAAGGGGGTGCTTATCTCAAAAGTCCGGAAAGGCAAGGAAGAAGATGGTGTCAAATACCGCAATTACTTTGACTACAATGAACCTACAAGGAACATGGCACCCCACAGGCTCCTGGCTTTGCTCAGGGCACACAAGGAAGGGGTGGTATCACTGGCTTTGAAACCGCATCCTGATACCGTTCCGCAGGAAATGGAGAAGATCTTCCTGGACGGAAGATCTACGGGACTCTTTCCCCGCCAGGAGGCGGGCAGTCTATGGAATATGAAGGAAGCACTGGCCGATGCTTACCGCAGGCTGATCCATCCTTCCATTGAAAACGAAGTGCTCAATGCTTACAAGGACAAGGCCGACCTGGAATCCGTCAGGGTTTTCTCGGAAAATCTAAAACAATTGCTGCTCGCACCACCGATGGGACAAAAGAGGGTGCTGGCCATCGATCCGGGCTTTCGCACAGGGTGCAAGGTCGTTTGCCTCTCGGCACAGGGAGACTTGCTTCATAACGACACCATCTATCCGCATCCTCCTCAAAATGAGCGGAGTACTGCAATGCGCAAACTGTCTCACATGGTGGAGGCATATAAAACAGAAGTGATCGCCATCGGGAACGGAACGGCCGGAAGGGAAACGGAACAATTTATCAAAAAGATCGCTTTTCCTCACAAGGTACAGGTGTTTTCGGTCAGTGAAGACGGGGCAAGCGTTTATTCCGCCTCTCAGGCCGGCAGGGATGAATTTCCCGAATACGATGTTACCGTCAGGGGGGCTGTTTCCATTGGAAGAAGGCTTATGGACCCGCTGGCCGAGCTGGTCAAGATCGATCCCAAATCACTTGGAGTTGGACAATACCAGCATGATGTCAACCAGACACTTCTGAAAGAGAGTCTGGACAGGACCGTGGAATTTTGCGTCAATCACGTGGGAGTCAACCTAAATACCGCAAGCCGTCAGTTGCTAACCTATGTCTCCGGGCTCGGTCCGCGGCTGGCCGAAAGTATAGTGGAATACCGGCAGGAAAACGGCCCTTTTTCAAACCGCGGACAATTAAAGCAGGTGAAACGTCTGGGTGAGAAGGCATTTGAGCAATGTGCAGGCTTTTTGCGCATACCGGACGGATCGGATATCCTGGATAACACCGGAGTGCACCCGGAAAGCTATCCCCTGGTCAAACGGATGGCAGCCGATCTGGGAGTTTCCGTAGGAGAAATGTTCGCCTCGGAAGAACTCCGCAAAAAAATAGATCTTTCAAAATACATTACCACGACAGTCGGCATGCCCACTTTGAAGGATATAATGGCCGAGTTGGACAAACCGGGAAGGGACCCCAGAGCGCTGATCGGGGTATGGGAATTTGACGAGTCCGTCTCGGGTATCGAAGACCTGAAGGAGGGGATGGTCTTGCCGGGGATCGTCAGCAATGTGACCAACTTCGGAGCTTTCGTAAACTTCGGCATAAAACAGGATGGTTTGATCCATGTGTCGCAAATGGGGGAGAGGTATGTGAAAAACCCCATGGATGTGGTCAAATTACATCAACACGTGATGGTCAGAGTGCTTAAAGTGGATCCGGAACGGAACAGGATTCAGTTGCGCCTGGAACGCAGCTGAGAAAGTATCACCCCGGTGACCACGATCAGAATTCCTGCTACCTGGATCCAGTTTAAAGATTCTATTCCCAGTAAAAATCCGGCAGCTGCAGTAACTATGGGGATGATAGCCGCAAAAGTGTTGGTACGCGTAACGCCCAGTTCCTTAATTGCAGTAGTAAAGAGTAAAAACGCAAAACTGGAGCACAAAACGGATAACATGATGATGGGATACCAAAAATTCCAGTCAGTCAGGAAGAGGGATACATTGGTGCGTTTGAGATCGAAGAACAAAAACGGAACAAGAAAATACACGGCTCCCAGGGCGTGCTGGTAAAAAGTTACGGTATAGGCATTGTAAGACATGGTTATCCTTTTCAGGATCACGGTATGTCCCACGGCAGAAAATACCGCCATAAACAGGAAAAGGATACCGGCCGTCATGTTGGTTCCCGGCAGGTCCGAAGGAGTTCCCAGATCAAGTCCCCATTTTCCCAGAACTACCATCATCAGCCCGGGAAGTGTCAGGATAACACCCAGAATATTGCGGGGCGTTACTTTTTCCTTGTAAAAGGTAATACCGGCAATCAATCCGAAAATTGGAATGCTGGACACGATTACCGAGCTCAGGTTAGGACTGGCCGTAAGCTTCACCCCGTAAGCCTCCCCGGTGAAATAGAAAAAGGGCTCCATCAGGGCCAGACTCATGAACCACAATACATCCTTTTTATTTTTGATGCGCTGGATGACCCCGGTGATCTTGCCAAAAACGAACAAGATCAGGGCAGCCAGAGATATCCTGGTAAAGATCAAAAAGAACACGGGAACGTGGTATACCAGCAGTCTGTTGGTCCAGAAAAATGAGATTCCCCAGAGAAAAACTGTTGTGCATATAAAAATATATGCCCGGATACGTTGCTTGGTCATTGGTTACGATATGGGAAAAACAGGAGGTTTCTGAATTATCTGGCCATTTTCGGCAGCCAGTGTTCCATTGACAAAAACGTGGGAAACAGAGGTCTGGAAGGTAGTTCCTTCCAGGGGAGTCCACTTGCAGGCGTATTCCAGTTGTGATTTTGTGACCCGGTGTTCTTTTTCCGGGTTGATCAGTACCAGGTCCGCGTAGTATCCTTCGCGAATAAAACCCCTGTCCTTTATGTCGAATATTTGGGCGGGCCAGTGACAACAGGCACCTGCCATGGAAGTAACGGAAAGTGTATTGTTATGGACATTTTCCATCATGATCTGGCAGAAATGCTGAATTATTGGAATGCCCGAAGGAGCCTGAACATAAGGATTTTGCTTTTCTTCCCAGGAGTGGGGGGCATGATCGGAGCCTACTGTCTGAACATTCCCGTTTTCAATGGCTTCCAGGATAGCATCCCGGTCTTTAGCCGTTTTTATGGAAGGATTGCATTTGATCTGTGTTCCGTAATGTACGTAATCGGCTTGAGTGAACATAAGATGAGGCAGGACCGCTTCACAGCTTATGCGGGGATTTATCCGGCGTGCTTTACGGATCAGTTCAATTTCTTCTTCTGTGGTCACGTGAAGAATATGCAATCGGGTATTATGTTTGATCGCTATTTCAAGGGCTTTCCGGGTAGAGGCAATGCATGCTTCCCGGCTTCTGATGGTATTGTGGAGTATCATGGGAATATCATCTCCAAATCGGGATACTGCCTTGGTCAGATTCTCCCGAATTATGGATTCCTCTTCACAATGAACAGCTATTACCCCCTGGTATTGTCCAAAGAGGGTATCCAGGGCAGCAGGGTCATCCACCAGCATATTCCCGGTTGAAGAGCCCATAAAGATCTTCAGTCCGCACCCTTTCTTTCCGGTTTTAAGCACCTCTTCAATATTGTTATTTGAGGATCCCATATAGAATCCGTAATTGACGAACATATTGGAGGCTCCCAAACCATATTTTTCTTCAAGTGCCCGTGCAGAGATAGCGGGAGGTACGTTGTTGGGCATATCCAGAACAGAAGTAACTCCGCCCAGTAATGCGGAACGGCTTTCCTGAGTCATGGTGCCTTTGTGAGTTTGTCCCGGTTCACGAAAATGTACATGGTCATCAATGATACCGGGGATCAGGATCATCCCGGTAGCATCAACAAGGGTATGATTGATCCTGCAATAACTTTTGGCGTCCTTTTCCGCTTCTTTTCCACTGAATACCTTATCAATGCGTTGGCCGTCAATTACCAGACATCCTTTAAAGACATCTCCTTCGTTAACAATAAGTGCATTCCGAATGATCGTCTGCATGGTGTTACCTGTTTTTTCTACGGATCCCGGTAAATCGCAATTTGATGACACCCCAGAAAGCTTCTCCAAAAATACCGCTGCTCATCTTGGAAGTTCCTTCTGTTCTGTCAACAAAGATAATGGGCACTTCAACAATTTTATACCCTAGTTTGTAGGCAAAATATTTCATGGAAATCTGAAAGCCATAGCCCTTCATGCGGATCCACCCGGGATCTATAGCCTCCAGCACTTCTCTGTGATAGCAGATGAAGCCTGCGGTGCAGTCGTATATGGGTATATTCAGTACCCTGCGGACAAAAGCAGAAGCAAACCAGGACATGATGACGCGCCCTATGGGCCAGTTGATCACGCTAATACCTTTGCAGTAACGTGATCCAATGGATACCTGTGCCCCGTCCCGGCAGACTTGTACCATTTTGGGAAGATCGTCGGGATTATGTGAAAAATCGGCATCCATTTCTATCAGGTACGTATAGTCTCTGTCCAGACCCCAGCGAAATCCTGCCAGATAGGCAGTCCCCAGACCCAGCTTGCCTTCTCTTTCCAGTATGTGCAAACGTTCCGGAAATTCAGTCATCAGGGAACGGACAATATCTGCAGTCCCGTCGGGTGATCCGTCATCCACCACCAGTATGTGAAATGGTTCCTTTAAAGAAAATACTTTACGGATGATCTTTTCCGCATTTTCCTTTTCATTATAGGTAGGAATAATAATCAGATTTTTTTCTTGCATATACGCGAAAGTCAACAGTATTAAGGCGCATCAAATATAGGCATAATTTTTGTTTAAATTTTAGTGGTTGATAATGTGGTCAATACTTTTTTTCAGGATCAATATCAGCCTTTTTTTTCAAAAATATTTGGTTTAGAAAAAATAAAACCCTTATCTTTGCATCCCCTTTCACGAGAGAGGGTACAAAAAAGAAGTTCATTGACAAATTGGAAGAGAAGTACAACAAAAAAGAGTACAAGAGCAGAACGTTAATTTCTGAGAAGAAAAGAATGAGAGTAACGGGACAAGCAAAGAGTGTAAAAACAAATTTACAATGAAGAGTTTGATCCTGGCTCAGGATGAACGCTAGCGGC
>WOYI010319265.1_pt1 | contig 104855 bp, 86 predicted proteins | sample 6423411 | NCBI WGS metagenome assembly WOYI01 (sample SAMN13441803, study PRJNA592873) | oil field metagenome | biome: oil field; feature: oil-well bore; material: oil-contaminated soil; isolation source: oil-contaminated soil from oil-well borehole | place: Germany: Wietze | collected 2016-10-18...
GGTCTTGATTTTTATTGGAACGGACGTAAAATCAACGAATTTTATGTAAGTTTGTGTATGATGGAAAGGCGTGAATTCATAGACTTCCTTAGGGTACAAAAACGTTATTCCGAACGCACCCAATCCATTTATGATCAGGCAATTAAAGATTTTTATAAATTCATGGATTTTCAGGCTGAAGACAATCCTATGGAACTTGTTACGCTGACCTCCCTGAGAGCCTATACAGGGTCACTGCTGGAACAGGGTCTGAGTCCTTCCACCGTATACCAGCGGCTGTCTGCATTAAGTTCTTTCTGCAATTACCTGGTCAAAAAAGGAAAACTCAGGGACAATCCCCTGAAATTACTGATCCGCCCAAAAAAAGGACACAGGATACCGGAATTTTATTCTCAGGCAAGTATCAATACCTGGATAGATCATAAGGAAGACTCCCCTACTCCTGTGTTTATTATGATCCATTTGCTGTATGCCACAGGTATCCGGCGTGCGGAACTGGCAGGCATACGTGTCCGGGACCTGGATTTTGAACGTTCTTTGCTCCGGGTTCGCGGCAAGGGTAATAAAGAAAGAGATGTTCCCCTTAGTGAAAATATGGTCCGCGATTTGCGACGCTTCCTGGAAGAAAGAGAGGTGGCGTCTCCATGGCTTTTCAACCGGAAGAACGGAGATCAACTGGCTCTGACAACCGTTAGCAAAATGGTACACAGAGAATTATCGCGTGAACCTGTATTCACCGGGAAAAAAAGTCCGCATGTGCTTCGCCATTCCCTGGCGACACATCTGCTAAACAATGGGGCCGATCTGAACAGCATCAAGGAACTGCTGGGTCATACATCTCTTGCCGCCACACAGGTGTATACACACAATTCGTTTGAAGTAATGAAAAAAGAATACAAAAAGGCTCATCCAAGGGCATAAAACCCCGGAAGCCAATTTATTAACAATATAAAATGGAGTTATATCATGGACATTAAGGTTGAATCCGTCAAATTTGATGCAGACAGGAAACTGCTTGATTTTATACATGAAAAAGTAGGGAAACTAGATAGATTCTTTGATGCCATAATTGGAGCAGAGGTGACGCTCTCCCTGGTACCCGGCCACGATAATAAAAAAGCTACCATTCGTGTAAAAGTACCCGGAAACGATCTGATCGCGGAACGCACCTGTCCGACCTTTGAAGAAGCCGTAGCTACAGGTGTGGATATATTAAAAGAAAACCTGGTTAAAACGAAAGAAAAAATGCGGGGAGTATAGATCCTACCTGAGTGACCCGGACAAAATATCAAGTATTTCTGAAGTAATGGCCTGCTGGCGGCTTTTATTGTACTGAAGGGTAAGATCACGTATCAGATCTTTTGCATTTTCAGAAGCCGCTTTCATGGCCATGGTTCTGGCAGCGTGCTCAGAGGCATTGGCATCCAATACGGAACGGTAAAGCTGAAAACGGAGCACCTTGGGCAACAGGTTGTCTATAAGCTCCTGGCGGGAAGGCTCTATGATATAATTTTCGTAATGCGCAGGATTCAATTCCTCCAAAGGGTATTCCTGGGGAATGATCAATCCCTGTTTACCTCTTAACTCACGTCCGTAAGAAGGATTGGAACTTTTTACCAGTTCGGACTGAAAAGGCAGAAATGTGTCCCTTTGAAGTATCTGCACAGCCATGCTTTTGAAATGGTAAAATATCAACTCGGCCTTGTCTACCCTTCCACGCATATATCCGATCCCCAATCTTTTGGAAAAACGCTCGCACGACAAATAATCAGGGCGTGATATCAGGTCCGTGAAAATGTCACAGACAACACAACCCGTTTTTTTGGCGGCTTCCAGCATTTTTATCCCAACGGGGTACAAAGTTATGTTCTGACGGGGCAGGTGTGCGTACTCGTCCAGTACCTCGTGAAGTTTTTTCTCCATATTGGTATTGTACGCCCCACAGAGCCCTGTATTAGAAGCCATAAATACAATTGACACGTAATTTATGGGCCTGGCAATGGCAAAGGGAGTCTGGCGGAGGGTGTGCATTCCTTTTGGATACCCGTGTTCATACATATAACGTTCCTCATGTATGAAGGTAAGCAGCATATAATGCAAACGTTCTTCGTAGGGAAGCATATAACCCAGGGCTGTCTGTGCCTTGTGTAGTTTGGCAGAAGATACCCGTTGCATGGCTTCGGTTATCTTCTGGGTTTTTTTAATGGAGTTGATCCTTCTTTTTATTTCTCTTAAAGACGGCATGGTTATCCGGCAATTTGTTCTGCCACACTTTCTATTATCGAGGCAATTTCTTCGTTTATTTCACCCCTGTTCAAGGGTTCAAGTACGGTTTTGAGGTGACTGGTTTCCAAAACATGCAGGAATTTTTCTTCAAATACAACGATCTTATCCAAAGGAACCCTGCCTAAAAGACCGTGTGTCCCGCAATAAAGCAATGCTATCTGTTTTCCGACTTCCAGCGGACTGTATTGCTTCTGTATAAGAAGTTGTGAATTTTTCTGTCCTTTATCCAGTATACGCGCGGTATAAGGATCCATATCGCCCCCAAAACGGGTGAAGGATTCCAGTTCCCGGTATTGTGCCTGGTCGATCTTAAGGGTCCCGGCCACTATTTTCATGGCTTTTAACTGTGCATTGCCACCCACACGGGAAACGGAAATACCTACATTGACGGCAGGACGGTTTCCCTGGTTAAAAAGGTCGGTATCCAGGAATATCTGTCCATCCGTAATGGATATAACATTTGTGGGAATGTAGGCCGAGACGTCTCCCGCCTGGGTCTCTATGATGGGAAGGGCCGTCAGTGACCCGCCTCCTTTAACTTTGTCCTTCAGGGATTCGGGCAGGTCGTTCATGCGCGAGGCCACTTCATCCTGAGCAATGATCTTGGCAGCCCTTTCCAAAAGACGTGAATGGAGGTAGAAGATATCCCCGGGATAAGCTTCCCGTCCTGATGGCCTGCGCAGGATCAGGGAAACTTCCCGGTAGGAAACGGCCTGCTTGGACAGGTCATCGTATACGACCAGGGCATGGCGTCCCGTATCACGGAAATACTCTCCTACTGCGGCTCCGGCAAAAGGCGCAAAATACTGCATGGCAGCCGGATCCCCCGCTGTTGCCGAGATAACCGTGGTATATTCCATGGCCCCGTATTTCTCAAGGGTGTTTACAATGGATGCCACAGTGGATCCTTTCTGACCTGTGGCCACATAAATGCAATATACGGGATCTCCTGCTAGAAAATTGGATCGCTGGTTGATGATAGTATCTATGGCAATGGCGGTCTTACCTGTCTGCCTGTCACCTATGATCAGTTCCCTCTGACCCCTGCCTATGGGGATCATGGCGTCTATGGATTTAATTCCTGTCTGAAGAGGTTCGGATACCGGTTCGCGAAAGATCACTCCGGGAGCTTTTCTTTCAAGGGGCATGGAAATGAACGGGCCGGGGATCTCTCCCCTTCCGTCCAGGGGATTTCCCAGGGGATCCACCACCCTGCCTAATAAATTCTCGCTGAAGGGGATTGATGCAATGCGACCCGTTCGTTTGACCATGTCTCCTTCCCTTATCCTGTCGGTGGGTCCCAGCAACACGGCACCCACGTTGTCTTCTTCCAGGTTCATCGCTATGGCTATCATGCCGTTGTCGAACTCCAGCAATTCATTTGACTCGGCCTGATACAAACCGTAAATACGGACCACGCCGTCGCTTACCTGAAGCACCGTACCCTTTTCTTCATAAAGGGGACGGTTGTCAAGTCCCTCCAGTTGCATCCGCAATATTTCGGTGACTTCAGCAGGTTTAATCACATCTGACATAACACGTCTACTGTTTACCATTTATTCCAAAGGCTTTTCTCACTTCTCTCATCCGGCCCGCCAGGGATGCGTCCCAGACCTTCATGCCTACCCAGAGTGAGAATCCTCCGATCAATTGTTTGTCCTGTTTTAATTCCAGCTCTACCTTTTGGGGATGTTCCGGATCCAGGACTTTCTTTATATTTTCTGCCGTCTTGTTATCCACAGGCACAACCGTAGTCAGTATACCGTAAGTTATACCCTTTTCTTTCCTGTACTTATCCATATACTGCAGACAGACGGAACTCAAAATGTTTTCCCTTTTATGCCTTACCAAAAGATCCAGAAAAGCGGACAGTACCTCAAAAGCATTCCGCGGATGTGCCCGGAACAGATCAAGGAACATCTTCTTTCGATTTTCAGGATCTATCATCCTGTTGCAGAATGTTTTCTCCAGATCGGGTACTTCCTTGAAATATTCCCATAATCTTTTCATCATACGGTACACCTCCTGTTCAGATCTACGATCAGAGGCAAACCGTAATAATGCAGCGGCATAACGGGAAACTATCAGTCCTGTGTTCATGGGATCATGCCTCGGGTTTTGCGGATTCCTCCAGCAGGTTGTTGATAAAATCCATTTGCCTTACACTGGGATCCAATTGTTTTTTTAGTAATTTTTCGGCTACTGCAACCGATAGTGTGGCCACATAAGCCTTGACTTCCTGCATGGCCATATCCCTTTCTTTCTCTATTTGCGCCCTTGCCCGGTCCAGCATAAGGCGACTTTCGTGGCGGGCTGCTTCCCGGGCTTCATCCAGAAGCTGTTGACGCAGCTGTGCCGTCTGTTCTATAACTTTTGTCTGCTCGTCGCGGGATTGTTGCATTATTTTTTCCTCCTGCTGCTTCAGGGTAGCCAGCAATTTGCGGGCAGAGGCCGCATCGGCAAGTGCTCTCTCGATCTTTTCGTTGCGACGTTCCACCACACCGGTGACCAGGGGCCACCCGAAACGGGCCAGCACAAGAAACAGGATGCCAAAAGCAATGAACATCCAGAACAACAATCCGGAATCGGGGATCATCAAATCCATAACACAGAAAATTTACAAGGCTACCAGCAGGCAGACAATGATGGCAAACAGGGAAACGCCTTCCACCAACGCACCTATTATAATCATGGACATCCTGATCCCGTCAGCAGCTTCCGGCTGACGTGCAGTGGCTTCCATGGCGGCACTTCCGATCTTTCCGATACCCAAAGCGGCACCAAGAACTACAATGGCAGCGGCAAATACGGCTCCTAATTTTGCAATTTCGGCAGATGCCACAGCAGCTTGCAATACAGTAAATAGTAACATAACAATATGGTTTAAAAATTAATTCTCATTTTTTATTTGTTTCTACGGCATAGCTGGTCTTTACTTTATGTGATCCCTGACGGGAAAGACCAATAAATATGGAGGACAGCATGGTAAATACATACGCCTGTATGTAAGCAACCAGTAATTCAAGGGCCAACATGAAAACTGAAAAGAGTACCGACACTGCACTCATGGAAACATTAATAACCGGGCCCATAGCCACTGTAAGAAACACCAGCGAAGTCAATGCCAGTATGACAATATGTCCGGCAAAAATATTGGCAAACAGACGTATCATAAGGGCCATGGGCTTGGTCATTATCCCGAAAAATTCAATTATCTGCATAATAGGGACCGGTACTTTCATAAATACGGGGACATCCGGCCACAGGATCTCTTTCCAGTATTCCTTGTTTCCGAACAGATTGACGGCTACCAAAGTAAAGAAAGCCAGACCGAATGTAATGGTAATGTTGCCTGTCAGGTTGGCTCCACCAGGAAAAAGCGGGATCAGCCCCAATACATTGTTCAGGAAAATAAAGAAAAAAGCCGTCAGTAAATATGGTGCGTAACGTTTGTAATCCTTCCCCACGCATTTTTTGATCATTCCGTCGTGGATGCTCATGATGAACCATTCCATAACGCCCATTAGCCCGGAAGGAACAGCCTCCGATTTTCCGTGCACTTCCTGTTTCTTATACCATTTTGCCAGGCTAAGAACCAGGAACATAAGCAATCCGCAGGAAAAAAACAGAGCAAGCACGTCTTTTGTGATGGAAAGGTCAAAAGGCCTGACCTCCTGACCTTGCAAATCCGTTTCTACAAGTTTTCCTTCGTACCTGCCCTCACCTGCAATATAAAAACCTTCGTATTCCTCCTTTTCCATAAGGTGAGAAGAAAGAAAGAAAAACCAGCCCCTTTCCCGGCTGCGGACAATTACAGGTAAAGGAATCCCAATGTCTTTTTCCTCTGTGGAAAAAAGATGCCAGTGATAAGAATCTTTCAGGTGTTCCAGAATCAGATGTTTAACATCTACCGGAGGTCTCACCTTAGCGGGGGTTGCATATAACGCAGTCCTGCCTGCCATCATAACGCAAGCAAACGACAAAACGATCAATATGGACCTGCGGGTTGCCTGCATAATAAATTACGACTCTTTCTCCTTTAGCTTTTTCTGTTCCTTACAATCAACCAAAAGGAACCATATAGATAAAGAACTGTAGGTAATGAACATACCCATAAAACTAATAATAAAGGAGGCTTTGGGAGGATGGGCCACCCCTATTAACACGATCAGTATCACCAGGACGATACCCCAGCGTACGATACGCTGTATCAGCATGCTGTTAAGCATTTTGGCATTCTGGGTTTTGCTTTTTTTCATCATCAGGATCTCCAGCAAACCTACCAGCAAAAAGGTGGCAGGAATTACTGGATACACAGGGAACCACCACAGAGGCATAAACAGGTACATGATCAGTCCCCATATACCTCCCACCAGGAGTATGGTCGCTGTATGTACCGTGATCATTTTTTTTATCATAAAAGTTTCTGTATAATACAGGCGTACACCTTGTTGTTTCTGACCTGAACGAATCCGCTGCTGACAGGAATCTTTCCGTCTCCCGTTTCTCCTTCGTACATGATAAAGCCCCTGTTAAGCAGTGACATTATGGGAGCATGATCCTTCATTACAGTAAAAGAGGCTTTTTTGCCGGGAAACCTCACCAAACTAACATTCCCTTCAAAAAGGACCTTTTCCGGAGACATAACCTGGAGATATACCGGGGCCTTCATAGCGGTTATTTCATAATTCGTTTTCCTTTTTCTATGGCATCCTCTATGGTACCTACATTCAGAAAAGCATTTTCGGGTATTTGGTCTACTTCTCCGTTTATGATCATATTAAACCCTTTGATACACTCTTCTATGGGAACCATCACACCTTCAAGTCCCGTAAATTTCTGGGCAACTGTAAATGGCTGTGAGAGAAATCGCTGAACTTTTCTGGCCCTGTTAACAGTCAATTGGTCTTCACGGGAAAGTTCTTCCATACCCAGAATGGAAATAATATCCTGCAGTTCCTTGTTGCGTTGCAGGATCTGTTTTATTTTCTGGGCGGTGTTGTAGTGTTCCTGTCCCACTACTGCAGGATCCAGGATCCGCGATGTGGATTCCAGCGGATCCACAGCCGGGTATATACCCATCTCTGTGATCTTCCGGGATAAAACCGTTGTTGCATCCAAATGAGAGAATGTAGTCGCAGGAGCCGGGTCGGTCAGGTCGTCTGCAGGAACATAAACGGCCTGGATAGACGTTATGGACCCGTTACGTGTAGAGGCGATCCGCTCCTGCATGCTCCCCATTTCCGTAGCCAAGGTCGGCTGGTAACCAACGGCTGAGGGCATCCTTCCCAATAAAGCAGATACCTCTGAGCCGGCCTGGGTAAAGCGGAAAATATTATCTATAAACAACAAAATATCTTTAATGCTCCCATCGTCATCCCGAATAGACTCAGCAATGGTAAGTCCGCTCAGGGCAACAGATGCGCGGGCCCCGGGAGGTTCGTTCATCTGACCAAACACCAGTGTCGCCTGGGATTTTGCCAACTCGTCGTAATCTACCTTGGTCAGATCCCATTCCCCTTTTTCCATACTTTCGCGAAAAGCATCTCCGTAACGGATCACTTCGGACTGTATCATCTCGCGCAATAGGTCGTTCCCTTCACGTGTACGTTCGCCTACTCCGGCAAAAACCGAAAAGCCGCTGTGTTTTTTGGCAATGTTGTTGATCAGCTCCATAATGATCACGGTCTTGCCTACACCGGCTCCTCCGAACAGCCCGATCTTCCCTCCTTTCAAATACGGTTCCAAAAGGTCAATCACCTTTATCCCCGTGAACAATACTTCGCTTGAAGTGGTCAGATCTTCAAATTTGGGGGGTGTTTTGTGAATGGGAGAAGATCCCGTGCTTTTATCCAACGGTCTCAGCCCGTCTATGGTTTCCCCTGTTACATTCATCAGCCTTCCTTTTACAGCTTCCCCTACAGGCATGGTAATGGGACCGTTAGTAACCCTGATCTCCGTTCCTCGTGAAAGACCGTCCGTAGAATCCATTGCTACGGTACGTACAGTATAATCGCCTATATGCTGCTGTACTTCCAATACAATCTCCTTTCCGTCGTTACGCTTCACTTCAAGGGCATGATGTATGGAGGGTAACCGCACTTTCCCGGTTTCTTCAGGAGTAAAGACCACGTCTACCACCGGACCGATAATTTGCGAGATGTATCCCTTCAGATCTGACATAATGAATTATTTCGTTAATAGAACCAGCGGCAAATGTAATCATTAATTAGACTACTTCTACCAGTTTTTTTTATCTTTGTGCCCCGTATGTCGAATCCATTATCAAGCTACACAGAAGCGAATTTCCAAACCCTGGAATGGAACGAGCATATCCGGCTCAGGCCAGGTATGTATATAGGAAAATCAGGAGACGGAAGTACTCCCGATGACGGGCTTTATGTGCTTATCAAAGAAGTCATAGACAACTCGGTAGACGAGTTTGCCATGGGACACGGGAAAGTTATTGCGGTTACCATCCGCGACAATGAGATATCTGTCCGTGATTACGGAAGGGGCATTCCTTTCGGCAAAGTTATAGACGCCGCCAACAAGATGAACACCGGCGCAAAATACGATAACAAATCCTTTCAGAAGGCCGTAGGCCTTAACGGGGTGGGACTGAAAGCCGTAAATGCAACTTCCACCATGTTCTACATAGAATCTTTCCGGGAAGGTAAGAGCCGTTTCGGCAAATTTTCCAAAGGTATTTTGCTGGAAGAAGGGACCACCCAAGCAGACGAAAAAGACGGGACGCTGGTCAAATTCACTCCTGACCCTGTATTGTTTCCCAATTATACCATTAACACGGAATTCGTTCAGGAAATGATGCGACATTATGCCTACCTGAACAAAGGGTTGAAAATGCAACTTAACGGAAATGAATACGTTTCCAAAAACGGGTTGCTGGACCTGGTCCTGGAAAGCATGGCCGAAGAAACGCTCTATCCCCCCATTCATCTGACCGGGAAGGATATAGAAATGGTCATTACCCATACCAACGAAACCGGGGAAAGCATCATGTCCTTTGCCAACGGGCAGAACACTTCTCAGGGAGGCACCCACCTGTCGGTTTTCAGGGAGGCAGTGGCACGTACCATAAAAGAATTTTATAAAAAGGATTTTGAACCTTCCGATATCAGGCAATCCATAGTAGGGGCCATCAGTATTCGCCTGATAGAACCCAAGTTCGCAAACCAGACCAAAACCATTCTGGATTCCAGGGATACGGGACCCGACGGCCCTACCCTGCGCAGTTTTATAAGTGATTTTGTAAAAGAACACTTGGATAATTACCTGCACAAGAATCCCGAAACGGCAGACATTCTTTTGAAGAAGATCGTTGAGAATGAGAAGGAAAGAAAAGCAGTAGGTGTTGTCCGTAAAAAAGCTAAGGAAAACGCCCGCAAGATCAGCCTGCACAACCGAAAGCTTCGGGATTGCCGCATTCATTTCACGGATAAGAGTGAAAAGGCTGAACAAACCATGTTATTCATAACGGAAGGAGATTCGGCCAGCGGATCTATAACCAAAAGCAGGAATCCAAACATCCAGGCGGTCTTCAGCCTACGGGGAAAACCCGAGAACACATACGGCATGACCAAACAGGTAGTTTATACAAATGACGAGTTCAACCTGTTGCAGGCTGCCCTGAACATTGAAGAAGACCTGGACAACCTGCGCTACAATAAGATCATCATTGCTACCGATGCCGACCCGGACGGGATGCATATCCGCATGTTACTCTTAAGCTTCTTCCTTCAATTCTTCCCGGAACTGGTACGGCACGGACACATTTATATATTGCAGACGCCCCTGTTCCGTGTCAGGAACAAGAAAGAAACACGTTATTGTTATACCGAACAAGAAAGAGAGAAAGCCGTGCGGGAACTGGGACCGGACCCTGAGATCACCCGTTTTAAAGGCCTGGGTGAGATTTCTCCCGATGAATTCAAGGAATTTATTGGAGATAACATCCGCCTGGATATGGTCCGGCTGGATAAGGATGACAGGCTCCCGGAACTTCTGAGGTTTTATATGGGAGACAACTCTCCCCAACGCAGGGAGTTTATAGTCAACAATTTAAGAATGGTGGGAGATTAAGCCATGATGAGTGAAGACCAGCTCAAGTATTTGCGGATACTGAGTGAAGAAGGAGATAAAAAATACCGGTTAACCGGGATGTTCAAAGACTGGTTCCTTGAATATTCTTCCTATGTGATACTGGAGCGTGCCGTTCCTCATATAACTGACGGATTAAAACCGGTACAACGCAGGATCCTGCATTCCATGAAGAGAATGGAGGACGGGCGGTACAACAAAGTGGCCAACATCATAGGGCACACCATGCAGTTCCATCCTCACGGAGATGCTTCCATTGGAGATGCCCTGGTTCAACTGGGACAAAAAGAGCTTTTAATAGATACGCAGGGGAACTGGGGAAATACGCTGACCGGTGATTCTGCTGCTGCGCCGCGTTACATAGAAGCCCGTCTGAGTAAATTTGCCCTGGATGTTGTTTTCAATCCCAAAACAACGGTTTGGGTGCCTTCTTATGACGGCAGGAACAGGGAACCGGAATCCTTACCTGTCAAATTCCCTCTTTTACTTGCCCAGGGAGCCGAAGGGATTGCAGTAGGACTGGCTACCCGCATACTGCCTCATAATTTCAACGAATTGCTGGATGCCTCTGTGGCACATCTTAAAGGGGAACCCTTTACATTGTATCCCGATTTTCTGACCGGCGGTCTTATTGACTGCAGCAATTACAACGGGGGTATTGGAGGTAAAGTCAGCCGGGTGAAGGTAAGGGCCCGGATCATCAAAATAGACAAGAAGACCCTTGCTATCACCGAGATCCCTTACGGACAAACTACCGAAAGCCTGATCCGTTCCATAATTACGGCTAATGACAAGGGGAAGATCCGTATTCGTAAAATTGACGATAATACGGCAGAACAGGTAGAGATCCTGATCCATCTGGCCAATGACGTATCCCCCGATAAGACAATAGACGCCCTGTACGCATTCACCAAATGCGAGGTGTCCGTTTCTCCGGATGCCTGTGTCATCATGGATGGGAAACCCTTTGTGATGAGCGTTGAGGACATGCTGCGCTATAGCACTGACCGTACCCGGAATTTGTTAAAGGCCGAGCTGGAGATACGCATGGGCGAGTTGGAAGAAGACTGGCATTTTTCTTCCCTGGAAAAAATATTCTTTCAGGAAAAGGTATATCGTATATTGGAAAACGATGCCCGCACATGGGAAAAACAGTTGCAGGATGTGGAAACCGAAATGCTTCGTTTCCAGGACCGTTTGCGCAGACCCGTTACCTCGGACGAAATACGGAAACTTGTAGAAAAGCCTGTGCGAAAAATCTCCCGTTTTGATATTAAAAAAGCCGAGGAACACATCATATCCCTGGATCAGGAAATGGCGCGGGTACAACACCATCTGAAGCACCTGACCCAATACGCCATCGATTATTTTGAAAATCTTAAGCAAAAATACGGGAGTCGTTTCCCCAGAAGGACCGAGATCTGCGATTTTGAAACCATAGAAGCTGCCAAGGTGATCCTGGCCAATTGCAAGCTTTACGTCAACAGTGAATCGGGCTTTGTGGGCACCGATATGAAAAAAGATGAAAAAGCCGTTTACGTTTGTGATTGTTCCAACCTGGACGAGATCATTGTGTTTTTGAAAGACGGCACGTACGCTGTCAGAAAAGTTGCCGAAAAGGTTTACTTCGGGAAAGACATTATCTTCACAAGCATTTTCAGAAAAAAAGATACCCGGACCGTGTACAACGCAGCCTACCGGGACGGAAAAAACGGGAAAGTCTTTGTAAAACGGTTTTCAGTTAACAGCATTACACGGGATAAGGAATATGATCTGACCCAGGGCAAACCCGGATCGCAGATCCTTTGGTTTTCTGCAAACCCCAATGGCGAGGCCGAGACCATAAAGATTTACCTGAAAGCCCGCCCCAAACTGAAAAAACTGATTTTTGAATTTTCATTCCTGGATCTGGCCATCAAAGGACGTAACAGCCGGGGGAATATTCTGAGTCGTTATGCGGTTCAGAAGATCACTCTCAAAGACAAAGGCGTGGCCACCATGGGTGGCCGGAAGATATGGTTCGATAAAGACATTCAAAGACTCAACGTAGACTGCAGAGGTCTTTACCTGGGCGAATTTCTTGCCAATGAAAGTTTGTTGGCTGTCAACCGGGACGGTACTTTCTACACCACCAATTTTGATCTGAGCAACCGTTATCAGCAGGAGATCCGCCTTATTGAAAAACTGGATCCGGAAAAAATATATACTGCCATATATTATGACGGTAATTCAGGGAATTTTTACCTGAAACGTTTCCGTTTTGAAGTCTCGGAAAATTGTGTACTGTCATTCATAAGTGAGTCCGAAGGTTCCTATCTGGCTGACATCTCGGCAGATGCTTTCCCAAGGATAAAGATCACATTTGCAGGGAAACACGCCAAAAGACCGGACGAGATCATAGATGCGGTGGAATTTATAAATGACAAGAGCTTCCGCGCCAAAGGAAAACGCATCACCACATTTGAAGTAGGAAAGATCGAATTCATCGAACCGGGAACTGATCCCGAAGGACCAGACGACAACGGGAATGATGAAGATCTGGATTTTGAACTGGAAGGTCCTGCTTCAAAGGGAAATACACCGCAGGCTCCGGTTGCCGGGGAAAAATCTCCCTTCAATTTCAACGATGAGGACGCCTTTCAGATGACTCTGCTGTAAATCTACAACCGATGGATCTGGTTTTTTATATAGGTTTTATGGCCAGTGGGAAAAGTACCACCGGGGCGCGTGATGCAAAGGAACTTAATGCCCGTTTTATTGACCTGGACCAAGTGATCCGGGACAAAGCGGGGATCAGTACCCGTGAGATCCTGGCTCTTAAGGGGGAGAACATTTTCAGGGAAATTGAGCGGGATACGCTGCATGAAATAGTCCGGGACTGGAATGCCGCGGGGAAACCGGCTACGATCGTAGCATGCGGAGGAGGTACCCCTTGTTTCTTTGATAATCTGCACTTTATGAAATTCCACGGTCACGTGGTATTTATTGATACGCCCCTGGATGTAATTCTCAAACGGATCTCGGATCAACCGGAACGATGGCCCCTGTTAAAACATAAGGACGCCAAAGCACTTTACAGATCCCGCATAAAATGGTATAAAAAGGCACACCGTAGAATGGTGCCCTAGACGATTACTTCCCGGGCTTTGATATCTTTAATGCGCAACTGAATGTTGGCAATACCCCGATAATAATTCTCGGCCACAGAATAGCATACATCCACGGGATTCCCGTTGTGCATGTGTTCAAAATGGAGGCTTTGGTTAAAAGCAATGGCCGAGATGGGACGGTACGGTTCTTCTTCCTGGATCAATTCCAGTTTCAGGTGGCCGGAATCAGATCCCACAAGACGCCCGTTCCCGTTGTCGTACACATTTTCTGTCACAAAAACCGGAGACAAGTTCCCGGGACCGAAAGGTTGGAATTGTTTCAACAGTCGGAAAAATTTTGGGGTTATTTGCTTAAATTCCAAGTAAGTATCAATGTTAACCAAGGGAGTGAGCATTTCATCCGTCACTTTTTCCGCTACTATGGATTCAAAGCGGCGGCAAAACTCCTGATAATGTTTTTCGCTCATGGTCAGTCCGGCCGCATACATATGGCCGCCGAAATTTTCCAGCAGATCACTGCAGCTTTCTATGGCTTCATAAAGGTCAAAGCCGGGAATGCTCCTGGCGGATCCCGTAATAAAACCGTTTGAACGTGTCAGGACAATGGTGGGACGGTAGTAATTTTCAACAAGACGGGAAGCTACTATTCCCACAACACCCTTGTGCCATTTGGGATTATAGACTACTGTGGACTTTTTATTTTCCAGACCGGGCATATCCCGGACCATGGCCAGTGCTTCCTGGGTGATCTTCCTGTCAATGTTCTTTCTGTCGTCGTTGTGATCGTTTATGGTATGACCGATCTGGGATGCATCGTCATCGGTACGGGAAATGAGCAGGTCAACGGCCATTTTTCCGGATTCCATCCTTCCGGCGGCATTGATGCGTGGTCCAATCTTAAAGACTATGTCATCAATGGTTATCTGATGTTTTTCCAATCCGGCCAGTTTGATAATGGAAAGCAGTCCTTTACGGGGAGCTTCGTTTAATTGTTTCAGTCCGTAATGAGCCAGGATGCGGTTTTCGCCGGTTATGGACACCAAATCAGACGCTATACTGACAACCAACAGGTCAAGGAACGGATACAACTCAGTCAGGGGGATGTTCTTACGGATGCAATAGGCCTGCATGAGCTTGAACCCCACTCCACAGCCGCTCAGTTCATTAAAAGGATAATGGCAATCAAGCCTTTTGGTGTCCAGTACGGCAGAAGCATGCGGTAATTCTTCCGCAGGCAGGTGATGATCACAAATTATGAAATCAATACCCTTCTGCCTGGCATATTCTACTTTATCGTTTGCTTTGATTCCGCAATCCAGGGCAATGATGAGCGTACATCCTTCATCCGCTGCTGCATCTATGCCTATTCGTGATATTCCGTACCCTTCCGTGTACCGGTCAGGAATGTAATAGGAGACCATCGGCGTTTCTTTACGCAGGAAAGAATAAACCAGTGCCACAGCAGTAGTACCGTCCACATCGTAATCCCCGTAAACCAAAATTTTTTCACTTTCCCGGATGGCCCTGTCAAGCCTTTTGACCGCTTTGTCCATGTCTTTCATAAGATAAGGGTCATGAAGGTCTTCCAACTGGGGACGGAAAAAGGTTTTTGCCTGTGAGAGCGATATTATATTCCTTTGGACCAATAGATTAGCCAAAGCCTGATCTACTCCCAGATCGGAGGCCAGCTGCCGTACCAAAGCCGGGTTTCCGGGCTCTTTAACGATCCATTTTTTGTCCAAAGCCATATTAATCTCGCAAAGGTAAGAATATAATCCTTATGCGTGTAAAAAATGCTTACTTTTGCAGGTTGATAAAATCAAATTTTATGGAGAATCCTCATATCAGTGAACAAGAACAGATCCGTCGCCAGGCATTGAAAGAACTGGAGCGTCTGGGAGTGGATTCCTATCCTGCAGCAGCGTTTCCGGTAGATACCACCGCTCTGGAAATTCTCACACATTATGATGCCCAAAAGGATAATTTCAAACAGGTTACCCTGGCAGGAAGGATCATGAGCCGCAGGATCATGGGAGCCGCTTCTTTTATGGTTATTCAGGATGAGACCGGACGTATCCAGGTATATGTTAAAAGAGACGAAATATGTCCCGGTGAAGACAAAACATTATACAACACTGTTTTTAAAAAGTTGCTGGATATTGGTGATATTGTAGGGATCAAAGGTTTTGCCTTTGTAACCCAAACAGGAGAAATATCCGTACATGCCAAAGAATTGGTATTATTAAGCAAATCCCTCAGGGTACTCCCTATTGTCAAAGAGAAGGAAGGTCATCTGTACGATGCTTTTACAGATCCGGAGCAACGTTACCGGATGCGTTATGTGGACCTGATAGTGAACCCCCAGGTACGGGAAACGTTCGTAAAAAGAACAAAAATGGTCAACGTGATGCGTGATTTCTTTAACAGCCACGGATACCTGGAGGTGGAAACACCCATATTGCAACCGATCCCGGGAGGAGCCAACGCACGTCCTTTTGTAACACATCACAATGCTCTTGATATTCCCCTTTACATGAGGATCGCCAATGAACTGTACCTTAAAAAACTCATCGTGGGCGGATTCCCCGGTGTTTATGAATTTTCAAAAGATTTCCGTAACGAAGGAATGGACCGGACTCACAATCCGGAGTTTACCGTTCTTGAGATCTATGTGGCTTACAAGGATTACTTCTGGATGATGGAGTTTACGGAAAATCTGGTAGAAAAAGTAGCACTTGAACTTCACGGGACTACACAGGTACCTATGGGAGATCGGGTTATAGACTGGAAGAGGCCTTACCGGAGGGTTACCATGCTGGGAGCCATCAAGGAATATGCAGGAGTGGATGTATCTGGCATGGACGAAGAAACACTCCGGAAAACCTGCCGGGACCTGAATGTTCCCGTAACTCCTTCAATGGGAAAAGGCAAGCTGATAGATGCCATTTTTGGTGAGTATTGTGAAAAACACCTGATCCAGCCTACTTTTATTACCGATTATCCAAAAGCGACTTCTCCACTAACAAAAAAACACCGTGAGGATCCGCAACTGACCGAACGGTTTGAATTATTTGTGAACGGGCAAGAACTGGCCAATGCGTATTCGGAACTGAATGATCCCCTGGACCAGTTGGAACGATTCAGGGATCAATTGAAGCTGAAAGAAAAAGGGGACGATGAAGCAATGTTCATTGACATGGACTTTATACGGGCACTGGAATTCGGCATGCCTCCCACCTCGGGGATGGGGATAGGCATTGACCGTCTTTGTATGCTGATGACCAACTCGGCAAGTATCCAGGACGTGCTGTTCTTCCCGCAAATGAGACCGGAATAAAATGATATCCTCGGCTCATAATCCCAGGACCAGGCATTTACGTTTGTTGATGGAAAAATCCCGCGAACGAAGGGAAGAACAATTGTTTGTGATCGAAGGGGTTCGCGAGCTGGAAATTGCACTGCAGAGCGGCTTTGCCGTTCACAGTTTGTTTATATGCTCTCCCATTTTATCGGATCCGGACAAGGTCGCTTTCTTTACTGAAAAAGCACCTGTAGTGGAAGAGATCGATCCCGGATTATATGAAAGAATAGCATACCGGGGAAATACCGAAGGGGTTTTGGCCGTTATGTACAGCTGCTACCCGGCATTGACAGATATCAAACTCACCGCTTCTCCCCTGATCATAGTTCTGGAATCTGTGGAAAAACCGGGAAACCTGGGTGCCATTCTGCGCACGGCCGATGCCTGTGGGGCTGATGCCGTACTGGTATGCGATCCCCTGACAGATCTTTACAATCCCAATACCATAAGGGCATCCATGGGCTGTTTGTTCAGTGTTCCCACCCTCACCTGTTCGTCTGAAGAAGCATACAGATGGTTAACTGAAAACAACATACAGGTTGTCGCTGCCAGCTGCCAGTCTTCTTCCCCATACCACCTTCAGGATTACACAAAACCGACTGCCCTGGCCATGGGTGCGGAAGACAAGGGCCTGACTTCTTTTTGGAACGAAAGAGCCCATGTACAAGTAAAAATTCCCATGAAAGGGAAAATTGATTCCTTAAATGTTTCCGTGGCTACTGCCGTATTGTGTTTTGAAGTGATCAGGCAACGAAATGCATAGAACTTATGGGACCTTTTGCCATCATAGGAAATCCAGTAAGATCGAGCATGAGTCCTGCCCTTTTCAGGACCGCGTACCCGCAATTACCTCCGGATACATACAGGACACTGGAGGTCCCCGATGCCGTTACCGGATGGCAAGAGATGCAGCGTCTTAACATTCGGGGGGTCAATGTAACCATGCCCTTTAAAACGGATTACATAAAATTTGTTCAACACACGGAAACTCTTGTCAGAGAGATCAATGCCACCAATCTGGTATATATTAAGGACGACACCTGGACTGCCTGTAATACTGATGTATGGGGAGTGGTAAACAGTTTCATTGATTCAGGCACGATCCTCAAAGGAAAGCACGTCCTGGTTATAGGAGCAGGCGGAGCGGGACGTGCCGCAGCTCTGGGTATGGAACAGGCAGGTGCCGTTGTATACGTGGCCAACCGGACCGTACGGGACGGACTGCATCCGCTTTCATCACTTCCGGATCTGTTAAAGAAATGCTCCCTGGTAGTCAACACCATTCCCTGGAATCCTGCCAAGGCGGTTAAAACCGGATTCACTTCAAAACATGTGATACTGGATGCTTCCTACAAAGAGGCCCCCCTGAAAGAGGCCGCCATCCTAGCAGGCGCCTCATATCTGAACGGCTATCATTGGCTTTACCACCAGGCAGTGGAAGGGTTTAAACTTCTGACCGGAATGGAACCCGACAGAAAGGCTATGTGCAAACTTCTGGGTTTGTAAAAAAGATAGTAACTTTACGGGAAATCAATCAAATCAATAAATACTATGTTGAATAAAGTAATGTTAATAGGAAACGTGGGAAAGGATCCCGAGATCCGTCATCTTGAAAGCGGGACGGCAGTAGCGAACGTAACACTGGCTACAACAGAAAGGTATAAAGACAGGAACGGAGAAACACAGGAACAGACGGAATGGCACAACGTAGTATTGTGGCGGGGACTGGCCGATGTGACCGAGCGCTTTGTACGAAAAGGTTCACAGATATTCATAGAAGGCAAGATACGTACCCGCAGCTGGGAAGACCAGTCGGGCCAGAAAAGATATGCAACAGAGATTGTAGCCGACAATATGCAGTTACTTGGCAGAAGAAGCGACAATCCCGCCAACGCTTCTGCACGCCCTGCTCCTTCAGCCAACAACGTTCGCCCTGACCGGAAAGATACGTCTTCGTTTGATGACGGACCCGCAGATTTCTCTACGGACGAGGTGGACGACCTGCCTTTCTGATCAGTCTCTATTTTTTCCTTTTCTTATTGGGAACATCCAGTTGCAGTTCGGGATGTCTGTCCGATGATCTTGCCAGGATGAAGGAAACGGCAATCGCAACCAGTGACAATCCTATGAACAGATACTCGGAATGAATGGCTGCCCGGATCTCATCATCAATGTTCCGCTCAATGATCTGTCCCACAAAAATGGGCACCAGAAGCATTCCCATGTTCTGGATCCAGTATATCAGCGAGTAGGCAGTTCCCAGATTTTTGTCCGGAATTACTTTGGGGACGGATGGCCACATAGCCGCCGGAACCAGCGAATACCCCACCCCCAGGATGGCTATGCCCAAATACCCGTAGAAAGGAACTCCACCGGGAGCAAAACCTACGATCAGGTGTGATATAAGTACCAGGAACGACCCGACGATCATCCATCGGGTGGCTTTTCCGCGCATATCTACCAGAGATCCGAAAATGGGTGTAAAGATCATGGTGGTAAACGGGATAAGCGAAACCATCAGGGAAGCTATATCACTCTCAATTTCAAATCGGGGTATTATAATGGATGTGGCAAACCTTCTGAAAGATATGATGCAGGCATAAAAGAACACACACAAAAGGGAGATGAGTATGTAATGCTTGTTGCCCAGGACCCTGAAAATATCGGAAAAACGGAATTTGTCTTCTTTCTTTACCGTTTCGTTATTTTTCAAAGCTTCCGCTGCTGTCTGGTTATCCAGGTTCCTGTCAAAGATCAGGAAGACAGCCCAGACTACGAGCCCGCACAACAACAGGATAAACCCGATCAACGCCGGTTTGCTTGTCTCGGAAAAGGGAATATACGTTTCATTCAGACTCACGATCCGGGGAACAATGATCAGGGCAGTGGCCGTTCCCAGGCGGGCAAGCGCCAGTTGCAATCCCATGGCCAGGGCCATTTCTTTCCCGCGAAACCACTTTGCAATGGAACGCGTAACGGCTACACCGGCTATCTCGCTCCCTAAACCGAAAAGGGCACATCCGGCATAGGCAAATGCCAATGAAGGTTTCTCAAAAGTACGTGCCATTAAGCTGTATAACCCGCTGTTGTTGAAGGATTCAGATATTCCGTACATAACCAGTACGGCCCCTCCCACCATCAACAGTACAAAAAGGGTCCCGGTGACCCGTACGCCCCATTTATCCAGCAACATCCCGCATATGATCAGTCCTCCCCATACGCAAAGCAACGAATACGCGCCCCCATACATACCGTAATCTCCTGATGTCCAAGACAGATCGAGTATCTCTGGATTTTTGAATATGTGACTTATGGTGGTGAACTGGTCATCAAAAAAATAAGAAGCGAACATGACCAGGGACAGGCACAAAAGCACCATCCACCTGGCCCATTTGGAATTCTTAAGCAAAAGATCTTTTTTAATCATCTGTTTTTATTTTCTTGGTTATGTTTGGTAACTCCAGTCCGTACCCTTTAATATGGTCTTCCGCTTTGAGCCAGAGGCCCAGGAAAAAGGCCAGAACCCCCAGCGAGGCAAAAATGAGCATGGGAACGGTATAATTGTATTCCATAGGATTGGTCACTCCCTGGTTGGTCCGGTCCAAAACAACGCCAATGAGTAAAGGCAGTGCCCACAATCCAATATTCTGGATCCAGAAAATGACCGAATAAGCAGACCCCAAATACCTGTCTTTCACCAGCTTGGGAACAGAAGGCCACAGGGCGGCAGGTACCAGTGAAAAACTTATACCTAATATAATAATAGCCGTATAGGCAACTCCTTTTGTGAAATAGGCTTCAGGAACAAGAGCAAAGGTAAGATGGCACAGGCACATCAGTACTGCTCCAGTAATGAGCATGGTGGCCCCTTTTCCCTTGTTATCCAGGTATGCGCCCAGCAATGGAGTAAGGATCATAGCTCCTATGGGGAACCATGAAAATATATCACTGGCCTCGGTGGCAGAAGTCTGCAACCGGCACTCCAGCATATTGGCGGCGAATTTCTGGAAAGGAAAAATGGCCGAGTAATACAGCACACAAAGGCCGGAAACAATGAGAAAAGCTTTGTTGGTAAAGAGAATTCCCAAATCTTTTATTTTGAATTCTTCCTCAGGTTCTTCCCCGGATTCGCCCAACTGACGCTCCAATTTCCTGTCAAAGAAAAAATAAACTGAAAAAGCCAAAAGTCCTATTAAAAGCAGTATCAAACTGATCAGGACGGGTGCGCTTACATCTGACATGTTTTCAGCCACCCTCGGAGATATCCTGAAAATGAAAAAAACACCCAGTCTGGCAATAGCCATTTCCAATCCCATTGCCAGGGCCAACTCTTTGCCCTTGAACCATTTGACAATGCCTTTGGATACCGTAACCCCGGCCATTTCCACTCCACAGCCGAATATCATAAATCCAAGTGAAGCCAGTTTGGCCGAGGCGGGCAAAGACACCCACCAGGAGTTGAGCCATGTTTCCAGCCCGGATCCGGCGAAAGCATCAGTCAGGGCGTAATACTTGATCCCGGCTCCGACTATCATGACCAGTGCAGAGAGAATGGCCGTAAAACGAACGCCCATTTTGTCCAGAATGATCCCTGCAAATATCAGGAACAGGACAAAAACATTCAAGAAATATTCCGCTCCTGTGACTGTTCCGAAATTCTCGGAGGTCCAGCCTTTTGTAGTTTCCAACATACTTTTGAGGGGGGACAGAACATCTACGAACATGTAGGCAAAGAACATCATGGATGCCAGGAGGACAAGCATGCTCCATCTGACTACAGCTCTGTCCTTCAATAAAATAGAAACTTTATTCATATACAGGTTTTAGATTGATTCAATCAATTGTCCGAAAAAGAAAATCTAAGATAGAATAATAAGTCAAGTCTGCAAAATTTGTCGTACTTTTGTTTTATTATTCTCATTTTGCACAGAGATTATAATAATTATGAACGTAGACGTAGTTCTCGGACTTCAGTGGGGTGACGAGGGAAAAGGCAAGATCGTAGATTATCTGGCACAAAAATATCCCGTGATCGCCCGTTTCCAGGGAGGACCGAACGCAGGCCACTCACTCCATTTTGAAGATACATCCTTTGTCCTTCATTCTGTTCCATCGGGTATATTCCGTAAAGATACGGTAAATGTGATCGGAAACGGAGTAGTCATTGACCCCGTAATTTTTGAAGAAGAATGCCGTGCCATAGAAGCCCTGGGTGTTCCGGTCAGGGAGCGCCTGATGATCTCCAAACGGGCACATCTGATCCTGCCTACACATCGGATCATTGATGCCGCCAGTGAACAGGCCAAGGGTTCCTCCCGGATAGGCTCTACACTTAAAGGAATATCCCCTGCCTATATGGATAAAACCGGACGTAACGGGATCCGGGTGGGAGATATCCTCGCTCCTGATTTTGAAGAACGTTTTCATGCCTTAAAGTCCAAGCACCTGGTTTTTTTGCAACAATTCGATTACAAATACCATCCGGACCAGGGACAGGACAAATGGATACAGGCCATTGATTATCTGAGGGAGTTCAAGCTGATAGATGCCGAGTATTACATCAATGATTGTCTGCATAAGGACATGCCTGTTCTGGCCGAAGGAGCACAGGGGGCATTGCTGGATATTGATTTTGGCTCATATCCGTATGTCACATCTTCTTCTACGACTTGCGCCGGAGCATGTATAGGACTGGGATTCCCTCCTTCCAGGGTCGGGAAGGTATACGGAATATTCAAAGCCTATTGTACACGTGTGGGCAGCGGTCCGTTTCCCACCGAGCTCTTTGACCGGGAAAGCGATCTTCTCAGGGAACGCGGAAAAGAATTCGGAGCAACCACCGGAAGGCCCCGGCGTACCGGATGGCTGGACCTGGTAGCCCTGAAATACGCCGTGATCCTGAACGGGGTTACAGATCTTATCATGATGAAATCAGATGTGCTGGATGGATTTGACACCATAAAAATTGCCACTGCATACAAGATAAATGACATTTTGACCGACCGTGTACCTTACGATATACATTTCCCGGTCGTTCCGGTATATAAAGAATTCAGAGGTTGGAAAAAAGATCTTACAAAGATCAGCTGTGAAAAAGATCTGCCCGCTGAATTTGCATCTTACATCCGTTTCATTGAAAACGAGACCGGAGTTCCTGTAAGAATAATTTCCCTGGGTCCGGACCGTGAACAGACTATTATCAGGAAGTAAAAAAAGCATTATGGATAATTTGCTGGAAAGAATTGACAGCCCGGAAGATCTAAAAAAACTGGATATCCATCAATTGCCTCAATTTTGTGAAGAACTGAGGCATTTCATTACAGAGAGCTGTTCCCGCAATCCGGGTCATCTGGGTGCCAGTCTGGGTGCCGTAGAGCTGACCGTAGCGTTACATTACGTATACGATACTCCCAAAGACAAGATCATTTGGGATGTAGGACACCAGGCCTATGCGCACAAAATCATAACCGGACGTCGGAAATCATTTTCCAAAAACCGGTGTTATAAAGGGTTGAGCGGATTCCCAAAAATGGAAGAAAGTCCTTATGATGCTTTCGGGACGGGTCACTCTTCCACATCCATATCAGCGGCACTTGGTTTTGCCACAGCCGCTAAATTAAAAAAGACCGGGGAAAAAACAGTTGCCGTTATCGGGGACGGCTCTATGACGGCGGGTTTGGCGTACGAGGGTCTTAACAATGCCGGCGGCATGTCAGCCGACATGCTTATTGTTCTGAATGACAATAAAATGGCTATAGAGCCCAGTGTGGGAGGCCTTCACAATTCCCTGCTTAAACTGACCACGTCCAGGCGTTATAATAAATTGAAGGTAAAAACCTGGAAAGCGCTCGGATCAGGAGCTTTGCGAGACACTGTACAGCGACTGGTACAGGCAGGTAAACGCCTTGCAGTTAGAAACAGCACGTTGTTCCAGCCCCTTGGAATCCGTTATTTCGGTCCTGTGGACGGGCATGATGTCATACAGTTGGTCAACACTTTCAACAGATTGAAAAAATTGAAAGGCCCCAGGCTGCTTCACATTCTTACAATCAAGGGAAAAGGTTATGCCCCGGCCGAAATGAATCAGGCGACCTGGCATGCCCCGGGATTGTTCGATGCACAAACCGGGAACCGTATTTCAGACGAGGATCCCGAAATACCCAAAAAGATCCGTTTTCAGGATGTTTTCGGACATACGCTTTTGGAACTGGCACGGGTTAACCCGGACATAGTCGGGATCACACCTGCAATGCCCGGTGGCTGCTCCCTGAACATCATGATGGAAGAAATGCCTGAACGGTGTTTTGACGTGGGAATAGCCGAACAACATGCAGTAACTTTTTCTGCCGGTCTGGCGGCAGCGGGTTACCTGCCGTATTGCAACATATATTCGTCGTTCATGCAGAGAGCTTACGATTCGGTCATCCATGACGTGGCAGTACAGAAATTAAAAGTGGTTTTTTGCCTGGACCGTGGAGGCCTTGTAGGTGAAGACGGGGCTACCCACCACGGTGTGTTTGACTTGGCCTATTTCAATTGTATCCCGGAAATGTTCGTGGCAGCACCCATGGACGAAGTGGAATTGCGAAACATGTTATACTCGGCCCAGGATAAAAGGTACAAGACCATTACCATTCGCTACCCCAGGGGAACCGGGGCGGGAATGAAAGACTGGAGAAGGCCTTTTCAATTCCTGGAACCGGGAAAGGCACGTCTTTTGCACGAGGGTAAAGACATTGCACTGCTGAGCCTGGGGGCTGCGGGGATCATGGGGACTCAGGCGGTTGCCCGTGCCGGAGAAGAAGGAATATCCGTGCAACACTATGACATGCGTTTTCTCAAGCCTGTAGATCAGGAAGTATTGGATTATGTGGCACGAAATTTCAAAAAAGTGATCACAGTGGAAGACGGGTGTCTTATTGGTGGATTGAACAGCACTGTCTCCACATATATGGCAAATCATACCGGGGCTATAAGCAAAGTTACGGGACTCGGAGTACCTGACCGTTTTATTGAACAGGGAAAGACCAGGCAATTGTACCACGAATGCGGTTACGACACCGAGAGTATTACAAACGCCATCTTAAACCTTGCCCGAACATTTTAATGCTTAGGAATCATTGCACTGACGCGAGTATTTTGGTGTTTTTTTTTGGTAGTTTGTAGAAATCGTTTATCTTTGCGGCTCCAAAATGACGGGATATTTTTGCCGATGTAGCTCAGTTGGTCAGAGCAGCTGATTTGTAATCAGCAGGTCGTGGGTTCGAATCCCTCTATCGGCTCGGAGTTTTTTGACAGAATGGATTACAAGGGAGGGTACCAAAGTGGCCAACTGGGGCAGACTGTAAATCTGCTGACGCACGTCTTCGTAGGTTCGAATCCTGCCCCTCCCACCACCAACACGCGGAAGTAGCTCAGTTGGTAGAGCATCAGCCTTCCAAGCTGAGGGTCGCGAGTTCGAACCTCGTCTTCCGCTCCACATAGCACCAAAAGCCAGTGTAGCTCAGGGGTAGAGCGCTTCCTTGGTAAGGAAGAGGTCATGAGTTCAAATCTCATCACCGGCTCAAAACAACATTATTGAGTTATAAAAATTATTAAGTTATGGCAAAAGAAACCTACAAAAGGGATAAACCCCACGTAAACATTGGAACTATTGGTCACGTTGACCATGGCAAAACCACTTTGACTGCCGCAATTACCCAAGTACTTGCAAAAAAAGGCCTGTCAGAGATCCGTTCATTTGACTCTATTGATAACGCTCCTGAAGAAAAAGAACGCGGTATCACCATTAATACTGCCCACGTTGAATATCAAACAGCAGCACGCCACTATGCTCACGTGGACTGCCCGGGACACGCCGACTACGTTAAAAACATGGTTACGGGTGCAGCCCAGATGGACGGTGCCATCCTGGTAGTAGCCGCTACTGACGGACCTATGCCCCAGACCAACGAACACGTACTGCTTGCCCGCCAGGTAAACGTACCCAAGATCGTAGTTTTCCTGAACAAATGCGACATGGTAGACGACCCCGAAATGTTGGATCTGGTTGAACTGGAAGTACGCGATTTGCTGTCCAAATACAACTTTGACGGTGACAATGCACCCGTTATCCGCGGTTCTGCATTAGGCGCCCTGAACGGAGAAGCTGAATGGGAAGACAGAGTTATGGAGCTTATGGAAGCTGTAGATACTTACATCCCCATTCCCGTACGCGACAATGAAAAACCTTTCATCATGCCCGTAGAGGATATCTTCTCCATTACCGGACGCGGAACCGTTGCTACCGGACGTATTGAAACAGGTATGATCAAAACCGGCGAACAAATTGAGATCGTTGGTCTTGGTGAGAAGCCCAAAACCAGTGTTGTAACAGGTGTTGAAATGTTCCGTAAGATCCTTGACAGAGGGGAAGCCGGTGACAACGTAGGACTGTTGCTCCGTGGTATCGACAAGAAAGAAGTAAAACGCGGTCAGGTTATCTGTCGTCCGGGCACAATCACTCCTCACAAACATTTCTCGGCCCAGATCTACGTATTGAAGAAAGACGAAGGCGGACGCCACACCCCGTTCCACAACAAATACCGTCCCCAATTCTTCCTCCGTACACTAGACGTAACCGGAGAGATCAAACTTCCCGAAGGCGTGGATATGGTAATGCCGGGTGACAACGTTTCCATTGACGTAGAACTGATTTACCCCGTAGCTTTGAACGAAGGTCTCCGTTTTGCTATCCGTGAAGGAGGTCGTACTGTAGGTGCCGGTCAGATCACCAAAATTGGTGACTAATTGTCCGGAAAACATAAATAAACACAGGTTTGGCCGTAATTTTGTACGACCGGACTTGTGTATACTAGGGGCATAGTTCAAGGGTAGAATAGCGGTCTCCAAAACCGTTGATGGGCGTTCGAATCGCTCTGCCCCTGCAGATACGGGATGTTACGGTTCCGTATTGTTAACCTCAACAACTGGAGAAGCTTCCATCTCCACGTGTTGCTAACAAACTAACAATGAGCAAAATCGGAATGTATTTCAAAGACTCCTACAGTGAGCTTGTTCACAAAGTGAGCTGGCCTACATGGAGTCAACTGCAGAACAGCGCTATTATTGTAATGGTGGCTTCGGTCATCATTGCCATAGTCATTTTTGCAATGGATTTTACATTTAGGAATCTGATGGAGTTTCTCTACAAGGCATTGTATTAATACTAAAGAGAAATGACAGAAGTTACCAAAAAATGGTACGTTATAAGAGCGGCCGGAGGTAAAGAAAAAAAAGCCAGGGAATACATTGAGAACGAGGTGAAACGACTTCATCTTGAAGACTATGTATCACAGGTGTTGATCCCTACCGAGAAAATTTACCAGGTAAAAAACGGTAAAAAGATCAGTAAGGAAAGGATCTTTTATCCCGGATACATTTTGATTGAAGTCGCGCTTACCGCTGAAATTCAGCACCTTATCACCAACATTCCACATGTCTCGGGTTTCCTGGGAACTGTCAAGGGAGGGGAACCCGTTCCAGTCCGTATGTCAGAGATCAACAGGATTCTGGGCCGTGTAGATGAACAGGCTGAAAGGGAAGAGGAGAACATCACACCTTATCTGGTAGGAGAAGCCGTCAAGGTTATTGACGGACCGTTTAACGGATTCAACGGTACAGTTGAGGAGATTCTGGAAGATAAGAAAAAACTAAAAGTGATGGTAAAGATCTTCGGCAGAAAGACGTTGCTGGAGCTCGGCTTTGTTCAGGTAGAAAAAGAATAAATATAAAAAATCATTATGGCTAAAGAAATTGCCGGATTAATCAAATTACAGATTAAAGGCGGTGCTGCCAACCCTTCGCCCCCGGTAGGACCGGCACTGGGCTCCAAAGGTGTAAACATTATGGAGTTCTGCAAAAAATTCAACGCGCAGACTCAGGACCGGGCAGGTAAAGTCCTTCCCGTCATCATTACTGTTTACAGCGATAAGTCGTTTTCGTTTATCGTTAAACAGCCGCCTATTGCTGTTCAATTGAAAGAAGCCGCAAAAGTTACAAGTGGTTCACCCGAACCAAACCGTAAAAAAGTGGCTTCTGTTACCTGGGATCAGGTCCGTGCCATTGCCGAAGACAAGATGCAGGATATGAATGCCTTCACGTTGAAATCTGCCATGAGCATGGTGGCCGGTACTGCACGCAGTATGGGTATCACCGTAAGCGGGAAGTTCCCGGAAGATGTTAACTAAACTTCTATGTAGAAATGAGTAAACTGACGAAAAACCAAAAAGTAGTATACGCCAGGGTTGACTCTGACAAACAATACAAATTGTCCGAAGCATGTGAACTTATCAGTCAGACAAGTTTCACGAAATTTGATGCTTCAGTGGACATTGCTATGCGTTTGGGCGTTGATCCCCGAAAGGCAAACCAAATGGTTCGCGGCGTTGTGACTCTTCCGCATGGAACAGGAAAGCAGGTACGTGTCCTGGTTCTCTGTACTCCCGATAAGGAGGAAGAAGCCAAAAATGCAGGTGCCGATCACATTGGACTGGATGAATATATTGACAAAATAAAAGGAGGCTGGACAGACGTTGACGTTATTATTTGTACTCCTTCGGTCATGGGTAAAATTGGCCCTATTGGCCGTATTTTGGGTCCCCGCGGACTTATGCCCAATCCCAAAACAGGGACTGTGACCATGGAGATAGGAAAAGCCGTTACCGAAGTTAAAGCCGGTAAGATCGATTTTAAAGTCGATAAAACCGGGATCATCCATGCATCCATAGGTAAAGTTTCTTTTGATCCAAAAAAACTTCAGGAAAACGCGCAGGAGTTTATAGGAACTGTTACGAAACTCAAACCGCAGGCTCTTAAGGGAACTTATGTGAAAAGTATCTACCTGTCAACTACCATGGGGCCCGGAATGTCAATTGAGATCAAATCGGGTACAGCTGCGGAATAAGAACATTGTGTATTATGAAGAAAGAACAAAAAGTACAGATCATAGATAGTTTGGCAGCTCAACTGCAGGCAACCCCTGATTTCTACGTTGTGAACATTGAAGGACTCAATGCCGAGAAAACTTCCCGGTTGCGTCACGAATGTTTTGCACAGAACATCAAGCTGGTTGTAGTCAAGAATACCCTGCTAAAACGTACACTGGAACAGGCAGGTATTGAGGAAATGAAAATGCTTTTCCCCATACTGGAAGGTTCCACTGCTGTAATGTTCACTGAAGTTGTCAATGCTCCGGCCAAACTGATCAAGTCTTTTGGCCAGGAAAACGGCAAGCCCGTTCTCAAAGGGGCTTTGGTTCAGGAATGTGCCTACATTGGGGAAGATCAACTGGAAAACCTTGTCAACATCAAATCCCGTGAAGAACTCATTGGAGATATTGCCGGTCTTATCCTGTCCCCTGCACAAAGACTTGTATCGGCTATTAAATCGGCCGGAAGCAATATGGCCTGTATTGTGAAAACACAGGCTGATCGTGAATAATTATTTTATCAAGAAAAAACAATTTTAAACATAAAAATCATGGCAGAATTGAAACAATTGGCAGAATCCATTGCTAATCTTACCATTAAAGAAGCTATTGAATTAGCTAACATACTTAAGGACGAATACGGAATTGAACCCGCAGCCGCCACAGTTGCCGCCGTCGCCGCTTCCGGTGCCGCAGGACCTGCTGCCGAAGCTGAACAAACACAATTTGACGTAATACTTACATCCGCCGGACAGGCTAAACTGCAAGTTATTAAGGTAGTCAAAGAGATAACCAATCTTGGACTGAAAGAAGCCAAAGAACTTGTGGACGGAGCACCCAAGCCTCTGAAAGAAAAAGCAAGCAAAGCCGAAGCTGAACAAATCAAATCACAAATTGAAGAAGCTGGCGGAGAAGTTGAAATTAAATAAACTCACTTCCCGAAATAATCGGGAACGGTACCAGGTTTAGGACCCCTGCGGGAGTTCTAAGCCTTTTTGTCGTTAAAACGTTTATTTTCAACTAATCCTTAGAAAATGCCTCAAAAAGCAAATAATCAGCGAATTAACTTCGCCACATCAAAAACCCTCCTGGATCATCCCGATTTTCTGGAGGTACAATTGAAATCTTTCCAGGATTTCTTCCAATTGGATACAACTCCGGAAAACCGGAAAAACGAAGGATTATTCAGGGTATTCCAGGAGAATTTCCCCATTACCGATACCCGGAACAATTTTGTTCTGGAGTTTATCGATTACTTTATTGATCCTCCGCGTTATTCCCTGGAAGAATGCCTGGACAGGGGACTGACTTACAGTGTGCCCCTGAAAGCAAAGCTCAAACTTTTTTGCACCGATCCCGAACACGAAGATTTTGCAACCGTTCTCCAGGATGTTTACCTGGGAACAATCCCTTACATGACACCACGCGGAACGTTTATGATCAACGGATCGGAACGTATAGTGGTATCACAGCTTCACCGGTCTCCGGGTGTATTCTTTGGACAAAGCATTCACACCAACGGAACCAAACTCTACTCGGCACGTATTATTCCTTTCAAAGGATCATGGATTGAATTCGCCACGGACATCAACAACGTGATGTACGCATATATTGACAGGAAAAAGAAATTACCCGTCACCACCCTTTTGCGTGCCATAGGATTTGAAAGCGATAAGGATATCCTGGAAATTTTCGGTCTGGCTAACGAGATCAAAGTTACCAAAACCAATCTTAAGAAGAATCTGGGCAGAAAACTGGCTGCCCGTGTTTTGAAATCGTGGATCGAAGACTTTGTGGATGAAGATACCGGAGAAGTAGTATCCATTGAACGTAATGAAATTGTACTGGACAGAAAAACTGTCCTGGAAGAGGAACACATAGAGCTGATCCTCGATTCGGGTGCCGAAACCGTACTGCTGCATAAAGAAGATGCCAACATCGGTGATTATGCAATCATACACAACACCCTGCAGAAAGATCCCTGTAACTCGGCAAAGGAAGCCGTAGTTTACATATACAGGCAATTACGCAACTCCGAACCGCCAGACGAAGCTACGGCCATGGATGTGATAGACAAACTGTTCTTCTCCTCCAAGCGTTACGATCTAGGCGATGTGGGACGTTACCGTCTGAATCACAAACTCAACCTGAATACACCTACCGACATTAAGGTGTTGACCAAAGAAGATATCATTGCCATTATACATCACTTGATACAGCTAATCAACTCTAAAGCGACGGTGGATGACATCGACCATTTGAGCAACCGCCGTATCCGGACAGTAGGAGAACAGCTTGCCAACCAGTTCAGTGTTGGTTTATCACGTATGGCCCGGACTATTCGGGAAAGAATGAATGTGCGTGACAATGAGGTATTTACACCTATAGACCTGATCAACGCCAAGACATTGTCTTCTGTGATCAATTCATTTTTCGGGACTTCACAATTGTCCCAGTTCATGGACCAGACAAACCCCCTGGCCGAGATGACTCACAAACGCCGTCTCTCTGCCCTGGGCCCCGGAGGTCTTTCCAGGGACCGTGCGGGATTTGAGGTTCGCGACGTACACTATACGCATTACGGAAGACTTTGTCCCATTGAGACACCGGAAGGACCGAACATCGGTCTGATCTCTTCTTTGTGTGTATATGCGCGGATCAACGATCTTGGATTCATTGAAACACCTTACCGGAAAGTGGACAACGGATGTGTTGATCTTTCTGCCAAAGGCTTTCTTTACATGAGTGCCGAGGAAGAGGAAGAACGAATGGTGGCACAGGCGAACGTTAACCTGGACGATGACGGCAACATCCTTGATGAAAGGATCAAATGCCGTTATGAAGCCGATTATCCCGTTGTAACAAAAGAGGAAGTGCACCTGATGGACGTCGCCCCCAACCAGATCGCATCCATTGCAGCTTCCCTGATCCCCTTCCTGGAACACGACGATGCCAACCGTGCCCTGATGGGATCCAACATGATGCGCCAGGCAGTACCCCTGATCAGTCCCGAAGCTCCCATCGTGGGAACAGGCCTTGAAGGATCGGTGATCCGTGACAGCCGGACTCAGATCTCGGCAGAAGGAAAAGGAGAAGTGGTATACGTAGATGCAAACGAAATACACATCCGTTACGAAAGGACAGATGACGAGAAATTTGTCAGTTTCAACCCGGAAGTGACCGTATACAAGCTCCCCATAAACAGGAAAACCAATCAGAATACCTCGGTAAACCTGAAACCGATTGTAAGGAAAGGCCAGAAGGTAACCGCAGGACAGATCCTTACTGAAGGGTACGGCACCCAGAACGGAGAACTTGCCCTTGGACGCAACCTGAAGGTGGCTTTCATGCCTTGGAAAGGATACAATTTTGAAGATGCCATCGTACTCTCGGAAAGAATGCTTCGGGAAGATGTTTTCACTTCCATACATGTTGACGAATACATTATGGAAGTCCGCGACACAAAACGCGGTATGGAAGAGCTTACCAGCGATATCCCCAACGTATCCGAAGAAGCCACCAAGAACCTGGACGAAAACGGGATCATTCGTATTGGAGCCTATGTGGAACCTGGAGATATTCTTATTGGAAAGATCACCCCTAAGGGAGAAAGCGATCCTTCCCCGGAAGAAAAACTCTTACGTGCCATTTTCGGTGACAAAGCCGGAGATGTAAAAGATGCCTCTTTGAAAGCTTCTCCTTCCCTGTATGGGACTGTAATTGACAAACGGCTTTTCTCCCGTATCATGAAAGAAGGATCCAGAAAGGTCAAACCCATTGCCAAAATGCAGGTACAACAGGCAGAAGAAAAATTCAAAGCCCGCTTTGATAACCTGACCAATGCATTCATGGACAAAATGGAGACCCTGCTTAAAGGGAAAACGTCTCCGGGGATTACCAATCTATATGGAGAAACAGTCATTCAAAAAGACACCAAATTTACCAGGGGAATCCTTGAAAATCAAGAATTTGAAAACATCAACCCTGTTAAATGGACCAACGACAAGCACACCAATACCCTTATACGAAAACTGATCAACAATTACCTAATCAGTTTCAAGGAGCTGGATGCCGAATTAAAACGTGTGAAATACAGCCTTACCATAGGAGACGAACTTCCCTCGGGAATTATGCAACTTGCCAAGGTCTATATTGCCAAGAAACGTAAGATCAAGGTCGGAGACAAGATGGCCGGTCGCCACGGGAATAAAGGTATTGTAGCCAAAGTGGTGCGTGACGAAGACATGCCTTTCCTGGAAGACGGTTCCATTGTGGATATTGTATTGAATCCTCTTGGTGTGCCTTCTCGTATGAACCTTGGACAGATATACGAAACTGTTTTGGGCTGGGCCGGAAAAGAACTCGGATTAACTTTTGCTTCCCCTATCTTTGACGGAGCCACACTTGAAGAGATCACTTCTTACACGGAAAAGGCAAAACTGCCCAGGTATGGAAAGACATACCTGCGCGACGGTGGTAGCGGAGAACGTTTTGACCAACCGGCTACTGTGGGGGTTATTTATATGCTCAAACTGGGGCACATGGTGGATGACAAGATGCACGCCCGTTCCATTGGTCCTTATTCACTTATTACCCAACAACCTTTGGGAGGTAAAGCTCAATTCGGAGGACAACGGTTTGGGGAAATGGAAGTCTGGGCACTTGAAGCATTTGGAGCTTCCAATATTCTTCAGGAAATCCTTACCGTTAAATCGGATGATGTGACCGGAAGGTCACGCGCTTATGAAGCCATCGTGAAAGGAGACAATATGCCCCAGCCGGGCATTCCCGAGTCTCTGAACGTATTGCTTCATGAATTACGCGGTTTGGGTCTTAGCATTAACCTGGAATAAAATTTTGATTATGGCTTACAAAAAAGATAGCAAATTAAAAATCAACTTCAATAAGATCACGATTGGACTGGCTTCTCCCGAAGAGATCCTGTCTATGTCCCGCGGAGAAGTGCTCAAGCCCGAAACCGTCAATTACCGTACCTACAAACCGGAACGCGACGGATTGTTCTGTGAAAGGATATTCGGCCCTTCCAAGGATTATGAATGTCACTGCGGAAAATACAAACGCATCAGGTATCGCGGTATTATCTGCGATCGTTGCGGCGTGGAAGTGACCGAGAAGAAAGTCCGCCGGGAACGTATGGGACACATATCACTGGTAGTTCCCATTGCTCACATCTGGTATTTCCGTTCCACTCCCAACAAAATCGGATACCTGTTGGGAATCCCTTCAAAAAAACTGGAAGCCATTATATATTATGAAAGGTATGTGGTGATCCAGTCGGGTATTAAGGCACAGGATGGTTTCAATGAACTGGATTTTCTTACAGAGGAAGAATACCTGGGTATTCTGGATACCCTTCCTAAAGAAAACCAAATGCTTGATGACGAAGATCCCAATAAATTCATTGCCGGTATGGGTGCCGAAGCTATATACAAGCTGTTGACACGCATCAACCTGGATGAACTTTCCTACGAACTTCGCCACAAAGCAGATGTGGAAACATCTCAGCAAAGAAAAACGGAAGCATTAAAGCGTTTGAACATTGTTGAAGCATTCCGGGATTCCAAAGAAATCAACAGGCCGGAATGGATGATCATGAAGGTTATCCCCGTGATACCTCCCGATCTTCGGCCCCTGGTCCCCCTTGACGGAGGCCGTTTTGCCACCTCGGACCTGAATGACCTTTACCGTCGTGTCATCATCCGCAACAACCGGCTGAAAAGACTGATAGAGATCAAAGCCCCTGAAGTGATCCTGAGAAATGAAAAAAGGATGCTCCAGGAAGCGGTTGACTCCCTGTTTGATAACTCCAGGAAATCAAATGCCGTAAAAACGGAAGCTAACAGGACACTAAAATCCCTGTCGGACAGTTTAAAAGGAAAGCAGGGCCGGTTCCGTCAAAATCTGTTGGGAAAACGTGTAGATTATTCTGCCCGTTCTGTTATTGTTGTAGGTCCTGAATTACATATGCATGAGTGCGGATTACCCAAAGATATGGCGGCAGAACTTTACAAGCCTTTTATCATCCGGAAACTCATTGAACGCGGTATCGTTAAGACCGTAAAATCTGCCAAAAAGATCGTGGATCGTAAAGATCCCATGATCTGGGATATCCTGGAAAATGTCATGAAAGGCCATCCGGTATTGCTCAACCGTGCTCCTACCCTGCACCGTTTGGGTATCCAGGCATTTCAGCCAAAATTGATAGAAGGAAAAGCCATCCAGTTGCACCCCCTGGCCTGTACCGCTTTCAACGCCGACTTTGACGGTGACCAAATGGCTGTTCACCTCCCGCTGGGCAATGCTGCTATTCTGGAAGCCCAGTTATTGATGCTGGGATCCCATAACATCCTTAACCCGGCAAATGGGGCACCTATTACGGTACCTTCCCAGGATATGGTATTGGGTTTGTATTACATAACCAAACTCAGGAAAAACGCCAAAGGAGAAGGGATGACCTTCTACAATGCAGAAGAAGTGATTATTGCCTACAACGAGAAAGTTGTGGAAATGCATACGCGTATCAAGCTGCGTTTGAAGAAAACGACGGTACGCACTGCAAAAGATGAAAATAATCCTTCCAGAGGCACGAAAGTATTCCTGGCAGATCCCGCTCAGGGAACCCATATAATAGAAACGTCAGTAGGTCGTGTCATATTTAACCAGGTAGTACCCCGTGAAGTTGGCTATATCAACGAAGTCCTCACCAAAAGGTCTTTAAGGGATATCATCAATCTTGTATTGAAAACAACCGATGTAGCCCGCACTGCCCAATTTTTGGATGACATTAAAGAAATAGGTTACAATATGGCCTATCGCGGCGGTCTGTCCTTCAATCTTGACGATGTTATCGTTCCCGTTGAAAAGTCCGCTCTTATTGAAAAAGGGTATAGTGATGTAGAAAGCGTGATGGCCAACTACAATATGGGACTTCTGGCCAACAACGAAAGGTACAACAAAGTACTTGACATCTGGACCGGAGTTAACGTTAAACTGACCGATATCCTTGAAAAACAGCTGAAAGAAGACAACGAAGGGTTCAACCCTATCTATATGATGCTTGATTCCGGAGCCCGCGGATCCAAAGCTCAGATCCGGCAACTTTCCGGGATGCGTGGTCTTATGGCCAAACCACAAAAATCCGGATCTTCCAGTGCGGAAATTATTGAAAACCCCATCCTGGCTAATTTTAAAGAAGGGCTGTCCGTTCTGGAATACTTCATATCCACCCACGGAGCCCGTAAGGGGTTGGCCGATACAGCTCTGAAAACTGCTGATGCTGGATACCTCACCCGTCGACTGGTTGATGTTTCACACGATGTGATCATTAACGAAGAAGACTGCGGAACATTGAGGGGCTTGGTGGCAACAGCCATTAAGAACAAGGATCAGGTGGTGGAATCTCTCTATGACAGAATCCTGGGTCGCACGAGCGTTCATGATGTATACGATCCGCTGAGCGGCGAACTGGTGGTAGAATCCGGAGAAGAGATCACTGAAGAAATTGCCGAGAGAATATCTTCACTTCCCATTGAACAGGTAGAGATCAGGAGCGTTTTAACCTGTGAATCCAAGAAAGGTGTATGTGCCAAATGCTACGGGAGAAATCTTTCTACTGGAAGAATGGTGGAAAAAGGAGAAGTAGTCGGAGTCATTGCAGCACAATCCATTGGTGAGCCGGGAACACAGCTTACATTGCGTACGTTTCACCAGGGAGGTACTGCATCCACAATTACTTCTGAAAGCGAGATCATGGCCCGTTACAACGGGACTCTGGAGATTGACGAACTCAAGACCTTAACTAAAGTCTCCGCAACCGGGGAAACACAAACAATTGTCGTGGGACGTACCGCAGAGATGCGCATTGTAGATAACAATACACGCATTACACTTTCTTCCTACAACATTCCATACGGAGCCGTATTGTTTTTCAATAACGGTGATCAGGTTAAGGAAAAAGACAAAATCTGTGAATGGGACTCCTATAATGCGGTTACCATTGCAGAAATTGACGGTACAGTTGCTTTTGACAGTCTCATCGAAGGAGTCACTTACCGCGAGGAAGCTGCCGATGAATATTCAATGCACCGCGATAAAGTGATCATAGAAAGCCGTGATAAATCGCGTAACCCTACCCTGAAGATCATGAAGGGAAAAGAAGAACTCAGGCAATACAACCTGCCTGTAGGAGCTCACATCATGGTCAATGCCAATCAGGAGATCAAGGCCGGAGATATCCTGGTCAAGATCCCCCGTGCTATTGGAAAATCCAGAGATATTACCGGAGGTCTTCCGCGTGTTACCGAATTGTTTGAAGCCCGTAATCCTTCCAACCCGGCTATTGTGTCGGAAATTGACGGTGAAGTGCAAATGGGCCGGATAAAAAGAGGCAACCGGGAAATTATCATTCGTGCCAAGACCGGTGAAGAGAAAAAATATCTGGTGCCCCTGTCCAAACAGATCCTGGTTCAGGAGAATGATTATGTTCGTGCCGGGATGGCGCTTTCAGAAGGAGCCATATCCCCTACTGACATACTTTTGATACAAGGTCCCACCAAAGTACAGGAGTACATTGTAAACGAGATCCAGAGTGTATACCGCAATCAGGGTGTGAAGATCAACGACAAGCATTTTGAAGTTATTGTCCGCCAGATGATGCGTAAAGTAGAGATAGTTGATCCCGGAGATACCCGGTTCCTGCCGGAACAATTGGTTGACAAATGGGAATTCATGCAGGAAAACGATTTTATCTTTGACAAGAAAATCATTACGGATGCCGGAGATTCCCGGGAACTCAAACCGGGTCAGACTGTAACCGTTCGCAGACTGCGGGACGAAAATTCAACCCTCAAGCGTAAAGACCTGAAACTGGTTCAGGCCCGTGATGCCATGCCGGCCACTTCCAACCAGATCCTCCAGGGTATTACGCGTGCAGCCTTGAGAACAAACAGTTTCATGTCGGCTGCTTCATTCCAGGAAACAACCAAGGTGCTTTCGGAAGCTGCCATTTTTGGTAAGAGCGACACCCTGGAAGGCCTGAAAGAAAACGTTATTTGCGGCCATCTGATCCCTGCCGGAACAGGACAACGGGAATATGAAAATATCCTGGTCACATCCCTGACTGATTACAAAAAGATGGTAGAAGAACGAACACTGCCCAAATAAAGGGAAATTATTACAAATAATTATCAATAAGGGCTGCGGCCCTTATTATTTTATATATATTTGCCACCATTAATAATAAATCAAAATCACTAACCTATGCAGCATAAAGTAATCGACGTAAAGGACGTAGTGATTCGTTTTTCGGGTGATTCGGGCGACGGTATGCAGTTGACAGGATCTCTCTTTGCCGATGCCTCTGCCTATTTTGGGAACGATATCCTGACCTTCCCCGATTATCCTTCGGAGATAAGGGCTCCACAGGGAACCGTTGCCGGAGTATCCGGTTTTCAGGTTCATATTGGCAGCAGTGCCATATATACCCCGGGAGACTATTGCGATATCCTTGTTGCCATGAATCCTGCGGCTCTGAAGTCTAACGTAAAATGGCTCAAGCCGAATGCAACCATCATTGTGGATACTGATACATTCGATGAAAAAGGGCTCGAAAAAGCCGGGTTTCAGACGACCGATCCTTTTAAGGAACTGAAGATCAAGAACAGGAACATCATTGCAGCGCCCATAACCACCCTGACCAAAAACTGTCTGAATAAATGCGGACTGGATCCCAAATCAGGATTGAGATGCAAAAATATGTTTGCATTGGGAATTTGTTTTTTCCTTTATAACATGCCCCTGAAGCATACGGAAGATTTTTTCAAAAAGAAGTTTTCCAGATCGCCTGATCTTATAGATATGAATAATAAGGTCCTCAGGGACGGGTATAATTATGCAGGGAATATCCAGGCAATTGCAGACACCTATATCGTTAAGCCTTCCAAACAAGAACCGGGTATATACAGGAATATCAACGGCAATAGAGCTATTGCCTGGGGATTGATGGCCGCTTCTGAAAAATCGGGAAGACCGCTTTTTTGCGGCTCTTATCCCATTACCCCTGCCACGAGTATACTGGAAGAACTGGCCATACACAAGGAGCTGGGTGTAAAAACACTTCAATGCGAAGACGAAATAGCAGGTATTTGTACCGCCATAGGAGCTTCCTACGCCGGTTCACTGGCCGTAACGACTACTTCCGGACCTGGTCTGTCCTTGAAAACAGAAGCCCTGGGACTGGCCATTATGGCTGAATTACCTTTGGTAATAGTGGACGTTCAAAGAGCCGGGCCTTCAACTGGGATACCCACAAAAACCGAACAAACAGATTTGAATCAGGCTTTATACGGACGTAACGGGGAGAGTCCGATAGCCATTATGGCACCCCATTCTCCTTCTCATTGTTTTGTTACGGCTTTTTATGCGGCTAAACACGCGCTGGAACACATGATGCCCGTGATCGTTCTTTCCGAAGGTTTTCTGGGCAACGGTTCTGAACCCTGGAGGATTCCGGACATGAAGGATTATCCCTCCATCAATCCGCCCATAATCTATGAACTTGAGCCTGATGAACCTTATTTTTATCCTTTCAAACGTGATCCCGAAACTATGGTCCCACGATGGGCCCTACCCGGTACCGAAGGGTTGGAACACCGCGTAGGCGGGCTGGAAAAGAACCACAAAGGCGCTGTTTCTTCGGATCCGCTTGTACATGAGCAGATGGTGCAGGAACGCGCCAAAAAGGTGGAACTGCTGGCTCGTGAAATACCTCCGCTAAAAGTCATTGGAGAAGAAAAAGGGGATATTCTTATGGTTAGCTGGGGCGGCACTTACGGACATATGCTGAGTGCAGAAAGTCAGTTGCGTTTACAGGGCATTAAAACAGGTCTGGCACACTTTGATTATATCAACCCGCTGCCCCTGAATACTGAAGAAGTCTTCAAACATTTTAAAAAGATCATTGTTTTTGAACTCAACAGCGGTCATTTTGCCAATTACCTGAGAACAAAGATCCCTCAGTTTACTTATTTACAATACAACAAAATACAGGGTCAACCTTTTATCGTTTCCGAAATTACCGAAGCAATCAATGATTTAGTACAATGAAATTCATTCCTCAAGACTTTAAATCAGATCAAGAAGTGAAGTGGTGTCCCGGTTGCGGAGATCATGCTGTTCTTGCAGCCATTCAGCGGGCATTACCGGAAGTCAGTGAAAAACTGGGCTATTCTCATGAGCGTTATGTTTTCGTTTCCGGAATTGGCTGTTCTTCACGTTTTCCCTATTATATGAAAACTTACGGTTTTCACGGGATCCACGGAAGGGCAGCTGCTATTGCCACCGGAATAAAAGTTGCGAATCCGACCTTGTCGGTATGGGAAATGACAGGTGATGGGGATTCTCTGGCTATTGGAGGAAATCACCTGATACATGCCATCCGCAGGAACATTGACATAAATATTGTCCTTTTCAACAACCGAATTTATGGTCTTACCAAAGGGCAATACTCTCCTACCTCCCGGTGGGGTACTGTTACCAAAACATCTCCGTTCGGGACTGTGGAACACCCTTTCAATCCCGGAGCGCTGGCCATGGGAGCCCGCGGAACGTTTTATGCACGCACTCTGGATGTGGAATTAAAACTAACACAGGAGATCATGATGGAGGCTGCATCTCACGACGGGACCGCTTTAGTTGAAGTCCTTCAGAATTGTGTCATTTTTAACGACAAAATACATGCTCTTATTACAGATAGAAGCGTAAGGGCTGATCGAACCATAGTCTTACGTCACGGAGAACCCATGATATTCGGGAAAGACAATGACAAAGGACTCATCCTTGAAGGAATGAGGCTAAAAGCAGTTACCATTGGAGAAAACGGGATTACAAAAGAAGACGTTCTGATTCACAATGCAGAAGAACAGAATCATGGAATGCACATGATGCTTTGTGAAATGGAATGGCCTGAACTCCCCGTTGCCCTGGGAGTGATCCGTAAGGTTAAAGACCGTACCTACGATGATATGGTCAAGGATCAGGTAACTGAAGTAGCTGACAGATCCTCCATACACTGTATGAACGATCTGCTCTGCAGCGGAGCCACTTGGGAAGTGGAATGATTTGCACCAAAAATTAACATCTTTAAAATTTACTTATTTATCATGAAAGCAAAAGAAATTATTGCGACTCTCGAGAAAAAGTACGGGCACGAGAAAGAGTATCTGCAAGCTGTTCACGAAGTTTTGGAATCCATCGAGGATGTTTACAACCAACATCCGGAGTTTGAAAAAGCAAGGATCATTGAACGGCTTGTTGAGCCTGACCGGATTTTCACATTTAGGGTTACCTGGGTTGACGACAAAGGAGATGTACAGGTAAATACAGGTTACCGTGTACAATTCAACAATGCTATTGGACCGTACAAGGGGGGACTTCGGTTTCACGATTCAGTGAATATTTCCATATTGAAGTTCCTGGGATTCGAACAGATCTTCAAGAATGCCCTTACTTCACTGCCCATGGGTGGCGGCAAGGGAGGATCGGATTTCAGCCCCCGCGGCCGTTCCGCCAACGAGATCATGCGTTTCTGCCAGGCTTTTATGACAGAACTGTGGCATAACATAGGTCCCGACACAGATGTACCTGCCGGTGATATTGGAGTTGGAGCCAGGGAGATCGGCTATCTTTACGGCTGGTACAAGAAACTGGCACGTGAGCATACAGGCGTACTTACAGGCAAGGGCCTTACATGGGGAGGATCCCTGATCCGTCCTGAAGCTACCGGATACGGAGGTGTATATTTTGTACAGCATATGCTTCAGGAAAAGAACCAGGGACTGAAAGGCAAAACCGTTTCCATATCGGGATTCGGTAACGTTGCCTGGGGTGCTGCCCAGAAAGCAACAGAGCTGGGAGCCAAAGTCGTAACAGTTTCCGGTCCTGATGGATACATTTACGATAAAACCGGACTTGATGAAGAAAAAATCGCTTTTATGCTGGAACTTCGTGCCAGCGGAAACGATATTGTCGCACCTTACGCAGACAAATTCCCCGAATCGGTATTTTACGCAGGCAAACGTCCCTGGGAAGTGAAAGTGGACATTGCTTTGCCCTGCGCAACTCAGAATGAATTGAACGGAGAAGACGCCAAAAAACTGATAGCCAACGGTGTCTCTCTTGTCGCTGAGATCTCAAATATGGGTTGCACCCCGGAAGCCATTGAAGCATTCCAGAAAGCAAAAGTCAATTTTGCTCCCGGAAAGGCCGTCAATGCAGGCGGAGTAGCCACATCCGGACTAGAAATGACACAGAATGCCGCACACCTCAACTGGCCAGCAGAAGAGGTAGATGGCAAACTGCACCAGATTATGTCCAGCATTCACCAGGCATGTGTGGATCACGGCAAACAAAAAGACGGCTACATCAACTATGTGAAAGGAGCCAATATTGCTGGTTTCATGAAAGTGGCCCGTGCCATGCTTGAACAAGGAGTTGTTTAATCATGTACAGACTGGGGCTGGATTTTGGTTCTACGCTGACTAAAATGGCTCTTACTCAGCCCGGGGAGAAGGATTATCCTTCACCCCAGGCTGTTTTTCAATACAAAACAAACGATTACGTTCCCGAGCTATACAAGGCGCTGGAAAGTTTCCTGCTTCAGGAAAATATTCCTTTGAACGCCATAGATCATATTTCTGCCACCGGGACACATGCCAACCTGGTAAAAGGCGACATTCTGGGGATCCCGACCCGAATTGTACCGGAAATTGAGTCCATCGGCCGCGGTGGCCTGGCTCTTACCGGATTAAAAGAAGCTTTGGTGGTAAATACGGGCACCGGTACTACATACATCGATGCATCCCCGGAAGGATACCGGCACCTGGGAGGGACAGGTGTAGGAGGCGGCACTCTTACCGGACTTGGACACAGCCTTCTGGGGTGTTCATCTGTCCATGAGATCGTCCGTATGGCATCCCATGGCAAAATGGAAAATGTGGACCTTCTGATTGGAGACGTCACCGACCAGGAGATGGAACATTTACCTCCTTACCTGACAGCTTCAAATTTCGGAAAACTCGCCCATCCTCTTTATAAAGAAAAGGCTTCCCTTGCAGGCAAAGAAGATCTGGCCCTTGCCCTGATCAATATGGTTCTTCAGGTGATAGGGAGTATGGCAGTTATGATTTGCAAGAGTTGTCTCAAAAAGAATGTGGTTCTTGTAGGCTCCCTTACACGCCTTCCCCAGGCCAGGGATATTTACTCCATGTTCTCAAACGTATACGGTCTCCAGTTTATAGTACCACCTTTTGCCGCATTCGGTACTGCTTTGGGTAGTACACTGGTATCCTCACAAGAGGAATAATATAGTTCTTCTAACCGTATCATCCCCTTTTCGGCAGCCAACCCATTTTCATGCAATAATTGTTTTACCCGTCTAGCCACTGCAGGTGCCGGATCGACTATAGTCACACCGGGGCCGGCTATTTTTTGGATCACGGGAATGAGAAAAGGATAATGGGTACATCCCAAGACAAGATGATCAGCCCCGGCTTCCAGCATTGGGAGTATGGTTCTGCGCACCATTTCTTCAGTTTTAGTGGAATTCAGGTCTCCCCGTTCTACCGCATCGACCCACCCTTCGCCCATTTTTTCCAGCACTTTTACTTCTCCGGCAAACGTAGCCAAGGTCCTGTTGTATAAAGATCCCATTAAGGTTCCACGCGTTGCCAAAACGCCCACTATTCCGCTTTTTGTATGTAGTACTGCCGGCTTTACCGCAGGTTCCATACCAACTATCAGCGTTTGAGGGTACGAATGGCGTAGTGTGTCAATAGCAGCAGCCGTTGCAGTGTTGCAGGCCAGAACAATGATCTTACATCCGCTTTTAAGAAAAAACCGTGTTATCAGATCACATCTGCGAATGATCTCTTCCACCGGCCTTGTACCGTATGGACAATAGGCGGTATCTGCTACATAAATGAGGCGCTCCTCAGGGAGAAGCGCCTTGATGTGACTGTGAACAGATAGCCCACCTATTCCAGAATCCATTATTCCAATGGACAACCTGTTCATAAAGTTATCCTTTACTGTGGTTGTTGTTCCATGCCGGGCAGTTGTGTTGGAGCTACTTTTTCTGCCGGTATGCCGAGCTCACTTTTTGCCATGGGCAGGATGTTTACACTTACCTGTTCATCAAAATAAATGACTCCTCCGACCGATAGATCAAAAATGAAAGCGAACCCGTTGTCTTTTGCCACTTTTGTAATGGCCTCGTTCGCTTTCTTGAACACAGGGGACAGCAATATTTGCTGCATTTGCTGGTATTCCTGCTGTGCTCCCTGGCTGAATTGTTCAAGACGTTGCTGTATCTCAATCAATTCTCTCTGTTTCGCTTCCAGAACCGCAGCTGTCCATGTAGCCTGTTTCTGCTGGTATGTGTTGTATTTTGTTTGGTACTCCTGCTGCATCTCGGCCATGGTTTGTTCCAGTTCATTGGTATAATTCTGCAATTTGATGAGAGCTGAATCCCTTTCGGGCATCAGGCTTATCAATTCCTGGGAATTAATATGACCGAATTTCAGGTTTTGCGCAGAAGATGTGCCAATAACGCAGATCAACAGAATAAGGACACAAGCAATACGTTTCATAAGTTTTTGGTTTAAAGATTACAAATGTACTAAAAATTTACCTGACAGCTTGTAATCTTTCCAAAATCAGATTACTTATGTCAATTTCAGGGGTATAATGGACCACACCCATACCGATCGCTAAATCGATGATCAACGCATAACCCTGTCGTTCGGCAATATATTTAACAGCGTCCTGCAAACGATCCTGGATGGGTTTGAAGAGAACTTCAGACGTTTTTGCCAGTGTTCCTTCTTGTCCAAAATACCTTTCCTGCATAGCTTTCACTTCTTCTTCCCTGTTCAGTATTTCCTGTTCGCGTGCATTTTTCTGTTGAGCAGAAAGACGCGCTTTATCATTCTGATATTGCTGGAACATGGCTTCCAGCTGATCGTATTCAGCTTGGATCTTTTGCTGATACTGTTCCTGCAAATCGGAAATCTGTTCCTGTGCCGAGGTATATTCGGGTAACGCCTCCAGAATAGTCCCGGAATTCATTACGGCATATTTCTGGGCCGACAAACTGCCGGTCACCAGGCTAACCAGTAAAAATAATAACACTCTTTTCATATTGATGTAATTAAAAAGTTTGGCCTATCATGAAATGGAAATTCGATCCGCCTTTCTTTCCGCTGAAATCGGTATCGAACCCATAACCCCAGTCAATACCTAAAAGACCGATCATGGGTAAAAATACCCGGACTCCAAAACCGGCAGCCCTCTTTATGGAAAAGGGATTAAAATCGCGCATATCGCTCCAGCAATTACCTCCTTCAAGGAAAACAAGGGCATAAATAGTTGACTGGGGCTGTAAGATCACCGGATAACGCAATTCTACCGTAAACCTGTCGTATACACGGCCTGCGTATGCGTCATCGATGGTGGGAGTCAGGGAATAATTGGAGTAACCACGTTGGGATATGATATCGGCCCCATAAGTATTATATCCGCTCATACCATCGCCACCCAACATAAATCCTTCAAAAGGAGAATAACCTAATTTCCGGCTGTAATAACCAAGATATCCGAAATTAGCCCTGGTCATTAACACCAGGTCCCCTATCAAACGTGTGTAAAGACTGGCATCAAAGTTCCATTTATGGTATTCTATCCAGCGATATCTTTCGGCCTCTGTCATGGCTGAATAATCAGTATTTTTATCCCTGAACAGGGAATATGGAGGGGTTACCTGTAAACCGAATTTGAAATCGGAACCCTGGCGGGGATATATGATCTGGTCGGTAGAATTTCGTTGTAACGTGACTGTATAATCTATGATATTGGACTGACCGTCGGTAAACATAAAATAATACCCCCAATCCTGAAGATTGTACCGTTTAATATCCAGCTGGTTGTAAAACACAAAATAGTTGTCGGGCCATTTGAGCCTGGTTCCCAGGCCTATACCAAGACCATATACTTCCATGAACTGGTCATTGGTCAGGTAATAGTAGGTAGAAGCTGTTTGCCTTGTATAGTAGATACTGGTATTGAAAGAAGTAGGCTTTTTACCTGTCAGCCAGGGTTCAATAAAGGTGGTACTTAGAGCCATGTAATAGGTCCCGTTGGTCTGAAATCTGAGAGATAACGTCTGTCCGTCTCCAAGTGGAACAGGTCTCCAGGCTTCTTTGTCAAATAATCTTTTTATTGAAAAATTGTTAAAACTGATCCCCACGGTCCCTACAAAGGTATTACCCCCCCAGCCGCCTGCGATCTCAAACTGGCTGTCCGGTTTTTCGGTAACATTATATATGATATCAACCGTATTATTGACCTGATTGGGGACGACATTGAATCCGGACCCCATTTGCATGATGGCTTCCTGATCAAAGTGCCCCATGGATGCTATCTCACGAATCGAACGCTCCAGTTCTGTCTGACTAAAGAGGTAACCCGGACGCGTGAAAACCTGCCTGCGTACGATCTTTTCGTTGGATACATTGTTCCCGTTTATGATTATCCTGTTGTATGTAGCTGGTTTGCCTTCAAAAATTCGCATTTCAACATCTACGGAATCCTTTACAATATTAACTTCTACCGGGACTACCCTGAAGAAGAGATACCCCTGATCCTTGTATATTTGTGAAACGTTGCCTTGCTGAGTTTTTCCCCCTCCGAACAAACGTTCTTCCATCGTAACAACATCGTAGATATCTCCTTTTTCTATGCGCAAGACCGAATTCAGCATTGCACTGGAATATTGCGTATTCCCGGTCCATGTGATATTCCGGAAATAATACTTCTTGCCTTCATCGATCACAAGATCGATCCCCAGATTTTTTTCATCTATCTGATAAACAGAATCTCTGACGATCCTGGCATCACGGAAACCCAGCTCGTGGTACTTTTGCAACAGGAGTTGCTTGTCGTTGCTAAATTCCTTTTTGTTAAATTTTTTACTGAAGAAGAAGTTATAAAGCCTTTTGTCTTTCGTCTTCTTCATGGCAAAGCGCTTTTTCAGCAGGGACAGTTGTTCTCCTCCAATAAAGTTGATCTCCTTGATGCGCACTTTCTCTTTACGGTCTACATTAAAGGTGACCTGGACTGCATTCTTTATGGTTGTATCTTCTTTATGAGTCGCTGTTACTTCTGCATTTAAAAAACCTTTCTCAACATAATACTCCCTGATCAGATCACTGGAAGATTTGATAACATAATCGGACAATTCACTTCCTCTCCTGAGCCGCACCTTTTCTTCTATATCAGTCTGCTCTCCCTTTTTGACACCTTCGTACCTCCACTGCGAAACTCGGGGACGTTCCACAATATTAATGTTGATGTATGCTTGGTCATTAACCAGACTGTCCACATATACTCCCACATCTGAAAAGAAACGCTGCATAAACAAACGCTTCACAATTGATTGTAATTCTTCCCCGGGAATTGTGATAGTATCTCCCAATGCCAGACCGGTCAAAGAAAGGATCTGGTCCGCATTCAGATAATTCACCCCAGTCACGGTAAGCCCGGATATAACACATTGCCTGGGATCTGAATAGTCGATCACCACAGAACTCTGTTTTCCGGCGGTAGAATCCGCTACAGTCGTATTTTCCGTAACCTGTGCAAATATCGGGGATCCCGATAAAATTAAAATTAGGCAGAAAAACAGGTGCTTCATTCAGGGAATATTAGTATAGTGATTCTTCAAGCTTTCCAAACCGGCGCTTCCTGTTAAAATAAGCGGCAAGGGCTGTCTGGAAGTCAGGTTTGCGAAAATCAGGCCAAAGTACGGGAGTAAAATATAATTCAGTATAGGCCAGTTGCCATAGCATAAAATTGCTGATTCGCATTTCTCCGCTTGTTCTAATCATAAGATCCGGATCCGGTATGCCGGCCGTAGTAAGATAACGGGAAAAAGAATCCGGTTCAAGCTGAACCTTTTCGCCACTGGATATTTCTTTTTCAAGATAACGGTTGACGGCTTGCAGGATATCCCACTTACCACTGTAATTGACGGCCAGGATCAGGGTCATGGCAGTGTTTTTGGAAGTTTGTTCAACACAACGGTCCATCCGTTCCAGAACATCGGGTTTAAGATGAGTCCTGTCACCAATAAATATACAGCGGACGTTGTTCTTCATCAAGGTAGGTGTTTCGCTGTGGATTGAATGTACCATAAGTGACATCAGGGCGTCTGTTTCCCGTTTTGGACGACCCCAGTTCTCTTCTGAAAAGACAAAAAGACTTAAGTAGGAAATACCTTTTTCCACAGCAAATTCCGTTGCTTCACGTACAGCTTCTACTCCCTGGCGATGTCCCAGATTTCTCTCCAGGCCACGGGACATAGCCCACCTTCCATTCCCATCCATAATTATGGATACGTGACGGGGCATTTTTCCGGTTTGTTCAGGCATGGTCTTCACCTCCGTTTCTTTTGTCAAATCCCAACATCAGTTTCTCTCGTAAGGTAGTTATGAAATCATTCCCGGCAAAAGAGAGACTGGTAATGGTGAAAGGTGCCTTTTTCACAACAAAAGAGTAGGGCAGGTCAATGTCTACGGAACGGTTGTCAAGATGTAACTGAGCTTTGGGGCTTCTGCTTTTCACCTCTATTTCCAGCCGGGCATCGTCTTTAAATACCAGGGGACGTACGTTCAGGTTATGCGGGGCTATGGGAGAAAGTATCAGGACCCCTGATTCAGGAAAAACAATTGGGCCTCCCACACTTAGTGAATAAGCCGTTGATCCCGTGGGTGTTGCCACTATGATCCCGTCACCCCGGTATGTCGACACGTGCTTCCCGTCAATCTTTACATCTACCTCTATCATGGCAGAACTGTACCTTTGAATGCATATTTCGTTAAGGGCATAGGGATAGATCTTACTTCTGATCTCCTCCTGTTCAATGGCAAGTACAGTATGAATTGTTTTGTAGTATTCCTTCCTTTCCACCAGATCAAACAACTGCCCAATAAACTCCGGACTGCAACCGGTAAGAAAGCCAAGCCTTCCAAAATTGACACCAACTATTGGAATTCCGGAATCTTTGACAATCTGGAGTGCTTCCAAGAATGTTCCGTCACCTCCTGCCGTAATCAGCAAATCTGTATCACCGGGAAGGATCCGGTCTTCCGGCAATGTCTCATAAGAAACATCTCCCCTGTCAGGGAGAAGCCATTGGTTATTGATTTCCTTCCCGTAAAAAACGACCTTCATATTTGTATTGCCGATTAGTTGGTGTACTTTTGCAGCAAAGATAACCAATAATGACAAATCTAAGTGTTAATGTCAACAAATTTGCCACCTTGCGAAATGCCAGAGGAGGCAATATGCCCGATGTAGTGCAAGCCGTACGGGATTGTGAGCGTTTTGGAGCGCAGGGCATCACCGTCCACCCAAGACCTGACGAACGTCATATACGCTACAGGGATGTAAGGGATATTAAACCTGTAATCAATACCGAGTTCAATATTGAAGGAAATCCCATCCCATCCTTTATAGATCTTGTTCTGGAAATCAAACCTGCCCAGGTTACTCTGGTTCCGGATTCACACGATGTGATCACCTCAAATGCGGGATGGGATACGCTCCGTCATAAGGATGCACTGAAAGAATGGGTAAGAATATTTAAAAACGTAGGGATCAGAACATCTCTTTTTGTAGATCCCGATCCTGTAATAATAAAAGCTGCGGCTGTTACGGGAGCCGACCGGGTGGAGTTGTATACAGAAGCCTATGCACGTTCATACGAAATCGACCGGGAAAACGCTATCCGGCCTTATATCAAGGCAGCCGAGGCAGCTGCGCGTTATTCCCTGGGCCTGAACGCGGGACACGATCTGAACCTGACTAATATTGCTTATTTTCAGCGAAATATCCCCGGGTTACTGGAAGTCTCTATAGGGCACGCCCTTATTTGTGAGTCAATTTATTACGGCCTGGAAAATACGATTCAGCTGTATTTAAGTCAACTCTCCGATTTTTAATTATATTTGCACGTTCTTATTTTTTACATCATGAAGAAAAAATCACTGATAATCACCGTTTTACTGGCACTTGCCGTAGCAGCGCTTTATGTTTTACATTTTACGGGAATCGGGACCGGAAAACCCGCAGCCGTAGAATCTCAACCCGGATTGAATGAAATGCCTTCAGGCAATATCGTATACATTCGAATGGATTCTCTTTTGAACAAATACGATCTTTTCCTGGACCTTCAAACCGACTTAAATACAAAAGCCCGGATAGTGGAGGACGACCTTACCAAAAAAGGGCGTGCCTTTGAAAATGACGTTACCAGCTTCCAGGAAAAGGTTCAGAAAGGCCTTATAACAAGATCACAAGCCGAGACACAACAAAATCAGCTGGCCGCCCGTCAGCAGGAGTTGGAACAGTATGCCCAGCAAAAACAAATGGAACTGGCCGAGGAAAATCAAGTTATGCTGAACCGCGTTTTGGATGCCCTCAGAACTTTCCTGGCTGAGTATCGTGTACTGAACAATTATGATCTTATCCTTACCACTGACGGAAGCAGCAATACCATCATAGACGGAACATCAGCTTTGGACATAACCAAAGACGTTGTGGAAGGATTAAACCTGGAATATTCAAAAAGCCGTAAATAGGAAGATCTTATGAACTCGGTTATCGGGACTCAATTTGATTTTCCCCGTCAAACGGGCGTCTATACAGGAAAAGTCCGTGATGTCTATACAATAGACAACCGTATTCTTATTATGATCGCTACGGACAGGATATCTGCCTTTGATATAGTTTTTCCCAGGGGAATTACCTATAAGGGCCAGATCCTGAACCGTATAGCTTCCTACTTCCTGGATCTTACAGCTGACATTGTTCCCAACTGGAAGATAGCCACTCCTCACCCTATGGTTACCGTAGGATACTGTTGTAAGCCGTTTCCAGTAGAAATGATCGTCAGATCCTATTTAACAGGTAGTTCCTGGAGAACCTATAAGAGCGGTCAGCGCACCCTATGCGGGATCACACTCCCGGAAGGGATGAGGGAACACCAGGCCTTTTCCCGGCCGATTATAACCCCTACCACAAAAGCGGAAATCGGGTCTCACGACCAGGATATTTCTCCGGAAGAGATTATCAGCTGCGGTCTTGTAAGTGAGGATGATTACAGAAAAATTGAAGAATATTCACTGGCACTCTTCGAAAGAGGCCAAAAACTGGCTGCCGAAAAAGGCTTGATCCTGGTTGACACAAAATATGAGTTCGGAAAGCTGGGGGATATAATTTATCTTATAGATGAAATCCATACTCCAGATTCTTCCAGGTATTTTTACGCCGATGACTACCTGATAAACTTCCCTAAGGGACTTCCTCCCAGGCAACTTTCCAAAGAATTTGTGCGGGAATGGCTTATGAATAACGGGTTCAGTGGACAACCCGGGCAAAAGATGCCTCTACTAACAGACGAGGTCATTGAAAGTATATCCAACAGGTACGTTGAGTTGTTTGAACATCTTACAGGCACGGCTTTTGTACCCCTAACATATGACGATGCATTTTATGACAATATGGAAGGATGCATCCGTAATATGATCGCCCGTTTATGAGAATCAGAAACATATTCCTGGTCTTTTTCCTTTTTTCAGTGATTACACTGGGAGCTCAGGAACAACATTACATCCGTCACAAAGTGCGATGGATGGAAACGTTGTATTCCATAGCCAGGAAATACAAAGTGGATGCAAAAGAAATTGCCATACTCAATAACCTGAAAACGGCTGACATATCCAGGGGACAGATATTACTAATACCTGATCCTGACAAAGAAGACAAGCAGGATATTACCGGAAACATTCAGGAACCCATCCCGGAAGTAGATCTCCCCCAACAGGGAGAAACAGAAGGACGCTCCTGCAACGATTTCATTCCGCCCGGATCATATACACCCGTTGTTTCTATTATACTTCCTTTTTCGGACACAGTAGCCAATCAGGGATTTATTGAATTCTACCAGGGAGCTCTCCTGGCAGCTGAAACGATGAAAGAAAGAGGCTTGCCCCTGGTATTTCAGGTGTTTGACTGGTACGAACAACCCACCGATGTTCTTTTATCCGGTGAAACACTGGGGAAAAGCGATCTTATCATAGGGCCGGTATACGCCAACGACATAGGCAGTACCATTGCCTATTTCCGCAACAGTGACACAAAGATTGTTTCTCCACTGGACGGAAATGCAGAAGTATGGATCAGTTCGTATCCACATCTTTTCCAGGTGCAGCCAACATTAGCTGCCCAGCAGGAATCTCTGTTAAAATACCTGGATCCTCACCGGGCATCTATATGGATCATTTCTGAAGAAGGGGAACAACAAGTGGCTCCTGGTATGAGATCCATTCTTGACAACAATCTGATCAGTTACCGTCATTTTTCCTATGATGTACTCCAGGGAAGAGAAATAACAGAGGTCTTGAGGGAAGCATTGTCCGGTAATCCCAGGAACCAGATTATCATAGCCTCACAAAACGAAGCTTTTGTTTCAGATGCCGTAAGAAATTTGTACTTGTTGCATGCCTACGACAGCATTCCGGTAGAATTATTCGGAATGTCCCGCTGGCGGAATTTTGAAACGCTGGACCTGAATGCACTGCACCTGCTCAAGGTGATTTTGCCGCTTTCTGTATATGCCGACTACTCGGCAGCGGAAGTCCGGGAATTCGTAAGAACATTCCGAGCAGTGTATCATGACGAACCTTCCCAATATGCATTGCAGGGGTACGATGTAGCACTGTATTTTTTAAACGGCCTGTTCCTGTACGGCCCTGATTTTGAGCCTTGTCTGGATAATCTGCAGATCCCGCTATTACAGAATAAATTTTCTTTTTCACGAAAATCTCCCGACAGCGGGTATTCCAATACAGGCATTCGAATGATCCGGTATTTGCCCGACTTCACAGTTGAGCTTTTACCCTGATCACGGGTTATCCCTTTCGATATCCTTAAAGTATTTAACCGTCTCTGTTTTTAATTCGGCCGTCGCCGATTCATCACAAACAATGATGGCTTTAGGATGCATCTGTAAAGCAGTTACGGTCCACATGTGAGATACGGGACCTTCTACGGCATGACGCAACGCCCGGGCTTTTCCGTGTCCGTTTACCAGGATCAGCACCTCGTCAGCATCCATAATAGTTCCTATCCCCACTGTCAGTGCTGTTTTGGGTATGCGGGAAATATCGTTTTCAAAAAAACGGGCATTTGCCATTAAGGTATCTGTAGTAAGTGTTTTGATGCGGGTTCTCGAGACCAGGGAAGATCCGGGCTCATTAAAGGCAATGTGACCGTCCGGCCCAACTCCCCCCATAAAAAGATGAATACCGCCGGCTTTTTTTATGGCTTCCTCATAGGCTACACATTCTGCTACGGGATCAGAAGCATTTCCGTTCAACAGGTGAATGTTGTCCGGATTAATATCAATATGACGAAAGAAGTTTTCCTGCATAAAATAATGATAGGACTGGGGATGATCGTCGGGAATGCCCATATATTCATCCATGTTGAACGTGATAACATTCTTGAACGATATTAAACCTTTACGGTACATACCAACCAGCTCCCTGTATGTGCCCAACGGGGAAGAGCCTGTAGGAAGCCCCAATACGAAAGGATGGTCGGGCGTAGGATTGTGTGCCTTTATTTTCTTGACAATATAATGGGCCGCCCAGGCAGATAGACGGTCGTAATTTTCCTGAATAATTACTCTCATGGTATTAATTATTTATTTGTAATAAGTCTTTCGCATTTTGGAGCGCTGCCGGTGTAATCCTGGATCCGCTCAACATTCTTGCTACTTCCTCTACACGCTCCTGGCCTTCCAGTGGCCATACTTTGGTTTCCGTTACCTCACCTTCGGTATCCTTGTGCACCAGAAAATGGGAATTTCCTTTGGCAGCCACCTGTGGCAGGTGTGTAATGGCAAGAACCTGCATATACCTGGACAATTCATGGATCATATTGCCCATTCGGTCTGCTATTTTCCCCGATACTCCCTGATCCACTTCATCAAAAATAATAGTGCTCAACCCGGAATGTTGCGCTATGACGGTTTTTATACATAGCATCAGACGTGACATTTCCCCTCCCGATGCAATACGGCTGAGTTCCCTGGGGGGAATGTCTTTATTGGCAGAAAACAGGATTTCCAAACCCGTATTGCCGTTTATCCCGTACACGGGTTTTTCTTCAATATTGAATTCTATCCTGGCATAAGGAATTCCAAGAAGGGCCAGCCTGGATCTTAACTGTTCGGAAAGATTTTTCAAACAGGCTTTTCGCTCTTGGTGCAAACGGAAAGCCAGAACATTCCTGTCCCGGATCTTTTCTTTGAGTTCTTTTTCCAACTCATGCAATCGGGAAAAATCAGTATCTGCCTTCTGTAAATCCCGATCCAGCGTATCTGTAAGTTCAATCAATTGGTCAACAGTCTGCACGTTGTGCTTACGTTGCAGAGAATAAATCTTATCAAGGCGCCCGGTTATCGTATCCAGTCTTTCAGGATCATCCTGTATGGTTGTGATAGTTCTTACACACTCAGAAGCCAAATCTTTAAGCTCAATGCGGGCCTGTTCCATCCGGGCTGCAACGTCTTCAAAATCCCGGTAACGGCATGCAACGGCAGTTGCAATCTTTTCCGCTTCCTTCATGAGAACCAGGACAGGCGAATCCCCTTCTTCTAGTATGGAGGTCAGTTCTAATAGATGTTGCCGGATCTCTTTGGCATGCTCCAGTATTTTCAATTCATTTTCCAGGACTTCCTGTTCTCCTGATTCCAGTCTCGCTTCCTGCAATTCCTGAAATTGAAAAGTCAAATAATCCAGGTCATTTTGAGCCTTCTCACAAGATTGTCTTAACGTCTGAGTCTGTTCTGTAAGGGATATTACCTGGCGTTGCAATTTTTGGTATTCTCCTGTTAATGGCGCCAGGCCTGCAAATGCATCTACAACTCTTACAGGATAATCATTGTCTGCCAGCAACAGGTTCTCATGTTGGGAATGTATATCTATGAGTGCATAACCCAGTTTTTTTAGAAAATTGAGATTGACCGGCTGATCGTTCACGAAACAACGACTCTTCCCTCCCGGGAATATTACGCGTCTGATTATCAGATGGGAAGAAAAATCTACCTGGTATTCAGCAAAAAGGCGTTCCAGTTCTCTTTCCGGTCCCGGGATCCTGAAACAAGCCTCAACTATGGCGTTGGCATTCTGATCTCTTAGTACGCTTACATCTGCTCTTTGACCTAAGACAAGGGAAAGAGCACCCAATATTATAGATTTACCGGCTCCTGTTTCGCCGGTAAGGATTGTAAGGCCCTCCGAAAATTCAATATCCAGTATATTGATGAGGGCATAATTGGATATGTTCAGCGAATAAAGCAATATTATTCTTTGGGTTCTTCAACCACTTTATAATACGTTTCTCCGTCCTCAAACTCTTTTATGGCGATCAGCGTGGGTTTGGGCTGACGTTCATAATGACGTGAAATTTCAATTTGTTCACGATTCTCAAATGTTTCTTCCAGTGTGTCGGCAAAATTGGAAAACTCTTCCAACCTGCTATTCAATTCTTTCTTTACTTCAGAAGATATCTGGTTGGCGCGTTGCGTTATTACCATTACAGTCTGATAAATGTTCCCCGTCTTTTCCGACAATTTGGAAAGATCACGGGTAACGGTAGTATCGGGAACAGATGTTTTGTTATTATCCATATTTATTCTTGATTATTATGTCGTGTGGTGAAATTTTGTGCTTTTCTGAACATGCCGTCTACTTCTTTCCGGTATTTGGAGTCGGGATATTCACTTATAAAGTTATAATACTCGTCAATCACATTAAGGAAGCGCTCCCTTTGCATTTCCGGTATACTGTTGTTTGCATACTGGTAATTTGCCGCAACTATGTAATAAAGGATATCTTCACGATAACGGCTTTCCGGATTGTTCTTGAGAGTTTCCTTTAAAGCATGAGTGGCCGCTTTGTAATCCTCAATGGTATAATAAAGTTTAGCCGACTCATATGCTTTCAGATCCAGACGGTTGTACAGATCATTAAGCATATTGCTGCAAACCTCCTGGTATTCACTACCCGGATAATCATAGAGAAATTCCTCGATTGCGGCAATGGCGGTATGACTGGGTTGCTGGTCTAATTCATACCGGTAGGTGTTCTGGTACAGACAATCAAGCCTTAGATAACGTGCAGTTTTGGTAAAGGGACTGCGTGGAAATATATCCACAAACTGCTTAAAATTGTCTTCGGCAGTAACAAAATCGTTCAGGTGGTAATTGCTTAGTCCCAGGTAAAACTGGAGAGTGTCATCCCGTGCGGTACCCCTGTACACCAATTTTAATTGTTCCAGTAACGGTTGTGATCTGGAATATTTTTTGGCTTCAAAATATTCAATGGCTTTTCGGAATTTCAGATCATAATCCGTACTCCTCAGCAAAGTCTCGTATTGGTTGACACAAGAGGTCGCTACTGAAAGAAACAGAGCTATGATCAGAATAATTTGTTTTTTCATCGATAACATTAAATGCAAATATACGACAGTTTAGCAAATTACAGGCCAGATTTCATAGACAGATAACGTTCGGCATCCATTGCCGCCATACATCCGCTACCTGCAGCCGTAATTGCCTGTCTGTATTTCGGGTCCTGAACGTCTCCCGCGGCAAATACTCCTTCTATATTGGTTTCTGTGCTTTTGGCACGGGTGATGATGTATCCTTCCGGATTGATCTCAATCCATGGGAGAAAAGCCTCTGAATTGGGATGGTGTCCTATGGCCAAAAAGAAGCCGTGAATGTCTATCACCTTCTCTTGCCCCGATTTATGCACCAGCAAAGCTCCAGTTACACCGGTATTGTCTCCCAGTATTTCACGGGTCTGGTGTTCCCAAAGGACCTCAATGTTGGGAGTTGAAAGCACCCGCTTCTGCATTACTTCGGAAGCCCTTAATACATTGCGTCTTACAATCATATAAACCTTGCGGCACAGTCCTGATAAATACACTGCTTCTTCACAGGCAGTGTCTCCTCCACCAACTACGGCCACATCTTTCCCTCTGTTAAAAAAGCCGTCACAGGTGGCACATGCCGAAACGCCCATGCCTTTGAATTTTTCTTCAGATTCCAATCCCAGGTAACGTGCAGTGGCCCCTGTTGCAATTATTAGGGTTTTGGTCAGAAGTTCCTTTCCGTCATCAAGTTTGACCCTGAAGGGAGATTCATCCAGCTTGGTTTCCGTAATGATCCCCGTCCTCAAATCTGCACCAAACCTTTCTGCCTGTTTACGCAGTTCCTCCATTAACTGGTTACCGTCTATTCCCTGAGGATATCCAGGAAAATTTTCTATCTCTGTAGTGGTGGTCAATTGACCTCCGCGGAGAATTCCCTCATAAAGAACAGGCTGAAGGTTCGCCCTTGCTGCATATATGGCTGCTGTATATCCGGCCGGTCCGCTTCCGGCAATAAGGCATTTGATGGTTCCCATTGTATTTTTTTATTCAAATATTATTAATTTCATAAAATTTCCGTATATTTGCGCCTCTAAAAAAGCGGGGCGTGGCGCAGTTGGCTAGCGCACTTGCATGGGGTGCAAGGGGTCGAATGTTCGAGTCATTTCGCCCCGACTTTTTTTTACACCCTTTTCATTCTGTTCACAATAAGCCTTTCTAATCTTCTCTCCCATACCCAAAACAAGGACACAGCCCACCTGGATAGCAACATCCATGGTAAAAGGCCTCCAATAGCAGTAAACAAAAGGATATCTTCCACGTTGCTGTGGGATACACTTATATGGTGGTTCAATAAATCCACATCCTTAACGGAAATCTTACCCGCATCAACCTCATCTATCATAACAGCAGCTCCGTAAGCGAGACCCAGTGTATTTGCCACTATCCACAAGAAAGCTGTTTTGGGAGGCAATCCAAAAAAAATCATTACAGGTTTTAAAAAGTGTGCTATATATCGTATGACACCAAACTCGGCAAGTAAACGCTGTATGACGGTAAGTGAAAAAACCAGTAAAACCATAGGTACCGCGATCTTAATGGTATCCAGGGCCCATTTCCCCATCAGAGGCCAAAATTCCAAAACCTGCTTTTCTATCGTCCCGGTAACTGTCAGCATAGCTTCTCCTGGCATAATTCTATGCAAAAACCATCCCAGAAATAATGAAGACAATGTCCTTACCATGATCATACGTATGGCTGACGTTCCCGTTTTTTTCTGAACAGCGGTTTCCATAGGGATGTTGTGTGCGCACAGAACCATAACGGCAAGAATGGTGATGGATCTGAAGTCCATGTTCAGCGTAGTAATGACGGCAATTGCGGAGTAACAGTTTACAAAAAACCCCGATACGTATGCCAGTGAGGCTTCTCCGGGCAATCCAAATTTAGAGAATACAGGTGTCAGGTGCATTGATATCCAGGAGATCACCCCCAGGTACTTTAGAATGGTAATTAAAAAAGTAACCAAAAACATGATCTTTATCAGCCACCAGGAAGTTTTTAAAGCGCCCGGTGTAACGGCCCTGACAGAATGTATGATTCTCCGGCGGGTTGATTCCATCAATTTGAATTTGAGGCGCAAATATACTATATTTTTATAGTTTTGTGATTAATTAACAACACTGTAATTATGAAACAAGTTTTCCGGTTTATTCTTTGGATTGCCGTTTTTACGATGCTTTCCTGCACCGCTGACCGAACAGCATCCGTAGCCCGTTCTTACTTCATTTCCCTGGGATCTGTTTTACAACAGGATTCCGGAACATTGTGGGGCATTGCAATGTACGCCCCTGTTTTTTTTGTGGATCCTGAAACCAGGACAATGTATGCAGACAGGGCAGACCAGGAAGGAATGCTGGAACCCTTAGGGCCTGTCTGGAGAGGGACATTCCCGGAAGAGATGAATCCCGCCAATTCAACGGCACAACTGGGAGGCATGAAGTGGGTCATGGCATTGTGGCCTCTGCCGGAAGAAACATTTGACCGGAATGTACTGTTGGTTCACGAAACATTTCATTATTGGCAACCTGAACTGGAACTGGATCCCAACCCTCAACTCTGTGATCACATGGAAAATACCTCTGCCCGGATCTGGCTTAAAATGGAGTGGAACGCCCTGGATGCGGCCATTAGGGAAGAAAACCCGGTAGCAGCCGCTGAAGCCGTTCGCCAGGCTTTGCACTTCAGGAACATCCGCCTGTCCGGGTTCCCGGAAGAAGCCCGGCGTAATGAAGATGCTTTTTTGATCCTGGAAGGACTTCCCGAATATACTGCCTACAAGCTTTGCTGCGACGATACCACCCACATGAAGGAACAGATCATCGAAAGCCGAAAACGCCACTGGAATAATGACTCTTTTGTATACGCTTTCGCCTACCATTCCGGACTGGCCTACGGCTATTTGCTGGACCGTTTTCATATTCCCTGGAGGACAGGGCTGAGTAAAGAAGCTTCACTTCCCGACATTTTACATAATGCGCTTTTCAACAACAACAAAATTCTTCCCCTGCAAAAGGACAGCATTGTGTTGAATACATACGGGTACGACAGCGTTCAGGCCACAGAAAAAGAAAGGGAGCGTGAAAAAATACGCTTGCGGGAAGCCAGTATACATACTTTCACCCGCGATAGTGTTCTGGCCATTCCCCTGGGCCGTTTCAACATGGGATTTTCCCCGGTTAATGTACAATCTCTGGGACAATTGGGTACATTGTATCCCAACATAAGGATAACGGGAGATTTTGGCATATTGGAGGTAACCGAAGGTGGGTGTCTGATCTCTGCAGACTGGACTACCGCTTTCGTTCCTTACAAGACTCCCGGATGGAACCTGGAACTGAAGGAAGGCTACCGGATCCTTCCTCCGCCTGACAAAGCTCCCTTGGTTTACAGAGTTGCCGAGATGTAAGGAAGCGCCCTGCCCAGGGCCGCCTGCCAGTATTCCCAGGAATGTGCCCCGTCAAATATCCTGACCTGCAAAGGGATCCCCTTTTCCTTCATGGCCAGGGAAAATTCCACATTGGCCCGGTAAGTGAAATCATCGTCTCCGCAATCGATCACCCAGATCACCGACCGTAAAAAAGCCGCATCTTCCCCGGAAATTCCGGAAATGTATTTAACTGCATTGTTATCCTCAACCCTTTGCTGAATATCCCTGTTAACCGGATCATCCTCTTTGTACATGGAAAGATCCATTTTGTAAAGGTAGGCGCTCATGGCGTAAACCACAGAAAAAAGATCCGGTCTGTGACAGCCGTACATGATTGACCCCTGTCCTCCCATGGACAGGCCGGCGATCGCACGGGACCCTTTCTCTGAACGGATCCTGTACCTACTTTCAACAACCGGCATGAATTCCTGGTAGAAATGATCTTCAAAATTCCAATTCCCTCCGTTGAAATACGTCATCAGGGTAGTTCCGGCATCAGGCATAACAATGATCATTTCCCGGGCCTCACGGGCCGATATCAGCCGGTCCGCAATCCGGACCATATTACCCACCCGGCCCCAATCACGCCAGGAACCGCCTCCGCCATGGAGTAAATAAAGTACAGGGTATTCCCGTTCCGGGCTGCTTTGATAACCCTCAGGCAGATACACAGCAAAATAACGTACCTCTCCCAGAATGGTACTCTCCAGGGAATCAACCACATAACTTCCCCTGGCAAGGGCTGATAAGGGACTTGAACAACACAACACTATAAGTGTCAATAAACTAACAATTTTTTTCATGGTTCCCGAATTTTTTCTTTACAAAAATAGCATATTATTGCTCCAAACCATCTATATTTGCAGAGCACCGGTTCCAACAGACCTGAAAACGGTCCCAAGGATTAAAAGGGAATGCCGTGAAATTCGGCAACAGTTCCCGCTGCTGTGAGTCCCAGGAACTTAAGTTCCAAAAGTTCCCGTCATTCTTGCCACTGACCAAACGGTTCGGGAAGGCGACGGTAACAGGGATAAGTCAGAAGACCTGCCGTCGTAAAACTAGCGGAGAACTAATTAATTTTCTAAAAACATGAAAAGCTTTCCTTTATTAATTGCCCTGTGCATTGCTGCACTTTTTGTGCGTTGTACCCCTTGTGTTCCCGGAGAACCCAAACCTTTTGTCGTCACTTTTGAAGACGCCCCGCAGTCGGCTCTGGCCAATTCCATTTACGGGGACAACCTTTACCAGGAGTCCTATACCCCCTACATTCATGAATATACGGGGATGACCTTTGGATACGCCTTTTCGTCCTTCGAGTACGAAGGATATGTATACAGTTCCTGGAACGGGATTGTTATGTCTCAATGGAATGACATGTTCACACAAGGTTATACAAACCAGTGCAGCGTATTTTACCGGGACCCGAAGACCGGATTTGGAGGTCATGGCAAGTCTGCCACCTTTGCCCTGGTATACCTGGGAACGAATGCCGTTATCTCCTTTGAAGATCCGGAAAAAGAGATGAGTTTTCTGTCCCTCTTCGTAGCCAACGGTTCCTATACAGCTTTATCCATGATCCACGGAGACATGTTCTGCAAAATTTTTTCCTATGAAGATAAAGACTGGCTGAAACTGACCTTTACAGGGTATGACAAGGAAGGTGCAGTTACGGGCAGCTCGGATTGTTACCTGGCTGACTTTCGTACCCCGGAAGCCGAAGGTGTGGGCACGTCCTGGCAGAAAGTGGACCTGACCCCGCTGGGATACGTACACAGCATAACCTTTTCCATGGAAAGTTCAGACACAGGAGCCTACGGGATGAACACGCCTGCCTATTTTTGCCTGGACAATATCATTGTTGAAAATTATCCCCTCTAATAATCCCGAAAATGACCCGGACGTTTCTTGTAATATTGTTACTGTTCCCTGCGGTCTCCTGTATGAAATACGGACCTTCGGCCACGGAAACGTTTGAACCGGGACCTTCTTCAAAAGGGCTTTTCATTATTAATGAGGGGAATTTTATGTATGGCAACGCCTCCCTCACTTATTACGATACCAAATCCGGAACCGTTGAAAATGAAGTATTTATAAGAGCAAACGGGGTCAACCTGGGAGATGTGGCGCAATCCATGACGATCCATAACGGAAAAGGATACATTGTTATCAACAACTCGGGGGTAATATTCGTCATTGATCCCGCAACATTCCTCATAACGGGGAATATCACGGGCCTGATCTCACCGCGTCACATTCATTTTGTAAATGATAATAAAGCCTACATAACCGATCTGTACAGGGAAAAGATCACTATTGTTGACCCGGTAACATACACTATTACAGGATCAATAAATACACCGGGTCACAGATCCACTGAAGAAATGGTACAGTGGGACAACTACCTGTTTGTGAGCTGTTGGTCATACGACAACAAAATACTGGTCATTGACACACAAACGGACGTTGTTACCGATTCCATTGAAGTGGGAGATCAGCCTTCGCAAATGCTGCTTGACAAAAACGACAAGATCTGGTGTGCTGCCTCCGGGAAAATATTCCGTATAGACGCACCTACAAGAAATGTTGAAAAAATTTTTACTGTGTCAGACGAAGCGGCATATTCCTACCTGGCCCTCAACGCCACCAGGGATACCGTGTACATCATGAACCGGGATGTATGGCGTATGTCCTCTGATGCAGGCACAATCCCTCTTAAACCGTTTATCAGCAATCAAAACAAACGCTATTACGGATTGGCCGTAGATCCGGCCACATCCCACATTTATATTGCAGACGCCATAGATTATGTGCAACCCGGAAAAATTTACTGCTTTGATCCGGAAGGAGTTCCCGTAGATACATTGACTGCGGGTATCAACCCGGGTGCTTTTTGTTTTAAATGATCATGAAAAAGTATATATACATACCACTGGTTTTCCTGGTTTTCATTCTGAACGGATGTAACGGAGGCCGGGAATTGTATACCTTGCCGGCACCTGAGATCCGACTTGAGGATCAGGACGGCATCTATACCCTGAAAGTAGGAAATACACTGACTCTGGCCCCACAGGTCCGTTACGCACAGGATGCCGTCTATGCATGGACGATGGACGGAAATATGGTCAGTACAAAAACTGTTTATGTTTTCAATGCCGATTACCCGGGAACGTATTACCTGACCTTTAAAGTAATACGCCAAGACATAACGGTCAGCAAAGACATCCGTATAAATGTGGAAAGAAGTGCCGTTCCTGCCATATTTCTTGCCGTTCCTGAAAATGGTTTTTCCATTTTACCTTACAGTACCCTGACCTTGCGTCCCATTGTTGATAACGCTCAAAACGCCATCTATACCTGGAAAGTCAATGACGTGGAAGTCAGCAGGGACAGCATCTACCTTTTCAGTACACCACAAACAGGTCTCTTTAACCTCTTTTTCAGTGCCCGGACAACGGAAGGTTGTGATGAGATCCGCTTTTTAATTACCGTAAGTGAACAGACAGACGACGAAAACGGACACGATCCTCCTGAAGTACCCTCGGGGAAATATTTCCGCCCCGTTCAGGAAAACAGCCGGGCAGACTGGGCGGCTATACATGACTACCTGCCGGCACCCGGCCAGTTTATTAACGAATCCGGGACCGGGGGTTTTGCCGGGGAAAACACACAGCAAACAGCCATCTTTTATTCCGAAAACAGGCTGAAAAACAACCTGTTTGTTTCCCTGGGAGCTTTCGGCGGGTATATTGTAGCCGCGTTTGACCACAGCATTGTCAATGACGGCGGGTATAACCTTCAGATAGAAGGCAACGCCCACGAAAATTCTTCCGAGCCCGGGATCGTTTGGGTTATGCAGGATAGCAACGGGAACGGGTTGCCTGACGATGGATGGTTTGAGTTAAAAGGCAGCGAAGATAACGCAGGAACGGTTCGCCGGAATTACAGTGTCACCTATTTTAAACCGCGTCAATCCGGTTCTCCTGTACACTGGATCGACAATAAGGGGATCACCGGCAAAGTAGATTACCTGGGTGCATATCATGACCAGGAGACTTATTATCCGCTGTGGATAGATACTGAATATTACACACTTACCGGAACGTGCCTGGAACCCCGCAATTACATGTCTGAAACGGGATCCTGGATAAGCCCTTCTTACGATTGGGGATATGCCGACAATGGCCCGCAGGGTCTGTTCAGGCTATCCGACGCCGTAACCCCTGAAGGATACCCCATGGAACTGGAGTTCATTGATTTTGTAAAAATACAAACCGGGGTGAACAGCAAATCGGGTTGGTTGGGTGAAATATCTACTGAAATTACCGTTATCAGGGATTACAACCTTGTAAAATGATGAAATTCTTTGTCTTGTTGTTTTGTTTTGTTTTCTGCGGATTCAATTTACATGCACAGGACACGGTACAGGTAAGACAACTGTATTCCATCCGGATAGTTGCCCAAAGAAGGCTCCGGGATATGGGTGTGCAGAAAACATCGCTGGATTCTGCGGGGTTGCGCAACGACATTACCGGCTCCCTGGCTCAGGTCCTGTCCCAAAACAGTACCGTCTTTATAAAAAGCTACGGCAGGGCTACATTGTCCACCGCATCGTTCCGGGGAACGTCTCCCTCTCATACCCAGGTAACCTGGAACGGAATGAAGCTCAATTCACCCATGCTGGGTATGGTGGACTTTTCCACCATACCTTCCTTTTTTATTGACGAAGCCCATTTGTACCACGGCCCCGGTTCGGTGATCGTTGCTTCGGGCGGGCTTGGGGGTGCCATAGCGTTGTCCACCCAAACGGTGCCCGCTGAAGGCCTTCATGTCCATCTCATCCAGGGAATCGGAAGTTTCCGGACTTTCGATGATTTCCTACAGGTATCTTACGGAAAAGGCAGGTGGAGAACCTCTACCAGGGTCTATTTTGCTTCTTCTGCCAATGATTACCCATACACCAATTACAGGAAAAAAACCTTTTATTACGATCAGCAGGGAAACATCACGGGCTTTGAATACCCAAAGGAAAGAAATCAAAACGGTTCTTTCCGTGATTTTCACGTATTGCAGGATATTGATTATAGCGGATCCGGAACGGGAAACTGGAACCTGTCTGCCTGGTATAGCCGGACCGACCGGGGTATTCCTTTGTTAAACGTAGATTACAAGGAAAATTCCAGTGTAAGGAACAACCAGACAGAAAACACTTTCAGAGGTGTCATCCGGTGGCGCAACCTGCAACAACGTTCAAAATGGGAAGCCAAAGCCGGGTATACCTACACCGATCTGTTGTACGAGTATAAACGGGACCTGGGAGAAGACCAATGGGCCAATATGGTCCATGCCCAGAGTTACGTGAACACCTTCTTTTCCCAGGTGGAAACCGAATGGTACATCAATAAATGGATGTTTTCCGGGAATTTGACCGTGAACCAGCATTTTGTCACCAGCCTGGATAATGCCGTGGTATCTGTAGAAGGCAAGCAAAGCATTATGGGGTACGAACAGGCACGCCTGGAAGCCTCCGGTTTCGTGTCTGTCAAGTACCGGCCCGCTGAACGTCTGGGGTTTTCCGTGGACTTGAGGAAAGATCTGTACGGCAGTGATCTCACGCCCCTGATCCCTTCCTTTTTTGCCGAGTATCTGGTCTCCCGCAGGGGTGAAGTCGTTCTGAAAGCATCTGCTGCCAGGAATTTTCGTTATCCCACACTCAACGACCTGTATTTCATGCCCGGAGGCAATCCCGAACTTAAACCCGAGCAAGGGGTTACTTTTGACGGAGGGATCGCGACCGCTCACAAAGGATCCCGATATTCCTGGAACGGTAGTGTTACCGGGTTTTATTCCCTGATAGACAACTGGATCGTCTGGCTGCCTTCCTTTAAAGGATTCTGGTCCCCGGTCAATGTTAAACAGGTAAAAAGCTACGGAACGGAAGTCAACGCATCTTTGGCCATAACATTGAATAAAAACTGGAAAGTGGCTGCAGATGGTCATTTTGCCTGGACCAGGTCGCTGAACATGGGAGATCCCGTAAACTGGGCAGATCAGGCCATCGGGAAACAACTGGTGTATATCCCGGAATTTTCCTCGGCCATAACGGGACGCATATCCTGGAAAGAATGGACTTTTATGTATCAATGGACCTACTACAGCCAACGGTATACCACATCCAGCAACCAGACCAACAGCCGTATAGGGGTGCTTTCCCCGTATTTCATGAACGACATTTCCCTGGAAACCGACATTCGCTTACCGCATATTGTTATCAACCTGAAAGGGATCGTGCGAAATCTCTTTAACGAAGAATACGAATCGGTCCTGGCAAGACCCATGCCCGGCATCAATTACACCCTGTCAATAGGAATAATTCCTCTTTTTCACTGAATGACAACGTATTCACTGCGGGCAACTCCTATGCGGAAAGGAGGGCCCCAGATGGCCAGTCCGGAAGTGACGTAAAAACGTGTTTCCCCTTTAGAATATTCACCATAAAAAAAATCATTCGCTTTTCTTACCAGCCATGACACCGGCCAGATCTGCCCGGCATGTGTATGTCCGGATATTTGCAGGTCCACACCGAAATCGACCGCCTCACCGGTATTGACCGGCTGATGGTCCAGTACTATCAGGGGCAATTCGCGGGGTTTACCTGCATAGGGCGAATTTTCCCATATTTCCCGGAGCGTTTTCCGTTCTTTGGCAGACTGGTCATCCCTGCCCAGCAAATACGCTACCCCTGGGATCATGACCAAAGAATCCCTGAGCACGGTGATGCCCTGGTTTTCCATCCATGCAAAGGTATCTTCCTCTCCTGCATAAAACTCATGATTCCCGGCTATGGCATATACTCCCATTGTGGTTTCAATTCTCCTGAGGATCTCTCCCATTCCCTGTTCCTGTACTTGACTGATCGAACGATCCACCAGGTCCCCGGCAATAAGCAACACATCCGGATGTTCCCGGTTGATAACCTCGACAAATTTTTCCAGTCTTTTGGCATTCACCAGCAATCCCAGGTGAAGGTCGCTTATAGCCAACATTTTAACGGGCTTTGAAAATCCAAGGTCAACATCTCTTCGCACAAAATTCCGATACCTGATATTGCCTGTAACCAGAACGGCACCTATAAGAAATAGGCCTGCAAACCACAGAACAGACCGGACAGTTAAGGAAAGAATAAATTTAACCCGGAACAGATGCAGGACCCCGGAGGTAATATCCACCAACAGGATCATTATAAAGGCATAGAGAACGAATACAAGCCACGTGTAAGAAAGTTTCATCCATACCGCCTGCACTCCCGGCCAGGGCAAAGGGATCATGTTCATCAGCGGGAATGAAAGTATGAAGAACGAACCGGCAACAATGCATGTCCATTTCAGTGCCTCACCCCGGAAGGGTGACCATACGTATCCCCGGTAAAGTACATATGCGGTACCTGCCGCATAAATGACCAGCAGCAGGGCAAAAAAGAGGCCAAAATGCTTCATGATTGCGGTTTGAAAGTGTCAGGATTTTTCAGCCATTCGAAAGTAACGTAGTGCTCATCGGTCATGCCCAGTTTACGGTATGTTTCCAGTGCATTACCATTGGTTTTGGCTGCATACAGGCGAATTCCAATCACATCAACCGACTGTTGCACCAATTCCTGCAAATGCCTGTATAAAGCTTTATAGACTCCCTGCCTGCGAAACTCCGGAACTGTATAAACACTCTGGATCCACCAGATCCACGCATTCCGCCAGTCACTCCATTCCCTGGTGACCAGCAAAGACCCGGCGATCTTCTCCTCAATCTCGGCAATGTATGCCGTTCCGCGGGTCTCGTCTTTCAGGTAGGAATCGGTCCCTTTTTTAACCATCGGATATTCCAATACAATATTTTCGGATTCCAGAGCCATCAGCACCTGATTTCGGGCCAGTACGGCGGCATCCTCTTTTGTCGCTTTTCTTATTATCATAAGGCAAATATACATATTTTTGCACTATGGAAGATCGTAAGGACAAATTACTGAAACAACTGGAAGCCTGGAACATTTCATACCGTTTGTACCAACACCCTCCCCTGCCCACAGCGGAAGATGCCATCGCCTATTGTAAAGACATAGACGCCCAATACTGTAAAAATCTTTTTTTATAGAAACCACAAGGGGAATCGGCATTACCTAATGGTTTTTGACTGGAAAAGGCAATTGCCCATTCACCGGATAGAGAAAATGCTCCGGCAGGGTAAACTGACTTTTGCCTCGCCAAAGCGTATGATGCGTTATCTGGGGGTAGAGCCGGGATCCGTTTCCCCGTTTGGCCTGATCAACGACACGGATAGCCACGTGGTATTGTTCCTGGATGATAAAATCAAAAAAGCGGAAGAGATCAGTTTTCATCCCAACGACAACCGGAACTCTCTGATCAGGCTATCCTGCGGGCCCCGTCGCTTATGACCACGTCATATACTTTGGGTTCATGGCCGAATCTGGCGGCAAACTTTTCTTTTGCCGTTTCCAGGAATCCCTCGTACAAAGGATCTTTCACCAGGTTAATGGTGCAACCGCCAAAACCGCCTCCCATTACGCGCGAACCGGTAACACCGCATTCTTTGGCAATGTCGTTCAAAAAGTCAAGTTCCTCACAACTGACCTCGTACAGGCGGCTCATCCCGTCGTGTGTCTGGTACATCATCCGGCCTACGGTTTCGTAGTCATCCCGTTCCAGGGCATCGCTTACCGCCAGGACCCTCTGGGTTTCACCTACCACATATTCGGCCCTTTTGAAGTCTTCTTCTGAAAGCTTGTCTTTAACTTCATAGAGCATGTCCATGGTAACATCCCTGAGAAATTCCACTTTGGGGTGTCCGTTCTCCCGCACCACGCGGGCTGCATTTTCACAGGATTCACGGCGTTTGTTATACGCAGATGAGGCCAGCTCATGCTTAACGGCAGTATCCAGTAAAACCAGCTTGTAGCATTGCGGATGGAACGGAAAATATTTGTATTCCATGGACCTTGTGTCCAGGCGGATCAAACTGCCTTCTTTTCCGAAAAGTGATGCAAACTGGTCCATGATCCCGCATTTCACACCCACGTAATTGTGTTCGGTGGCCTGTCCAATGCGTGCCAGCTCAAATTTGTCTATTCCAAGGGAGAACATTTCATTAAGCGCGTACGCGTAAGTGCTTTCCAGTGCCGCCGATGAGGACATGCCGGCCCCCAGGGGAACGTCCCCCGCAAAAGCCGTGTCAAACCCTCCGGGCTGCGCACCTCGCTTAATCATTTCCCGGCATACGCCAAAGATGTACCGGGCCCAGGATGCTTTGGGCAGATCGCTTTCTTCCATCGTGAACTCGGCATAATCCTGCAAATCCACCGACCAGACACGAACCCTGTCGGTCCCGTTCTTACGGATCATGGCGATCATGCCTTTATCGATCGCTCCAGGGAATACGAAACCCCCGTTATAATCGGTATGTTCCCCAATGAGGTTGATCCTGCCGGGTGAAGCATATACCTCCCCGGCAGGATCCCCGAACTCGTCGTTAAACTGTTTTCTTATAATTTCAATATCCATACCCGTGTCTTTTACAATTCCCACGCCAGGGCCGCGGATCCCAGGATGGCAGCTTCGGACCCGGGTAACTCGGAGTGAAGCACTTTCACTTTCCCTTTCCAGATGGACAGCAGGTTGTCTTCCATTGCCTGTACGGTAGGTTTAAATATCAGGTCTCCTGCCTGTGCCAAACCACCGAAAAGAATGATTGCCTCGGGGGCGCTGAAAGCGACAAAATCGGCAAAGGCTTCTCCCAACAAACGGCCGGTGTAATTAAAGACGTCCACCGAAAGTTCATCTCCTTTGACCGCTGCCTCGGCAACATCCTTGGACGTAATTTCATCGGCGGGCATATTCCTCAGGATGCTGGACCTTTGGGGTTCGATCTCCAGTAATTCCCGCGCGGTCCTGGCTACACCGATTGCCGAGGCATATGTCTCCAGACATCCCACTTTCCCGCAATTGCACAGCCTTCCGGTTCTGCGCACGGAGGTGGTATGGCCCAGTTCTCCGGCAAAACCGTCATGCCCGTATACCACTTTGCCGTCAATGATAATGCCGCTGCCCACACCCGTTCCCAGGGTGATCTCTACAAAATTTTTCATGCCTTTGGCTGCTCCGTAGATCATTTCTCCCTGTGCCGCCGCATTGGCGTCGTTGGTGACCACAACGGGCAAGCCCAGTGTTGATTCCACGTTTTTTTTCAGATATACTACTTCAGGATTCCCGTGTTTGTCTTTTGCCCATTTCAGGTTGGGGGCCATTTCTATGGTGCCTTTATAGTAATTTCCATTGGGGGCACCAATACCTATCCCCTTAATTTTTTCACTGCCTCCCACCGCCGGAGCGTTAATGATCCGGGAAAGTGTTTTTTTCAGTTCATCCATGTACCCCTTCAAGGTTGTTATGTCGCGTGTATCAAAAGTAGTTTGAATAATAATGTTCCCGCGGGCATCAACAACGCCCAGTTTTGTGCTTTGACCACCTATGTCAATGCCTACTACGTAAGGTTTTCCCATAATTTATTGTGTTTGGATTTCATTATTTCTGATCCTTGATCCTGCCAGGGCATAGAACAAAATGTAAGCCAGACCTATGACTATCACCCAGTAACTGGAAATATAACCGGCTTTGTCGGCAACAAATCCCTGGATCGCGGGAAGAATACCTCCACCACATACCAAAACCATAAAGATGCCGGAAGCCGCTGCCGTATATTTGCCAAGTCCTTCGACGGCCAGGTTGAAAATACTGCCCCACATGATGGAGGTACACAGTCCCACCAATACGATAAACATGGCATTGATGGGGACCTGGGCCATCCCAAATGAAAGGGCGCCCAGGGCCGAACGCTGCAAAACGGGAAGAGAAACCAGGGTATCCGTAGAAGAAAATATGGTGAGGAAGATCAACAGAAGTCCAACGGCAGAAGTAACGGAAAGCATCAATTTACTGGATATTTTGCTGCCTACCGAGGCCCCTATAAGGCGCCCCACCAGCATCAGAAACCAATAGGTCCCGGCCACAAAGCCTGCAATGGTTTTTCCCACTTCGGGATTGTCCGACAGCCAGTAGATCATTACGCCCGGAGTTCCTACTTCCACTCCTACGTATACGAAAATGGCAATAGCTCCCAGTATAAAATGTTTGTACTTGAGAGCCCCTGTCATCAACTGCTTCATAGGTTCTTTGCTTTGGGCAACATGCGGTTCGGGGATCTTCACCGCCAGCAACACTAAAAATACCAGGGCAAACACTCCCATGGCAATATACAGTACCGGGAATACGTCCTTGATGTTGGCTTTTGTTGCTTCACCAATCAAAATACCGACCAGGGCAGGTGTAAGCGTAGCCATCACGGAGTTGAAGGAACCTCCCACCTGTATAAGCTGGTTCCCTTTGTTTCCGCCGCCACCAAGGGTGTTCAGCATGGGATTCACCACCGTGTTCAGCAAACACATGGAAAAACCGGCCACAAAGGCACCCAGAAGGTAGATGCTGAATGCGGCAGTTTCCGATGAGTGACCTGAAAGGAACTGAATGAACACTCCCAGAAAACCGATTGCAATGGCTATAAGGGCCGTTTTTTTATACCCTATGCGCTGTAACAGCATACCTCCCGGTATCCCCATTACGGCATAGGCTATGAAATTAGCCGCATTACCCAGTAACCCCTGGAAATTGGATGCACCAAACTGTTCTTTCAACACTTGTCCCATTGGTGCTGCCAGGTTGGTCACAAATGAGATCATCCCGAAAAGTGCAATCATCATGATGATTGGCAATGCGTAGCTTTTTTTCTCTGTTGTCATATTAAAATGATTATAGGTTATTGTTTTGTCTGAAAAACTATCAAAAGTAACGATTTCTTTTCAAAAAAGGGCCTTTCACTGCCATTATTTACCTGCAGGAGGCAACTCCAGCGTAACTATGGATCTTGCAGGCATAATCAGCTTCAGGACATCTTTTCCGGATCGAATATCTGAATAGGGTTCCGGTCTGACTGTATGGGGATGATCAAAGTCGTTATAGTCCGTAATTTGCCCTGAAGTAAGTATCCTGCCCGAGGAGCCTTGGAATGGGGCCCCGTTCAGGTTGATCGTTACTTCACACGACTTTTCCAGGTTTACATTGGCCAGAGAGATGTGCATCACGCCCTGTTCATTCACGGAAGCTGTCGCATATACCGTCTGAATAACCCTCTTGTCACGTGTTACGATATCCGAAGTATTCACCTCAAGCGGCATGAAGGCAGCCCCCTTATGCACTTTGAACATTTCAAACACATGATAGGTGGGAGTAAGGACCATTTTGTCGTCTTTGGTCAGGACCATTGCCTGGAGTACATTGGCCAGTTGGGCAATGTTGGCCATCTTTACCCTCTCTGCATGTTGATGGAAAACCATCAGCGAAAGAGCTGCCACAAAAGCATCGCGCATGGTATTCTGCTGGTACAGATGTCCCCGTACGGTACCGGGCTCTTCATCCCACCAGGTTCCCCACTCGTCTACCATTAGGGAGATCCGTTTGTCGGGATCGGTCCGATCCATAACGGCGCTGTGAGCCTTTATTACATTGTCAATATCCAGACATTTCCCCAGTGTCCAGTAATAATCGTCAGGGGTGAACTGTGTGGCGGAGCCTTTGGCATTCCAATTATAAACCGTGTAAAAATGAACCGAAAGCCCGTTCATACGTCTGCCTACGTTCTCCATCATCACTTCGGTCCAGTTCACGTCAAAGTCACTGGGGCCCACTGCAATTTTGAACAACCGGTTGTCTCCGAAATTCCGGCAATAAGTGGCATACCTGCGGTACTGATCTGCGTAAAACTCGGGACGCATATTACCTCCGCAGCCCCAGCTTTCATTCCCCACTCCGAAATACTTGACCTTCCAGGGTTCATCCCGTCCGTTTTCCCGGCGCAGATTGGCCAGTGGGCTGTCTGCCGGGGAGGTCATGTATTCCACCCAGTCGGCCATTTCCTCTACCGTTCCGCTTCCCAGGTTTGCACTCACATATGGCTCACAACCCAATAACTCACAAAGGTTAAGGAATTCATGCGTACCAAAGCTGTTGTCCTCTACGGTCCCTCCCCAGTGTGTATTGATCATTTTCGGTCTCAGCTGACGCGGACCTATGCCATCACGCCAGTGGTATTCATCGGCAAAACAGCCTCCGGGCCAGCGCAGGACAGGGATCTGCAGCTTTTTCAGTGCATCCAGCACATCGTTGCGGTATCCCTGCGTGTTGGGGATAGAAGAATCGGGACCGACCCAGAGACCCCCGTAAATACAGGTCCCCAAATGCTCTGCAAAATGTCCGTAAATTTCTTTTTCTATGCGCCATGTTTCCTTCTGAGGCTTCAGGTCAATGACGGCTTTTTCTTGTGCAACTATTGGCAAACATGCCAACAATGCTGCTATAGTGATTATTTTTTTCATAATCCAAATTTACTATTTAACAGGAAAAAACCACCCCTGACGAGGTGGTTTTTCCTAATAAAAACTGTTTATTGGCAAATAATCAGATTTGTGGCGTCAACACATTGTTGACGGCTTGAAAAATTTCCTTTTTCACAGTAATTGAGGCTTCAGAACGGATGTCGGCAGAGGAAGCTCCCAAACGTATCTCATAGGTGCCGGGTTCGGTTACCCAACCCGAACGTTCCTGGTTATATGAGGCAAGATCAGACGTTGAAAAAACCATTTCCACCTTTTCGGTTTGTCCGGGTCCCAACAACCCTGTCTTGGCAAAAGCTTTTAATTCTTTCTCCGGTTTGATCATATCTTTCCCGGGTGCAGCCACATAAAGCTGAACAACTTCCTTTCCTTCCAGATTTCCTGTGTTTGTAACATCAAGACTTACTGTATATACACCTCTGCGGGAAGAGACTTCCGGCTGTCCATATTGGAAAGTTGTGTAAGACAATCCGTAACCGAAAGGATACGACACTTCCGTACCGAAGTGCTCGAATGCACGGTACCCGACAAAAATACCTTCTTTGTATTCGGTATAATCTACGTTTGCAATAGGATCTCTTTCCTTTTCGGGTTCCCCGCTTTCCATTATCGCCATAAGAGACTTTCCTGTTTTTGGTTCGTTTCCTGTAGGGAAATGTGCTGAAGAGGGGTGGTCTTCCCACGCAACCGGAAACGTCATGGTCAGTTTTCCGGAAGGATTTACTTTTCCTGTCAGGATATCGGCCACGGCATTGCCTCCTTCCTGACCTCCCTGCCATGCCAGAAGTATGGCATCGGGAAGGTCTTTCCAGCAGGTTGTTTCAATAACTCCGCCGATGTTCAGAATGACAACCACTTTTTTCCCTTCCTGATGAAAGATTTCAGACACTTTACTGAGCATTTCTTTTTCAGTAGCAGTCAGCAGGAAATCGTCTTCCAGGCGGCGGTCCATGAATTCTCCCGAATTTCGGCCTATGGTAATAAATGCAATGTCGTTGTTCTGCGCCATCTGACGAATCATTTTTTCAGACGGCAGGTATTCCTCAAATGGTTTTTGAGGCATAAAAGCGCTCAACATATCCCGGGAACGTGTCTTTTCCCTTTTTCCCTCTTCTTTTTTACGGTAATCCAGGTATGCACCTTTGAGTTCTTCATCTAATTCAAATCCGGCATTTTCCAATCCTTCCACCAGGGATACCGTATAGGCTTCGTTCACGTCTCCGCTTCCGGTTCCCCCGGCTATAAAAGCATAGGAAGTATTTCCGAAAGCAGCTACCTTACGAACGTTCTCAGGCAACGGAAGAAGTGCTTCCGTATTTTTCAGCAATACCATGCCTTCCGCACCTGCCTGGCGTGTTACCCGGGCATGGGCTTCCAAATCCGGTTTGTTGCTATACTCATAACCTCTGAACCGCGGAGAAACCACTATAAGTTCCAGGATACGCTTTACATTGGTATTTATAAATTCTTCAGACAAAGAACCATCTTCCAGCGCTTTCATAATATCTTCTTTCTGATTGGACTTTCCCGGCATCAGTAGATCGTTGCCTGCGTATACCTGCGCAGGAGCATTTGTCCCACCGAACCAGTCAGTCATGACCGTGCCCTGAAAACCCCATTCGTCACGGGTTATGGTAGTCAGCAGATCCCGGCTTTCCGAAGTGTAGGTACCGTTGATCTTGTTGTAAGAAGACATAATGGTCCGCGGATTTGATTCCTTAACGGCGATCTCGAAACCCTTAAGGTAGATTTCGCGAAGGGCCCTGGTACTCAAACGTGCATCATTAGCCATACGATTGGTTTCCTGATTGTTGATGGCAAAATGTTTGATGGAAGTGCCCACGCCGTTTGATTGGACTCCTTTTACCATGGCTGCCGCCATTTTTCCGGTAACCAGGGGGTCTTCCGAATAGTATTCAAAATTCCTTCCGCATAAAGGATTCCTGTGCAGGTTCATACCGGGTCCCAGCAATACGTCGCACCCGTATTCAAGGACTTCTGCACCTATGTTCTTACCCACCTTCTCAACCAATGACACATCCCAACTGGAGGCCAGCTGTGTAGCTATGGGGAAAGCCGTACAATAATAGGTGTTTTCATCCCCTTTGCGTAAAGGAGCTATGCGCAAACCGGCAGGACCGTCAGCCAGTACTATGGCCGGGATCCCAAGACGGGGGATGGGCCATGTAGTTCCGGCAGCTCCGGGCACCAGGTTACGGGTTTCCCCAACAACGGGATTGTCCCCGGTAAAACCGGCCATTCCTGTTCCTATGAGCAACGACACTTTTTCTTCTGTGGTCATGGTCCCAATGATCTCCTCTATGTTGTCGGGGTTCAACTGCGGTACGCCGTCTATATAAACAGTAGGCTGTTTACCGTTTCCGCAACTGACCGCTGACAGCAACAAAGTGGTAATAAAACATACGTTCAATAATTTTTTCATTCTTTAAAATTTAGCTATTTAAACAATAAAGGAGCGAATTCAGAAAGGTACAACCTCCAGTTAGTCCAGGTATGTCCGCCGCTGCTTTCCCTGTAAACATAAGTCATATTGATGTTGTCAAGCATCCGACGGTATTCCGCATTGGCATTGTATAGAAAATCGTCTTTTCCTATACCTATCCAGTACAAGCGGTATCCGTTATCGCGCTGTTGTTTTAGTGTACCCTCAATGTCCCGGTATACCGGACTTCCAGCCACGTTTTCGTCGGGCATAACAGCTGCCGAAAACAATCCTATATAATCAAACGTTTTGGGATAATACCTGGAAATATGCAACGTGTGGTATCCGCCCATGGAAAGACCGGCAATGGCCCGTGCATGGCTTTTGGGAATTACCCTGTAATTGTTTTCCACAAAACGGATCACGTCTTTGAAAGAAGATTCAAACTGTCCGTCCATGGTTCCATCCAATTGCATGGTAGGCTTGTACAACCCAAGTGAAGATTCACCCGGAGCCGCTTCCTGAACCACATTTCCGTTAGTCATCACGACGATCATGGGTTCTGCTTTTCCGGCTGCAATCAGGTTGTCCATGATCTGAGCCGTCCTGCCCAGGTTGATCCAGGCTTCTTCATCCCCGCCCATACCGTGAAGCAGGTAAAACACCGGGTATTTCTTTTTTCCGTTTTCATATCCCGGAGGCGTATACACGGTGATTCTCCGTTTTTGCACGTATTTGTCGGAAGGACTATCGTACCAGGTGCGTGTTACCGTTCCGTGAGGAACTTGTTGAACCGAGTACAAATCGCCTTGGCCTCCGCCCACGATCACTATGTTGGTAACTGTAGCTACGTCCCTGATCTGGTGTACATTGTTTGGATCCATCATGCGCAGACCGTCTACCATAAAAGCATACCCGTACAGATCCGAATCCAGAGGTTTTGTAGTATAAGTCCACACCCCTCTTTCATCCTTTATCATGATTTCGCTGCCGGGCATCCATCCTTGTGAAGGAATAAAATCTCCCATCAGCCTTACTTCCCCGGCATCGGGAGCCATCAGACGGAATGTTACGGTATTGTCGGGATTCACCTGGGGAGAAGTAATTTGCGGGCCTCCCGTAAAAAGGGCCTGTTGTGCTGAAAGCACACAGAAACACAACAGGCCGGCCAGTGTAAGAAAAACGGTTTTTTTAATCATTGATTCAATTTTATATATTTTATTGCGAATGTAACGTTTTATGAATTACCATCCGGGATTTTGCATCAGATTCTGATTTACATTCATCTCGTGTTCCGGGAAGGGCAATAGTTCGTGTTTCCCTGTCTTGAACCCGTAATCAGTGTTTGTCACGGCAACCGATACTGTTCCGTCGTTATGTAAAGCAGGAATGGTTTTGCCCTGTTGTGCAAGTACCGATGCCGCATCACCCCAGCGCACAAGGTCCTGGTAACGGCAGCATTCAAAGCACAGTTCCAGTCGCTTTTCTTTCTTGATGTCTTCCAGGGTCAGGCTTCCCAAGGGTTCCAGGCGTGCCCTGATGCGGACCTGGTTGATATAGTTCAGGGCAGAAGCCTGATCACCGGACAACAGGCAAGCTTCGGAGGCCAGCAATAATACCTCGGCATAACGCATCCATCTAAAATTGGTACTGCTTGAAAAACCCCAAGAATTTGTGACTACTTCATTTTCAGGAAAACGGAATTTCCATTGCATAAAACCTTCATTTCCATACAACGGGGTTGTAATCTCAATAGGAACATAGACCGTTTCGTAGGTTTCCCAGTTGAAAACCCAGCCACCTCCCATCTGTTCACGTGTTTTCATGGTATTAACCAGCCTGTGGCCTTCAGGGCCTTCCATTTCTACAAAAGCTTCATATAACGATTTGGTAGGATTGTAGAAACCCCAACCCGTATTCCATATTCCTTCGGGCATGCCTGTCAGGTGGTCGGAACGCCAGTTAATCATCAGAGAGAAGAGTGTCGTTCCTTGGCTCCATGCATTGTCCGGATCGTTTATGGCATTGGATTCGAATATGTTTTCAGGCCCAAAATCAGTGGCCTCACGTAACAATTGACTGAAATCATCCACCAAAGCATATTTGTTGGAATTGATTACGGCCTTCAGGCTTGTAGCCGCTTCTGCATATTTTTCCTGGAAAACCTGCGCTTTTCCAAGGAAGGCCAGTGCTGCTTCTTTGGTCAAACGGGCTCCAATGGCCGCCTGTCCGTCAAGACTTCTTTTTGAAGGAAGTACGGCTGCAGCTTCGGTAAGGTTTTGCTCTACCCAGGCCCACATGGTGGGAATGTCCCCGTTGGGCAACTGGTATTCATCGGCCCCCAGGACATGATCGGCAAAAGGAACAGGCCCCCAAAGGGAAATAAGCTCTGTCATGGCCCATGCACGGGCTGTCTTGGCCTCTCCCACAACCCTCGCTTTCACATCTGTATCCGGTTCAACGCGATCCACAATCAGATTAGACATGTATATGATACTGTATAATCCGCTGAAAGCACTACTGACCACCGTACTGGCCGTACTGAACCGGTATTCGTTGATCATTTCATAATTGCTGTTGTCACCCCGGCCTCCGCCTCCGCAATAGGTGTCATCGGCAAGCATGTTTTTAAGGTAGAACCAGTTGTAATACTGACCCCTCCATGTGCTGTAAACGGCTGTAATGGCTTCCATTGCCTGTTCATCTGTCTGGTAGAAAGTCTCCTCGGAGAGGACTCCCCACTGATCAATATTCAGACGTTCGGTACATGAATTGAGCACCAACAGGCCAATAATCAAAGTGATAATATATTTTTTCATGGCTGTATTCTTTTAAAATGTGATGTTTAAACCGAACATAGTCTTTTTGGACATGGGGTACGCCCCTTTGTCCAGACCCATTCCGTAAGTGGAACCGTATGAAGCTGCCTCGGGATCCATTCCCGGATAGGAAGTGAAACAGAACCAGTCGTCAAGCGACACATAAAAACGTAACGAATTGATAGCGATCTTATGCATCCATTTTTGCGGTAAAGAATAGCCTATTTGTATTTGCTTGATCTTGAAATAAGATCCGTCAAACACATTGGCATCCGACATCCAGAATTTGTCTTCGTCATTACTGCCGGGACGGGGATATAAAGCGTTTGTATTGCTCGAGGTCCAACGTCCTTCATAAAACATAGACAGTTTGTTTCCCTGGGGACGATCCACCCGGTTAAGTAAGGAAAAGATATCATTTCCCTGTGATCCTGCTCCAAAGAGAGTCATGTCAAGCCCTTTCCATGACATATTGAGCGTGATTCCGTATGTAAAGTCCGGTAAGGCACTTCCTATCATGACTTTATCATCGTCACTGACCAATCCGTCACCGGTGTGGTCCACAAATACGGGATCACCTGTCTGGGTGTCTATATGATCCAGTTGGTATCCGCGCATATACCATACAGGGTAACCAACTTCGAAAGCAGTCAACCCGGAGTATGTGTGATAACTCCCGCCCGATATACGGCTGATAGACGGATCCAGGTACGTTACTTCGTTAGTAACGGTCGAGAGGTTTCCTCTGATGTTATAATTGAAATCCCCTATATTCCCAGTATAGCCCAACTCAAATTCAAAACCGTGATTGTGTACGTTTCCGGCATTGACTGTAGTACTGCTTACCCCCGTTTCATAAGGAGGCGTCGTTGATACAAGCAGGTCTTTGGTCTCCTTGGTGTAAAAGTCTGCCGTAAATGTCAGTCGGTCATTAAACATCCTCAGATCAATACCTATGTCTATTTGTTCCGATGTTTCCCAACGAATATCAGGATTTGTCAAACCTGTAGGTGCAGACCCTATGTTGTATGCAATTTCATTGTACAAGGGATAGGTATAATTGGAAGCGATGGAAGTGCGGTAACGAAACCCGCCCAAAGGACCAATGTTCCCGTTTTGTCCCCAGCTGGCACGCAGTTTCAGGTAAGACAGTACATTGTTGCTTGGCATAAATCCTTCTTTGGATACAACCCAACCTGCCGAAACGGAAGGAAATGTTCCCCATCTTTTTTCCACGGGAAGTACAGATGCATCAAAAGCATCCCGACGCAATACGGCCTGAAGTAAATATTTATCTGCATAAGAATAGGATACACGTCCGAAATAGGACATTTTGGCTGATTTTCCGAAGCCTCCGCCTATGGTTCTGTTTGCAGTAGGATCTGAATAGCCGATGTCGCGGAACAACGGGAAATCTTTGGTAAGTTTATCCGTTCCTGCCGAAGCATAATCGTTCCTGCTTTCTGAAAAGGAAACCCCCGCCATGAAATTGATGCGGTGATTGTCCAGGGTCAGGTCATAGTTGGCGAAATTTTCCCATTGGTAATAGACATTGTTGGCTGCACTGCGGCTTAAAGTCATTTTACTGCGGTACACCATATCGTTGGCATAATACAGACCGCCGTATGTCTTACTGTTGTTATAACCCAACCTGTAACCGAGCTTTGATGTAATAGTCAGGCCTTTGACAGGTGTGAAATCGGCGAAAAATGTTCCAAGAAGATTAGCTCCCCAGGAATCGGATTGTGTAGCATCCCTCATGATCATAGGATGTACCTGCTCAGCCGTGACAAACTGGGACACTCCGTAATAATCCCCGTTTTCATTCTTAAGGTAATCATTGTATAAAGCCACCCATTCGGAATCGTTTTGATTGTTCTTCATAAACTGAGGCAGTTCGGAAGGACTATACAGATTGGGAGTAAGCGGGTCCATCGCCAATACAGCGGCCAGCAGACTCCCATATTCTGAACTTTCACTGACAGATCGGGTATCCCATTTTTCAATGGAAGAAGTCATTCCCACGCGTAACCATTTTTTGATCTTGTAATCTGCATTTACCTGACCGGTAAGACGGTGATAAACATCGGCATCTCCGGCAACTATGCCGTTTTGGTCCAGGTAATTAATAGAAGCAAAGAAACTTCCTTTTTCACCACCGCCCTGGAATCCCAAGCTGTGACGTTGCATGAGTGAGGTTTCAAATGCCACATCCGCCCAATTGGTGTCGGTTACCCCATCGTATTTCTGATCGAATTCGGCTTGTGTGAACGTACCTGCTTCTACCATATAATCCATGTACTGCGAAGCATTCATAACTTCAGGGACCTTGGCAAGATCATTCAGGACGTATTGAAAATCATAAAAGACCCTGCCTTCGCCGGCCCGTTTTCCGGAACGGGTAGTTACCAATACGACACCGTTACCTGCCTGGGCTCCGTAAATGGCTGCAGAAGCTGCATCTTTTAGTACTTCAATAGATTCGATATTGTTGGGATCCAGGTAACCCATATCTGAAACCTGAAGTCCATCCACCAGAATAATAGGATCTACAGACCCTGAATTGGAACTTATTCCTCGAACCCTGATATCCATGCCCTTACCGGGTGCTCCTGATGTAGTTATGATCTGTACACCTGCGGTCTTTCCCTGCAAGGCTTCTTCAACACGAGCAACCGACCGGTTTTCAATATCATCCGTATTGATTTTGGCTATAGCACCGGTTACGTCACTTTTTCGTTGTACTCCATACCCGATAACCACAACATCTTCAAGGAAAAGCGCGTCTTCTTCCAGTATTATCTCAAACACACGACGATTTCCGACAGGAAATTCTTTTTTTTTAAATCCCACATAAGATACCGCAATCATAGCATTTTCAGGAATTATAAGTTCAAATTTCCCGTCTTGGTCCGTGCTTACTCCACGTTGCAACCCCGCGGCAGTAACATAAGCTCCGGGTAAAGGCAGACCACCCTGGTCCAACACCGTACCACTGATCCTGACCTGTGCATCCTGGGCTGTGACATTTACCGGAATAATCAGCAAAAAGCTGAAAACCAGCAGAGTCAAGCTGAACACATGATCAAAAATAATTTTTTTCATAAAAATTAGGTTTTGGTTATTAATTAATGGTTAGATAGTTAGTTTATAGTTTTTTGTTTATTTCAAGAATAAAACTGATCAACTCCCTGTCGTGATGGTATTCCATCCTGCATTGATTGTCGAATATCATGGTAGCACCAGTTCCGGAATCGTAGGGTTCCCATTCCGGTAATAAAGACACATCAGGATTACCACTACGGGCAAAATTAATCCATGCCCGGCTCATTTTATTGGCAAGACGTTGGGCATCTTCCCCGCCTCCTGTCATATGGCGACTCCTGTATACATTGTTAAAAACAAATGGCAAGTCCATGCAATGCATCGCACGCAGAGCCCCGTCAAGCACAGGAGATTCCCAGCTGAACAAATACATATATACGGGGGCCCCTTTCTGACGTACTTTTACTTCTGCCTGATGCAAAGCTCCCTGCCGAAAACGCGTGTCAATATCAAATAAGTCTGCCGGCCTGAATCCCGGATACACCGCAGCTACCGTTTCAATAAAAGCATCCGTTTTATTTCCATATTTCTCTTTTAATATGTCACGTGCCTTTTGGAGATCAACATTTCTCAGATCCGGTATAAATGTGCTTGCAGAGAATTCGTGCAGTGTAGTACCTATGATCATTGGTATGTTTTTCGCAGATTCGGGAGCCTCATGAACAAAGGGCTGTTCGGGCAAAATGACCCCGTCTGTGGTCGGTGCCCATCCAAAGATCAGCGTTTCCACTCCATCGGTTTCGGCTTCTTTCCTGATTTTTTCCACTGCTTTTTCGCCTGCTTTCAATAAAGTAAGGTATGGGACATCTTTGAGTTTATATACTTGTGATGATTTCAAGCCCAATTCACGTACCACTTCAATTCCAATCTTACGTGAATACCTGGGTTCCATAGCCGATATCATAGACCCGCTTTGCACTATGGCTTTGTGAAACAACCCCTCTGCCCGGGGCGTTGCCATCAGTGTGGAAACTTTTCCTCCACCGCCGGATTGCCCGAAGAGAGTGACATTATGAGGATCTCCGCCAAAGTTTTCGATATTGTCCCTGACCCATTCCAGGGCAGTGATTATATCCAGAATACCCAGATTGCCTGTCATAGCATATTTTTCCCCGAAAGCCGATAAATCCAGAAATCCGAGAATGTTTAACCGATGATTCAGGGTAACTATTACAACATCTCCACAAGAAGCCAGAGAGGCACCATCGTATGCCGGCAATTCCTGACCCGATCCTGCCGAGTAGCCTCCTCCGTGCAACCATATCATAACAGGACGTTTTTTCCCGTCCTTCAAACCCGGTGTCCAGATATTCAGATGCTGACAGTCTTCTCCGGAATACCCGTCATCCCAGTTGAAAGCAAAAGCCTGCTCGTCATTCTGCCATCCGGTTCTTACAGCCTGTGGACATACTGGCCCGTAAGCCTTGCAGCTGCGTGTGCCTTCCCATGATACAGGTTGTTGTGGCAATTCAAACCTTCCTGCTACAGCATAGGGAATCCCTTTAAAAATATTGAGCCCGTTTTCAATATACCCGGCAACTTTTCCGGTAACAGTCTCTGCTACAGCATCTGTAGAAGAAGCTTTTATCAGGGATGCATTTTTGTTTACAAAAATTTGACTGTCTGTTCGTCGTGAACATCCGGTCACTATAAGGCAAGTTATAAGCAAAACAAGTATGACCTTTGATTCCATAAGTATAAATATTGTGGTATTACAAAACTATCGATACACAATAGCAACGGGTTTTCTGAATCATTACATTTTTTCTATATTTGTCCGAACGAGCTATGTATTTGTTTCTTTTTTGTTCATTTTTTATCACATTTTATCATAACGGACATATTCTGCTTTGATTTCCGTATTTTCGTTCTCAATTCAATTTTTACAGGAGTTATGACGATCCGACATCTGGTTACAACACTTTTTTTTATTCCCGTACTGTTCTGCGGATGTTCAGACACAATTTCATCCACCGAATTTGCCGGAGGATCTTTTTCTCTTTCTCCAAGTTTATCCAATCAGAACATCAGGTGTTTCGGAGAAGACAAACACGGATATATATGGATAGGTACAGGTAGGGGGCTGAACCGTTTCAACAGTTATGAATTTAGCCGTCATCTAAGAAGCGGCGACAGCACTGCGTTGGTTGACAATCAATTACAGTACATTTTCAGGGATTCACGTGACAGGATGTGGTTTTTGACAGTAAATGGCCTGAGTCTCTACGGTCCTGACGGACGTTTCACCAATTATCCAGTAGAAGGTCCAAACCGAAATTGTAATCAAATGCTTGAAAATTCTGAAGGGACACTCTATTTGAGTCTGGGATCTTCTCTTTCCGTGTTTGATGAGGAAAGCAATACATTCAGGCACGCATTGAATTTTGAATTTTCCGGATTCCCAAATACTTTTCATATAGACCGCCTAGACAGATTGTGGCTGGTAACTCCGGCCAAAGTGTTCTGTTACGATTCCAAAACACTTGAATTAAACGATTCTTGGGAAACTCCCGGAAATGTCACATACTCTCATTTAAGAAACAACGGAGAACTCTGGCTTGCAGGAGAGCAATTTTTCTCCATTCTGGACACCCGGACCGGTGGTTATTCTTCATTACCCCAAGGAATTAGCGGCAACCAAATATTAATGAATTCCAGAATAACATTTATCCAGCCGTACAACAGGAATTCTATGCTCATCAATACAAACGGCCAGGGACTATTCCTGTACCTGCCTCTTACAGACAGAGTGATCCATCAGAGTGAGAAAGATTTTCCTTTTGACGTTCCGGATGCAGAGATCACAGCATTGTTTGAAGATTCACGTTCCAATATTTTTATTGGAACTTATGATAAGGGTTTTTTTGTAAGAAATCCGTCCCGCAGATCCTTTGGCGGAAACGCCTTTCTTCCAGATAGATACAACGGCAAAAATATTATATCGCTAGACACTGACAGCAATGGGAATTTATGGATATCCGCACGCCGGGAAGGTGTTTCTTTTTATGACCGGGAGACGGATTTGATTATTAATCTTTCGGATAGGATCGAACGAGTGGCTCCCGGATTTTTGAATGATCCGTTGATCAATATTCATGTTGATCCGGATAATACGGTTTGGCTGTATCATTATACAGAACTGATCGCTCTGAAATATACCGGGGGAAAGATCCGTCTGGTTAAGCGATTTAAATCCCTTCCGCCGGTCCTTTCAGTTACCTCAGACAAAGAGGGAACGTTGTGGATTGGGACTTTCAGCCACCAAATCTATTTCCTGAAAAAAGGGTCTTCCGAAATAAGAAGCCGGGATTTATTTCATCCCGGTTTTGTATATATCCCTCACATTCTACCCCTATCCAACGGATCCCTTTTTATTCCGGGATTCAAACAAAATCCGAGGATATTGTATCCGGGAGAAATGCGATTTGAAGAATTGGACATCAACCACCTTTTCCCGGATCTGCCTCTGATCCCTTCAGCTTTAATGGAAGACTCGGCGGGAATTATCTGGATGGGGACTGTTGGGAACGGTCTGTTAAAATATATACCTGCAACCGGGGAAATTATCACGGTCAGAGATCTTTCCTGTAATGATATCAGTGATATTTTGGAAGACAACACAGGGCAGGTCTGGATTAGCACCCAATATGGATTAATCCGTTACGACAGAACTATAGATCAATATTTTAGCTATACAGCCCTGGACGGCATATCAGGAAACCAGTTTAACGAAAGGAGTGCTGTCAGATTGTCGGATAACACGTTGGTTTTTGGCGGGACACACGGTATAACTCATTTCAATCCACTGGATATTGCCCAAAAAAAATCCGTTCCGTTATGTTTCGAATACCTGAAGATTCACAACAAACTGGTAGTGCCGTCCGAAGACGGCCCCATAAAACGCTCGCTGACAGAAACTCCGGAAATAATTTTAGACTACACACAGAATAATTTCAGTATATCTTTTTCGGCTCTGGATTATCACAACGCCGCCCCGCGTGTGGACTATTATTACCGGTTATCGGGATTTGATAAAGAAGAGATTACTGCCGGACAACACCGGGAAGCTTATTATTCCAATCTTCCGGCCGGCAAATATACATTTACAGTAAGGATCCAAAACCATGACAACACCATAGTAGAGACAACAAGATCACTTTCAGTACGGATTAAAAGCGCCCCCTGGTTCTCCTGGTGGGCCTGGATGTTGTACAGTTTGTCGGGTTCTCTTATTATAGGCAGTGTAGTTGCACTGTATATAAGGATAAAGAAAAACAAAATAAGAACCCGACAAATTGAAATGGAGCGGGAAAGAGAAATAAAACAGAATGAAACCAACATGAAATTTTTTTCAAATATTTCTCATGAATTCCGCACACCTCTAACCATGATAGCCGGCCCCATTTCCACATTGGCAAATGATCAAACGATCTCTGAAGAAAACCGTCAGTTAGTATTTATCATTCAGCGCAGCGTCCGTAGAATGCTTAAGCTGATCAATCAGTTATTGGATTTTTATAAACTTGAAAACGATACGCTTAAACTGCAGGTAAGAAAAACGGACATAATTGAACCCATAAACCGGCTGGTGGATATATTCAGGATAAATGCATCCGAGAAAGATATAACTTTACGTACCAAAGGGTTAGAAGATACCTTTATTACCTGGATAGACGAAGATAAAATTGATAAGATCATCGGGAATTTGCTGGCTAATGCCGTTAAATTCGCTACACCGGGAAAAGGACGTATAGAGGTGACATTCGATGTAATAGACAGTAAAGATGCTGTAAAGAGCTTTGATCTTGACGAAAGTACAGGACCTGCATCTTCCTGGTATGTCAAATTATCGGTTGCAGACAACGGGCCGGGATTTGACAACAACGACCTTGCGAGAGTGTTTACAAGGTACTACCAGATGGAACGTCAGAAAACCGGGTTCCTTTCCTGGGGCACAGGAATCGGACTGTATTATTCAAGGCGCCTTGTAGAAACACATCACGGATTTATTAAAGCGGAAAACAAACCCGATGGCGGTGCCATGTTAACTTTCATTATTCCTGTTGATGAAACCGCCTATGATCCTTCCGAACTGGATTATTCTGAAACACCTGCCAACGCGGATCCTGTCTTAAACATTCCCCCATCCTATACTGAGGGAACAGAAACAGATAATGAAAAAAACAAAGAGTTGCCCGTGATCCTTTTGGTAGAAGATGATACTGATGTAGCTCATTACCTGAAAATGCTTCTGAGACCTCATTACCATGTCATTCATGAATTTGACGGGCAAACAGCTCTGAATACTATGGAAACGACCATTCCCGATCTGATAATTAGCGATATAATTATGCCGGGCATGGACGGTTTTACATTTTGCGGTAAAGTAAAAGAGAATCTCAGTTACAATCATATACCTGTCATACTACTGACAGCCAAAACAACGACCGAAGAACAAGTCATTGGATTTGAAGCCGGGGCAGATGCCTATATTACAAAACCTTTCGAACCGCCATACCTGGAGGCCGTTATCAAATCACAACTCAAAAACAGGGAAAACCTGCACCGCCTGCTTGAGAAAACTACAAGACCGCCACTGGATATAGACGACAAAGAGTTGTTACCCCAGAATAAACAGTTTTTGAATGACCTGTACGATCTCATGGAAAAAGAGTTGTCCAATCCGGAGCTCAATATTCAAAAGATGACTGAAAAACTGAAGATCAGCCGAACTAAATTTTACTATAAAGTCAAAGGACTCACCGGGACGAATCCCAATGTTTTCTTTAAAAATTACAAATTGAACCGGGCTGAAGAATTATTGGCCACAGGCAAATACAATATCTCGGAAATTGCCGATCTTACAGGATTCAGCACCCTTTCCCATTTTTCCATTAGTTTTAAAAAGCATTTTGGGGCGGCACCTAGCGAATACCACCGGAAATAACCGTCAAAAAGAATTTATCCTTGCAGTTTCTTGTATTTGAACGGTTTGATTTCTGTTCCAAGGCGGCGTTTACGGTTTTCTTCGTATTCGCTGTAGGAGCCTTCAAAGAAATACACCCCGGCATCCCCTTCAAAAGCCAGGATATGTGTGGCAATACGGTCCAGGAACCACCTGTCATGGGATACGATCACGGCACATCCGGCAAAATTCTCCAAACCTTCTTCAAGGGCACGGATGGTGTTGACGTCCACGTCGTTGGTAGGCTCGTCCAATAAAAGGACATTGGCGTTTTCCTTGAGTGTCAGGGCCAGGTGCAGCCGGTTGCGTTCCCCGCCGCTCAGAATCCCGCATTTCTTTTCCTGATCGGCCCCTGAGAAATTAAAGCGGGAAACATACGCCCGTGCGTTGACCTGCCGGTTTCCCAATTGGACATATTCCGAGTTCTCGGCAATAGTTTGATAGACTGTTTTGTCCGGATCGATCTGTTTGTGCTGCTGATCCACGTAAGCCAGACGGACAGTCTCCCCCACCCGAAACGTTCCGGCATTGGGAGACTCGGTTCCCATGATCAGGCGGAACAGGGTGGTTTTCCCGGCCCCGTTGGGACCGATGACTCCCACGATCCCTGCAGGAGGCAATTTGAAATTCAGGTTCTCGAACAGCAGCTTGTCCCCGTAAGCCTTTGCAATGCCGGAGGCTTCTATGACGTTGTCCCCCAGCCTGGGCCCGTTGGGAATGAATATCTCCAGACGTTCTTCCTTCTGACGGCCGTCCTCGTTGAGCATTCTTTCATAAGCCGAGAGGCGCGCCTTGGATTTGGCATGGCGCGCTTTGGGGGCCATACGCACCCATTCCAGCTCTCGCTCCAGCGTTTTGCGCCGTTTGCTTTCCTGCTTTTCTTCCATCGTCAGACGGATGGTTTTCTGTTCCAGCCAGGAAGAATAATTCCCTTTCCAGGGGATCCCTTCCCCGCGGTCCAGTTCCAGGATCCACCCAGCTACATTGTCCAGAAAATACCTGTCGTGGGTAACGGCTATTACCGTTCCTTTGTATTGCTGCAGGTGAGCTTCCAGCCACTGCACACTCTCGGTGTCCAGGTGGTTGGTGGGCTCGTCAAGCAAAAGCACATCTGGCTCGCTCAGCAGCAGGCGGCACAAAGCCACACGCCGTCGCTCCCCGCCGCTCAGGTTTCTGACAGACGTCTCGGCAGGCGGGCATTGAAGAGCATCCATGGCCCGCTGCAATTTGGAATCCAGGTCCCAGGCGCCCGCATTGTCTATCTGCTCGGTCAACTCGCCCTGGCGGAATATCAAAGCGTTCATCTTATCGTCGCTCATGGGCCCGGCAAACTTCAGGTTCACTTCTTCGTATTCCTTGAGCAGGTTAACCACTTCCTGCACGCCTTCCTGCACCGTTTCCATGACCGTCTTTGAATCGTCCAGATGCGGTTCCTGTGCCAGGTAACCCACGGAATAGCCGGGAGCCCAAACGACTTCTCCTTCCGTTCCCGATTCGATCCCTGCTATGATCTTAAGTAATGTGGATTTCCCGGATCCATTAAGTCCTATCACACCGATCTTTGCCCCGTAGAAAAAAGACAGATAGATATTTTTTATGATGGTTTTATTGCTTGAAGGCAGGATCTTGCTGACCCCGTTCATTGAAAAGATCACTTTTTCGTCTGCCATGATCAGAATTTTTTAACGCGAAAATGACAATAGGGATGGTGTCCTGTTTTATCGTAATAATGCTGGTGATAATTTTCCGCTTTCCAGAAACGGGAAGCAGGAGTCAGAGCCGTATTGACTGTATGTCCCTTTTTCCTGAGGATATCCATAAGTTTTTGAGCAGCAACCCGTTGCTTGTCCTTTGTATAAAAGATTTCTGACCGGTATTGGGGGCCAGTGTCCGGGCCCTGTCCGTCTGTCTGTCCCGGGTCGTGGATCTCAAAGAACAAACGGCACAATTCTTCAAAACTTGTAAGAACCGGGTCAAATTCCACTTCCACCGCTTCTGCATGACCGGTTTGATGGGATTTGACTTCCTCGTAAGTGGGATTTTCCTTTTCCCCTCCAATGTAACCAACTGTTGTATTTATCACCCCCTGAGCTCTGTCCAGGTAATGTTGCACACCCCAGAAACAGCCTGCTGCAAATATCGCTTTTTCCATAGCGCAAAGATAAGAAAAAGGTGTGTTATCTTTGCAGCATGCATCCGCTGGAAAAAATGATCAGCCAGGGGGAACACGTGCAACAGGACTTTAAATACTTTTTGAATGACACCAAAAAGATCGCCCGTTCCCTGGCCGCCTTTGCCAACACTGAAGGCGGGCGGCTTCTTGTGGGTGTTAAGGATAACGGGAAAGTGGCCGGGTTGAAACACAAGGAAGAAGAAGCCTATGTGGTAGAGGCCGCTGCCCACGTTTTCTGTAAACCGGCCGTTAAATATTCAACACGGTTTTGGGAATATGAAGGAAAAACCGTTATGGAAGTCAATGTCCCCAAAAGCACAAAGGCACCGCATACAGCCCCGGACGAAACAGGTAAACGCACCTGCTACATCAGGAAAGAGGACGAAAACAAAGTGGCCTCGCTCCTGGAGACCACCGTGCTTAAAATGACCCATTCATCCAAACCGTTGTCATTTATAATGGATTCCCACCACAAACGCTTGCTGGAAGTACTCAGGACCTACGACAATAGCCGTGGTTACGATATTGAAGAATTGTCACGGCTGAGCCTAATGACACAACAAGAATGTTTAACCGCCCTGGCAGGATTGATAGCCGGCGGCACCATTCAGACATCCAGATAACCTTTAATAGCGTCCACGTAAGCGCGGAACGCGTCTATTCCCTTTTGTGTTATCCGGCAGACCGTCCGGGGTTTCTTCCCTTTATAAGTTTTCTCTACATCTATATATCCCGCATTCTGAAGTTTGTCCAGCTGAATGCTCAAATTCCCCGAAGAAGCGCCTGTCTTTTCCTGCAGGTATACAAAATCAGCTTCTTCCAGTGCAATAAGTACCGACATTACGGCCAGTCTTAATTCAGAATGCAACAGGGGATCTAACTGGTTAAGCATCATTCCTGGGGTTTTTATTTGCGGCATTATGTAAAATGTGACCGGGAAGGACCATCATGACAGCAAATGCAATAGCAAGGACAACCATACTTGTAATGCCGGTGACCCAGAGCAGTACAAAAGACGTAAGTATACCCAGTATACCGCAAATGATCAAAGGGGCGTACTTTACAAGCAGACCCGTGCAGCTTACGCCAATGGCTGCCAGAAGCGTCATGATAAAGGGAGCAGGGAATCCACGTAAAAGGAATACAGGGATCATGCATAGCATCATGACCCCGGCCAGAAAGATCCAGATCCTTCCAATGAGAGATCCCAGATGGGATTGTGAGACACCGCCCCTGCGGGTACGGGCCCACCCAAGCAAACCATAGACCAACCATCCTATTACCGGTATGGCTATCCATAAAAGGTGGAACATGTAATTTTCCGTTTTTGTAATTGCAAACCAGACTGCCAAAGTCGTTACAATACTGGTGTAACCGAATATCAGCATCGGTAATGCGGCATTTTTTTCTATCCCCTTACGGGTGTTGTCGATCATCCTGGTGATCAATTCCAGACTTTCTTTTTCATTCATAATTTTTCCCATGCTTAAAATTTTATGTTGCTACAAATATAAAGTGTTTTATTTTATAAACCTAATGTTTTTACAAAATCTTTTTATATTTGCATTGTGATATACTTGTTTCACATATCCTCTATGATAATGCGAATGCATCGTTAAGATGCAATTCCGCATGGGACTTTTCCCCGTCCCACCCGATTTCCTTTTTTATATAAACATAAAATTTACGACATAATGTCAGTATATAATCGTTTTGAGACCTTGCAGGTCCATGCCGGACGTATTTCGGATCCGGCCACAGGCGCCTGCGCCACCCCCCTTTACCAGACCTCGGCTTTTCATTTCAATGATATGGCACATGCCGCCCGGCTCTTTGAACTAAAAGAAGACGGGTTTATTTATTCCCGTCTTTCCAATCCCACGGTTCGTGTTCTGGAAGAAAGGGTTGCAGCTTTGGAAGGATGTGCAACAGCCGTGGCCACTTCCTCGGGGCAGGCAGCCCACTTTCTTACGTTTCAGAACCTGGCGGTGCCCGGTGACAATTTCGTAACCTTTCCCTCGTTGTACGGAGGTACACACACATTGTTCAGGGACCGGTTTAGGAGTTTCGGGATCGATTTTCGTTTTGCATCCGGCAAAAAACCTCATAATGCGGAGGCACTGATTGACGATCGCACTAAAGGTTTGTTTGTGGAAACCATTGCCAACTCGGATTATCACGTACCCGATTTTGAAGCCCTGGCAGAAATTTGCAAAAAACACAGGATCCCCCTGATCACGGACAATACTTTCGGGGCCGGCGGGTACCTGTTTCGTCCTGCCACTTACGGAGCGGCCATAGTTACTCATTCGGCCACCAAATGGATAGGCGGTCACGGGAACAGCATTGCCGGCATAGTAGTAGATGCAGGAACCTTTAACTGGGATAACGGTCGTTTCCCATATTTTACCGAAAATTGCGATTCCTATCACGGGTTGAACTTTTGGGAAACTTTCGGAAACAAAACATTTTCCGCCCGGGCCAGGGCTTTGGGGTTGCGGGACTGGGGCTGTTGCCTGTCCCCGTTCAACGCCCTGCTGATCCTCCAGGGAATTGAAACACTGTCCCTGCGTGTACAAAGAGCTACGGACAATGCCCTGGAACTGGCCGGTTGGCTTGAAAAACAGGACTGTGTAGCTCATGTCAGTTACCCGGGTTTGAAATCGCATCCTTCGTATCTCAACGTAAAAAAATATTTTAAAAACGGGGCGGGAGCCGTATTGAGTTTTACGCTGAAAGGAGATCGCAACACCACGGCAAAATTTGTAGAACGGCTTCAACTGATCACACACCTGACCAATGTGGGAGATAACAAAACCCTGATCACCCATCCGGCTTCTACAACCCACGGACAGTTATCCGACAAAGAACTGGAACTGGCAGGCATTGGTCAAGGGACACTGCGTCTTTCAGTGGGTATAGAACATATTGACGATCTGAAAAATGATCTGTCAGGATCACTTGCAAAATGCGCCCGATGAAAGAAAACATTTTTTTTTATAAAGATCCTTTTACGCTGGAATGCGGGGATGTGCTGCCCGGCATTAAGATTACCTATCATCGCAGTGAAGGCTCCCCTGAAGGGCGCAAGGTGGTGTGGATATGCCACGCCCTGACAGCCAATTCCAACCCGCAGGACTGGTGGCCGGCCCTGGTCGGCCCCGGTAAATATTTTGATCCCGGCAAACAATACCTGGTCTGTGCCAACGTACTGGGTTCGTGCTACGGATCAACCGGTCCGGATGCAGCCGGATTTCCCCTGATCACCATAAGAGACATGGTCAAAGCCCACGAATTGTTACGCGAACACCTTGGTATTCAAACCATTGACATTCTGATAGGCGGTTCCAGCGGGGGCTTCCAGGCCCTGGAATGGAGTATCATTCGCCCTAATCTCATAAAAAATCTATGCCTGATCGCCTGCAACGCACGGGTAAGCCCCTGGGCAACCGCATTAAATGAAGCGCAACGCATGGCACTCCGGGCAGATCCCTCTTATGGGCAGCAACATCATCCAGACGGAGGAAAACGGGGACTTGCCGCCGCCCGTGCCATGGCTTTGTTATCTTACAGATCTTACGAAGGATACGGGAAAACACAGGCCGAGTTGTCGGCCGATGCACTGTTGGCATCCAGAGCCTGTTCATACCAGCAGCACCAGGGAGAGAAGCTTACCCGGCGCTTTTGCCCGTATAGTTATTATTCACTGACCTTGAGCCTGGATTCGCACAATGTAGGACGGGGACGCGGAAGCGTGGAAGCTGCTTTATCCGGTATCCGTGCACGAACGCTTTGTATTGGCATTGACAGCGATCTCCTTTTTCCCTTTGCCGAGATAAAATATATGGCCCGTCACATTCCGGGAGCCGTAGTAGATATTATATCGTCAGATTTTGGTCATGACGGATTTTTACTTGAATACGAACAAATTATTTCATCATTATGCAGGTTCTTAAATTCGGAGGCACCTCGGTAGCCGATGCCTCTTCTATAAAACAAGTCATGGAGATTGTCAAAAGATCTTCCGCCCGGGATAAAACAATAGTTGTGGCTTCCGCACTGAGTGGTGTCACCGATGCTCTGATAGAGATAGGAGACCGTGCCGGCCTGGGCGATGAAACCTACCTGCAGGGTATAAGCGACCTGGAAAAAAGGCACCAGTTGCTTGCCGGAGAACTTATCCCGAAAAATTTCAGGAACGATGTATTGACGATCCTTACCCTTCTGTTTGAAAAACTCAGGGATGTTTGCCGTGGAGCCTGCCTGATCAGGGAGATCAGTCGGTCCACCTCGGATCTCATTGTTGGTTTTGGAGAGTTGTTTTCTACACGGATCCTGGAAGCAAAGTGCAATTCCATGGGAATGAGCTGCAAGTGGATAGATTCCCGGAAAATCATCCAGACTGAACCTGTATCCCGCCAAATTGCCGTCACAGTAAATACGGCTGTGACCTTTAAAAATATCCGGGAAATGTTGCAGAACAATCCGGCCAAGATCCTGATCCTGCCAGGGTTTGTTGCCTCGGACCCGGAAGGAAGAACCACTACTCTGGGCCGGGGAGGTTCCGATTATACCGCTTCTCTGTTGGCTGTGGGAGGAAAGGCCCGGATGCTCCGGATCTGGACCGATGTTAACGGAATGATGACGGCCGATCCGTGTATTGTTCCCGATGCCCGTACCATAGAGCATATTTCCTACAAAGAAGCACTGGAAATATCCCATTTTGGGGCAAAAGTTGTGTATCCTCCTACAATTCAGCCAGTTGTTGCCAAAGGTATCCCGATAATGGTGAAAAACACGTTTGATCCTGACGGACCCGGTACGCTCATAGAGGGGAACCCGCCCGAAGGACATGAAAAGATCCGGGGTATATCAGGAAGCAACCGGATTGCGCTTTTATCCATGGAAGGCAGCGGAATGGTTGGCATTCCGGGGTATTCCAGCCGTCTTTTCAACACCCTTACCCAACAACAGATCAACATCGTTCTTATTACCCAGGCATCTTCCGTACACACCATGTTGGTGGCTATTGATGAAAAAGATGCCGAAAAAGCACGGCTGGCAGCCGATGAAACTTTTGCTTACGAAATATCGTTGCAAAAAGTGGAACCCCTGAAAGTGGAAAGCGGCTATTCCATTATCAGTCTCATTGGCGATGACATGAAAAACCAGTCGGGAGCCAGCGGCCGCATGTTCGAGGCCATCGGAAGACTTAACATTACCATCCGGGCCATTGCCCAGGGATCCTCTGAAAAAAACGTTTCCGCCGTAGTCAGAACCTCTGACGTAAAAGAAGCCATTGCGGCGGTACATGAAGAATTTTTCGGGTCCCCCAAACGGCAGATCAATCTGTTCATTGCCGGCTGGGGAAACGTGGGGAAAAGCCTCACACAGATGATCCTGGATCAAAAAGAAGCCCTTATGCGTGAAGAAAATCTGGTCCTGCACATAGCCGGCATATGCAACAGTAAAAAAATGGCATTTCAAAAAGAAGGGAACAGATCCTTTGACATTTCAGAAGCATTTTCCAAAAGCGGGCTGCCTAACAGCAACGGCAGTTTCCCGGATACCATGATGGAAATGAACCTCAGAAACAGTGTGTTTGTGGATTGTACATCAGACCATTACCTTGCAGCACGTTATGCAGACATCCTGGAAGCCGGGATCGCTGTTGTGACTTGTAATAAAATTGCCAATTCACTGGACATGGACTATTACAAACGATTGCGTTGCGCATCACGCAGGAAAAACACTCCATTTTTGTATGAAACCAATGTAGGAGCTGCACTTCCGGTAATTTCCCTTATCAGGCAAATGCGACGCAGCGGCGATACCCCCGTAAAAATAGAAGCCTGCCTGTCGGGAACGCTCAATTATGTATTCGGAAAATACGACGGAACCGTTCCCTTCCATGAGATCGTTGAAGAAGCTTCCCGCCTGGGATATACCGAGCCGGATCCCATGACCGATCTTTCAGGTACGGATGTTTTGCGAAAAGCGCTGATCCTGGCGCGTGAGTGTGGTCTTGAAGCGGAAGAAGGGGAAATAGAAACACAATCTTTTATCCCGCCAGAATGGCCCAATGAAAAACATTTTAAAAACCTCTTCAAGAAAAGCATTTACCATGGAAGCAAATTGCGGTTTGTAACCCGGATTGAAAACGGGATCATTAAGGCAGGACTGGAACAAGTTCCCGCGTCGCATCCTTTTAGCGATCTAAGGGGAACCGACAGCAGTATCATTCTGTACAGCAGGCTCTATCCCGACGGGTTGCGTATAGAAGGTGCCGGAGCCGGAGCCGACCAGACGGCTTCCGGATTGTTGAACGATATACTTCAGACAAGATGAAAAAAAAAGTATTGGTTGCCGGGGCCACCGGGCTGGTTGGCGGACTAATGACTAAAATACTGGAAGAAAGGGATTTCCCGGTGGATCAGTTAATTCCCGTTGCCTCGGACCGTTCTGCAGGGAAAACGATTGTTTTTCGTAACAAGTCCGTCCCAGTTCTCGGCTTTCAGGAAGCTCTTGGACTAAGGCCCGACATGGCTCTGTTTTCCGCCGGCATAGAGGTTTCTCGTGTCTGGGCTCCCCTTCTGGCCGAAACAGGCTGCCGGGTGATCGACAATTCTTCCTGCTGGAGAATGGATCCCCAGATTAAACTTATTGTGCCGGAAATCAACGGGTACCTGCTCAGTTCAAAAGACAGGATCATTGCCAATCCCAACTGTTCCACCATTCAGATGGTCATGGCTTTGGCTCCGCTTCATCGGCATTACGGCCTTCGCAGAATAGTAGTTTCCACGTACCAGTCCGTGACCGGATCGGGACACAAAGGTTTGGAGCAGCTTATTGCAGAAAGAAACGCCCGGATGTTGGACAACAATACCCTTGTTCCGAATTCTGTGTACCCGCGTCCCATAGACATGAACGTTATCCCCCAAATAGGAGCGTTTATGGACAACGGATATACAGAAGAAGAACTAAAAATGGTACAGGAAACGCAAAAGATACTGGAAGATCCCGGCATCAGGGTCTCGGCAACAACCGTACGGGTTCCCGTACACGGAGGTCACAGCTTATCTGTGAATGCTTCTTTTGAGAATCCCTTTACCATGGAAGAAGTTTATTCCTTGCTGACGGCATATCCGGGTTTGAGTGTCAAGGGACACGACGTTCAAACTGACTTTGTAACTCCAATGGAGGCAGAAGGCAGAGATCCTGTTTATGTTAGCAGGATACGCCGGGATCTTTCGCTGGAAAACACCCTGGATATGTGGATCGTGGCAGACAACCTGCGTAAAGGTGCCGCGCTTAATGCCGTACAAATTGCAGAAAAATTATTGTCCCTCTGAATCAGAAAGGTAGCAGCGGCCATGTGTATCTAAGGGAACGAAGACGATCCGTGGTCAGTGAATCAATATTGTCTGCCGAAAAAGGGACTATATTCACATCTTTTGTGAATACGCCTGGATCACGCCCGTATTTATATGTATAGGTAAAAAGAGTGTCAACGGGAACCGATATATAAAAATCTGCCCTGGTATTACCCATTTTAAATGAAAGCAGGCTGTCTTTCACAAGTGTAGTATACAATTCACTGGCGGTCTCAAAGGCAGGGTCTATAAGGGTTACGTTTGGGGCTATCAGGTCCCTGTATGGGTATTGTCCTCCTTCCTCGTACTCCCTTAATTCAGTTAACATCAGCGACAATGTGCGGCTCTCATAGGGAAAGTGAGTGCAGCCCAGAACCAGGTACCGCAACGGTTGCGGATCCTTTGAATTTCTAAGCTTTTCCACCAGGCTCAGTAAATGATACCGGGCATAATTTTCAGCCGTATTCAATTGAAGATCCCGGGGCCGGTCCTTACTTCCATTGTACAACATATGATTGGCTGAAAAATCGAATCCATAGGCAGGCAACAGATTGGTATCGATCTTGTATTCAGGGTGATCAGTGGAAGGTCCCCTGTAATTATCACGTGGAGCGAGGGCAAGGGGATCAACGTAATCCTTTTCCAAGTCAACCGCCTCGGCAAATCCCGCTGCGCCGTGACTGATGATCTGCAGTTCACCGGTATACCCCCGTTCCCTGACCAGGGATCTGAATGTATTCTCGTACCCTCCCGAGGCAATGGTGCCTGTTGTGGCAAGAACGCCAATTGCCACATCTTCTTTAGGGTCTATCCTGTCCAACGTGGCATTGACTCCGGCATTGATCACCCCGATGGCTTTAATGCCCGATCCGCTTTTATCCAGGAAATCTCTGATATCTTGCAGTCCGTAAGCTGTTGCCGTATTGCACGCTACAACAAGGATCTTTACCTGGTGACCTAAAAGAAACAACGCGTCTTTGATGATCAGTTCCCGCAAAAAATTCGTTTTTCCTTCCGCGGGATAATTCCCGTAGGGCATATTGGCCTGATCGGCAAGGTATATAAAATCTTCCCCTTCAAGTAAACGGCTGGAAAGAATAGCTTCCATCACTGTCAATCCGCCCGTACCGGAATCGAATATTCCTATGGGTAAATGATTCCGGACCGGAGGATAAGTGGTAAAATCAGTATAAAAAACAGAATTTGTATCATGCAGAGCCGCATCAACCACGGGAATATTCCCCGGGTTATTCTGGCAGGCGGCTACAAGTACCCAAATGATCAGCAATACATGTTTTTTCATACTTCTTAATTATCAATGGTAAAATAAACCGGATTTCTCTCTTTATAGTAAACCCCGTAACGGAATCCGCAATGCTTCAAGATCTCAGAATAATACTCAAATTTCTCCCCTATCCTTTCCGGGGAATGGGCATCGGATCCCAGGCTTACGGCTTCTCCTCCCAATTCCCTGAAGTGTTTGAGAATGTTTCTATCCAGTACAGGAGTTCCGTGCGCAAACGGCTGGTAAGTTTTGGTGTTGATCTCGAACGTTTTTCCGTTCTCGGCCAGAATGCGCAGAATGGGGTCCAGAATATCCCCGAATGTTTTAAGTGAGATCTCGTGTTTCCGGTATGGTGAATAACGGGCTATATAATCAAAGTGACCCAGGATGTCGAAATCCCTGAAAGCGCTTATACTTTTCAGTATGTCTTCCAGATAGATGTCGTAAGCTTCCAGGAAACCGTATCCGTCATAATACTTCCCGTGATAGGGGTCATGCCCACGGACAAAATGCATGGAGGCTATAACGGTATCGAATGTATGCTTTTTCATAAACGCCTGGATAGCCTCCAGGCTGACAGGCTGTATACCGATCTCCACTCCCCTGAGCAACTCCAGGTCAGGAAAAGATTCTTTAAGACTTTCGATCTCTGATTGTTGCCGTTCTACGTGGAAATTAAACTTTTTGATACCCTGCGGCGGATCAAAATCGTAATGATCCGAGAAACAGACTCCCCGGAAAGACATTTCCCGGATCTTTTCCGCTGCCACTATCATGTTCATCCGGCTGTCGGGAGAATGATGCGAATGGGTATGATTATCAAAAAGGATCATTTTCAAAAACGACGGGAATCTCTGTTTTTATACAGGACTCCCGCCGGATCTTATTTTTATGTTATTAATTGGTCATCAGGCGTTTTTGAACGCTTTGAGACCGGCAAAATGTGACACTTTCCCCAGCTCGTATTCAATACGCATCAGCTGGTTAAATTTTTCAATACGTTCGCCACGGCAACCGCTGCCTGTTTTAATGTGACCGGCATTAACGGCTACCACCAGGTCGGCAATAAAGCTGTCTACAGTCTCTCCGCTGCGGTGAGAAACAAAGCAATTGTAGGAATTCTTGTTTGCCAGTTCAATGGTTTCCAGTGTTTCCGTTACGGTCCCTATCTGGTTCAATTTTATAAGGATGGAATTGGCCACGCCGTTTTTTATACCTTTTGCCAGGATGGCTTTGTTGGTACAGAACAGATCGTCTCCTACAAGTTCAATTTTGCTGCCTACCGTCTGCGTGAGGTTTTTCCAACCTTCCCAGTCGTTCTCTGCCAACCCGTCTTCTATTGAAACAATGGGATACTGCCTTACCCAGTCTTCCCAGATCTTGACCATTTCTTCGCTCGAAACGAGTTTCTGTGTGCTCTTGAAAAATTTGTATTTGTCGTTTTCCCACATTTCGCTGGCTGCAGGATCCAGGCAAATGCTAATATCTTCACCCGGTTTGTAGCCTGCTTTCACGATCCCTTCCAGGATCATCTCCACTGCCTGATCGTTCGATTTAAGGTCGGGAGCAAAACCGCCTTCGTCGCCTACGCCAGTGCTCAGGCCTTTTGCTTTAAGCACACTTTTTAGGGCGTGAAACACCTCGGCACCCATCCTTATGGACTCGCGGAAAGAGGGGGCATTATGCGGAGCGATCATGAATTCCTGGAAGTCAACGGTATTATCGGCATGTGCCCCGCCGTTGATCACGTTCATACAAGGAACAGGCATAAGATAAGCGTTGCTTCCTCCAAGGTATTGATATAAAGGTATATTCAAACTTTGAGCACTCGCCCGCGCAAAAGCCATGGAAACACCCAGAATGGCATTGGCTCCCAATTTGGCTTTGTTGGCTGTTCCGTCCAAATCTATCAAAAAGTAATCCAAATCCCGTTGGTTGGTAAAACAGCCGCCTTCAATGGCTTTGGCAATGGTGCTGTTCACATTGGATACGGCTTTGAGAACCCCTTTACCATTGTAGCGTTTTTTATCACCGTCACGCAATTCGACCGCTTCCCTTTCACCGGTGGATGCACCACTGGGCACCATGGCCGTTGCTCGGGCTCCGTTATCGAACATCAGATTTACTTCTACAGTGGGATTGCCTCTTGAATCCAATATTTCAATAGCTTCAACTTTTTTGATTTTCATTATTTGTTCCTCCAAAATTAATGTTTTGTATCCTGCAAATTTATAGTATAAAAATGAATCAGAAAAAAGAACCCGTAAAAAACCGGATAATCTTTTCCCTTTCTTCAATGAGATCTATAGCCCGGTCAATGAAATGCTGTTACAGAAATGGCCGGGTATATTTTCAATTTTATGCTTTACGAAAAATGAGATAGTTTTGTAATCAAGAGTGACTTTGATTAACTAACAAACGAAAGGTGAACGGATATCACCGTTTTGGGTGGGTGGATATCGTCCGTTTTTTACACCCCAAGGATGTATCCACCCGCCTCTACGACATTCACCATATAAAAAAGGGGGCATCAGAAGGGGCGAAGGAGCTGAGAAAACTACTGTTGTTACAAAAAGTGTCAAAAAGATGATTCCTTTCTACTAAAAAGTTCGCTTATTATTTTAGGTATATAATCCCTGTTAAAAAACAATACAATAAGTGCTGATACCCAGATAATAATTTTAACTTCAACGGCATGATTAAAAAACAGAGACGCAATGGCACTTAAGCCAACTATTCCGGACGGAATCCAGATAAATATGTCTTTTTTGACTATTGTATACACGATCAGCGGTACAACAACAAAAGAAACAATTAATTCATAGGGTATAAAGAATAAATACATACCCATCAGTGTTGCGGCAGCGCGTCCTCCTTTAAACCTGAAATAAACCGGACAACAATGTCCGATTATTGCTCCGATTCCTATCAATCCAAGAGAAACAGATGACAGATTAAGCCAGTAGTGTCCAATAAGGATTGGAATATATGCCTTTAAACTATCAAAAACACCCGTTAAAACACCCCATACAAGCCCGGCATTCTTATAAGTATTGGCAGCACCGGCATTGTTATTGCCAAGGGTGCGTATATCTTTTCCCGTAACAATTTTTGTAAAAATATAAGAAAACAATATTGATCCGGTCAAATAACCTGATAGGAAGCATACCAGATGAATCAGATATGTATGCATGATCAGAATGATTAAACAGTGATTGAGAAAAAATATGCTTTCGGTCCGCAATGAACAGCTGCCGTTAAATCAGGTCTGCCATTCATTATATCATTACAGGGAAGAGACTTTATTTTTTCTTTTAAGTCGAGAACAGCATCCTGATTATCCCCAAATTCGTTCATAATTAATCTCTTGATTTTGGTTACCGATTTCTCGGCCATCTTAGCTTCAACTAAATCAATAATTTTATCATTTACCTGTTTATAAGTTCTTCCTTTATCAAGGGGAACAAGTAAACCGTCTTCGTCATCGCCCATCAAACCCACAATGGGAATAATTCGTAAAACCGAGCCCATCAGAGCTTTAGCTTTCCCAATTCTACCGCCTCTTGCAAAATAATTCAAGTCGGGTATAACCATATAGGTAAATGTGTTTTTCACAACTTCCCGCGATAATCTGACGATATCGCTTTCATTTTCATGCTCCTTGATGATATCGATGACTCCCATCAGAACATTTCCTATACCTGTCGCTAATTGCCGGCTATCAATATTGATGATAGGAATCGTTTTTTCATACATTTCCCGGACATTCTCGGCAACAGCAAAAGTTGCTGACGAAAGAATACTGCTCATCAAAACATGAATGATCAGATCATACTTATTTTTATTGGCTTCAACGATTTCAACCAGTTCTCCTTTTACAATGGAAGATGTTTGAGCAATAACCCCATCTTTCACGTATTTTTCAATTAACCAGGCTGCATCATATTCCTCACTTTGACGATACTCTTTCCCATCTACAATAATAGGAAATTTTAAAATCTCTATGTCCTGATAATCTATTTGTTCTTTTGAAAGACCAAGATTATCGGCTGTAATGATTAAGATTCTTTGATCCATTTTGGCTTTATTCAAAAGTTATATAATAGTAATATTGATATTGACCGCCGTAATATTCTTCAAATTCCTTATCCTGAAATACTCTTCGTAATTCAGGAAGCAGATTGTTATATCTTTTCGCCTGAATGCCTTTATAAAGTGTAACAAGATTCTCTTTTTGAGCAAGTTTTTCTATGGATTGAACCACAACCTTTTTTATATTCTTTTCCGAACAGATGATTTTACTGTCATACATTGTGAAAAAATCTCCCTTTTTTACAATTGTACCATCCTCTGCCCTAGTCTCTCTTATAGCCCTGGATATTCTACAGTACCTGATATCGTTCAGCTTATGAGTAAATGACATATTATTGATATTAATATCATTTGATACAGCCATCAGCATACTTATAAGAGAAATAACACTTTTTGATTCAACAATATGCACATTTGACTTACCCAGAGAAGCTGCATATTTTAATGACATCAGGATATCCTTATCATCTGGAGCGGCAATAATATTTTTAGTTTTCAAGTGATTGATTGCTTTTACAAGTTGTTCAACAGAAGGTTTTTTCTTACCATAACAGAATACATCATCTGCCCCAAGTTTCTCTAGAATTTTCTTAAATCCTAAACCGGAAACAATACAAAAAATGCTTCGTTCCCACTCATACTCAATCGTATCATTGCTGATAAAGTTCCTGTGCTGCTTTTTCATATCATCAACCTTTGTAAAAACAAGCTCACCATACTTTGAGACATCATTAAAGACCCCATCAGGCTTATTTGTGTGGATATGAACCTTATAAATATCATTGCTATTCAATACAATCATACTGTCTCCATAACCTCCAACCAGCTGTTTTATCTGATCCTGTGATGATATTTTATCCGACTTTAAAACAAATTCTGTGCAATACCTGTACTTAATGTGAGGATTCCAGGAGGATTCCATTTCCTTCAAATCTTTTAGTAATGCTTCATTTAATAACTTCTTTTTCCTTTGATTGAGAATATTTCCGGAATAATGCTGAAAATCACTGATAATATTTCGCAGTTTTATATTATTGATCTTTTCAATACCCCCATTAATATGTAAGGCTCCCAGGTGGTTGTTTTTAATGTTTGATGAACTGCTCAGAATAAGTTTCCTGATATTTTTTATTGTATTTAATATAATTGATACAGGTACTTCACCCGAAGCAGACTGTTTAAGGTTGATCTCTCTTTCAAGACCCTCAAGAATGATGAGAAAACCTGCACCACCGGAATCTACAACACCGGCTTGTTTTAATACCGACAGCATATCGGGTGTTTTATCCAGTACACTCTTTAAATGAGGAATACATCTTTTAATAATAACAGCAGAATTTTTTTCTTCTGTCATTAGCTCGCCAAATTTTTCCTTGAATTCATACATCAACGTAAGTATGGTTCCTTCCTGCGGATTGTCAATTCCCTGGTATGCTTTTTTATATCCATGTTCAAGGGCTTTATGTATGTTAGCGGGAGAAAAATCACCATTTACAATAACCTCTGAAAGTCCACGGCAGTACAGAGCCAAAATTACCCCAGAGCATCCCCTGCTGTTCATAAGCATTTGTTCGGCAAAATCTTTTAAATATTCACCATTTGAAATTGTTTTACCTTTATTATCAGGCAGATTTGCCAAAGCTCCCTGTATCGTTAAAGTCATATTAAGACCTGTATCACCATCAGGTACTGGAAAGACATTTAATCCATTAATATATTCTTTTCGCCGGTGAAGATATTTGTAAACATTTTCAATTATGCCCTTTATTTCAGGTACTTGATTATCTGTATGTCTCATTTGATATAAGCTGTCGTTCGTGTCTTGTTATCGGTCACTATCAGGTTGTTTTAGTCCTGTTCGTCAAAGCTGATCTCATATCTTGGTGTTGCTCCCTGCGTGGCAATAAGCATCAAATCGATGTTGTGGCCGTCGTTTTGGCAATACTCCCGATTAGGGGCGCTGTGATAAGTCTCATCGGCCCATACTTTCTCAATGTTGTCGGATATTATTTCCTGTGTCTGCACCAAGACTTGCTCGAAAAAATTGTTGGTGGTCGTCTGATTTTTTAAACATTTCATGCAGTTTTAGACAACACGAATATAATGATAAATAATAATAATATACACAAATATTTCAAAGAACTTTTCAGGTGAATTTCACCTGCTTTATAAAATTTATTG
>WOYI010848040.1_pt1 | contig 103566 bp, 92 predicted proteins | sample 6423411 | NCBI WGS metagenome assembly WOYI01 (sample SAMN13441803, study PRJNA592873) | oil field metagenome | biome: oil field; feature: oil-well bore; material: oil-contaminated soil; isolation source: oil-contaminated soil from oil-well borehole | place: Germany: Wietze | collected 2016-10-18...
AACGTGTTGCCATTTCAGAACTGGGAAAAATTATTGGCGGGCAGGTAAGTATGAAGAAATTGTTTGCAAAGATATAAGACAAAATAAAAGGATGAATATTACGATTGTCGGTTCCGCTCATCCACTAAGAGGAGGGCTTGCAACATATAATGAACGCTTAGCACGTGAATTAAGAAATGAGGGTGATGAGGTTAAAATTGAAACTTTCAAACTTCAGTACCCATCCATATTATTTCCGGGGAAAACACAATTAAGCGACTCTCCAAAACCGAAAGATCTAAACATTGATATTTCTGTAAACTCAGTTAATCCTTTCAATTGGTTAAAAATTGGCCGTAAAATAAAAAAACAAGGACCAGACCTTATTATTATCAAATTTTGGATCCCATTTATGGCACCTTGTTTTGGAACAATTGCCCGAATTGCCAAAAAGAATAAGAAAAGTAAAATTATCACGATAATCGATAATATTATTCCGCATGAAAAACGCCCCGGCGATTTTCTCTTAAGTAAATATTTTGTAAACAGCATCGATGGGTTTATTTCCATGTCGAAAAGTGTTCAGGAAGATCTTTTAAAATTTGATAAAAACAAACCCAGGGAATTAACTCCACATCCGTTATTTGATAACTTTGGTACAGTTTTGAGTAAAAAGGATGCGCTGGAAGCCTTAAAATTGGACATTGACTACAGATATATGTTGTTTTTCGGCTTTATTCGTGATTATAAAGGCCTCGATATCTTATTAGATGCCTTATCAAATGATTGGTTTACGAAAAATAAAGTTAAGCTTATAGTGGCCGGAGAATTTTATAACGACCCAGAAAAATATCATACAATCATCCAGGGGAAAAATCTTGGAGATAGGATAATAATGCATAACAATTTCATTTCAAACGAAATGGTGAACCTTTATTTTAGTGCTGCAGAAATAGTTGTGCAACCCTATAAAACGGCGACACAAAGCGGGGTCACGCAAATTGGATATCATTTCAATAAACCCATGCTTGTTACAAATGTAGGCGGGTTGGCAGAAATAATTCCCGACAAAAAAGTGGGATATGTTGTAGAGCCCAATGGAGAAGCAATAGCAGAAGCATTAATTGATTTCTTTGAAAACGAAAGAAAGGCTGAATTTGAAAAAAACATTCTGGAAGAGAAGAAAAAATACTCGTGGGATAAAATGACACAGAAGATAAAATCAGTATATCAAAAAATACTTGAAAATGATAATTAGAAGTAAAGCTCCTTTGAGAATAGGCTTGGCCGGTGGAGGATCAGATGTTTCGCCGTATTCCGATCAGTACGGAGGAGCTATACTGAATGCTACTATTGATCTTTACGCCTACGCAACCATTGAACCCCGTTCTGATGATAAGATTGTTTTATATTCAGTGGATAAGAAGGAACAATTGGTGTGTGACTCAGAAAAACACCTGGAAATAGATGGCATACTTGACCTGTTAAAAGGGATTTACAACCGTATTGTTAAAGATTTTTCTGAAAAACCATTATCGTTTACGCTTACAACATACGTGGAAGCGCCTCCGGGTTCAGGCCTCGGATCATCTTCAACACTGGTAACAACGATAATTGGTGCATTTGTTGAATGGTTGAGACTGCCATTGGGAGAATATGACATTGCAAAGCTCGCCTATGATGTAGAACGTGTTGACCTTAAACAGGCAGGGGGAAAACAGGACCAGTACGCCGCTACTTTTGGTGGAGTAAATTACATGGAATTTTATGCCAACGACAAAGTAATTGTTAATCCCTTACGAATCAGAAACTCGGTTTTGAGTGAGTTATCGTATAATACAGTTTTGTATTTCACGGGCACCAGTCGCGATTCTTCACGGATAATAATGCAACAACAGCAAAGTGTTAACCAAAATGAGACCGACAAAATTGAGGCAATGCATCAAATTAAAAAGCAGGCTGTTTTAATGAAAGAAGCAATGCTTAAAGGCGATTTAAACGAGATCGGCCCTATACTTGATTTTGGTTGGCAAAATAAAAAAAATATGGCGACTGGAATTTCTTCGGGACTTATTGATACCATTTATGAAGCAGCGATGAAAGCTGGTTCAACAGGAGGAAAAGTTTCCGGTGCCGGAGGTGGGGGATTTATGTTCTTTTATTGCCCCGGGAATACCCGGTTTTCAGTTATAGAAACCTTGCTGACTTTTGGAGGACAAATTAAAACCTTCAACTTTAGCAAGAACGGTCTAACCAGTTGGACAATTTAGATTAGAGAAGTTATGATCAATCAGAGAATTAAGGAATCAATCAGGGTAAAGGAAAAATTGTTAAACGATGATATTTTACCCGACACCATAGCAAAAATTGCCGACGTAATTACTAAAACATACCAAAATAATGGCAAAGTTTATTTTTGCGGAAATGGAGGGAGTGCCGCTGATGCCCAACATTTGGCAGCCGAATTATCGGGAAGATTCTATTTCGACCGACCACCGCTTAATGCAGAAGCCTGTCATGTAAACACTTCGTTCCTCACCGCAGTCGCAAACGATTACGGTTATGAAATGGCGTATGCGCGATACATAAAGGCGGTTGGATCGGCAGGAGATATTCTTGTCGGTTTGTCAACATCCGGAAATTCAGTAAACATTCTCAATGCAATGGAAACGGCAAAAGAAATGGGATTGAAAACTGTTGCTTTTACCGGAGATAGTGGAGGTAAACTCAAAAACCTGGCTGATTATTTAATAAATGTTCCTTCCAATGATACGCCCAGAATACAGGAAGCTCATATTCTGGTTGGTCATATTATTTGTGAAATTGTAGAAAAAAATCTTTTTGGCGGTGATTAAAGAAGCGATCATATTGGCTGGAGGGTTGGGCACAAGACTCAGAAACATTGTTGCAGATATGCCCAAACCTATGGCTCCTGTTGCCAAAAGACCTTTTTTAACATATCTTCTTGAATTTCTTAACTCTCAAGGAATAACCAAAGTTATTTTATCGGTTGGGTATAAATATGAAGTAATTGAACAGTACTTTGGCAGTCAATATAAAAATATCAGCTTGCATTACTCTGTTGAAAAAGAACCTCTGGGAACTGGAGGTGCTATAAAACTTGCGCTGAAGAAAGTAAGCGGCAATGAATTTTTCATCATTAACGGAGACTCATTTATCGATGTCAGGTTGGAGGATCTTTATTCCTTTTGTGTTGACATGAAATCAGATTTTGCAATTGTACTAAAGGAAATGATCAATTTTAACCGTTACGGGACAGTTGAATTAGACGGACACGTTATCCATCGATTCAATGAAAAAAAACCAGTAAAAAAAGGGTGGATCAATTCCGGTGTTTATTTCCTTAAAAAGGATTTCTTCGAATCTTTTACTTTCCCAGAGAAATTTTCTTTCGAGAATGGATTTCTTGAGAAGTATTATTCTGAATATGATTATTTCGGATATATTAGTGACGGATATTTTATCGACATCGGCATTCCGGAAGATTTTGAAAGGGCACAAAAAGAATTACCCGCAAAAATAAATTTCACAGCATGACTCCTGCTCTTTTTTTGGATCGTGATGGTGTGGTAAATGTTGAAAAGAACTACGTTTACAAAGCAGAAGATATTGATTTTATTGAGCCAATCTTTAGCATTTGCCGAAATTATCAGCAAAAAGGATTTCAGATATTTATTATTACCAACCAGGCTGGCATTGCAAGAGGATATTACTCTGAAAATGATTTTCTTATTTTATCTGCCTGGATAGAAGCTGAATTTGAAAAAAGAGGAATTCGAATTAGTAAAACATATTTTTGTCCTCACCATCCCGATTATACAGGAGAGTGCATTTGCAGAAAACCAAACCCTGGAATGATCATGAAAGCTAAAGACGAATTTGACCTCGATTTGGAAAATTCAGTTTTGATTGGTGACAAAAAATCGGATATTGAAGCAGGGATAAATGCAGGGATAAAAAATAACTATTTTATTCACGAATTGATTTGATAATGGACTTACGATGAAAAAAGTACTCATTATAACATATTATTGGCCGCCAAGTGGAGGAGCAGGCGTTCAGCGTTGGGTGAAATTTGTTAAATACCTGACCCGCTTTGGATTAGACCCAGTAATTCTTACCGTTGACCCAAACTACGCCTCTTATCCTCAAAAAGACGAAACACTTTGTAATGATATCCCAAGCAACGTCAGGATATATTCAACCAAATCCTTTGAATTATATTCACTTTATAAAAAAATATCGTCTAACAAGGAAATTCCTTATGGCGGCTTTGTAAATACTAAGAAACTGGATCTGAAGGAAAAAATCATTCGTTTCATTAGAGGAAACTTTTTTCTTCCTGATCCCAGAAAAGGCTGGAATAATTTTGCTTATAAAAAGGCTAAAGAAATTATAACAGAACTTGGTATTGATACTGTAATTACAACAAGTCCGCCTCATTCAACTCAATTAATCGGACTCAAATTAAAAAGAAATCTAAAAATTAATTGGGTAGCTGATCTACGTGACCCCTGGACAGATATATATTATTTTAGACAACTATATCCCACCTGGCTAGCAACTAAAATACAAAAACGTTATGAGCTGAAGGTATTCAGAAATTGTGACCGATTAATAACAGTTAGTGATGCTTTGATGAACCTTTTCATAAGTAAAGACAATTCCGTCTCACATAAAACGTATATCATACCAAATGGCTACGATCCGGATGACTTTAACATAAAAATACCCATCATTAAAAAAGACTTCATCAATATTTCTTATATCGGCACTATGTCAGACGATTATTATATTGACGGGTTAATTGCTGGCATTCATAGGTTGGATAGTTCTTTAAAGAGCAACCTGAAAATAAGATTTGTTGGAGAAATGTCTGAAAAAATCTATGACTCATTTAATCAGGCTGGGCTTGCTCCTCAGATTGAAAGAATTGGATATGTTAATCATAACAAGGCAATCGAATTCATGTTCTCTAGTGACATTTTGTTGTTAGTGATTCCTAACATTGAAAATAACTCGGGCATATTAACAGGGAAACTGTATGAATATTTGGCTGTTAACCGGCCAATACTTTTAATTGGACCTGAACATGGGGATGCTGCAAAAATTATTCAGGAAACAAAAAGTGGTTTGGTCTGCGATTATTTTGACGTCCCAAAAATAGCCCAAAGCATTCAAATACTCGCCAATCAGTCAAAGGAGAAAGAAATTAATGGGATACAAAACTCAAGTACACAAAAATACTCAAGAGAAGCACTGACCCGGGAATTATTAAAAATATTGTAATTATCATTTCATTTTAAAAACGGATGATAATCGCCTTTTAATCCTATTGGCTTGGTATTTCTAATTACATCTGTCAAAACAATGCTTTCCCGCGCATCGTCAATACCAAAACCATTCCCATTCAGGATATTTTGGTAGGTTACAGTATGCAGATCGGTAAATCCACCACTAAATTCTACCTCATCGCCGTTCACGGTTATTGACCGGAAGGTTCTCATACCACGACTGGTGGCATATTCGGGCAGGTCGTTGGTATCCAAACTCAGGAACCACCGCACCCGCGCTTTTTCGAGTCGAAGAAAACCGGCCGCTTTATTCGCTTCGTAAGCATGCACAACGTTCTCCTGAACATCTCCGAATATCCAGGTCAACATATCAAAAAAGTGAATACCAATATTGGTTGCTACTCCGCCCGACTTCTGCACATCGCCTTTCCAGCTTTTGAAATACCACTTTCCACGCGTGGTAATATAGCTTAGATCAATGTCATACACTTTATCCGGATCGCTTTCATCAATTTTTTTTTTCAGATCAAGAATCGTTTTATGATAACGCAACTGAAGAACCGTGTAAACACGGTTGCCTGTTTCTGCTTCAATGTTTTTAATGATATGCATATCCTCGGGGTAGATTACCAAAGGCTTTTCGCAGATGGCATCGGCCCCATTACGCAAGGCAAAACGAATATGCGAAGGATGCATATAATTGGGCGTGCAAATGCTTACATAATCGATTGGCCTTCCTTGCATAGACAGGTCATCCATATATTTGTCGAAATTTTCGTGTTCCAGAAAAAACTCGGCTTCCGGGAAATAACTGTCGATACGTCCCATCACGTCAAAACGGTCGGTGGCACAAATCAATTGATTGCCGGTTTCCTTTATGGCTTTCATATGTCGGTCGGCAATATAACCGGCAGCTCCTATCAATGCAAATCGTTTACTCATATTTTGAGATATTTTTGGGAAGTATCGAGTATCGCTCGATGATTTTAACCTTTATAATTTATACACGTTGTCCGATCCTTCTTTAATCACATTTCGGAGATCAACAACCAGCTTCGAATGTTCTTCGATAAAAGCACCGTCAAATACCGAATGGTTAGTAGTAATAACAACACAATCGGCTGACATGAGTGTTTCTTTATCCAGCTTGAGGGATTTGAACGAATTTCCATTTTCTGTTGTGATTTCAGGAATATAGGGATCGTGATAACTCACCACACCACCTTTTTTTGCAACAGTATCCATTATGGGTAGTGCAGGCGACTCGCGTTCATCATCGATATTTGGTTTATAAGCCACTCCCAGAAATAAGACTTTGCTCCCGTTCACCGCTTTCTTATGACGGTTCAGAGCGGTTGCTATCTTGATGTACATATAATGAGGCATTCTCATATTGATATGCCCGGCGGTATGGATCATACTCAGATCAAAATCAAATTTTTTGGCAATGTGTTCCAGGTAGAATGGGTCGAGAGGAATACAGTGGCCGCCAATTCCAGGGCCCGGATAAAACGCCTGAAACCCGAAAGGTTTGGTTTTGGCGGCTTCAATCACTTCCCAAATATTAATATCCATTTTCCCGGCCAATAAAGCCAGTTCATTTATCAAACTGATATTTACCAAACGATAAGTATTTTCCAGAATCTTCACCATTTCGGCAACTCTTGGAGAACTTACCAGGTGAACGTTTTCGATGGCCATTTTATAGATAGCTTCCCCTATTTCAAGCCCGTCCTGAGTAAGCGCTCCTAAAACCTTGGGTGTATTTTTTGTTTTATAATCACGATTTCCCGGATCAACACGCTCGGGAGAAAAGGCCAGCCAGAAATCCTCACCCTGCTTCAGGCCTGATTCCCGCTCAATGATCGGAAGCATAAAATCTTTAGTGGTGGTCGGATAGGTCGTGCTTTCCAGGCTAATAAAGGTTCCTTTTTTTAGGTTTTGCCCAATTGCGATACACGCCGACTCGATATAAGTCATATCCGGTTTCCGGAACCTGTCAAGCGGTGTTGGCACGCAAATCAGCACAGCATCACAGGCCTTTAACGTTGAAAAATCGGTAGTCGCCGTTAAATATCCCTTGCTGACAACATCTTTTAAATCTTCATCTTCAATATCCCCGATATAGTTTTGCCCGGCATTCACTTTATTCACTTTGGGTTCCGATTTATCAAAACCAAGAACCTTGTTTTTCTCCTGTGCAAAACTTACCGCCAGTGGAAGCCCTACATAGCCTAAGCCAACAACACCTAACAACAGTTCATTACGGGCTATTTTGTCTAATATGCTTTTTTTGTTACTCATTTTCCAAAACTAAATAATTGCCTGCTAATTTATACTTTTCTCCGGTTTCCGGGCAAACCAAGTTTTCACCAAGAATCGCTCCGCTTCGGCTCACCCATCCTTTCCGACGGGCCGGAACCCCAACCATCAATGCAAAAGGCTTTACATCTTTGGTTACAACAGCCCCTGCGCCCACAAAACAATATTCCCCGAGGGTAACACCACACACAATCGTAGCATTGGCCCCAATGGAAACACCTTTCTTAACCGAGGTGGTTTTAAACTCGTTTTTACGTTCCACGGCGCTGCGCGGGTTGATTACATTGGTAAACACCATCGAAGGCCCCAGGAAAACATCATCTTCACAAACAACGCCTTCGTACAACGAAACATTGTTCTGAACCTTGACATTGCTTCCCAGCCTGACTTTGTTCCCCACAAACACATTTTGCCCCAGAATGCAGTTTTCTCCCAATTCAGCGGTTCCCATCACATGCGAAAAATGCCAGATTTTTGTGCCGGCACCAATTCTGGCCCCTTCATCAATCACTGCTGTTTCGTGTGTGTAATATTCATTATTCATTCCCATTTTTTCTTTGCGTCTTAGCGGCTTAGCGAGAGATTAAAGAATTCTTTAATATTTTCTACTATATACTCCAACTGCTCCTCATCCAACTCGGTATGCATGGGCAGCGATAAAACCGATTTTACCAGCTTTTCGCTTACCGGGAAATCACCTTCTTTATAACGCAAAAACCGGTAGGCTTCCTGCAAGTGCAGCACTTCCGGGTAATACACCATGCTCGGGATCCCTTTTGCTTTCAGAAAATCCTGGAGTTCGTCTCTTTTCTCCACTTTCAGTGTATATTGATGAAAAGTATGCGTACTGTAGTCTACCCGCCCCGGGATTTGCAGTCCATCGATACCAGCCAAATGCTGATCGTAATAGGCTGCTGCTTTTTGCCGGGCCGCAATGTGTTGGTCAAAGTATTTTAGTTTTACCTCCAAGATGGCCGCCTGCATACTGTCGAGACGCGAATTTACCCCAATTCGTTCGTACTGATATTTGGCTTTCATGCCGTGATTGGCAATCGAACGGATTACCGATGCCAGTCGATCATCTTTTGTAAAAAGAGCTCCGCCATCGCCAAAGGCGCCCAGGTTTTTCGACGGAAAAAACGAATTGCACCCGATATGCCCGATCGTCCCCGCCTTTTGTGTTGTTCCATTCTTAAAAATGTAATCCGTACCCAAAGCCTGGCAGGCATCTTCCACTATGTCCAAATTATATTTTTCAGCCAGTGCTCTGATTTCTTCCAGGTTCGCACACTGTCCAAAAAGATCTACCGGCAAAATTACCTTTGTTTTGGGCGTGATTAGTTTTTCAATTTGCGAAACATCCATATTAAAGGTTAGCGGATCAGCATCTGCAAAAACAGGTTTGAGTCCCATCAACACGGCCGTTTCCACCGTTGCCACAAAGGTAAAAGGCGTGGTAATTACCTCATCGCCGGGCTGAAGGTCAAGCGCCATAAACGCAATCTGAAGCGCGTCGGTCCCGTTGCCACAGGTAATTACATGCGAATTGAGGTAGGCCGCCAGTTTTTCTTCAAAATCGAGCACCTTTCCGCTTTTTATAAAAAGAGTAGATTGTATGACTCCCTGAATGGCCACATCAATCTCTTCTTTCATGGTAAGGTACTGACCGTAAAGGTCGGACATGTGGATGGTTTGCATATTTTCTTTCTAAACTAAGTTTTTCTTTAAATAGCTGGCAATTTTTTCTGCAGCATCTCCTTCACCATAAGGTTTTTCCCGATAACTGCTATTGCTGGTGCTTACCTCATAAGCCTGTTGAAGGATACGTTCTTTGCTGGCTCCCACCATAAAATTATAATTCAGGTCCACGAGTTCTGTCCATTCGGTTTCATCGCGCGTGACCAGGCAATGTTTTTCAAAAAAGAAGGCTTCTTTTTGTACTCCTCCGCTATCTGAAATCACAAAACTACAGTATTTCAACAATTCAATCATATCAAAGTACCCAACCGGGCTTATGGGTTGAAAATCCAGTCGTATCTTTTCTCTTTCCAGAATATTTCTGGTACGCGGATGAAGCGGTAAAACAATCTGAAAATCCCGTGACAGCTCATTCAGTGCTTCTATAATCGCGCTCAACCTTCCCAAGTCATCAGTATTCTCCTGGCGGTGAAGCGTTGCCAATACAAACGGCTTATTTTTTAGTCCCAGTTCCTTTATAAGACTCGATTTTTCGGCTGAAATCCGGCTGTAAAACTGGGCTACGTCGTACATAACATCGCCAACATTTTCAATCTTGCACTTGAAATTTCCAAAACCTTCCCGGTGTAAGTTCTTTACTGCCGTTTCGGTAGGGCAAAACAAAAAATCAGAGATGCGGTCGGTAAGAATGCGGTTAATTTCTTCGGGCATATGCATGTTAAAGCTGCGTAACCCAGCTTCGACATGCGCCACCGGAATATGCAGCTTACTGGCCGCCAAAGCGCCCGCGATGGTGGAGTTGGTATCGCCAAATACCACTACCGCCGACGGTTTTTCCGTTAACAGTACTTTTTCTGTTTCTTCGAGCATCCGTCCGGTCATGGCGCCGTGTGACAAGGAATTGATCCCCAGGTTATATTTTGGCCGGGGAATTTCCATTTCCCTGAAGAATATTTCGGCCATGTTCTCATCGAAGTGCTGGCCCGTATGCACCAGTACTTCCTCCATTTCAAACTTCTTTAGCGCGCGGCTTAATGCTGCCGCTTTTACAAACTGTGGCCGGGCGCCTACTATGGTGAGTATCTTTAACATGAATTATTACCTTTGCAGGACATCAAAAGTACAACATTTTTAATGTTTCCTTGAATGAAAAAAAATATTCTGCTGGTTTATACAAATTTCTCCACATTCGTAAAAACAGATTTTGATATCTTATCTGCCGAGCACCATGTTGAGAAGTATCAATACATGCCAGTAAAAGGACTTTATCGAAATGCTTTGGAATTTATTAAACAGTTTTTTTACCTGGCATTTCATATCTGGAAATTTAATGCAGTTTATATCTGGTTTGCTGACTACCACTCATTTCTTCCTGTTTTATTTGCCCAAATTTTTAGAAAACGATCATTTGTGGTAATTGGGGGGTATGATGTCGCCAGAATCAGGCACCTTAAATATGGAGTTTTCACCTCTAAACTAAGAGGTTTTTTTTCATTCTACTCCATGAATCATTGTGCTGTGAACTTAACTGTTTCCAAGTATGTTGACAGAAAAGTGAAATGGATAGCCCAAAAAGCAAATACTGAGTTAATTTATAATTGTGTTACACTTAATAAGAATGCTGCCAAGGAGGGAATAGAAAAAGAAAACCTAATTGTTACTGTTGGTATTATTGAAAAAGAACAGACATTTTACATTAAAGGGATTGATACCTTTATTGACGTTGCCCGGCAACTCCCGCAATACCAATTTCTTGTTATTGGATTAAACTCAGAAAAGCTGGCACACTTATTAAATAATTTACCTGGTAATTTAATGATAAAAGGAAAGATAGATCATTCGGAACTTGTTACTTATTATCAAAAAGCAAAAATTTACTGTCAGTTATCGCGATCCGAGTCTTTTGGCGTGGCTTTGGCCGAAGCCATGTATTTTGGATGCATACCAATCGTTACAAATGTTGGCGGGCTTCCAGAAATCGTCAATAATGCAAGATTAGTAGTTAAACGGGATTCTAATCTGATAAGAATAACTATAGATAAGATTTTTAAAAAGGCGTTTGAACCTAACACAGATTTTCCTGAGATAATTTATTCAAGATTTAGCCTTAAGCAAAGGTCATATTTTATTCACAAATTGATTGAGCAAATTTTTAAAAAAACATCTCAATTATGAGACAACAATGGACCACGTTTAATCGCCAAAAAACAAATATTACCTATTGAAATATTATATGAAAAAGGTTTTAATTATTGCCTACTATTTTGTCCCCAATTCGGGAGCGGGAGTGCAACGTCCTTTAAAGTTTGCCAAATACCTCCCGGATTTCGGCTATACCCCCATTATTTGCTGCCCTAATGCAAAATTCATGCGAAACAAAAAGGACGATTCTCTTTTAAAAGATATACCTCCCTCAGCAAAAGTTTACAATACTTTTCTACTTGACTTAAATTGGCTGTTTAAACTTCTTTATGGACTAAAGCTACATTCTCTCGTTAGATGGATAAATAATGTGCTTTTATTTCCCGCTTATCAGTTACAGTGGATTCCGTTTTTAAAAATAAAACTTGCGAAGATTTTTAGAAAGGAGCGCATTGATGCGGTTTTGATCACTGTCCCTCCTCATTCAAATCTAGTTATTTCAAAATGGATTAAGAAACGATACAATGTCCCTATTATTTTTGATTTTAGAGATCCTTTCACTTTTAACCTTGAATTGAAAGATCAGAAAGCTATCGACAAACGATTTTTATTTGAAAAATCCATTTTGAATAATGCCGATTTTGTAGTTACGGTAACACAAACGATGAAGAAGAAGATGGAAGAAGGATTTAAGACTAAAAAAATAAGTGTTATTTCAAATGGCTATGACGCAGATGATTTTCCAATCAATGATAACCTAACGAAGAAAAAAAACAGCCCACTTACCATTTCATATATAGGCAAAACTTATGGAGAATATACTACCATGCCTTTTTTAGAGGCGTTGAACAATATTAAAAACAAGTTGAATGAAATTGAAGTTAGATACATTGGTAACTTTACCAAAAATGAGCTTGATTTCATATCGAACAATGCCCTGGAGCAAATTGTCAAACTAATCCCTTATTGCTCGCACGACGAGGCAATTGCATACAACCAGGAAAGCGACGTTTTATTACTGGTTATTGCCAACGATAAATGGAAATATAATGTTACCGGAAAAATCTTTGAATATATTCGGTCGGGGAAACCTATTCTGGCAATTATCCCTGAAGATGGAGATGCTGCCAAAATTTTGAATGAAACTGCTACTGCGAATCTAATTGTTTCACCATCGAAACTGAAAGCTAACCCAAAAATACTGTTATCTGCACTTAATCAAACTCTGAACTATAGCCCCAATGAGGATGCCATTGCCAAATACAGTAGAAAAGAACTTACTCGGGAATTAGCCCGAATAATTGATTCTCTTACGTAAGAAGATAATGAAATTAAGATAAATCTTTTTAACAACAGTAACATAACCGCAATGAAAAAAATTGTAAATCTAGATAGAAAGGAGATATGGGAAAATTATGACCCAAAAAACTCAATTACCCAAAAAACAGTGATCATAAAGGAATATATCCCAACGGAGGTAGATACAATTATCGACGTTGGATGTGGAAACGGAATTATTACCAATCTTCTGAGTGAAGAATATGATATAACCGGTGTTGACCTTTCTCCGATTGCTTTATCCTATGTAAAAGGTAAAAAAATTGTTTCCTCGTCTGATTCTATTCCTGTTGAGGACCAAAGTTTCGATATGGTATTCTCGAGTGAAATGCTGGAACATTTGCCGGATGAAGTGCTTTCAAAAACTGCATTGGAGTTCAAACGAATTGCCCATGAATATATTCTTATCACCGTTCCGAACCATGAGCACCTGGCAACAAGTTACACAAAGTGCAGAAAATGTAGTTATGTATTTCACCCATACGGGCACTTACAGTCTTTCAGGCTAACTGATTTGGCAGATTTATTTTCCGACGACTTCGAACTTATAAAATCAGGAGCATACGGCGACAAAAAAAGATATTACAATCCAATTTTGTTATCAATTAAGAATAATATGGCTGACAGGTGGTTTGATGTACAGTCAAGTGTTGTATGTCCCAACTGTAATAACGATCACTTCCCAAGAGAAAAGGGAAACCTCATCTCCAAAGCATGCAACCTGACGAACAGACTGATAGGAACCAAAAGAGAATACTGGTTATTTGCTCTATTCAAACGAAAATAGTTATATCTGTCAAATATTAATTCCTCTGAAAAACCGGTTAACCAAACCTTCCATATCTTCCGATATTTTCAGAAAATAAGTAAGAAAAAGATAGACAAGCGAAAAAACCGCACTTCGCAGTAAAATATCGGGAAATAAGGCGAGCTGAGGAACCAGAAACGATGCTCCCACAGAAAGGGCAAAGACAAGAACTACATACAGAAATTTACTGGTAAAAGGTTGCATTCCGAATTTTACTTTTACAAAAAGGAATTTCATAAGATTATTACATAAAAATGCCAGCGCAATAGCCGCAGCTGCTCCAACAATTCCCCAGGCCGGAATAAATACAAACATCAGTGCAGCCATTATACCAACTAGAATAAGTAATAACCACAGCGCCATTCGGTAGTGTTTTGAATAACTGATAATATGACCGTTTGCCCCGGTTGCCATATCAATTAAATACCCCAGTCCAATAAAGAAAATCACCCACTTACCATCCGCATAATCAGGCCCGAGGATCTCAAGAATATTGTCGATGTTGATCCAGATGCCGCCAAACAAAAAAGCGCCAATGATAAACTGGTTGATACAACTTTTACGGTAAATATCTTCTATCGTTTTAAGGTCGTTATTTTTAAAAGCATCGGCAATCAGCGTACCGGATATCCTTAGCAACGTGCGCGAAGGGATCACCACCAGTGTACCAAAATAAAAGGCAATGGTATACACCCCGGTGGCACTCAAGCCCATCACCTGGTTGATAATGATTTTATCGATCTGAAAAACGATACTGCCCCCAATTCCGGCTAAAATACTGTAAAGAGCCACACTGAACATCTCGCGTTTTAATCTTTGATCCATAAAATTGAGCTGTGGCCTAAAGTTCAGTTCTTTCTTAAACAAAAGGTAAAAAAAGAGAAAAGCCCCTTTCAAACTTATGGCTGCGGCATACGCCAAAATCAGGCTATGTGGGCTTAGCCACCCAATGATATAGAGTAACAGGACCAGCAGGATTAGAGCGCGTTGTACAAACTCGGTCAGCAATGCCCCTAAAACGGCATCGTACAACATTTTATTAAAACTATCAAGAAACGTAAAAAGAAGGGCCAGGAAGGTTAAAGGCACCAGCAGGTTTACATATTCGGCAAACAAAGCCGATTTTTCGAGGTTGCTCTCCACCAGCCAGGGCCTTATCAGCCAAAAGGTGATCAGAAACAACACAAACCCTGTAAGCATGACCATAAAGGCGATAAATACAAAACCGTTGTGCCCCTTTTCCTTGTCGCGAAACCGCGGGAACAAACGCGCGGTAACGCCATGAAATCCCAGGGCGGAAAACTGCGCAAACAAGCCGGACCAGGCCAGCAGCAAAGCAAATAAACCTACAATTTCGGGGGTCAGGTAATTGGGATAAATATAGGCGGTGGTGATAAAACCAATTATAACACCCATATATGACCAGATAGCGCCCTTAATAGATTGTTTGATGATGATTCCCATCCTCGCTGATTTTGCACCAAAAGTAACAAAACGAGCCTATTTTTAAACCAGTATCTTAAAAATGTAATAAAGCTGATGCCCACGCCCCTGCCGCAAGCCTTCCGGCCCGTGTGCTACCGCGATAGAAACCAGACTTGGCCTGAGAACCGCTAAGCATTGTCGCGTTTTCAACTGCAACGTCATGGCAAGGGGACGCAGTGAGCGGCGCCACCCCGTCCCTGTAGCCTTTTTTGCTGTCCTGTTGTACTTTTGGGGCTTCCTGTTGCTTTTTTGGCGTCCCTGTTACCTTTTTTGGCGTCCTGTTGCATTTTTTTTGAATCCTGTTACAATTTTTGCCGTCCTGTTAAACAGGAAGGGGCAAAAACCCAACTGGGAGGGTAAAACTCCAACAGGAAGGGCAAAAGGCGAACTGGGAGGGTCGGAAACCAACAGGGCGCCCCGTATGCTTACAGGACGCCCCGGAGTGCAACAGGACAGTGCTATTCAGTCACTTCACCCCCGTTTCCCCCTTTTTCCCGGTTTTGTTTTCTCCAGTAGTCGCTCGTATAGCCTTTCATGCGCTTGGCGTCGTTACGGAAAACGTATTTCCCGGCTTCGCGAATCTCGTCGACCAGCGCTTTCAGGCCCGTGCGCTACCCACATAGAAACCAGACTTGGCCTGAGAACCACGAAGCATTGTCGCGGTTGCGGATTGCGCGGGACCGCAATTGACCATTCATTCAGAATACACAGGCAGCGGACGCGATGAGCTATGTTGTAAAATGGGAGGCCGGTGTCCGCTGCCGGGTAGCGCTTGTTTGATTTATGTACCATCGCCGGCTTTCAGGTATCATTTTTATGCCGATGGTATAGCACAAAAGTATTGCCATGCCCGTTTCAATGGCTATATTTGCCTTACAATCAAATACCCGTGTCCCAATGAAGAAAAAATTAGTTCGTTACATTCTTCCGGTAATTCTTTTATTTATTACCTCTTCAATTTATTTTCTTCCGGTTCTCGAAGGAAAAGTCGTGCAACAATCCGATATTGTACACTTTAGGGGTATGTCGAAATCGATGGTCGATTTTCGGCAGGAAACAGGCAAAGAAGCTCTTTGGACTGATGCTATGTTTAGTGGAATGCCCGGGTATTTAATATCTACAGTATTCAAAGGCAATCTCTCAAAAGAAATAATCGATTTTGTACTTAAAATTCCTCGTCCGGTTAGTTATCATTTGCTTTTTTTAAGCTTGTTTTATCTGATGTGTATATTACTCGGGATGAACCCATGGTTGAGTTTTGCAGGAGCGCTGGCTTATGGATTTACCTCTTTCTTTTTTGTAATTTTTGAAGCCGGACACAATACAAAAGCACAAACAATTACCTATATCTCGTTGTTAATTGCGGGCATTCTTTTGGCTTATAAAAACAAACGTCTGGTCGGGGCACTGTTAAGTACGCTGTCCCTTTCGTGGATGATTGCCGCCAACCACCTGCAAATGACCTATTATGCAGGAATCCTGGTGCTGATTATTGCCATCGTGTATTTTATTTATGCGGTTCGCGAAAAAACCGTGGTTGGTTTTCTAAAAAGCTCGGGTGTGCTGGCCGCTGCCGCCCTGCTCGCTGTAGGAATGAACCTCTCGACGCTCTGGCCCATTTATGAATACAGCAAAGAAACCATTCGCGGCAAATCGGAACTAACCAGCGATTTACATAAAAAATCGGATGGCCTGGACAGGGATTATATCCTGGAATACAGTTACGATGTGGGCGAAGCGCTGACGGCCTTTATTCCCCGGCTAAAGGGCGGAAGCATGAGGGAACCGCTGGGCGAGAAATCGCATGTATATGAACTGTTGGCCCGCGGGCAAAACAAGCAAAATGCATTGCAGATTGCCAATAGCCTGCCGCTGTACTGGGGAAGTCAGCCCATTGCCGGTGGGCCGTTTTATTTCGGAGCGGTTTTGTGCTTCCTGTTTGTCTTTGGCTTGTTTATCGTGAAAGGAAAAGACAAATGGTGGATAGTAGCGGCTGTGATTGTTTCGTTTGCGCTTTCGTTGGGAAAATATTTCCCTTCGCTTTCGAACCTGATGATCGACTATTTCCCGCTTTACAATAAGTTCAGGGACGTAAAAAATATAATTGTTATACAGGAATTTGCCATGGCGGTTATGGGCGTACTTGCCGTACATGCGGTATACAAGCGTGAAGTAAGTGATAAACAATTTAATAAGGCTTTGCTGTACTCTTTTGCCATTGCCGGAGGTTTGGCACTGATTGTTGCGGCGATTCCGGGTATTGCCGGAAGTTTTGCCGCAGCCTCTGATGCCCGCCTGGGACAGGCCGGCTGGCCCGAACAGCTAATTGACGCCTTGCATGCCGACCGGAAAATGGTGGCGCAAACCGATGCTTTCCGGACTTTTGTTTTCGTGGCGCTGGCTGCAGGAGCGCTCTGGGCATTCTGGAAAAAGAAACTGAAAGCGCAGTATGCCCTTGTTTTATGGGTGGTCTTGATTTTGGCAGATATGTGGCCTACCAACAAACGTTATCTGAATAGCGACATTTTTGTGAGTCCCCGCAAAATGGAAAATCCGTATACGATGTCGAAAGCCGACGAAGCCATTCTTCAGGATAAATCACTTTCATACCGGGTATTAAACCTTACCGTTAATCCGTTTACCGATGCCTCCACTTCGTACTTTCATCAATCGATAGGGGGTTATCATGCCGCCAAGTTCAAAAAGTACCAGGAGTTGATCGACTTTCAGATCAGTCCTGAGATTCAGAAAATAGCCGGTACGTTAAACAAAGGATTGGGCCCGGATCAAATCGGCGATCTTTTCAACAACGCACCTGTGTTAAAAATGCTCAATACCAAATACCTGATCATCAACCCCAACGGCGCCCCGGTAAGAGACCCGGCGCCACTTGGCAATGCCTGGCTGGTGGATGACTATGAAATTGTGGAAAATGCCGATGCGGAAATTGATGCGTTAACAGGATTTAATCCTGCAGGGAAAGCGGTTATCGACAAGCGCTTTGAACATTACGTTTCGGGCAAAACCTATCAGAAAAACGGGAGCATTAAGCTGGAAGTCAGCGACCCGAATTATTTGAAGTATAACTTCGATTCAGACGAAGAGCAATTGGCCGTGTTCTCAGAGATCTATTACGACAAGGGCTGGGATGCCTTTATTGACGGAGTGAAAGCGCCCTATTTCAGGGCAAACTATGTGCTGAGAGCGATGTCGGTTCCGGCCGGGAAACACACCATTGAATTTAAATTTGAACCCCGCTCCTATTTTACGGGGAACAAGATATCGTATATCAGCTCGATTGCCTTTGTTTTACTGGCATTGGCTTACCTGGGAATGTATTTAAAAAACAGCAGGGGAATTTCAGGTACTAAACACAAAGAAGAACATGCATCAAAGACATCATGATAAGTGGCAATACTTTAATGAACAGGCCCATACGTCAAAAAAATATGTAATCCCCTACATTGAAAAACATCGCAAGATCACGCAGGAAACCACGGTTCTTGAGATCGGGTGTGGCGAGGGGGGAAACCTGGTTCCGTTTATGGATTTGGGGTGCAAAATTACCGGGATTGATTTATCCACCGGGAAAATTAAGAAGGGAATTGAGTTTTTTGCGAATCATCCCAACCGTAAGAACCTGGCATTAATCGCGGACAACATTTATAACCGGAAAGATTTGGGAAAATTTGATGTAATCATCCTCCGCGATGTAATAGAACACATCCCGGATCAGCATTTTTTTATGGGGTATTTCAAATCTTTTTTCTACGCTGAAAGTGTTGTTTATTTTGGATTTCCGCCCTGGCAAAATCCCTTTGGCGGGCATCAGCAAATGTGCCATAGCCGGATTCTTTCTCAATTACCTTATTTTCATCTGCTACCCGTACCACTTTACAATGGAGTACTAAAGCTGTTTGGAGAACCGGAATCCAGAATCAAAGATCTTTTGGAAATAAAGAAAACCGGGATATCGATTGAGCGTTTTGAGTCGACGTACAGGAACAACGGATTTGAGGCTTTGGATAAAACCCTCTTCCTGATCAACCCAAATTATGAGGTAAAGTTCAGGTTGAAACCCCGGCAACAAATCAAAGCAATTGGCGCAATTCCCTGGTTAAGGAACTATTTTACCACTTGTGCTTATTATCTCTTAAAAAGCAAATAACCGGGAAGACAAAGAAAAGGCTGTCCTACTGACAGCCTTTTTAACCTAAACCAACTAAACCTAATAAACCACAGATTACCAGAATGGTAACCTGGATTATCTTTAATATTTTTACTTAAAATAAAAGATCGTTTAACAGGCCAAAGATAGGATTTTTTTTTGCGTTGAAAAACCAAGTTCAAAATTATAACACAACAAGTTATAAACCGTTTGTTTCATTAGCTTTGTTTCTGAGAATAAGCATTGCTATGAAGAAGTTTTTAGTATTTATTGCCCTTTTATTTTTGCCCGGTTATTTTGTGGGCGCACAACCCAAGTATGAATTCAGGGCTGTTTGGGTAGCTACGGTTGCCAATATCGACTGGCCTTCGAAACCAGGCTTATCGGCTGAAGTTCAAAAGAAGGAAGCTATTCAGATACTGGAGATGCACAAAAAGTTGGGGATGAATGCGATAATCTTTCAGATACGTCCGTCAGCCGATGCTTTTTATACCTCTTTGCTCGAACCCTGGTCGCGTTATCTTACCGGAAAACAAGGACTTGCCCCCGAACCTTTTTACGATCCGCTAATTTTCTGGATAGAAGAAGCACACAAAAGAGGGATGGAGTTGCATGCCTGGCTTAATCCATATCGTGTGGCACAAAGTACCACCGAAGAATTATCGGTGAAACACATTGCTTTTCAGCATCCCGACTGGATTTTAGTTTATGGCAATAAATTGTATTTCGATCCCGGTATTCCCGAAACCCGCTTGTTTATTGCCGATGTTGTTAAGGATATTGTAAGTCGTTACGACGTGGATGCCATCCACATGGACGATTACTTTTACCCGTATCCGACGAGCGAAGCTTTTCCCGACACAGCCTCTTTTCGTTTATACAACCGTGGATTTCTCCCCGAAAATATTGCCGACTGGCGCCGCGAAAATGTTGACATTACAATTGAAATGATTAACGATACGATTAAATCACTAAAACCATGGGTGAAATTTGGGATCAGTCCGTTTGGCGTATGGCGGAATATTGCCGATGATCCGGATGGATCGGATACAAAAGCCGGGGCAACAAACTACGACGATTTGTATGCCAACATTATAAAATGGCAGGAAAAAGGTTGGATCGATTACTGTTTGCCACAATTGTACTGGAATATTGGGCACCCCGCTGCCGACTTTGAAAAGCTCGCCTATTGGTGGCAGGAACATTCTTATCAGCGGGCAATGTATATTGGGCAAGCGCCATATAAAGTGGACCCCAATTCGGAAACACCCGGGTGGCGCGGGCCGGATCAGTTGCCAAAGCAGGTCCATTTGCTTCGATCAATTCCTGAAATTACCGGCTCAGCTTATTTCAGTGCGCGAAGTTTTAAAAATAACCTGCTTGGTTTTCAGGATAGCTTAAAAAACAATTTATATAAAACCCCGGCAATCGTTCCTCCTATGTCCTGGATTGATGCTACACCACCTGCCCCGCTCGCGAAACTTAAAAAATCGGGTAAAAAAGTAAAGTGGGAAAGCATTCGAACACCTTTAGAAATGGATAAACCCTGGCAGTTTGTGGTGTACTTAAACGAAGTGGGCGACACTTTCGGCCCTCAAAACCCACGGTTTATTTTTACTGTCCAAAAAGAACAACAACTTAAATTCGAACGGATTAACCGTAAAAAGAAACGCTACGAAGTTCGGATCTCGGTTTTAGACCGTCTGAATAATGAAAGTAAGTTAAGCGTACCCGTACAAATTAAATTATGATGAGGACTTTTCTATTCCAACTTGTTCTAATTTTTTCGATATTTCAGTGCCAGGCTCAGCAGGTTATTCGCGTTAATCAGCTTGGGTACCTGCCAAATTCGGTTAAAGTCGCCGTATTTCTATCTGATAGACAGGCAGATCATTCAACATTTCAGCTTTGCGATTCTCACAACAACAAAGTGATTTTTGAAGGACAACCCAAAGTTAAAGAAGCCAGTAACTGGGGTATGGAATCGGCATTCAGGCTTGATTTCTCGAATATTGAAACTCCTGGCGAGTATTACATACAAGCGGGCGATGTGCGGTCTCCGGCATTCCGAATCGGTTACAATGTTTATGAAGGCACGGCCGATTTTATTCTGAACTACCTGCGGCAGCAACGATGTGGTTACAACCCGTATTTAAAGGATTCGTGCCATACACACGACGGGGTAATCGTGGACCATCCCACGCGTTCGGGGCAGAAGATCGATGTGACAGGTGGCTGGCACGATGCGTCTGACTATTTGCAATATTCCACAACCTCTGTAAATACAGTGTTTCAATTGATGTTTGCTTACCAAAATTTCCCCGAAGTTTATAGCGATCGGTTCGACGAAAACGGAATTTCAGGCACAAATCGGCTTCCTGATATTTTGGATGAAATTAACCGGGGACTCGAATGGATGTTAAAAATGAATCCGGCGCCTGGGGAAATGTACAATCAGATTGCCGATGACCGCGATCATATTGGATTCAGGCTCCCCAATAAAGACGAGGCTGATTATGGATTTGGGAAATACCGCCCGGTGTATTTTGTTACCGGGAACCCGCAGGGACTGGCTCAGCATAAAAACGAATCAACCGGGGTTTCTTCAATTGCCGGAAAATTTGCTTCGGCTTTTGCTTTGGGGGCCGGGATTTTTAAAGAAAGCGATCCACACAGGGCAACGCTTTTTCAACAAAAGGCGCTGGAGGCATGGACTTTTGCGCTGTCAGACATCGGTTTTTGCCAAACGGCCTGCAATGTTTCGCCCTATTTTTACGAGGAGAGAAATTTCGCTGACGATCTGGAACTGGCGGCTGCAAGTCTTTATGAGTTGACCGGAGAAAGGGATTTTCTGAGTGAAGCAAAAAAGTGGGGAAAAGAGGAACTGGTTTCTCCATGGATCAGGGATAACGGGGCACGACATTACGAATCGTACCCATTTATAAACCTGGGGCATTATTATTTAATTCACAACCATGAGCAGGATTTCGCAGATTTCTACCGGCAAGGGCTCGACTCGTTATATTCACGCGGAAAAGATGATCCGTTTTTAAATAGCTTGCCGTTTATCTGGTGCTCGAACAACCTGCTTGTGGCAGCACTAACCCAGGCTCATTTGTACCGGGTAACAACCGGCGATCTTCGCTACGAAGAAATGGAAGCTGCACTCCGCGACTGGTTATTTGGTTGTAATCCGTGGGGAACGGCAATGATTTGTGGCTTGCCCGGCGTTAATGACTCTCCGCTGGCCCCTCATTCTTCTTATACGGTTTTGTTAAAGGAACCAACGTATGGAGGACTGGTTGATGGGCCTGTTTACAACACAATTTACCAAAGTCTGATTGGCATTTCATTAAGCGGGGAGGATGAATATGCGGCATTTAATAAAGGGAAGGCTGTTTATCACGATGATGTTGGTGATTACTCGACAAACGAACCTACACTGGATGGAACGGCGAGTTTGAGTTACATTCTTGCTGCACTTCAAACCGAAGGCAGGAAGCAAGCTACAACACAAAATAATTTTAAAAAGGACGATCAGGGCGCAATAATACGAATGAATCAGGATGAAAAAACGATCTATCTGACGTTTACCGCACTTCGGAAGAGTTGGAAAAGCAGGTAAAAGAATTGGAGCAAACGAAGGGTTTGAATGGGGCCATTTTGTTAATTCACCCCGGTACCAGCCCCGAACGCAAAGATAAATTCTACCTGAAACTGGAGGACCTGATTCATCATTTCAGCGCCAAAGGATATTCTTTTAAATCATTTTCTGATTAACCCGGCGCCAGAATATTAAAAGGATACCAGGGAAGATTCCGTAAAATCCAAAACAGGATGACGACCACAAATATTACCCACGGCGTATATTTCATATAAAACAAGTTTGGGAGCTTCCAGCCAAACCAGGTATTCAAAAAAGAATGTGAATAATGATAAAGGATAAGCAGGGCGGCAGGCAAGAACAAAAAATTATAACTCACTACTCCTGCAAAATCGAGATGGAGTAAACTGTGTATGGCCCGCTGCGAACCACACCCCGGACAGTAAGCGCCTGTTAATGAATGAAAGGCACATTTCGGAAACAGTTCGTGCTGCCGGGGATCGAGTACAAAAAAAAGAACTGCCACTCCTAAAATAATGGGTAGCAGTATCCAGTTGAGTATTTTCTTCATGTATTAATTGCTCAAAAATTGCCCAGCGACAGGCCTGCAATTACGCCTAAAAAGGATAATAAGGTGAGTATGCCAATCCATGCAAAACCAACCGCAAATGAAATCCAGGCCCATAACCTGGCATTTTTACTCGAATTTAATGCGCCAGCCTGATCTCCGGCGTTCCATTTCGAATTTACCTGGGCTGCGAAAATTATGGCAACAATTCCAAAAATCTTTCCGCAAAAAATGGTAACCAAAATTGCAAAAACGAGATAATTCGGCGGAGGCGCTTGTGGTTGAGTTATTTGTTCGTTCATAATTGAGGTATTAATTGGTTCAATAAATTAGGCAATTACCAAATTTAGCGTAACTAATTTTAAAATGAAATAGATAGCGGGTTTTCCTTAACTACTATAATCTAAAAATCAAAATAGGAATTAGTTGTTCAATTGTCAATTCGAAGAACGAAGTTTTTTCTTAGGTTTTAAATTTTGGTGAAATGTTGTCAGCCGACCCACATACTGTATGTTTTTTTTACCAATAGCAACCGTTGAATTGCTGATAATTGATTGCATTAACAACTTCTTAACAAATTCGGATTAAACCAATAAAAGATCAAGCAGTCTTTTATGTGTACAGGTGCAATGAAAACTATTAAACAATGTCGGAAAACATGAAAATGATTATCTCTTTAATGCTATTTATTTTAGTTGTATTGAATTACAATATTGCGAACGCCGAAGGAAATCCGGATTCCGACGATGACAGAAAAGGAAAAATAAGGGGCGTTATTTTAGATAAGGCAACATCGCAACCCATGGAATTTGCCAACGTGGCGATTTATAACGAAGCGGATTCGAGTCTCATAACCGGCACGATCACAGACGAGCAAGGGAAGTTTGAAATTACGGGAGTAATCTATGGCGATTATTATCTGGAGGCAAATTTTATGGGTTTCGATAAATCCACAATCCCCGATATCGAATTAAACAGTGAAAACAAAGCTTACGATGTTGGAACCATCGATTTGAGCCCTGCGGCAGTAGCGCTCGGCGAAATAAACGTGGTAGCCGACAAAGCCCCGGTAGAATACAAACTCGATAAAAAAGTGGTAAATGTTAGCCAGGTGATTAGCGCCGTTGGCGGAACTGCCGTGGATGTTCTGGAAAATACACCCTCGGTGCAGGTCGATATCGAAGGAAATGTGTCGCTGCGCGGTTCGTCCAATTTTACGGTGCTAATCGATGGCCGGCCAAGCGTATTAAGCGGAAGCGATGCATTACGCCAGATTCCTTCTTCAGCCATCGAAAATATCGAGATTATTACCAATCCGTCCGCCAAATACGAACCCGACGGTACAGCCGGGATCATTAACCTGGTCATGAAGAAAAACTCGATGGATGGTTTGAATGGAATTGTGAATGCCAGCGCAGGCGCCGGTGATAAATACCGGGGCGATTTTATGCTCAATTATCGTTTCGGGAAAGTGAACATTTTTGCAGGCGCCGACTGGTCGGACGAAACCAACTACGGGAAAATGTTTTCAAATCGCGAAACGTATTACAACGACACCACCGGGTTTCTAAACATGGAAGGTTCGCGTAACTTTATACGAGGTGGACATACTATAAAGGGAGGCGCCGATTTTTACCTCAGCAAAGTAAGCACGCTTACTGTTTCGGGCGAAACCGGCCAGGCAACACGAGGTAACACCGGTGGAGGAAGTACCGAGAATTACACGATACCGGCTTCAGATCATGTATATTCGGTAACTGAAGAAACTTCGGACCGTGTGAACGATTTTTATTCGCTGAACTCCAACTTCCAGCATAAATTCAACGATAAAGGGCACATGATCGAAGCTTCGGCTTTTTACAAGAATGAAAATGGTACCGATAACGAAATTGAAGGAGAGTTGCAGGCCGATCCGAATTTTAACCCAACCAACGATTATCTTTCACGGGTTTCGTCGCTGGAAACAGATAAGGAACAAGAGTTTCGCTTTAAATTAGATTATACCTATCCGTTCAGCGAAACCGGACGATTGGAAGCCGGACTTCAGAGCCGGATTGAAGATGAAACCGACAAGATGGAATTCAGGGATTATGATTCGGGCAGCGATTCGTGGATTATAAATGATGAATTCACCAGCTCCACCGATTTCCGTCGCGATATACATGCGGTGTACACAACATTTAGCAATAAGTGGGGAAAACTCGAATACATGGGGGGTTTACGTGGCGAATTAACACTACGCGAAATCATGAACTCGAAAGCCGATGAAGCCTCAAAACTAAATCGCTTCGATTTGTTTCCTACGGTACATATTTCTTATCCATTTGCCGAAACCATGGAATTTACAACAAGTTATAGCCGTAGGATAAATAGACCGAATGGCCGCGACCTCGACCCGATGCCCAACTATTTTAACCGCTACACCATCCGTTACGGGAACCCGGACCTGGAACCTGAATACACCAATTCGTATGAAATTGGAATGATGAAACGCTTTGGTGCGGGGCATACCTTTATTTCTGCCGATTTATTCCGAAGAGTGACCAATAATAAAATAGATCGTACCGAAGCGCTGGGCGACGATGGAATCTTTTATCTGTACACCGATAACTTTGATAAAGATTATTCAACCGGCGTGGAAGTGACAGGAAACATAAGCGTAAAAAATTGGCTGATTGTAAATGCGAATGTAAACATGTTCAACTACCGGATTACCGGCGATTTAAATGGTGAGTCGATCGACCGTGAAAGTACCAACTGGGGTGGCCGGCTAAATACAACTTTTAAATTTAGCGAGAATTCACGTTTGCAGTTAACAGGATTTTTCCGGGGACCATCGGTAACGGCGCAGGGAAATTCAAAAGCCATGTTCTTCTCGAATTTTTCGTACCGTCACGAATTTTTGGATAACAAGCTTTCGGCAACACTCAGTTTACGCGATCCTTTTGGAACCGGCAAATTTAGCCGCGAGAGCTCGGGCGACAATTTTTCCAGTCAGTTTACCTGGGAGCGGGAACCTCGCGTGGTTTTCGTGACCTTAAGTTACAGAATCAACAATTTTAAAGAAGACAGAAATACTAACCGCGGCGATGGCGGCGGCATGAATATGGATGGAGGAGAAATGTAAAATAATACGTCGTATAAAATGAAAATGCCGTTCATCGTTTGATGGGTGGCATTTTGTTTTTAAGAACATTGATCCGATAAGTGACAGTATTTTAGAGTCTTGCATATTGTAGTGATTGTTAAAACTGAAAATTTAGTCTAATAACTGAAAAAACAGTTGCAAAACTGAAAAATCCGTTGTAGGTTTGTTGTCACATTGAAAAACTGTCATTTCGATCTCGCCTAAGACGAGGGAGAAATCTGTTAGAGGTTCCTCCCTTTGTTCAGAATGACATAAAAATGAAAACAATGAAACGACTCACGCGGAAAGAAGAAGAACTGATGAAAATCCTCTGGAAGATGGAAAAAGCCTTTGTAAAAGACATCGTGGAAGAATATCCCGATCCGAAACCGCATTACAACACCATTTCGTCGCTGGTGCGTTTGCTGCAAGACAAAGGTGTGATCGGCTACAAACAGTACGGGAACACTTACCAATATTTTCCATTGATGACGAAAGAAGAATACCGTCAAACGTTTATGAAACAGGTGGTAAGCGATTATTTCGATAATTCGGTGAAAAGCGCCGTGGCCTTTTTTGTAAAAGAAAAAGATTTGTCGGATGCCGAAATCGAAGAGTTGATCAAATTGATCAGGGAGGGTAAATAATGGAAAGTTTTCTGCTTTATATCGGAAAGGCAGCTTTGGCGGCCGGTGCGTTTTATTTGCTGTACCTGGCTTTGTTCCAGCGCCAGAAACATTTTTTGTTTAACCGCATTTACCTGCCGGTTTCGCTGGCGTTGAGTTTCCTGATCCCGCTGATCACTTTTACCAGCATTCGGTACATCGAAACAACCCCGGTTTCGTACAATGGGTTTGCCTATCTCGGCGAAACCACACAACAGGTTATTGAACCTGCCATTCAGTTTCAATGGTTTCATTACGCAATCGGGATTTACCTGCTTGGTATTTTTGGCTTTTTATCGTACCTGGTTCTTGGACATGCCAAGGCCATCGCCATTGTCAGGAAAAGCCGCTTGCAAAAACTTTTTAACGAAAAAGTAAATGTAACCTTTCGCGATGTACACCCCTTTTCGTTCTTCAACAAAATTGTGCTTTCCGAAAAAACGCTCGATAATCCCAATTTACCGATGATCGTGCAGCACGAAGCCATTCACGTTCGCGGAAAACACACGCTCGATATTCTTTTTTCCGAGATATTATTTCTCTTTCAGTGGTTTAACCCTTTTGTGTGGCTGCTAAAAGACGCCATAAAAAACAACCTCGAATTTTTAACCGATGATGAGCTGACCCGAACCAACGACGCGCAACAGTACCAACTGGCCATGGTTGGACTGGCACACAAACAAGGCGTGGCGCCGTTCCTGACAGCCATGAACGGCTCACAACTTAAAAACCGAATTATTATGATGAAAAAGAAAACAGAAAACAAGTACGCACTGCTTAAACAACTGGTAGCGCTCCCGCTCCTGGCTATATTGGTCATGGGTTTGTCGAACAGGGAAGTGAAAACTGAAATTGTTCCGGCCGAAAAACAATTCTCAATTGTGGTTGATGGAAAGAAAATTCCACTTAACGATCCGGCATTTCAAAATCTCGATTTCTCCCAAAAAATCGATGGGTATGAAATCATGCTCGCACTTGGAATTGAAGATAAAGTATTGTCGAACGGGATGAACATTGGAGACAAAGAATCTGAAATAGCTTATTATATCCACACTTCGGATTATGTTTCGGGAAGTAATCCCGAATTCGATAAACTCATTTCGCAATCTGCTGAACTGAATAAGGAAGATGCTCCGAAAAAAACATTTCACGCGGTTGATGGTAAAATTTTGAGTGAAGAAGAAGCAAAGGAACTGGATGGAAAACAATTTGAGTCGGCGGTAATATTGTTGGGTGATGACGCCGTGGAAAAATATGGCGAAGAGGCCAGGAAAGCTTCAGCGCTTGATTTAAAAACAGGAGAACCAAAGGTAAAAGTTTCTGCCAGCGAGGCTGTTAAAGAATTCTCAGTCAAAGGCAAAATCACGGATTTAAATGGCGATCCAATATCAGGAGCCGCTGTTTTGATTAACGGAACAACGGTTGGAACCATCACCGACACGAACGGCGACTACCTGATTAAACTTGACAATAAAAACGAAACCCTGGTGTTTGTTATGTCTGGATTCGAAAAGCAGGAAATAAGTGTACAGGGTAAAAATGTAATCAATGTGCAACTCAATACTGTTGACCAACCGAAAGAAGGGAGCATTCAAATCAGGCCATCGGATGTACCGGAAGGGCCGTATGCAGATAAATCAGGACACGGTGTTGCCATTCGTTTGAACAGCCCTTCCCAAAACGAACCTCTTTATATTGTTGATGGTATCCCGGTTCAGGATATTAAAGCAATTGACCCGGATAACATTGAAAAAATAAACGTTTTGAAGGGAGTACAAGCGGCAGCCATTTATGGAACAAGGGGAGAGGCAAATGGGGTAATAGAAATAGCTACTAAGAAAAAAAGTACCGAAGTAAAAGAGCAACCTCTTTATGTATTGGATGGGAAGGTAGTTCAAAATGTTGACTATCTTAATCCCGATGGAATTGAATCGATTGATGTTTTGAAAGTAGAATCGGCTACTGCTGTGTATGGCGAAAAGGGGAAAAACGGAGTTGTAGTGATTACAACAAAAGCCATGGCTGAACTAAACAAAGCAGAGCCATTGATTATTCTGGATGGAGAAAAAACAAAGATAGATATTAGCAGCATCAACCCGGAAGAAATCGCCTCCATCTCGGTTTTTAAAGATGCAGAAGCCATCAAAAAATATGGAGAAGATGGCAAAAATGGCGTAATTCTGATCAGGACAAAAGACTACAAAATCACTTCCGAAACTGAACTTCGCAAGTTTATTGCACAACAAATTGTTTATCCTGAAGAAGCGCGCATAAAAGGAGAAGAAGGAATAGTCCAGGGTTTCATGAAATTTGGAAAAGAGAACAAGGCAGTTGCAATTAATAGTTTTACCAAGAAAGAAAACAAGATGGTATCCATTCATAATTATGCGCAAAAGGATATCATTAATTTGGATGACGTTGTTGTAGTTGGTCATACCGAAAACGATGCACAATTCTCTTCGAAGAATGAAGTAGAAATGCCCGATCTTACACTTGAATTAAAACGGGTTTTAGAGATGCTTCCACCAGTTGAAATTCCCGAATTCAAAGGGAAAGCGGTTGGAGTATCGGTGAAATTTGTACTTCAGTAAACAGAAATTTATTATTCTGGGAAACAGATTTTTCCCCCGATATCCATCGGGATCGAAATGACAATTAAATTGAAATTTAGAAGGGTTTGTTTGTTTTTCACTCCGTCAACCCGAACCTGATTCAGGTTCTTCATTCAAATGCATATCAATTTGAATAGATTCTGAACTAAATTCAGGATGACGGTTTTAAACTGTCTTTTTAGTAAAAAAGATGGCATCCGTATCTGAAACTTCTCAAACGGATGCCATCCTTTCTTACAGCCTGGGGCTCGTGGCTTGAAGCTATTTCCTGGTAATAACAGCTACCCAGCCTCCACCCGGTGCCATGTTAACTTTTACGGTTGAGTTTGCTGTTACATCCAGGGTTTCCTGCGCAAAATCGGCCGCATGTTTGGCAGCGTTCACACCGTCTTTCCAGATTTTCATAGTGTAAGTCCCTTCTCCCAGGAAATCGAGTTCCAGGTCGAGTGAGCGCGGGTCCCAGTCGGTCATGGCGCCCATGTACCAGGTGTTGCCCGAGCGACGGGCCACGGCAATGTAATCGCTTACTTTGGCATCCAGCACTTTTGTGTCGTCCCACACCGTTGGGACCACTGAAAGGAATTCCATGCACCCGGGTTCGCGGTAGTAGTTCGACGGATTGTCGGCGAGCATTTGCAATGGGCTTTCAAAAACCACGTACATTCCCAGTTGATGGCAGCGGGTTCCCTGGCTCATTGGTTCGGTGAAAACCGGGTTGAAATTCGTTTTTGTTTTATTGATCATTGAACCGGGAGTAAAATCCATCGGTCCGGCCACCATACGAATAAACGGTAAAGTCAGATCGTGCTCCGGATCGGGCAGGTTCGACCATTTGGCATTTTCAAGGCCCTTCACTCCTTCGAAAGAAATTACGTTCGGATAAGCACGATCTAATCCGGATGGTTTGTAGGCACCGTGGTAATCCACCAATAATTCCCGCTTAGCGCATTCGAGTGCACAGCGTTCATAAAAGTTAACCATCCACTGGTCGTCGCGCTGCATAAAGTCAACCTTAATTCCTTTTACACCCCATTTCTGAAATTGGTCAAGCGCTTCGGTAAGTTTATCATCGAGCGATTTCCAGACCACCCAAAGAATAATGTCAACGTTCTTTTGTTTGCCATAATCAACCAGTTCCTGAATATTAATTTCATCCACCACGTTCAGAACATCACCAAGGTGATACCAGCCTTCATCAAGGATGATGTAATCGAGCCCGTATTTCGAAGCAAAATCGATGTAATATTTGTAGGTGGCGTTGTTTACTCCCGATTCAAAATCAACCCCATAAATGTTATTGGCATTCCACCAGTCCCAGGCAACTTTACCGGGTTTAATCCAGTCGGTATTTTCAATTTTCTGCCTGGGAGCCAGTTTGTAGATCAGGTTCGATTGCACCAGGCCGGCATCGTTTTCAGTAATCAACATCACGCGCCACGGAAAAACGCGTGGGCCGCTGCACTGGGCAATATAATCGGCCGTTTCCACCGGTTTAACATCGCGGTCGTTCATTGCTCGTTCCTTTAAAACCACAGGGGCAAATTTACCCACCAAAGCAAAGGGATCATTGTCGCAGCCACGCAAATACATTCCTGCGTAATCCATCAAACCCGATTCCGAAATATAGACTTTTACACTTCCACCGCCATCAACGAGCATCCCGGTCGAACAAAAACGATCGCTACCCACGTTCGACAATTTTTCACGCAAGTATTCACGTTCCTGGTGAGTCATCATACTTTCTTCTTCGGGAAACCAAATGTTGCGGTCAGCCGGGAAAGCAAAAGTTATCACTTCATTTTTCACTTTGTAATCGCCTTTCAAATCCGAAACCCAGCGGTAGGCCACTCCTTCGTCGTAGGCTTTGAATTCAAGCGAATGATCTTTGAAAGAAAGAGTCAACTGGTTATATTCGTCGATGATTGCTTCGTTTTTACGTTGAACAACAGGATGCAATTCCTGTGAAACCGAAGTGGTTTTGGCTTTTTTTACTTTTTCATTGTTTCCCCAAACGCTTCCGTCGGTGAGTTCCATTGCAATTTCGGAAGGAGCCACGATCCCGGTTCCATTCAGAGTTACAGAATAAGTGGCGACTTCGTTTATTGAAATGGTGACGCTAAGTTTTCCCGAAGGCGACGTAAGCTGGTAATCTTTTGCCGAAAGGCCACTAAAAAAAAGTACAGTAACAAGTAGTAAGATAAACTTCTTCATTTTATGCGGTTTATGCCGGATTCCTTTTAAAATAGATTGATCCGGGTTGGTTTTTACTAATTTGAATGAAAAATTTGTAGCTGCAAAATACTGAATTTATCCCTATCTTCGGGTAAACTTAATACCGTAATCATGCAAAAAATACTTATACTTTTTATTGCGATGTTTTTTACGCTTGCACAAACATCGGCCAGCGAGTTCGAAAAAGATGTTTTTCAGACTTCGGGAGGAGAATTGGCGATCACTTTTATTGGTCACGGTACACTGATGATGGAGTTCAATGGCAAAGTCATTCACATCGACCCGGTTTCGATGTTTGCTGATTATACTACTTTACCCAAAGCCGATCTTATTTTAATCACGCACGAACACGGCGATCACCTCGACGCCAAAACGCTGGACCTTATCAAAAAGCCCGATACAAAAACTGTTCTCACCAAAACCTGCAACGAAAAATACCAGGGAACGGATGTGATGGAGAATGGCGACACCAAAGTTTTCGGCGAAATTACAGTGGAAGCAGTGCCGGCTTACAACATCAAGAATACCCGCCCCGATGGTGCTCCTTTTCACCCAAAAGGACAAGGAAATGGTTATGTGGCCCGTTTCGGAGATATGAAAGTTTATGTGGCCGGCGATACCGAAAATGTTCCTGAAATGGCAAATCTAAAAGACATTGATATTGCTTTTTTACCGATGAATCTTCCGTACACCATGACACCGGCCATGTGTGCCAATGCAGCGCTCATATTCCGCCCAAAAATTTTGTACCCGTATCATTTTGGCGAAACAGATACCAGCGAATTGGTAAAACTACTAAAAGATACTACTGGAATTGAAGTTAGAATCCGGAAACTGGGATAGAATAACCCCTGCTATTTATATTTAAGAGTTGGCATGTACAAGAAATTTTTGCAATAAATTATTTCAGGAATTCGTGATATAATTTGCCCAACTTTTTTTAACCGGAACGTATTCAAACCTATAGGCTTATCCATTAGTTTTCCTACATCCCCGAGATACACAATATGAAGTAGCGGTGATTCCAATTACTGCAAAGGCGATAAGGAATGCATAAAAGATATTTTCTGATAGATTTACACAACATGACAGGAAACCCAGAAAGAGAGTGGCAAAGAATCCTAATATTCCCCAAAGGCCTAAGTTGTAACAAATTAAAACAAGTAACTTTTTCATAATTTTAGGTATTTAAATGATTTATTTTCTTTGTACAAAAGTATACGATGAAAATGCACAAATGTTCGTAATTATATATAATTTGTTTCGAACTTATTTGTGATATTTAAAGGATTATGAAAAATGAAGGCCACGTCAGGATGTGATATATATCACGACAAGTTGGCTTGCAACCAGAAATATTAGTAAAATGGGAATTAAGAAAGAGAGTTGTCTGAACTGTACCATAAAATCAAGTATTGTTTCTATTTTGAACGAGGACGAACTGGACGAACTTGAAAAGGGATGTTTGCAAACTGAGTTTCGGCGTGGCGAACTGATTTTTAAAGAAGGTTCGCCGGCGAATCATATCATATACCTACGTGAAGGCTTTGTTAAACTGAGTAAACAAGGCCAGGGAGGCTGGCAGATACACTACTTTATTTTAGAGACCAGGTTTACGATGAAAATCCATTCAATTTAAATATAACTAAGATGGAGCTGGCCTCCTTTTGGAACTTCGCGTGAAAGTGTTACCCGTCTTTTTAAAGGAATTTCAGGATACAGGAATTATCTCTGTTGAGAAAAATACGATCAATTGTTGACGAAGTTAAGTTGGCGGAGATAAAACGAAAAGGGTAAAAAGACACTTCGTTTGTGTCTTTTTACCCTTTTTGTTAGTTCGTTAATAAGGTGTTGTCTGGCCGGATTAAATTAACAGTCTCTAAATGAAGTTCTGGATTATCAATAATCGAATTGAAGTCATTTACATCCACTTCTTTTCTGGCCACAAAATCGGCAGGTAAAACGGCCACCCTGAAAATTTGGTCCAGTGTTTCTGCGGGTAAAAGGTCATCCTCAGGAACTGTGAATTCTAAAAATATCTGGAAATCAGAAGATGTATAATCGTAGTTATATTGAATTATTCCTTCAGGCAGTACCACTGTCTGTGGAAGCAATCTCCATACATCAAGTCCATTTGCCTGTTCCCACAGAATATATACCAAAACCACATCGGTGTCATAAACCACTATATTACTGGGATAAGTGTTGTAAATTTTATAACCGTTGGGAGAAGTAAAATCACCTTGAACCTCGAATACTGAACCTATAAATGTATCTCCATCCATTCCGGGAGGACCCGCTGGTCCTTCGCAAGCTCCTAATAATAAAGCTATTGCGATTATCAAAATGCCTGTTGGTTTTCTCATGTTTCTGTAATTTTAGTTATTAATTGTTGTCTTTATCTCTATTTTATCAAGTATGGTGCCAAAAAAACCTCCGGCGTTTAACCGAAGGTTTCTGGCTTTATCATAAATTATAAACTCTATTCTTCTGATCCGGGAACCGGAACTTTTGCATCGGCAATGTATCCAATGTTTCCCATTATAAATGTTTCCGGGCCTAATTTTAAGTCCGAATTCATCATTTCGTCCCAGGTAACTTCTTTTCCGGTGTAGGCCGAAACACGTCCCATTATCGCGGTCATTACCGAATTGGCAGTAGCTTCAGCCTCATTAAACGGAATGTTCTGACGGATGCAGGTAATCAGGTCTTTGTGTTCCTGAACGTACGGACTTGTTTCATGATCTTCGAAAGCAAAAAGCTGATTTCCGTTTAGATCAGTAATGGTCGAAGTTCCACCTTGAGCGGTAAACGATTTTCCTTTGGTTCCGTGGAAAATTTCGTTAACGGCATTATCGCAACCATTTATCTGACGACACATACTTAGTACCTGTCTTCCATCGTCGAGTTCGTAGCGTACAGAAAAATTATCGTACTGATCGCCTGTTTTGCGACGTTGGCGTGAGCCAAAACCCAGCGCTTTTACCGGATGTTTCCCAAAAAACCAGTTTGCTACGTCGATATTGTGAACATGTTGCTCTACAATGTGGTCGCCCGAAAGCCAGCACCAGTTCACCCAGTCACGGATCATCCATTCCATTTCACTCCAGGTCGGGTCGTTCTCGCGGTACCAAAGCTGGTTTTGATTCCAGTATACTTCGGCCGTGCTAATTTTCCCGATGGCATTGTTAGCCAGTTCTTTGTAAACGCTAATGTATTTGTGCTGATGGCGGCGTTGTGTTCCGGTCACCACTTTTAGTCCCTGGCTGTCGGCCATTTTAGCGGCTGCCAATACCTGGCGTATCCCGGCCGGATCAACCGCCACAGGTTTTTCCATAAACACGTGTTTGCGTGCTTTTACTGCAGCCTGAAAATGCTCGGGCCTGAATTTTGGCGGAGTGGCAAGAATAACAATGTCAACGCCTGAGTCAATCACTTTTTCGAAGGCGTCAAAACCAACAAAGCAGTTTTCAGCAGGCACTTCCACGCCGCGTTCGTTTTTTATCATTTCCCGGCAACTGTCGATTCGATCCTGGAAAACATCGCCAAGAGCAGTTACTGTGACGGTGGAACCTCCGGCTTCGAGAAAATTAACAGCAGCACCCGAACCGCGTCCGCCGCAACCAATTACCCCTGCTTTCAAAACCGGTCCATCCGGCACCTGGTCAAGCAGGGGAGGAAACACATACTCGCGTGGCTGCCAGTCGAAACTACCGCCGCCTTGCGACGATCCCCCGGCCGAACATGAAGTCAGTGGACCAATTCCAAACGCTCCGGCTGCTCCAACTACTGCAGCGCCACCTAAAAATTTTCTTCTGGAAAAATTATTTTCATTCATAATATCAGTATTTTGGTTTAGTTCAACGCTATCAAAGGTACTATTTTTTACCCGTTTTTTCATCGAATTCACAGACTACGCGAAAGCTGATAAAGTTACAATCGGATAACCACCAGATACTTTTTGGAATTTGCGGATCGGTTTTCAACCAGGCCACACTTTGTGTATGGTCGCGGGCCGCGCTCCTCACATCGCCGGCATCGCTTTTAAACGAACCTCCGCGGATTACGCGTTCTTCACCCGTCACCGGTCCTTTCGGGTCCTGTGCCCCTTCAGGCAAATTTTTGTAAGCTTCTTCCGAATACCAGTCGCTGCAATATTCGGCGGCATTTCCCAGCATGTTTTTCAACCCGAATGGATTGGCATCAACCTGGTCGGGTGTTCCGGTTTTCAAATCGCTGTTTTTCTCGTATATGACGTATTGATTAATCAGGTTGCTGCTTTTACCGAATAACTTCCCGATAAATTTTTTCTTCTTAAAATCACCCGGGTTGCCTTCAAAGAAATAAGGAGATTCGGTTCCTCCGCGGGCTGCATATTCCCATTCGGCTTCGGTGGGCAAACGATAGGTTTTCCCTGTAACCTGAGATAACCACTGGCAATAGGTTTCGGCCGAATGATAACTCATGGTGATGGCAGGCCGCTGGCCGAGTCCCCAGTTTTGGTCGGGTTGTCCGTACGGAGGTGTTGGTCCTGAAATGGCATCCACATCGGCATTTGTGCGGCTTCCTTCGGTATCGGTACTTCTGCCTTCGGCTGCAGTGGCGGTGTAGAAAGCCAGGTATTCGTCCCAGGTAACTTCCACTTCGGCCATAAAAAACGGACTGAGTGAAACACTCTTTTGCGGTCCTTCGTCTGCATCGCGAAGCGATTCTGTTTCAGGACTTCCCATTTTGAAACTTCCACCCGGAATCGCTTTCATATCGAACGAAATGGTGGTTCCGGGAACGGTTTCCGTGAAACTTGTGAGCGATTCAACCAAGGCAGGTTTCTCAAATTTATCCTGGTTTTTTGACCCGGTGCTTCCGAATTCAACATTTTTGGCATGCAATGCGTTCGGATCGTAATGTCCAACGTTTAGGTGGCAGTTAATACACCTCAATTCTTCTTCGTGCTGTGTGTAATAAAGGTGGGCATCCTGTCCTTTTTCGTTTAGGGTCAACGGGAAAAGATTGGCATGACATTTTAAGCACGAAGCTTTAAATACGTGGCGCTGTGCCTGCTCAAGACTTGATTTGGCTTCCCAGTTAAAATCAGCCGAATCTTTAAAAACCAAGCCGTAAAAGTCGCGGGCCGAGGCTTTTATTTTCTCTTTTAAATAACCTTGTCCTTTTGGCGGTAAATGACAGTCGGCACAACCAATATGAATTCCAACCCGGGTATTGTAATGAACTGAAAGTTTCCACGAATCGGTAGCTTGAGGGTGTACATGACACATTTCGCAGGATTCGGGAGTGGAAGTAGTTTCAACAAGTTTGTTTGAGTAAATACTGACAAAGATGCCAAGTATAAAGCCGATAAAAATAATGAGCAGTAATTTTTGCCTGAGATAGTTGGTAAGACGGCGAATCATAAGCAGAGATCGGTTATATTATGTTATCAGTTCAATAAAGTTGGTTTCAAAATTAAAAAAATATTGATGTGTTTTACACGAAAGTGTTGAAGAATAACCATCACAAAGAAGTCGGGTTGATTTAATAACAAAAGGTTGTCCCGGACGCGACAACCTTTGAGAAATCTGTAGGAATACAAGAGAGATTAAAGGAAATATGTTATGCGCAAGTTAGATAACAATTTCCGAAACCGGGTTATATGAAGATTATCTGAGCATTAAGACTTTGTTAATCTGAGGCGGGTATATTAATTTAGTTTTAAGAAGCAGGCATTTTTTTGTAACTTTTGATGTGGAAAAGATCAAACAAGGAGTGTCGGATGTGCTGGAATTACTATTTCCTTCGTTGTGCATTACCTGTGGCGAGCGGCTAATTTCGCAGGAAAAACATATTTGTTTCGATTGCTGGAACGATTTGCCGGTCACAAACTTTCACGCCGATCCATCGAACAAAGTGGCACAGCTTTTTTGGGGGCGAACACAATTGGAAAATGCAACTGCCTTTTTTTCGTACAAAAAAGGGAGCAGATATCAGCAACTCATTCATTTCATTAAATATAAAGGTTTAAAAGAGCTCGGTTTTGAGACCGGGCAGCGTTTTGGTTTTGCTTTGAATGACAGCGAATCTTTTTCATCTGTCGATATTATCGTGCCGGTACCTTTACATCCCAAAAAAGAAAAAATCCGTGGTTATAACCAATGTCTTTGGATAGCCCGGGGAATGAGTCAGTCGATGCAAAAAGAACTTTCGGATAATAACCTTTTTCGGAATATTTACACCACAACACAAACCCGGAAGAACCGTTTCGAGCGCTGGCAAAATGTTGAAGGAATTTTTGGGGTACACCAACCCGACGAGTTTGAAGGGAAACATATTTTATTGGTGGACGATGTGGTAACCACCGGATCGACTCTTGAAGCCTGTGCTTATCAAATACTACAAATTCCGGGCGCCCGGGCAAGCATTGCCACGCTTGCGTTTGCCGACATTTAAAATGTTCTGTATAAACTGCTTATCTGTCTTCCCGAATTCAAATAAATTTCATGGATTTATAAACAATAGGTTTATCCAGGTGTTATTCAGTTTAGAAAAGGAAAATACATCTTAAAATTCGATTATAATGAAACAACTTCTTTTGATTTTTCTGGTTATGGCCGGCTTGAGTGCTTGTAACCAGAAAGCAACTAAAAATGAGGAACAATCCAATGTAAAGTACTACCGTCAATTGCTGTTTAGCGAAACTCCGTGGGACCTTGAACGTGGCTCCCATGAAATTACGGCCAATGAGGCGGAAAGCTTAAATAACTACAAATTTACCTGGAATGATGATGGAAAACTGGCATCTGTTGAATTTAACAGGAACGGTGTTTTGCTTGGATATTCAAATCTTCGTGCAGCAAAAGTTACTTACACTTACGAAGGGAATAAACAAATCAAACGCTTCTTCGATGAGGAAGGCAAGCAGATTGGCAGCAACGGGGCTTTTACGTTTGAATATACGCTTGACGGTGCCGGAATGAGAACAGCCATGCGTTTCCTTGACGAAGCAGGCAACCCGGTGGAAAACGGCAACAAAATCAGTAACTATGTTTGGTCCAAAATGGATGATGGCATGATCCGGGAACTGCGTTATAACCTGGCTGGAGAGGAAACCATTATGAACCCTTTCTGCCCGTTTTACGAGCTTCGCTTTTCGTACGATCCGAACGGATATGTAACCCGAATGGCTAATTACGACGACGACACCTTGTACGATTGTACTGCTGAGAATTGTGGAGAAATTGGTGTTTCCTACTTTCAGTTTAAAAACAACCCGCATGGCGATTTATTAAGCTTTGCCGTACACAGTTCCAGTGGTCAGCTTTCGAACTTATACTGGGGATGGGCAAAACGCCTGAACACTTTCGACGAAAATGGAAATACCGTGGAAACAAAAATATATGATCAGGATGATGAATTACTGAGTGGCAAAGCTGGGGTACCTGTTACTAAAAATGAGTACGACGAGCATGGAGCCCTTGTAAAAAGCATGTCGATGGATGCCGATGGCAACCTGATGAACAACGCCAGCAACGGTGTTGCCGTGGTAGAATACAAATACGACGATAAGGGAAAAAGAACAGAATCCCTGCGTTTTGATAAAGACATGAATCCAGTGGAGAATAACGGATAATTATCAGTTTAAGAAAGATGATTCAACGAAATTTGATTTTACACTTACTAAGTGTTATTCTGCTGTTTGTAATGATTTCCTGTTCGGGAAACCAGCAAAACGCAAAGCAGGAAACCAAGGCGGTTAAAGAAACCAGCGAACCGAAAGTTGAGATCAACAACGAAGCTAAAGCCTTGTTAAGTGCGCTCAACGAAATGGGAGATTATGTCAACAGCCGAAACTTCCCGTCGCTCATAAAAGCCTCAACGGTATACGACGAACTTGATGGAAATATACTGGTAATTGATTTGCGATCGGAAGATTTATATGCAGAAGGGCACATAAAAAATGCCGTGAACGTTGACTTTTCTGATTTGCCTTCCTATTTTGCCAACGACATTGATCCCGCAAAATACGATAAAATCATTTTAACATGTTATGCAGGGCAAATGTCCAGTTATTCGACCTCTTTGCTACGGCTTGCAGGCTACAACAATGTGTTTGCCATGAAATGGGGAATGAGTAGCTGGAACAAATATTTTGCTAAAGATTTTTGGCTTGATGTGGTATCATCAGAGTTTCAGGAAAAGCTGGATACATTAGGGAATGAAGCAGGGGATATAGGTGATTTCCCCAAAATGAATAGCGGTAAAACGACAGGCAGCGAAATTCTGAAGACACGGATCGATTCCCTATTTGCGCAGGGTATGCGTGCGGCAATCATCCATGCAGATGAAGTGTTTGAAGATCCATCAACTTATTACGTGATTAATTACGATCGGAAAGACAAATACGAATCGGGCCATATTCCGGGTGCGGTGCGTTATAAACCGGGAGCAACTTTAGGAATTGTTTCGGAAATGCAGACCATTCCAACTGATAAAACCGTGGTAATTTATTGCAATACAGGTCAGAATTCGGCTTTTGCAACTGCATATTTACGTTTGTTTGGTTACTCCGCAAAATCGCTATTATATGGGAACAACTCATTTATGTACGATCGGATGAAGCAGGAACAGGACAGTTTATCATGGATCCCGTTCACCGGGGCAGAAATTCATGATTACCCGTATGTGAAAAATTAAGGAAACATTTTGTGAAAGAAAGGTGCCCCAGTTTGGATAGTAAGTGTAAATGCTGTCCCTAAACAAGGCACCTTTCTTTATTGCTTGCCGGCATGGAAAGAAATAGAACATCTTTTGCAGTTCTTTGTTTTTCTTGAAAACAATAAATCGACATGGAATTTAAGATCAGCCCGTATTTCCCCGGAATTCGTCCGAACGTGACTCTGCCAACCCATCAAATGTTCCATTTGCTGGGAGAAGATGGCATGCGGAAAATGGTGAGCGACCATTACGATCTGATTGTTCAAAGCCCGATCAAAGATCTTTTCCCAAAGAATCCGGTTGCGCTGGAAAAAGCCAAAGAACATTCATCTGATTTTTTTATCCAGATTTGCGGGGGGCCCGATTATTTTAATCAAAATCGCGGGATGCCACAGTTGAACCGACGCCATCGTCCGTTTCCCATTTCTGCCGAAGGCCGGATAGAATGGTTAAAATGTTACCAGCAGGTACTGGAAAAGCTCGATCTCCCCAATGAAGTAAAGCAATCGTTCTGGAATTATCTCGATGTATTTTCGAAGTGGATGGTGAACACTTAATTTTTATGTCAACATTTTACCCGGGTTCTTTTTTACCCCATTCAAAAGAGGCAAGGTCGAACCCGGCGAGGTTTAACACCCTGTCGATCACGGTTTCTGCTGCTTGTTCAATTGTTTTGGGTTTGCTGTAAAACGAAGGTGTGGCGGGGCAAATTATGGCACCGGCCATGGTTAGGGTTTTCATATTTTCAAGATGGATCAGATTATAAGGCGTTTCACGCGGCACCACGATTAGTTTTCGGCGTTCTTTCAACATTACATCAGCTGCGCGCGTAACCAGATCGTCAGATACTCCGTTGGCGATCCGCCCCAAAGCTCCCATCGAGCACGGACAAATAATCATCGTGTCGTATTTCGATGAGCCCGATGCAAAAGGCGCATAAAAATCGTCTTTTTCGAACACGCGAAAAGGATACACCAATACAATTTCTTCATCTAGTTCGTATTTCCAGATATCAAGCGCATTCGTCGAAAATACAACGCCCACTTCATCCACCTGATCTTTTAGTTCGCGAAGTTTCTCAAACAAAATGCTGGCATACACCGAACCGCTTGCACCGGTAACCGCCACTACTATTTTCCGCTTTTTATTTTCCATGATTTATTTTACAGACGATAATAGAACGCCAGGGAGATCACATTGTTGAACTGGTTGTTGTGCCAGTAATAATTGGTTCCTTCAGGTTTGTTTCGAACAGGCACAACCGAAAGGGCAAAACGAAGATCGAGCGAAAGCCGTTCAAGAAAATCGAACTGAAAGCCCACAAATGGTTGCAGGTCGAATGTTTTAAACGGATGCTGGTCTTCCTTTGGAAATTCCCCGTAACTGTTTAATTCTTTTGAATGTATCAATACTCCGGGAGTGATTCCTCCGATGACCCTACTTCTGTCGTTGGCCCTGAAACCCATAAAAATGGGAATATCGATGTAGCCTAATCGCATTATATATTTGTCAACATCAGGTTGTTTGGGATCGTATTTTCTTCTCGATCCTTTTTGCGAATATTTTATTTCCATCCCGGCAACTATGGCGGGTGCAATATCGGTTTGCACATAAATGCCAGCAAGGATCCCCGCTTTGTTATACCCCTTAAAGTTGTCTCCTTCCACCTGCGAGGCGTTAAACCCGGCGATCAAGCCTGCATCGAAGCGCTGCGCATAAACGGCAGTTACTGTGAGTAATATTGAAATGATAAGTAAAATTCGTTTCATACATGCCAATTTACATCATTTTTTCGAGTTCTTTTTGCAAGATTTCCATTCCTTTTCCGGCCTTTTCTTTCATATAAACCACATTTTCCTGCAACACCGACGGACGGTTTGGGTCGATCACAAAAACCGGTGTTCCTTTTTTAACGTAATTTACTAATCCGGCAGCAGGATAAACAGCCAGCGAAGTACCGATAACTACCAAAATGTCCGCTTTTTCTACGATGCCGATTGCATTTGGGATTTCGGGTACGGCTTCGCCAAACCAAACAATATGCGGCCGTAACTGGCTTCCTTTTTCGCACAAATCCCCCGGATTGAGCGCCCAGTGATCAAGTTCGTACACCAGAAAAGAATCGACGGTACTGCGGGCTTTCATCAATTCGCCATGAAGATGCAAAACTTTGGAGCTTCCGGCGCGTTCGTGCAGGTTATCCACATTTTGGGTAATCACTTCTACATCGAAATTTTTTTCCAGATCGGCAATCGCCAGATGCCCCGCATTTGGTTTGGCTTGCATCAGTTGTTTGCGGCGCTCGTTATAAAAGCGGAGTACCAGTTCCGGATTGCGTTGCCAGGCTTCGGGAGTAGCTACTTCGTTAATGTCGTAACTTTCCCACAATCCACCCATTTCACGAAAAGTTTTCAGCCCGCTTTCCTGGCTCATCCCGGCGCCGGAAAGAAACACCAGTTTTTTCTTCATCTCTAATTGATTTGTACTCACTGCAATTTAGAAGTTTTGTTTTAAAAAAAAGGAATATGCAAAGTGTTTCATTCTATTTCTGATATTTTTGCAGGAATGATCGATCATGCTACCATCGAACGAATTTTAGACACCGCAGAAATTGTGGATGTGGTTTCCGATTTTGTGACGCTTCGCAAACGCGGGGTAAACATGTTGGGGCTCTGTCCGTTCCATAACGAAAAAACACCATCATTTACGGTTTCTCCGGCCAAAGGAATTTTTAAATGCTTTGGTTGCGGGAAAGGTGGCAACTCGGTGAATTTCATCATGGAACACGAAAACCTGACCTATCCCGAGGCTTTGAAATGGCTGGCAAAAAAATACAGCATCGATGTGGTTGAGGAGGAGGAGTCGGAAGAACAGAAGCAACTAAAAGACGAACGTGAAAGTTTGATGATCGTTTCGGGTTTTGCACAAAAATATTTCACGCGTTATTTATGGGAGGAAAACGAAGGGCGGACCATTGGCCTTAGTTATTTTCGCGAACGTAGTTTTCGTGACGATATTCTGAAAAAGTTTGAGGTAGGTTTTGCCCCCGATGGAAAAACACCTTTTACCGACGCGGCCCAAAAACAAGGCTATAAAATTGACTACCTCGAGAAAACAGGCCTCACCATAAAACGCGATGACTGGCTGCGCGACCGTTTTGCGGGGCGTGTAATTTTTCCGATTCACAACCTTGCAGGACGGGTGATTGCTTTTGGTGGCCGTATTTTAAAAGACGACAAAACCGTTGCCAAATATCTGAACTCGCCTGAATCGGAGATTTATCACAAAAGTAAAGTCTTGTACGGCATTTATCAGGCTAAGCGCGAAATTTCAAAAGTTGATAAATGCTACCTTGTTGAAGGTTACACCGATGTACTTTCGATGAACCAGGCAGGAATTGAAAACGTGGCGTCGTCGTCGGGAACGGCGCTTACGGTTGAACAGATCAGGATGGTGCGGAGGTTCACGCCCAATATTACAATAATTTACGACGGCGATGCAGCGGGAATCAAGGCTTCGCTGCGAGGAATTGACCTGGTGCTGGAAGAAGGGATGAACGTAAAAGTTTTGTTGCTGCCCAATGGCGAAGATCCCGATTCGTTTGCGAAGAAAATGGGTGCCAGCGCATTCCTCGATTTTATTCAGAAAAACGAAACCGACTTTATACGTTTTAAAACCCAACTTCTGCTAAACGAAACCGAAAACGATCCCGTGGCCAAAGCCAAACTGATAACAGATATTATTCGTTCGGTCGCGGTCATCCCGGAAAGTATCACCCGATCGGTTTATATCAAGGAATGCAGCCGCCTGCTCGATGTTAGCGAAGAGGTTTTGTACGCCGAAGTTCGAAAGCAAAAGTGGAAACAAAACGAAGATTTTAAAAAGCGGGAGGAAAGAGTGAAGCCGGTGCAGGCAAAACCACAGATTGTTGAAACCGCAGTTCATAAAACCGATCTTTCGATCGTCGACATCGAGTTTTTGCGTTTTCTTTTAAAACACTGCAACCGGACCATTGTAATGAAAGACAAAGAAACCCGTGAAGAATATGAAATACTGGTAAAAGATATGATGATCGGGGAGATTGAAGCGGATAATTTAATTTCGGAAAATCCACTGTTCCGAAAAATTTTCGACGATGTGGCCAACAATCTCGAGAACGAAGAGTTTGATCCGTGGAAACATTTTGTATATCATCCGAGCGGCGATGTAAGCCGGCTGGCAACCGATCTGCTTTCGGATAAATATATCGAAAGCAAACGCTGGACCAAGGCCGGGGCGTTTACCGAGAAAGAGGAGGATATTTTAGATGTGCTCATTCCTCGAATCATTAGCGAATATAAACTCAGCAAAGTAAAACTGATGTTGTCGGAGATTGAAAAAGCAATTGATGAGGCATCGGCCGCCAACGATTTCGACCGTGTAATCCACGAACAATCGGTTTACATGAACCTGAAAAGGGTAGAAAAAGAATTGTCGAAAGTTTTAGGACAGCGAACGATAAATTGAACGGATCATGCGAACATATTTTTTACAAAACAGGGAAGAAATTAACGAAGTGATCAGGGCTTGTAAAACCTGCTATTTAGCCATGTCGATTAATGATCAGCCCTACGTTTTGCCCATGAATTTTGCACTCGAAGACGATGTAGTGATCCTGCATTCGGCACAGGAAGGAAAAATGTGGGAAACCATTTTAAAAAACCCGCAGGTGAGTATTAACTGGACTCTTGGGGAAGATCTGGCATGGCAGGATGTGCAAGTGGGTTGTAGTTACAGGGTAAAATCGAAATCGGTAGTGGTTGAGGGTAAGGTTGAATTAGTAGAGGACTTCGATGAGAAATATCGTTGCCTGCAGCTTGTAATGGCTCAATACAGCAATCGCGAATTTAAATTTAACGAGCCTGCGGTTCGAAATGTAGGCGTCATAAAAGTACATATCGAAAATATAAGCGGGAAATTATTTGGCGCAAAAGCGATTACTCCCTGGAACAGTTAAATAATAAAACATATGATATTTGTAACAGGCGGTACAGGACTGGTAGGATCGCATTTATTACTTGAGCTTTGTAAAAGCGGCAGACAGGTGAAAGCATTAAAACGCGAAAGCAGCCTGCTGGACCAGGTACTGACAATATTCTCGTATTACACTGATAATGCAAAGCAATTGTTCGACTCTATTGAATGGGTGGATGGGGATATTCTGGATTATTTCTCGCTTGAGCAACTTTTACAGGGTGTTACCGACATTTATCATTGTGCAGCCATTGTTTCGTTTGATAAAAAGGATCGGGACAGGATGATCTCGAACAATGTGGAAGGAACCTCAAATTTGGTGAATGCTGCCATCGAAAACAACGTCAAAAAAATATGCCATGTAAGTTCTATTGCTGCTCTGGGCCGTTTGCAGGGAGGTCGGCTGGTTACCGAAGAAACCAATTGGGTTCCTACAAAGAAGAACTCAGCTTACTCCGAAAGCAAATTCTTTTCGGAAGCTGAAATCTGGAGAGGGATTGAGGAAGGCCTCGACGCTGTGATCGTAAATCCTTCGATAATCATAGGTCCCGGGAATTGGGAAAGCAGCAGTCCACGCATTTTTAAAACCGTGCATGAGGGGTTAAAATTCTATACCCGGGGGGTAACCGGTTACGTGGATGTTAACGACGTTGTAAAAGCTATGGTTTCTCTGATGGATGAAGGTAATTTCGAAAAATGCAAAAACCAACGTTATTTGTTGAATGCCGAAAACCTGAGTTACGAAGAAATATTTAATCAGATTGCAGATGCTATGTCAAAACCCGCGCCATCGGTTTATGCATCCTCTTTTATGGTAAGTGTTGCCTGGCGTCTTTTAGCTATCGGAAGTTTGTTTAGCAGAAAAACACCTGCAATTACAAAGGAAGTTGCCGCCGGCAGCTCGGAAGTGAATCGTTTTGACGGATCGAAAATTGAAAATGCCTTAAATTTCAGGTACACTCCGATCTCAGAATCGATTATTAAGACAGCCCGATATTTTAAGAATGGTATAGAATAAAAAAGAGCAGGTAAATTACCTGCCCTTAATTTTTTACGTCCTGTTCTTTTATCCTCCGATATGAAATGCCCTTTCAGGCATCCGGTCCGATAACCGGTTAATTTCAATCAAAATGGTATAGTTCACTAACAATAAGTAGTCTCTATTTTCCCCCTTTTCAAACGAACGCTTTCGCTCACAGGAAAAGGGGCAACTCTTGTTCAAAAAGCTGCCCATAAAAAAAACAAAAAGATAAAAAATAAGGGTTTGTCCTTCAAAGTAACAAGTCTTTGTGGAGATTTCCAAATTTTTCTTACAAAAAATTATGTAACATAAGAACTAAGGCGAAGGGTGTAAGCATCTGTTAACTATTGATTTATCGTTTTTTCCACTATGGACAGAACTGTATTTCGCTTGTTTCGAACGAAGACTGAGTTGAAAAGAGTGATTTCATTTCGTTGAAAATTTTAACAATTGCTTACTTTAATTTTAGCTTTGTTGCTGAAACAATTTATAAATGAAAGCAGATCTGACTGGCATTCGAAACATCATTTTTGATTTAGGGAATGTAATACTGAACCTCGATTTTAATGCCTCGATTCAGGCATTCCAGGCACTTGGACCTGATAAAGCGATGTTGGACCGTAAACTGGCATATGCCGATCCGGTATTTTACCAGCTCGAGATCGGTGAAATCAGTCCTGAGACATTTCGCAAACGTTTGCGGCAAATTCTGAAAAGCCCGGAAGCCAGTGATCAGCAAATTGATGATGCATGGTATGCTATGATTCGGGATATTCCTGCCACGCGGGTAAAGACGCTGCTGCAACTGGGTAACAAATACAGGCTGTTTTTATTTAGCAATACCAACGCAATTCATATCGGGCGTTTGTTGCCGGAGTTTAGAAAAGAAAATGGTATTGATTTTCCGTCCCTGTTCGAAAAGGTTTTTTATTCTCATGAAATACAGGCGCGAAAACCTGATTTGGAAGCTTTTCGAAAAGTGGTCGAACTTGCCGGTGTTATTCCCAGCGAAACATTTTTTATCGATGATCTCGAAAAAAATATTTTGGCAGCCAAAGAAGCCGGTCTCCGAACACTTTGGTTAAAAGAAGAAATGGAACTGTCGGAACTATTTTAGTATTCTGATGTCTTTAACCCGGATATCTTTAACTGGCCTCCACCGTTTGTCGGTCTCCACTTTGGCTATTTTGTCAACCACTTCCATTCCCGAAACCACCTGTCCAAAAATAGTGTACGAACCATCGAGATGTGGCGCTCCGCCAACTGATTTGTAAACCTGTCGTTGTTCTTTCGAAAACGTATAATTGTTCTGAGTTTCCAAATCATCCAGTTCGTTATCAAAATATTTTCTGCCCGAAACAATGTAAAACTGCGAACCGTCGGAGCGGCGGCGTTCGTTGGCGGTGTCCGGTTTACGTGGCGACCCGATCATTCCACGTTTGTGATACAACCCGTCCACAACGTGAGCGGGGATGGTGTAACCGGGGCCTTTCCACCCCACATTGTCGCCCGGCCTGGCGTAGCGTGTGTCGGCGGCTCCACTCTGGATTCCGAAATCGGCGATCACCCGGTGAATCAACAGGCTGTCGTAAAAATCCTCCTTCACCAACCGAATAAAATTATCGCGGTATCCAGGGGTTTCGTTAAATAATTTAATGGTAATATTTCCATAGCCGGTTTCGATTACCAAGCCTTTGATCTTCATATTTTCGGCAGCAACTTTCGAATTTGCCGAAATTTTCAAGGTTTCCAGCAATTCGGGCTCCCCTTTTTTATTTTTAAGCATTTCAGAAATGTAAAACGAAGGGGTGGCAAAACTTTGTTCCTCGTAATCCACTACTGCAGAAAATGCCACTCCGATTGCCTTTTTATTCGACACAAAAATCGGTGAGCCAAACTGCGACGAACGAATTCGGTTGGTAAGGCGATAAAGATTAATGCCTTTAACATTGGCCAGGTTGAGAACTTTGCCGGTAAAAAGCTGGGTGGTTTTGGATGTTTTTGGGGCAATGTACATGGTTTTGGCCGAACGTGGGATTTCTCCTTCTACCAGCACAATTGGTTCACGTTTTACACTATCGACTTCCAAAATGATTAGATCGTTGATTCGGTCGAATGCTACAAAACGAGTGGCGGAATAAGTTTTATTTCCATCCAATGGCTGGATTTTAACTTCGGTTGCCTGGTTGACCAGTGAATATTTAGTAACCAGCAAATTCGCACCTACAAAAAACCCCTGTCCTTTTTCGAGTATTCTGCCGTTGTCATACGACTCGATCTTAGCTACCGAAGCCAGCATTTGTTCCCATTCGTCGATCTGATTTTCAGTGTTCACAGGGCTTACCGACTTTGTATTTTTAGCAGCATTTTCTGTTTTTTGTTTTCGCCGTCACACGAAAACAAAACCATTCCCAAGAATAATATGCAAACAAAATTTAGTTTCATTGGATCACTTTCACATGAATAACAACATTGGTGAAGGGACGGTTGTTTTCATCGGTTTTTAAGGCTGCAATTTTATCGATCACATCAAAACCTGAAATGCATTCGCCAAAAATGGTATATTTTCCATCGAGGTCGGGGTAGCCGCCAACAGTGGTATATGCTTCGCGTTGCGCTTCGCTGAATGTCAATACGTCGGGTTCAAGCGTGTAGTCGGTTTCTATTTCGTTTTTAACCTGCTCTGCAAGTACCCGGAACTCCTTTACTTTCTTCTCATCTTTTAGTTTTTTAAGTTCATTGCGAACTTCTTCTGTCATGTGTTTCTGAACGATCTTATTCCGTATCGGACGGTTCACGGCCAACTCCATGGTATCAAGGGCCCCCGCGGTAAAAACACTTCCTTTAACGATGTAAAACTGAGAGATATCGGATTGTTTAAAAGGGTTGACTTCGTCGGGTTGGCGGGGTGCACACAACACCCCTTTCTTATGAAAATAGTGCGGAATAATTTCGTCATCAACGGTTTTGTCGGGATCGCCATAACCAATTCGTTTTCCGGGCGGCGCATTCCGGCTGCTTTTCGATCCTCCCTGTATTAAAAAGTCCTGAATCACCCGATAAAAAAGTGTTCCGTCGTAATATCCTTCGTTCACGAGTTGAATAAAAGCATCGCGGTGTTTTGGCGTGTCGTCGTACAATCTGAACTGCATAGTGCCGAGGTTAGTAGAGACTTCCACAACCCTTGATTGGGCATTCACCCTAAAAACCGAAAAGACAGATAAAAGAAATACGATAAAAATTTTGGACATAAGCTATTTAATCACCTCCATTTCCATTTTTATATCATTTAGTGGGCGGTTGTTTTTATCGGTTTCGGCCGCTGCAATTTTATCGATTACATCGAATCCTTCCACCACTTCGCCAAACACAGTGTATTCGCCATCGAGCGAAGGATAACCCCCAACCGTTGTATATGCTTCGCGTTGTTCAGGAGTGAAAGCTATCGTCTCGTGAGTTGCCCACAAACTATCGGCCTGGGCACGAATTTCGGCTACCAGAACATTAAATCCATCCAGGTCGTTATTTTTTTTGCATTCGTTCAGTTCGTTAGCTGCCGCATCAAATTTCGTTTTGTAGAACTCGTTACGGGACCGGTTGTTCAACGCCATTTCCATTGTATCGAGCGCACCTGCTGTCATAACTGCTCCCTGTACGATGTAAAACTGCGAACCGCTCGATCGTTTTTCGGGGTTCGATGGGCCTCCTGTACGAGCTGCTGCCAGCGCTCCCTTTTTATGAAAATATTTTGGTACAAATTCAGCAGGAATAGTGTATCCAACATTCCCCGAACCCAAACGTGCACCTGGCTGTGCGTTTTTCGAATCGGGATCGCCGCCCTGTATCATGAAGTTCTCCATCACACGATGAAAAAGCAGGCCGTTGTAAAAACCTTCATTTACCAGTTTGATGAAATTTTTTTGGTGCCCGGGTGTTTCATCGTAAAGTTTTAGTTTAATGTTGCCAAACTCAGTCTTTAACAAAACCAGCGTATCTCCTCCTTTTTCGGCACGACCGCACGAAATCCCGATCCCGGTTAAAACGATTAACAATAAAGCAAGAAACTTCTTCATCTGAAATTATTTTGTTTAAATTCAACCAACATTCAATTTTTCTGTAAAGATAAAAAGATGAACAAAACTGCCTCAATTCTTCTTGTTTTCATCCTTTTTTTTTCGTGTAACGGTACTGATCGAAAAAACACGGCACAACAAACGGACCCTGCTTCAACCATCATTGTTGATGGAGAAAAGTATATTTCACAATTACCTGCCGCACTTACCGAGATTTCAGGGTTACTCATCTGGGATAATCTATTTTGGGGTTTTAACGACAGTGGAGGGGACGAAAAACTGTTGGGTTTTGATCGGGAGGGAGTCATTCAGAGAACCCTAAAAATTAAAAATTCGGATAACCACGACTGGGAATCGATCACGCAAGATGATGCTTTTATTTATGTCGGAGATTTTGGCAATAACAGGGGGAACCGCGAAGATTTGTGCGTGTACAAAATCGCAAAAGACCTGGTTGGGAAAGGGGAAGAATCAGAAGTGGGAGCCATCAGGATCGATTATAACTATGCGTCGCAAGATGAATTTTCTTTTGGTTTGAATTCCACGCCTTTTGATTGCGAAGCAATGGTTGAATTTAATGGAAACCTCTATTTGTTTTCAAAAAACTGGCAAACTCACACTACCCAAATGTACAAGTTGTCAACTGCGGAAGGTAATTATCAGCTTGCACCGATCGATTCATTTAATGTAAATCTTCTGGTTACCGGAGCCGATGTCAATCCAGGAAAGAACAAGTTGGCTTTAATTGGTTATCTCGATTACAAAACTTACATGTGGGTATTTTCTGATTTCGAAGGCGATAATTTCTTTGGTGGAAAGAGCACATATTTTCATCTCAAAAATCTCGACGGAGCACAAACCGAAGGAATTTGTTTCCTAAATGATGAAACGGTTTTGATTTCGTGTGAGGATACTAAAACCGTTCCACAACAGGTTTTCCGTGTCGATCTTAAAAACGTTAAAAATGGAACACTTTCGAATTAGCGATAAAATCAGGCTTGAGCGGATCAAGCTTTCAATGGCGCCGCTTATTTTTGAAACTATTGGCCGCGACCGAAAATATCTCCGGGAATGGCTTCCTTTTGTGGATAGTATTCAAAACGTGGAAGATACCGGGGCCTTCATCCGCAGTATGGTAGCCGGGAGTAATAATCGTGACGATATTTACTGTATTTGGTATAACGAAGAATTTGCAGGTTTGATAGGATTTAAAGATACCGACTACGTGAACCACAAAACTGAAATTGGTTATTGGTTAGCCGAAAAAATGCAACACAATGGAATTATTGTATCGTGTGTTGAGGTTTTGGTTCACCATGCTTTTAAGAAGCTGGGGATGAACCGCATTCAAATAAAAGTAGCCGAAAAAAATTCGAAAAGCGAAGCCATTCCACAAAAGCTTCATTTCCAGTTTGAAGGGGTTGAGCGAGCCGGCGAACGCCATCGGAATAAATATCTTAACCTGAAAATTTACAGCTTACTGGCCAGCGACCGTTATTAATGGAGAATACAAAAAACCGTTTTGTGTTTAAAAAGTATACAAATGGTTAAAAATGGATTTATTGGGATTGAAAATCCGTATATGTCGTTGTAATTTCTTAATTTTGACCCAAATCTTCATTTGTTCGAATTTATACGGAAAACATGAAAGTAGAAGTACTGGAAGAAAAATCAATCAGAAGAAACCTGTACAGGGTGCTTCGCAAGACAGGCGTTACGAAGGAGAGTATCTGTTTAAACGCTTCTTTCATTGAAGATCTGCATTTTGATAAAATCGACTGGAGTATTTTTACATATTACCTTGAACGCATTTTTGATATTTCGGTGAAAGATGAAGAATTAAACAAATTCGGAAACGTAAACGATACTTTGCATTATTTGCGCGGGGAGTTGCTTTACCTCTGTAATTGATTAACCTATTTCAACGATAGAAATGGGGCTCAAAAGTAGGGCCCTATTTTTTTGAACAATTTTGAGGCTGGCGTGTAATGTTGGTATTAATCTTAAATATTATGGATAAAATAGAAAACCTTTCAGAACAACTTTACAACATTGTAGTTGTATATGGTCCAAAGTTAGTAGGCGCCATAATCACCCTCATCATTGGTATGTGGATCATATCAATAATTAGATCAACATTAAGAAAGCGATTCGAAAAACGAAATGTAGATACATCGCTTCGTGGCTTCCTAAACAGCATGATTGGGATTGTATTGAAAATGATGTTGTGGATTAGTGTGATTGGAATGATGGGTGTGCAAATGACCTCATTTATTGCCATTTTGGGTGCGGCAGGTTTGGCTGTTGGGATGGCGCTTTCCGGTACTTTGCAGAATTTTGCAGGTGGTGTAATTATCCTGCTTTTTAAACCGTTTAAAGTAGGCGATTATATCGACGCACAGGGACATGCCGGGACTGTGAGCGAGATTCAAATTTTCAACACCATCCTGAAAACGCCGGATAATAAAACGATCATCATTCCAAACGGGGGGCTTTCAACCGGATCGATGACCAATTACTCGACTGAGCAGCAACGACGCGTTGATTTTACGTTTGGAATTGCTTATGGCGATGATGTGGAAAAGGCGAAACAAGTGCTGATGAAGCTGATTAAAGCTGATGAACGTATTTTGAATGAACCGGCTGAACCGTTTATTGCAGTGAGTGAACTTGCAAACAGCTCCGTGAACCTGGTTGTGAGAGTTTGGGCTAATGCATCCAGCTACTGGGGAATTTATTTCGATATGCACGAAAAAGTATACAAGACTTTTGCAAAAGAAGGGTTACAGATTCCGTTTCCGCAAATGGATGTACATCTTCAGAAATAAATTAAAGAAAATACTCAGCAAGAGGCTGTTGGATTCTTTAAGAACAGCCTTTTCTTTTTCGTGGGGTTGCCGGTAAATAAATGGAAAACCAGAATATCTGCAGAGAAATCGTGCCGGGATTTATTCAGGTAACAATTTTGAATTAAATTTGTGGGTTCAAAAATTGGGGCAGTTTACTGCAACATTTTTCGACTTTAGGAAAACAAGAAATTACAGAATGCCATGAAAGTTTTACTCGGAATTATTTTATTGTTTGGATTTGTTGTTGCCATGGCAACGTGGATCGGCAATAAGTTCTCGCGAAAAAACAAGGAGTTGGAGCCGGAAGAGGAGGATAACTTTCAGATTCCGACTGGCTGTTGCGGGGCGCATGAAGTGTGCGATTTCGAAGAAATGCTACAGAATCCAAACGAGATAATTTATTTTGAAGATGAAGATCTGGATCGTTTCAAAGATATTCCTGCCAATGGATACAACGATGCGCAGATAGATGAGTTCCGCGATGTTTTGTACACATTGAAAGACGACGAAATAAGAATTTGGTTGTTGAGCATCGAACGCCGCCAGATTCAATTGCCGGTCATACTTCGCCAGGAAGCACTTTTTATGGTTGCAGAAGCGTCCTGATTTCTGGCTCAAATTAGCTTTATTTTTTCTCCCATTACTTCAATCACATCACCTGAAATAAGTTTGGCTCTTTTCCGAAGTTCGGTTTCTCCGTTTCGCAGTACTTCTCCTTCTTCCACCATAATCCTGGCATGTCCGCCAGTTTCGGCAATCCGAAGCAGTTTGAGAAGTTTCACCAGTTCGATGTATTCTTCATTGAGTTTAAATTCGCGCATCAGGGTCCTATTTTTGATTTAATAGTTTCAGGAATGGCGTCTTTGTGAACCATGATTGCAATGGTTTTTAAGCGCACGTAGTCTTCTGTCATGTGAAGATAGCCCCCGTAATCGTTGCTTTCGGCACTCCACGAATTTTTTGTGTAGAAACAATTTCTGCCAGCCGAATCTTTCGAAAGTCCAACCAGGTGCATCAGGTGATCGTCGGTGGTACTCCGGTCGAAAAAGGTTTGCTGGCGCAGCTCCTGGCCAACTTTCCCGATTTGCTTTTCCGGCACATCGGCTTTGCCTTTTTTATGGGTAAATGTTTTCTCGCTGGTATCGCCGTCCCACGCTACCGTAAATCCGTTGTTTAATGCATAATTCATCACTTCTATAAGCTCGTCAATCGGGAGGTTGTAGTACAGTTCGTGCGCCCAGTTATCCGGAACTTCCAGAACAAATGGTTTGTAAAACGGATGATGTGCATAGGAAGTCAATTCCACGTAATCATCAGGATTAAGTTCAAAATGAGCGCGCAATTCTATGGGAGTTACTTTTCCATTGTCGGTTTGTATTTTCTTAGGAAGTTTGCCAAGGTGCTTATTCAGAATGGGTTGTAGCGATGAAACATCGGAGGCGTCGAAGTTTTCCTTTTTCTTGTTTAAGCCCTGAACTTCCGGTTCGAGTTCGGCAACTAAATCGCGATGGTTGTATTTCCCATCAATCTTTTCGCCGGGGAATTCGTCGAAAGTTGACAAACCTTTTTCGCGCAATACGTTCAGTACGTCGTGTGCCTGGCCACCTTGCCCGAAATTATTGTTTCCCTGGAAAAGCAAATATTGTCCAGCTTTATTCAGGTAGCCATAGTACACAAAAAACATTTCCGAAAGTTTGGTTTCGGGGAACCCTTTGCGCATAATTTCCGATTCCAGGAAGCTGGTGGTGGTAAAACTCCAGCAGGTCCCGGTACTTCCCTGGTTGGTAACCGGTGTGTGTGCAATTTCTTTAATAATGGTGAACTGTTCTTTGTCTTCTTGTGCAAGAAGTGTTGCCGACAACAATATCAGGACAGTAAACAGTGTCGTATACTTCATCTTCATTTTAAATTTTTATATTCTTCTTGTACCTTTTTGGGTAAGCTTTTCAAAATCAGTTCGTACGATTCATCGATTAATTCCTGTAAAACAGCAGGAGGAACTGTTCCATCCAGTTCGATGGTGTTCCAATGTTGTTTATTCATATGGTCCCCCGGAATGATAGAGTTATAGTGTGTGCGCAGTTCTGCATTCTTTTCGGGGTCGTTTTTTAATGCAATACGGAAATCATCGAGACTTAGTAAACAAAACATTTTGTTCATCATTTTGAATACCAGGGTTGTCTCATCGAAAGGAAAGCTTTCGGTAACTGCTTTTTTTGTGATGCAATATTCGCGTATTTCTTCAATATTCATATATATCTTTCAGAAAGCCTAAAAATAGTGGATTCGGGAAGAATTACAAATTACCGGGACAGAATTTGGTTCCGGTTTACATGGTTGGGTAAAAGGCATCTTTGAAATGCTCAAGTTCGAACTTTTCGTTCACGAAAATAACCGTAATCACATCAAAACGGGTGTCAACATCCATTTCCTTCTCAATCAGATAAGCGTCGGTGGCTTCCACAATTCTTTTAATTTTTGTATTCGTTACTGCTTCCGATGGATGTTCGTAACGCAAGCCGTTTCTCGATTTTACCTCTACAACCACCAACTCTTCCTTGTCTTTGGCAACAATATCGAGTTCGAGATGACCGTGGTACCAGTTGTGTTCCAGTATTTGATAGCCCAGTTTTACCAGGTGATCGATTGCCAGTCTTTCTGCTATTTCTCCAAGTTCGCGGGTCGAAACCATTTTATTTCAAGATATTGAGTTCTGTATTCAACTTATAAAAGTGTCAACTTTGCCTGTTCAACTGTTACTTCCAGTTCCCACTCGGTGCCAAACATTAATGCCAGATTTTTTTTGTCGTGGCCGGCCGGAAAACCAAAGCACACCGGATACGGGTAATCGCTCAACACATCGGCAATTATTTCGTGCACACTCATCCCAAAAGGCGATTCATTGTCTTTCATGTCGGTAAAATCACCGAGGATCAGTCCGGCCAGGTTATCGAGTCTTCCACTCAGTTTTAGTTGATGGATCATCCGGTCGGTATGATACAGAAATTCGTCGATGTCTTCCAGGAACAGGATTTTCCCATCGGTATCCAGATCATAAAAAGTGCCTTGCAGGCTGGTAATAATAGATAGATTTCCGCCGACCAACTCTGCCTTCGCTTTTCCGGGTTGATTGTATTCCGGGCATTTTACAGCGTATTGAATTTTTTCACCGGTCAATAGTTTCATCAACGATTCCAGATTTTCGCTGGCATCTCCGCTTTCATCAAAAAAGTAGCGTGGCATAGCCCCGTGAATGGTCGGGACCTGGTACTGGTTAATACAGGCATGTAATATCGTAATATCGCTAAAACCAACCAGCCATTTGGGTTTCTCAAGGAAGTTGAGAAAGTTTAGCTGATCGACGATACGAACAGTCCCGTAACCTCCGCGAGAACATAAAATCGCGCTGCAATCGTCATCGTCGAGTGCGGTTTGAAGATCTTCCAGCCGCTGTGCATCGGTTCCTGCAAACTGGAAATGCTGGTCGAAAACATGTTTCCCGAGTTCAACCCGGTAACCTTTTGCACGAAACCATTCGACAGCCGGGAGTACGTGGTTTTCAGCAATTTTTCCGGCCGGAGAAACAATCCGGATTTTGTCGCCGGGTTTTATGGGTGATGGTTGAATCATTTTTTTAAGTCTGAATTTCGAAGCACAAAGTTGGAAGATAAAACCAAACTTAGTGTGTTTCAATTATTACATTCAAATTTACAGCGAAAAGATAAGAAATTTATTTATCTGGCCAGTATCCCGAATAATTCTTCTACATCGTTAGCGAAAAGGTCGGGATTAGCGTTCCGGAGTTCTACTTTTTTGCCAAAACCATATCCAACGGCCACGGTCGACAGTCCGTTTTCTTTTCCTCCCTCGATATCAAAAAGCGTGTCGCCCACCATTACTATGTCTTTAGTAGGAGTGATTTTCCTGGCGCTTAACAAGTCGCTGATAATTTGGGTTTTGGTTGCTTTGTTACCGCCGTAATCGGCGCCCTTTAACTGCAGAATATATTTGTCCATTTCAAAGTATTCCATAATCTGCACCGCATATTTTTCCAGTTTCGAAGTGGCGATATACATTTTCTTTCCCAACTGGTCGAGTTCGGCAATCATTTCGGGCACGCCGTTGTACGGGACATTCTGGCGCCAGCCGTTTTCGCCGTAATATTCCCTGAAATATTCCACGGCAAGTTTGGTGTCTCGTTCGTTTAGTCCAAAAAGCTGGCTAAAACCCCATTGCAGGGGCGGCCCGATAAAGCCATCGAGCAGGTTTTCGGGATAATCGTCGATATGCATTTTATCGAGTGAATACTTTAATGAGTTGATGATTCCCTGCGTATTATCTGTAAGTGTACCATCTAGGTCGAAGATAATATGTGTGAATTGTGCCATAAGATGAAAATAATGCAAAAGAAACACATAATATTCTCAATATCAAAAAACAGAATCAGACAAAATTGCTGAATCATTACAACAACAAAACCTGCTAAGAAAAGGTTTGTAATTGAAAGTTTGCGTTTTGGAAGCACAAAATGGTTCCTCTTTTTATTTATCTTTGCAGCCCTAAATTGTATTTCAGAAAAATCAAAATATTTCAGAATGAGCAAGTTTAAACGTACACTGATAACTACTGCCTTGCCTTATGCAAACGGACCAATTCATATCGGGCACCTTGCCGGCGTTTATGTCCCAGCCGATATTTATGCCCGTTATTTACGCCTGAAAAATGAAGATGTAATTATGATTGGCGGTTCGGATGAACATGGAGTGCCAATTACACTGAAGGCTAAAAATGAAGGGGTGACTCCTCAGGATATTGTGGATCGTTACCATGGAATCATCAAGAACTCATTCGAAAAATTCGGTATCTCGTTTGACGTGTATTCACGAACCAGCTCGAAAATCCATCACGAAACGGCTTCTGAAATATTCCGCAAATTATATGATACCGGAAAACTGATTGAACGTACAACGGAACAATATTTCGACGAAGAGAACCAACAGTTCCTGGCCGACCGCTACATTATCGGCACCTGCCCAAAATGTGGTTTCGAAAGGGCTTACGGCGACCAATGCGAAAGCTGTGGTACTTCACTGAGCCCGACAGAACTCATCAATCCGACTTCAACAATTAGCGGAAACCCGCCGGTTTTAAAAGAAACCAAACACTGGTATCTTCCTTTAAATGACTACGAACCCTGGCTGGTGGAATGGATACTGGAAGGCCACAAAGAATGGAAACCAAATGTTTACGGGCAGGTAAAATCGTGGATCGACAATGGGTTGCAACCACGTGCCGTTACCCGCGACCTCGACTGGGGCGTGCCCGTTCCGGTAGAAGGTACCGAAGGAAAAGTATTATATGTTTGGTTTGATGCCCCGATTGGATATATTTCTGCTACTAAAGAACTTTTTAATACACTCTCCCCCTCGGGGAGAGATGGAGAGGGGCTTTGGGAAACGTACTGGAAAGATCCCGAAACGCGGATGCTGCATTTTATCGGGAAAGACAACATCGTTTTTCACTGTATTATTTTCCCTAGTATGCTGAAAGCCGAAGGAACCTACAACCTGCCCGATAATGTGCCGGCCAACGAATTCCTGAACCTCGAAGGCGATAAAATTTCCACTTCACGAAATTGGGCAGTCTGGTTGCACGAGTACCTCGAAGATTTTCCGGGAAAAGAAGACGTGTTGAAATACGTGCTTACTGCCAATGCCCCCGAAACCAAAGACAACGATTTTACCTGGAAAGATTTCCAGACGCGGAATAACAGTGAACTGGTGGCAATTCTCGGAAACTTTGTGAACCGTGCACTTGTGCTGGCACAGAAATATTATGAAGGTGTTGTTCCGGAACGTGGAGAACTCAGCGACTACGACAAGGAAACGCTGGCCGCCATTTCAACTATAAAAGGCGAAGTAGAGAAAAGCATCGATAATTTCCGTATTCGCGAATCGTTGAAAAACGCGATGGATTTGGCTCGTTTGGGAAACAAATACCTTGCCGACGAAGAGCCCTGGAAGGTGGTAAAAACCGATCCTGAACGCGTGAAAACTATCATGAATATTTGTTTGCAGATTACGGCCAACCTTACAATTTGTCTCGAACCTTTTCTTCCGTTTAGCATGGAAAAACTACGTGGTTTCCTGAATTTCGAAAAAATGGATTGGGAAATGTTTGGGAATACCGAATTATTGCCGGTTGGTCATAAGGTAAATACGCCCGAACTCTTGTTCGAAAAAATTGAAGACGCTACCATTGAAGCACAGATTCAGAAACTGCTTGATACCAAAAAAGCCAACGAAATTGCCGGAGCCAAAGCCACTCCTGCAAAAGAAAACATTGAATACGACGAATTTGCCAAAATGGATATTCGGGCAGGAACCGTGATTGAATGCGAAAAAGTAGCAAAAACCAAAAAGCTGTTGAAACTTAAAATCGATACCGGAATCGATCAACGAACAGTTGTTTCAGGAATCGCCGAGTATTATGAACCCGAAAATCTGATTGGGAAACAGGTTTCGGTTTTGGTGAACCTCGCTCCAAAACAATTACGCGGTATCGAATCGCAGGGAATGATCCTGTGTGCAGAAAACGCCGATGGTTCGCTGTCGATTGTTTCGCCGGATGTTGTGGTTAAAAACGGATCGGAAATTAAATAGGGTCTGTCATTTCGATCCCGGTGAATATCGGGGGAGAAATCTCTCTCTTTTAAACAGATTTCTCCTCCTTATTCGTCGAAATGACTATTAGAATAAATTAAAAAATTATATTTAAACCGTTTCTGTACGCAGAGGCGGTTTTTTATTAAACGATAACGATGACCAAAATCAGCATTATCAGCAACATAAAAATAATAAACTGGTTTCGGACAAAGAGACCGAGCAGGATAAGTACCTCCACTTCGTCGTTGATCGGAGAGGAGAGTTCGATGGTTCCCTTGTCTTTGGTAATAAACTCGTGCGAGGTATATTGAATGATTTCGGAGCCATTAAATTTCCAGGCCCAGCGCGATTGCCAGAAGTTTTTTATTACGAGTTCGAAACGTTTTCCGTTGATCAGCACATCGCTGCGTGTATTAAAAAAGTTGATCATTATGGTGCCAAGCAATGCCTGGCTGTTGGAGTCGTAAATTTCGAGTTTCGAGAGAAAATATTCTCTTGTCAGGGTAAAGAGTTTTCCGTTAATCATGGCCTGTGCCTGCGATCCAAAAGCGCTGTCCCAGTGAATGCTGCCTATTTTTTCTGTTCCTTGAAAAATCTCCAGTTTCGATTTGAAGATATCGTTTGTCCAACTCAGTTTTTCCATCTCACTCTTCAATTTCCGATTTGCAATTTATGAAAATTAGAATGAATAAATACCTCAGAATCTTTATCCCACGGGCTTTTTAGATTAATTAACAATTCGCCCGGTACTGAATTTGGCAGGGCGCTATTCTATATCAGTTAATAAAGAGTTTTAAAAGAAGAGGCTTAGCCAAGATATTTCCTGAATTCGCGATAATCTTTAACGGTTTTTACATTGCGGGGTAACGCAGGCCCGAGGTGTTGTACCTGGTAACCGGTTATAAAAATCTTTTGTTTCTGGAAACAAGCCTTTAACCCTACAAGGTAATTTTCGAGGTCGGACCTGGTAATTGAGTTACTAAAAGCGGTGAACACAACATCGATGTGTTTTTGCCGGTTAATGATTACCAGGTCGTCGAACGGGACTGATTGACCCAGGTAAAAGGTATTGAATCCAATTTTACGGGCGATAAATGCATAAAAAAGAAGGCTTATTTCGTGGAGTTCGTTTTCGGGGAGGAAAAACAACATGGAAGGTTTTGCTTTTTGTGAAATTGGGAGTCGGTCGATGGCGGCGATCAATTTTTGTCGGAATAAATTGGTTACAAAATGTTCCTGAGCAGGAAACAAGGTGCCTACCTGCCAATAGGTGCCCACACGTTCGAATAACTCAAAGAAAATGCTAAAACAGGCTTCCTCGAAATCATATTTTTCGATAATCTCGTTCAGCAATTCTTCCATCCCTATCGTATCGAGATCAACCATTAAAAGCATGAAACGCTCGATGTAATCCGAATCCGAATCTTTTGTTTGGGTAAGTGCCAGTACTAATTCGCGAATGCTCTCGTCGTTCCTGGATGCAATTTTTGAAATTTTGTAGCCATTTCGTGTAAGCAGCGAAATGTTTAGTAATCGTTTTAAATCGTTGTCGTTGTATGTACGTATGTTGGTATCCGTACGGTCGGGATTTAATAAAGCATATCGTTTTTCCCAAATACGAATGGTATGCATCTTTATTCCCGACAACACTTCGAGGTCTTTTATCGAATATCCCGTTTGTTTCATCCTGCTTTAATTCGTCCGGTTTTAGTAAAAAAGGAATAACTTGTTCAATGTAATAGGTGCGAAATTAGACACAAATTGTCAATTTCCTAAAATATCCATTTGAATTCTTTTCTCAATCTGGCTAAAAATAAAAGGATTCCGCGTGGAACCCTCTTATTTTATTATTGTCATAGCGTAATTCCTATTCCGGATTGGATGATTCTTTTCTTAACATTCGTCAAAAACCAACAAGTTTCAGGTTCTCAATCAGCTAAAAGCCTTAATTTTGCCACACGATTTTCAAAAACAACTTTCAACATGGCAGAAAAAGAAGCAAAGCTTTTCGCTGATTTTAAACCTGTTACTACAGATGAGTGGGAAGCTAAAATTATTGCCGATTTAAAAGGCAAAGACTACGAACGCGCACTGGTATGGAAAACTTTCGAAGGATTTGGCGTGCGTCCGTATTACCGTCAGGAAAACCTAGCCGGGAAAGAGTACCTGGAAAGTTTGCCGGGTGAATTTCCATTCGTTCGGGGAAACAATAAAACCAGTAATGACTGGTTAATCCGTCAAAACATTTTTGTAAACAATTTCGAAGAAGCCAACAAAAAAGCGCTAACCATTTTGGGAAAAGGCGTTACGTCGTTGGGGTTTTTATTCAGCGATTGCTGTTCGGTGACTCCTGAAAACCTTGCCACGCTGCTCAAGGACATTTGTCTTGAAGCTGCCGAGGTAAACCTGGTTTGTTCGACCGACGAATGCAATTGTTCCGAACTTTTTGTCGATTATGTTTTGGCCGGAAAGTGGGAAAACAAAAATGTAGTGGCGTCCACTGCCATCGACCCGATTGGTACTTTTGTGCTGAAAGGCGTGATTGCAGACGATGCTATTTCGAAACTAAAGCCTGTGATTGAAAAAGCCAAAGCTGTTCCGAATTTCCGAACCGTCGCGGTTCACGGAAAATTTTTCGCCAACAGTGGTTCATCGATCGTTCAGGAGCTTGCATTCTCGCTGGCACAGGGTGCCGAGTACCTCTCTCAACTTACTGAAGCCGGTGTTTCAATTGACGATTTTGCAAAAGCAATTAAATTCAACCTGGGAGTTGGAAACAACTACTTCATGGAAATTGCCAAATTGCGTGCCGGTCGTCTACTATGGTCGAAAATTGTGGAAGCTTACGGACCTGGTTGTAAATGTGCCGCAAAAATGATCATCCACAGCGAAACCAACCGTTTCAATCTCACCATTTACGATCCTTATGTAAATATGCTGCGTACCCAAACCGAAGCCATGTCGGCTGTGTTGGGTGGAGCGCACTCAGTAACCGTTCTTCCGTTTAACGCGGTGTACGAAGAAACTACCGAGTTCTCGGAACGAATTGCACGCAACCAGCAGATTTTACTGAAAGAAGAATCGCATCTCGATAAGATTGCCGATCCTTCTGCCGGTTCGTACTACATCGAAAGCCTGACTGGATCAATTGCCGACCAGGCCTGGAAATTGTTCCTCGAAGTTCAGGGGAAAGGTGGTTTTATTGCGGCTTTCAAAGAAGGTTTTATTCAATCTGAGATAAATGCAATGGCTGCCGAACGCAACAAACGTTATGCCCAGCGCCGCGAAAATATTTTAGGGACCAACCAGTTCCCAAATTTCAATGAACAACTGAAAGCCGGTTTCGACGGATCCCTTTTTGAAGCGATCGACCTCACCGAAGCAGGCGCTACCGTGGAAACATTAAAACCGTACCGTGGTTCGCAGGCTTTTGAAGCTTTACGTTACACTACCGATATGTACTCGCTAAAAGTAAAACGTCCGGTGGCGTTTATGCTTACCATTGGAAACCTTGCTTTCCGCAAGGCACGCGCACAGTTTAGCTGTAACTTTTTTGCAGTAGCCGGTTTTACTGTAATCGACAACAATGGGTTCAAAACTGCCGATGAAGGTGTGGCTGCCGCCAAAGCCGCCGGGGCCGACCTTGTAGTGCTTTGCAGCTCGGATGACGAATATGCTGAAATTGCGCCTAAAGTTGCTGAGTTGCTCGAAGAAGAAATCCTGGTTGTTGCCGGCGATCCTGCCTGCAGGGCCGAGCTGGAAGAAAAAGGCATTGCCGATTTTATTCATGTGAAAAGCAATATCCTGGAAGAATTGAAAGGGTATCAATCTAAATTGGGAATTTAAACGCAAAGGCACAAAGACACTAAGATGAGATCTAAAACTGAAATAGAAAAGATTGGAAAGCAGATTGTGGATGCTGCCTTTGAGGTACATTCGGAATTGGGACCCGGTTTGCTTGAGTCAGTTTACGAAATCTGTCTTGTAGATGAATTAGAAAGCAGAGGTCTTTTAGTCGAAAGACAAGTGAAACTCCCTGTAATTTACAAGGGAAAAGAGCTTAATAAAGATTTCTTTATTGATATTTTAGTTGAAAAGGAAATTGTAATTGAATTAAAAGCTGTTGAAATTCTGCTACCTGTTCATGAGGTTCAAACTCTGACTTATATGAAATTAGCTGACATGCGATTGGGTTATTTAATCAATTTCAATGTTCCATTAATTAAGCAAGGCATTAAACGTAAAATAAACGGGTATTTTTAAACTTCGTGTCTTAGTGCCTTAGTGTTAAAACAAAAGAATTATGAAACCGAAATTTAAAGACATAAACATAAAAGCAGCGGCGGCACAAAAAGATTTGGCCGAATGGACTGCAAAAAATAATATCAATAAAGACTGGGTAACTCCGGAGCAGATTCCGGTAAAGCCGGTTTATACCAAGGAAGATCTCGAAGGCATGGAGCACCTGGACTATGCTGCCGGCCTGGCGCCTTTCCTGCGCGGACCTTATTCAACTATGTACGTTATGCGTCCGTGGACGATCCGCCAGTACGCGGGTTTTTCAACGGCTGAAGAATCAAATGCCTTCTACCGTCGTAACCTGGCTGCCGGACAAAAAGGTCTTTCAGTGGCATTCGACCTCGCAACTCACCGTGGTTACGACTCGGATCACCCGCGTGTGATCGGCGATGTTGGTAAAGCAGGTGTGGCTATCGATTCGATCCTGGATATGAAAATCCTTTTCGACCAGATTCCGCTCGATAAAATGTCGGTATCGATGACCATGAACGGGGCTGTTCTTCCGGTAATGGCTTTTTATATTGTTACCGGGTTGGAACAGGGAGCCACTTTGGAACAACTTTCAGGAACTATCCAAAATGATATCCTGAAAGAATTTATGGTGCGTAACACTTACATTTACCCGCCCGAATTTTCGATGAAAATCATCGCCGATATTTTTGAGTTTACTTCGAAACACATGCCGAAGTTTAATTCGATCTCGATTTCGGGTTATCACATGCAGGAAGCCGGTGCTACCGCCGATATTGAAATGGCATACACATTGGCCGACGGATTAGAATACCTTCGCACCGGTATTCAGGCGGGAATTGATATTGATGCTTTTGCACCCCGCTTATCGTTTTTCTGGGCGGTGGGGATGAACCATTTTATGGAAATCGCGAAGATGCGCGCCGCTCGAATGATATGGGCAAAACTGGTAAAACAATTCAATCCGAAAGATCCAAAATCAATGGCTTTGCGTACACACTCACAAACTTCGGGCTGGTCGTTAACCGAGCAGGATCCGTTTAACAACGTTGGCCGTACCGCAATTGAAGCGTTGGCTGCAACATTGGGCGGAACACAAAGTTTGCACACCAACGCGCTGGACGAAGCGATTGCATTGCCAACCGATTTCTCGGCACGTATTGCACGTAACACACAATTATATATTCAGCAGGAAACTGAACTTTGCCGTTCAACTGATCCATGGGCTGGTTCGTATTATGTGGAAAGCCTGACACACGAACTGACACACAAAGCATGGGCGTTAATTGAAGAGGTTGAAAAACTTGGAGGTATGGCAAAAGCCATCGAAACCGGGGTTCCAAAAATGCGTATTGAAGAAGCAGCTGCGCGTACCCAGGGACGTATTGACAGCGGTACTCAAACCATTGTTGGCTTGAACAAATACCGTCTGGAAAAAGAAGACCCGATTGATATTTTAGATATCGATAACACCGCGGTTCGTTTGTCGCAAATTGAACGTTTGAAAAAACTGCGTGCTGAGCGTAACGAGGCTGAAGTTCAGGCTTCGCTGGCTGCGATTACCAAAGCCGTAGAAACCGGGAAAGGAAATTTACTGGAATTGGCTATCGATGCAGCAAAAAAACGCGCATCTTTAGGTGAAATTTCCAATGCTTGCGAAAAAATTGTTGGAAGATATAAAGCAGTAATAAGAACGATTGAAGGCGTGTATAAATCAGAAATACAAGGGAAAGACGAATTTAAGGAAGCTCAGGAACTGGCCAAACAATTCGCTGAAATGCAAGGCCGCCAGCCAAGGATAATGATCGCGAAAATGGGCCAGGACGGGCACGACCGCGGTGCTAAAGTAGTTGCCACAGGCTATGCCGACCTTGGTTTCGATGTCGACATGGGGCCTCTTTTCCAAACGCCCGAAGAAGCTGCCAAACAAGCCGTTGAAAACGACGTGCATGTGGTAGGTGTTTCTTCGCTGGCTGCAGGCCATAAAACACTTGTTCCGGCCATTATTGAGGAGCTGAAAAAACTTGGCCGCGACGATATTATGGTGATTTGCGGGGGTGTTATTCCTGCTCAGGATTATCAGTTCTTGTACGATGCAGGTGCAGTAGCTATTTTTGGGCCGGGTACCAGCGTGGCAGGCGCAGGTAAAAAAATCCTTGAGATTCTGATCAAAGCCTTTAAAGAGGATTAGATATCCGGATGTCTGGATTATAGGATATTCAGATTTTATAGACACAAGATAAAAGACACAATATTCAAGACTAAAGCCGGTTCCGGAAGGGGCCGGCTTTTAGTTTTTTGATGAAGGATATATTATAGTTACAGAAAGAAAATCAAGAGCATGAAGAAGTATATCATAATTGCCGTATTCTGTTTCTCGTTTCTCGAAGGCTTTTCTCAAATAAATGATTGGATGGAAAATGTTGTTTTAATTCAATCAAAAGATAAAGCTCATTCAGGTTGAGGGTTCCTTTATCAAACACCTAAGTTGTTGTTGTCTGGGTAATGTTAGAATTATTTCGCGTAGAAAATCATTCAGGTTAAAGTTGGTTAAACAGTATCCCATGCGAACAACTACCAGCTTTTTTGAGGGAATGATGTAAATCCTTTGACCGATAAATCCGTCGGCAAAAAATACATCATCCGGCACATCTTTTAAAGCTTGTAATGGATTTGATTCCTTTAACCAAAAAGTGCCTGCATAATTTCCGTCAGACGATTCAGCCGGAGTTTTCATAAAATCAACCCATTTTTTCGACAAAATGGTATCGCCGGCGAAAACCCCATTATTCAGAAACAGCATCCCAAACCTGGCCCAGTCGCGGGCCGAACCGTAACTGTATGAAGAGGCCACAAACAACCCGCTGGCATCAGTTTCCACTTTCGTATGCAGCATTCCGTTTGGGTAAAGCAGTTTGGTGTAAATAAAATTATGGTAGCCGGCATCATTATTTATTCGGTTTCTGAGGATTCCTGATAACAGGTTGGCATCGCCCGATGAATAATTCCAGTGTGTTCCGGGCTTGTATTTTGCTTTGTTATCAAGCGCCGACGAAAGCATGTCGTCGCTCTGCATCAGCATAACAGTGGCATCTGAAATGGTAAAATAGTTTCCCCTCGTCATGAAGAATTCCTGCCAATGCTCCGGTAATGGTTTTTGTCATCGACCAACCATGAAACATTGTTTTGGCATCGTATCCATCCAGGTATTTTTCAGCAACAATTTGATTGTCGTAAACAACTACAATTCCAAGTGTTTTTTTATAAGGTCCGTTACCCGGTGCATCAAAACAGGTATTAATCAACTGGTTCAACCTGGCATAATTTACATCAGCAGGTTTTTCATCAGGCAGAATGTCGCCCTTGGGCCACAAAATAGTATCCGGCGAATATTCGGGTCCGGGAAGTTGAAACGCCGATTTCCTCAATTCAGCTTCTTTTTCATTATTCAGATTTGATAGCGGTGACTTTTGATTTTCAATTAAAAGTAAGAATATTTTATTATTCCAGCGGGTATGCTGAAAATGAAAAAGAGCGAAGCTAATAATGATTCGCCCTTTCAACCTTTCCCTATCTAAACTATTTACTATTCAATATCAATATCGTACGGATGAACATCTTTCTGATCGAAATTCAGATACGGTAGTTTCAAATTATTGTTGCTGAACGAAAAGAACGGTTTCATGTCCATTGCTTTCGAGGTAATTCTGATGTTTCCGTTTTCCATATCAATAGTTCTTTCAATTTCTTCGTTATTGCTTTTTACAATAAAGCGATAGGTTCCGTCCTCAAGATCTGAGAAATTGTAGGCTTTCGTGTAATTTTCGGAAGGCGATTTTGATCTTTTGTAAAATACTATGTCGCCATTTTCGTTCTCAATTACAATTTCGAATTTGTTTTGGACCGTACTGTTGATTTCAACCAGTGCTTTGTCGTTTTTTCCCGGGATCAGGTTAACACTCATGTCTCCTGAAGCAAATACTGCTCCGCTTACCAAAACCATTACAATCAGCAATGCACTTTTTTTTAATTGTTTTCAGTACATATGACATGCCTTAACAACGATGGGTTAAAGCCGGAAATGTTAAGAAAAAAATACCTGTAATTCTTTAACTGTCAGGCAGAAAACGTGGCGTTAATGAATTGTTACTGCGAAATACTTAGTTATCAGGCGCTTCGATAATTACTGTTTGTGTAAATACATACAATCAAACCCGAATTCAACCAAAAACGAACCGGCAAAAAGGATACTATTATTTTAGCCAGAAATATGGTATTTTTAGGTTCTGAAAAAGGAAATGATAGCGAAACCAAAATACATACGGACCAGTATAAAGTTTCGGTAAAATTTCGGGAACCATTAAAACTAAAAAGATGAAAAATCATTCGCTGGCCAAACTTTACACCGATGCTTTTCGGCAAAACTGGGACCGTCTGGCATTCTCCGATTTCGACGGAGGGGATTATACCTACAAGGAAATTGCAAAAACCATAAAATCCTTGCACCTGTTCTACCAACTTGCAGGGTTGCAACGCGGTGATAAGATAGCTGTACTAGGCAGAAATTCGGCCAACTGGGGAGCTGTTTTTCTTTCGGCGATTTCGGCAGGCCTGGTCATCGTCCCCATTTTGCCCGATTTTAACGAAAACCATACCAACCATATTCTGAACCACTCAGAGTCGAAGCTGCTGATTTGCGCAAAATCGTTGCTGGATAAAATTGATCCCGATAAATCAGACAACCTGATGGCAGTGGTAGTTCTCGAAGATTTTAGTTTTCACGCAGGTAAAACAGAATATATCGAATATAAACTGGCCGACGGTTTTCAGTATTACAAAGAAAATAAGTTTGAAAAAACTGCTTTCGAATTTGAAGAATGGCAAGCCGATGAAATGTGTATAATTTCTTATACATCGGGTACATCGGGTTTTACAAAAGGTGTGATGATTCCAGAGAGGAGCCTGGTTTCGAACATCATTTATGCACAGGAACACATGCCACTAAAAGCGGGCGATAAAATTGTTTCGTTTCTTCCAATGGCACATGTTTACGGCCTTTTGTTCGAGTTCTTGTTCCCGTTAACCCTGGGTTGTCATATTACTTTCCTGAGCAAAATGCCCACGCCTGCCATTATTACAAAAGCTTTCGGCCAAATACGCCCACATCTGATTTTATCGGTTCCGCTCATTATTGAGAAAATCTACTGGAAAACAATTGTTCCGGCTATCGAAAAACCTTCGCTAAAACTTATGTTAAAAATTCCGGGATTGTCATCTCTTATTCTCAAAAAAGTTAGAAAAAGTTTGATTGAAACCTTTGGGGGCAGGTTCTTCGAGATCGTAATTGGCGGCGCACCGCTGAGCCCCGACGTAGAGAAATTTTTTAAACGGATCAAATTCCCGATCACCGTTGGATACGGCATGACTGAGTGCGGCCCGCTGATCAGTTACGAAGCCTGGAATAAAACCATGGCCGGTTCGGCCGGACGGGTGGTTGACAGGATGGAAGTACGCATCGATTCTGAAGATCCATTCAATATTGTTGGCGAAATTCAGGTAAAAGGCGAAAATGTTATGCTCGGTTATTTCAAAAATAAAGCTGAAACTGAAGCGGCATTTACTGAAGATGGCTGGCTAAAAACCGGAGATTTGGGTGTGATCGATAAAAATGACTTCATTTACATCCGTGGTCGGTCAAAAAATATGTTACTCGGGCCTTCGGGGCAAAATATTTATCCCGAAGAGGTTGAAGCAAAAATGTGCACCCAGCCTTATATCGCCGAATGTGTGGTCACCGAAAGAAAAGGAAAACTGGTGGCATTGGTATATCCCGATATGGAAGCGTTGAATGCAGATAAAATAGATACCGTGGACTTGCCAAAAATCATGGATCAAAATCGAAAAGCGGCGAATGCCGAATTACCCAAATACGAACAAATTGCTTCGGTAGAACTGGTGGATGAAGAATTTGAGAAAACACCCAAAAAGAATATCAAACGATTTAAATATGTATAATAAACCAAGGAGAGTGACGAGCTCTCCTTTTTTATGAATGGGTAAGGCCTGAATTTCATAAGAGTACACGCGTAAGATATTTGAAAATTATTACCTTCGGGGCAACCAACTAAATCGAGGATGAACGAAAAAACACTTTCAAACGTATCTTCCGAACGATTGTTATCGCTTGATTTTTTCCGCGGAATCACCATGTTTTTGCTGGTAGCCGAGGGAACCGAACTATGGTCGGTGTTGGTTCAGGAACCCGTTGCCGGTACGTTTCTCGAATCTTTTTTCAGACAATTCCATCATCACGAATGGAACGGACTCCATTTCTGGGATCTTATTCAACCATTCTTTATGTTTATTGTTGGAGTGGCCATGCCCTTTTCGTATCAGAAACGTTTGAAACATGGGGCTTCGCATAAACAGATTACCAAACACATTGTGCAACGATCGGTTTTATTGCTGGCCTTTGGAGTGGGTTTGCATTGCGTTTATCGCCAAAAACTGGTTTGGGAACTTTGGAATGTTCTTTCGCAACTGTCGGTTACCATATTGATAGCCTATTTCCTTATGCGTTTTAAATGGACGACTCAACTGGTTGTTTCCATAGGTTTGTTGTTACTTACCGAATTAATGTACCGCTTATTTCCTTTGGATGGCTATAACCAGCCTTTTGTAAAAGACCATAATTTTGGCAGTTGGATGGATATGATTTTAATGGGAAAGATCAATAACGGAGGAGGGTGGGTGGCCATCAATTGCATCCCAACCGCAGCACATACCATTTGGGGCGTTGTGGCCGGACAGTGGTTGCAATCTAAAACGGATTGGAAAAGCAAACTAAAAAAACTGATCGTAATCGGAGCGGCGTTTCTGGTTGCCGGATATTTACTCGATTGGCTGAGTATAACACCTATCATTAAACGCATCAGCACCTCATCGTTTGTTTTGGCTTCGGGTGGCTGGGCACTGCTTGCATTGGCTTTTTGTTACTGGCTCATCGATGTAAGGCAGAAAAAGAACTGGATTTTCCCGTTTGTAGTAGTGGGAACAAATCCAATATTTATCTATTTGTTTTTCAATACGGTGGGTTATCAATGGTTCAATGGTTTTGTGGCAATATTTACACACGGGATGTTGGCCTGGTTTCGAACACCTCATTTCCTGGTCGGGTTACTAACCTCCTTCACGATCCTCGCACTCGAGTGGTATATGTTGTACTATTTGTATCGGAAAAGAATCTTTTTTAGAATATAAATTGTTATTTTTCAGAGTGAATAAAATAGTCGAATTGAATTTATTCTAACTAAACAAATATAATATGAGAACAACTCGAAGAACTTTTATCAGAACAACGGCAGCCGCTGCCGCAGGAAGCATGCTAATTTCACCAGCTTTGGCGAGTGTCGCTAAAAATTCGCGTTACAAAATTTCGCTGGCAGAGTGGTCGTTCCACAAAGCACTTTTCGCAAACGAAATGACTAACCTCGATTTTCCGCGTGTTACACGCGAGTTGGGATTGGAAGGACTTGAATACGTGAACCAGTTTTTTATGGACAAAGCCAAAGATGAAAAATACCTTGCCGAACTCAAAAAAATTGCGAAAGAGGAAGGAATGCAGAACGTGCTGATTATGTGCGATTCGGAAGGGATGATGGGACATCCGGAGAAAGCCGAGCGTGTGAAAACAGTAGAAAATCATAAGAAGTGGGTGGATGCTGCAGCTTTTTTGGGTTGTCATTCAATACGTGTAAATGCCGGAAGCCGGGGGACTTACGAAGAGCAGCAAAAACTGGCTGCCGATGGTTTGCGGATGTTATGTGAATACGGAGATACTCAAAAAATCAATGTGATTGTTGAAAATCACGGCGGGCTGTCGAGCAATGGAGAGTGGCTTGTTGGCGTGATGAAAATGGTGGACCACAAACGAGTTGGCATACTTCCCGATTTTGGCAATTTTATCATCGACAGGGAAACAGGCGAGAGTTACGATCGTTATAAAGGCGTTGAAATGTTTATGCCCTATGCCAAAGGTGTGAGCGCAAAAACCAATGTATTTAATGCCGAAGGCGATGAAAGCAACATAGACTATTATCGTTTGATGAAAATAGTTGATGATGCCGGTTACAAAGGCTTTGTAGGTATCGAATTCGAAGGCACCGAACTTTCTGAAAAAGAAGGCGTGATCGCCACAAAGAAACTGCTCGAAAAAGTATTTGCTACTTTATAATCAAAACAACATTTAAGCGAAGCCATTGATTAACTTCAGTGGCTTTTTTATTGCCTGCGGTTAAAAGATGTTAAAATTAGGAATTCGCGTAACAAAGTAAATCTCGAATACGTAATCGCGGGTACTTTACTACTTAAGTGGTTGATTGAATGCATTTAAGACAAAGTAAAAGAGGTCATTCGTTGTTTGTCTTTCGAAAAGCGGTGCCAAGCGCCGCTTTTTTCATAGATAATCTTCGTAATTTCTAACATCCGTTTCAACTTCATATCATCCCGGTCGTCAATCTTCTGAGTAATGAGGAATGAATTGTTCAGTATTTTCCAAACTAAAGATAAGAACTTCTGAAAATTCTTATTCAACCTTTTTTCCTGATTTAAAAATGGGTATTCTTTGCCCGCGGTTTTAGCAATAAAAATAGGCCAGGTGTTGCGGAACATTCATCTTTTTGTATTTCCGGTTAATTACCACAAAAATTTTCAATTAACACAATATCAAACATTTTCCTTGATTGGCATACTTTTAAAATCATAACTCACCCTGAGGCCCGCCTGAACGATGAAGTCGGGCAGGGAGAGTTCTATTAATCTGAAAACTACATTTGTGGCATCATTTCGGATATACGTTTTCATGTTTGTAATGAGGGAAATTATCGGGAGGTGTTTCACAAACCCACTGTTTTTATTTTACAAACCCATATTAAACCAAAATATTCAGAAAATCATAAAACATTAAGTCATGAATACGTTATTGATTTTAGCTTTTGTAATGTCTTTGGTTGGTTTTGTTACTTCACCGCTAACCTTTTATAAGCTGGTTTTCAAAAAGAATAACCAGGGTTTCAGAGAATAGGTGTAATAAGTAAGAATGGAAAATACCGGGTCCGGCCCGGCATTTTTTTATTGGCAGATCGAAAAGATTCTTAATTTTTTCTACGATAGAAAGGCAATTCAGGCGAAGTGCGCCCTCCACCCGAGCCCCCGGATTCAATTTCGAGGTAATAAACAATTCCTACACTTATCTGTGCCGTTAGCGATAATCGGCGGTTGTATCGTAATATACCCTGTTTGGGCAAATTAGTAAAATTGGGCACGCCATCCACAATTCCCGAGTTCACCACGGTTGCTGTTGCATCCATTTGAAATGCCATGCGCTTGCTGAGGTCGTAACTAAAGCCAACTCCGCCGCCCATATGAAATACGGGCCATTTTTTCTGGTCGCTGTTCGTTGTGCCCCGGGCATATAATATATCTGAACCCAAAGGTGTTTTCGGCATATCTTTATATGATAAATCAGTTCCCACAAACGCAACCACACCGGTTAGCTTTACAAAAGGCTGAAAGACTTTTTCCTTGAAAAAGAAGTATTTGTAGTTTACCGCCAGGTTCCACAAATGGGTATTGTATTTAATAGGTGACTGGTAATATTCATCCTGAAAATCCTGAAAGTAGGAGGTATAAAAATAGTTGTAATAGGGAGGGTTGTCGTTCAACCCTTTCAGATGTGTATAGTCCACTTCGATACCAAAAAACGAGCTGGGCGAAATCTGGAAAAGAACTTCGCCTTCGAACCCAATTGTTGGCTGAGGCGTAAATCGCTTGGTGCTTTGAGGGACATCTTGTATCATAGGTTTTATGTAAACATCCGATGGCCCGAATTCGGTAAGAAGTACTCCCGAATTAGCTGCAAGCCTGAATCCGAGAACCTGGGCATTTACAAAGATGGAAAGAATCAAAAAAGGCAATAAAAAAACAATCTTCCTTTGAGCCATAGTTTTATTTATAACGAGCTCAATTTAAGCCGATTTTCTCAAAAAGAAAAGTGCATGACCGAAATCCTACTTTCGCTCTTTAACGTCTTTGGCATCGATTAGTTTGTAAAGTTTATCGGCGCGACGGACGACAGTATCGATTGGCACAGAAATATACTGGCCTTTCAACCCTTCTTCTACCGGTTGCATTTCGTAACGTATCTCCTTTACTTCGCCCTGGAAAACTCCCGTTGTTGGGCCGGTAATCACCATCTCGTCGCCAACTTTCAGGTTGCCGGTTTCAAGTTTGAACTCGGCAATGCCGATTTTCTTGAAGTAGTTCGTTACTTTGCCGATGTACATTTTACGTTTCGATGCGCGTGAGCCATAATTATGGCTCCATTCTCCAAGTCGCTGGCCGAGGTAGTAACCGTCCCAGAACCCGCGGTTGAATACGGTTGTCAAACGGGCATCCCAATCGGCTATCTTCTCATCGGTAAACGATTCGTCGAAATAGGCATCCACCGCTTCGCGGTAACATTCTACCACTGTTTTTACATATTCGGGGGCCCTGGCCCGGCCTTCAATTTTAAGTACCGAAACTCCGGCATCGAGCATTTTATTTAGGAAATGAATTGTTTTCAAATCCTTGGGCGACATAATGTATTCGTTGTCGATTTCGAGTTCAGCACCGGTTTCCTTATCGGTAACAATATAGGCACGGCGGCAGGTTTGCAGGCACGCGCCCCGGTTGGCCGAAGAATTCATTTCGTTCAAACTCAGGTAACATTTTCCACTGATGGCCATACAAAGTGCACCGTGCGCAAACATTTCTATTTTTACAAGTTCTCCTTTTGGGCCGCGAATCTGTTGGTCCTTAATTTGCTTGTTGATTTCCCAAACTCTACCCAGGTTCATCTCGCGGGCGAGTACCACTACATCGGCAAAATTGGCATAGAATTTTACTGCCTCGATATTGGTGATGTTTACCTGTGTGGAAATATGGACTTCAAGATCGATCGATCGCGCATACTGAATTACCGAAATATCCGCAGCAATAACCGCAGAAACCCCCGACTCGTTGGCTGCATCCAGTACTTCGTGCATTTTGTCGAGTTCGCCGTCGAAAATTTCGACGTTCATAGTCAGGTAAGTTTTTACCTTATTCTCGGTGGCAATCCGAACGATTTTGCGCAGATCTTCGATGCTGAAATTGTTCGACGAGCGCGACCGCATATTCAGGTTTTCAACCCCAAAATAAATCGAACCGGCACCGCCCTGTATTGCCGCCATTAACGATTCGTACGAACCCACCGGCGCCATTATTTCAACATATCTTCTCTCCATTGTATGAATATTTGCGGTGCAAAGTTAGAATAATTGAGAGAACTGGCAGGTCTTTATTTCTATGCTCATTAAGAAAATCGGAATCGGTAAAACAAAAAAAAGATCACGGAATTTCCGTGATCTTTTTGTCCTTAACTTTTATTACAATTAGTTAAGCGAAGATATTTTAATAAATTTTTCTGAGCTGGTCATAGAAATTCCACAACGGTTAGGCGCTGTGGTGTCGTAAGTATTTCCACAGGTTGGACAAACAAAGAATACGGTAGGTAACGATTTTACCGTGTTGCTTTCGAGTGCGGTAAGTGCCTTTTCGTACAAGGGTTTGTGTTTTTGTTCTGTTTTGTAGGCATAATTTAAGCTCATTAGCGAAAACTGGTTACTGGCCTTGCTGGCATTTTTAATAAATTCAGGATACATGGTTGTAATCTCGTAAGTTTCACCTGCAATAGCATCTTTCAGGTTTTCCTTTGTTGATTTTACGGTAAATTCAGGTGTAATCGACGGAACTTCCTGATTTCCTTCTAACAAAACTGCTTTGTGGTTATTCGCATGGATTTTCTCGGATGTTGATGCAGCTTTAAAAAGCAGGGCAATTTCGTGATACCCTTCGTCTTCCGCTTTTTTACTGTACGCCAAATATTTGGCACTGGCAGTTGTTTCGCCTTCAAAAGCGGTTTTCATATTCTCGTAATTCAAAGTGCCGGCATTCGATTTTTGAGAGGAAACCGCTTTACCTGCAAAGGACTGTGAAGATATTGCAGAAACAAAAACTGCAAGAATTGTAATAAGAATTGTTTTTTTCATTTTTAAGTATTTTAATATTTGTTTTATGATACAAATATGCGGTTACCTGATTTTAAACTTCCTTAAGCGATTCTTAAAATCTCCTTAATAAAAATCAGGATGGAAAATGGATAGAGAATGTAGTGCCTTCACCTTCTTTGCTGGTAACCTGCAATGAAATATTCTGAATTGTAGCGAGTTTTTGTACAATGGAAAGTCCCAGTCCGCTTCCTTTTACAACAGAACTTCTGGATTCGTCGGCACGATAAAACCGGTTAAAAATATGCGGCAGATGTTTGGAAGATATTCCAATACCATTGTCTTCGATGGATAAAGATTGTGATTTGTTATCCCAGCCAATTAAGATATGGCCGTTTTTCTTCCCGTATTTTATGGCATTGTTTACAAGATTCCCGATCATTACTTCAAGGAAGAATTTATCGGCGCGGACCAATGTTTCTTCCGGAATTTTGGTGTAAATAGTAATGTTTTCTTCAGAAGCTTGTTTCTCCCATTTTTTAATAACAGCAGAAATAATTGGGTGAAGCTGGAGGAGTTCGTTACGTGCATTTGTTTTTCCTGAATCGATGCGCGCCAGTTGTAGTAACTGGTCTAATAATACATCGAGCCGATCGACCATTCCAATTATTCCGGCAATTTTCTGTTCATAAACTTCCGGAGCCCGTTCTCTGCGAATCAGTACCTCCAGCGTTCCACGAATAGCAGAGAGAGGGGTTCTTATTTCATGTGAGGCGTCGCTGGTGAACTGTCGTTGTTGCAACATACTTTTCTCGATCCTTTCGAGCAAATCGTTGATGGTTTGGGTAAGTTCATAAAGTTCATCTTTATGCGGGGGCATTTTTAAACGGGTTCCAATGTTGCAATCGTCGATAGCTGATGCAGAATTAATGAGTTGATTTACCGGTTTAATAGCGCGTGAAGCTGCGACAGAGGAAGTAATAAATTGCACGAATAAAACAATTGGAAAAGAAATAATCAATACCCAGATTAAGTTACCCAAAACATTGTTGGATTCTTCCCGTGAGACCGCAATCGTAAGTTTTCCGATTTCGTTACCCCTCTCGTTCAAAATTGGGAATCGCCCAAGACGAATTCGCTGATTATCAATATCGCCGTTATAAAATGTTTTGTTATTGCCTGTAAAATGGTCCAGTAACTGATTCCCAGGAAGATTTACAGAACGAAATATAACCTTTCCTTGTTTATCATTTATCTGCAAAAAAGTTGGGTTTACCTCAATCTGGCTGTGTTCAGCTTCTTCCCACTCAGGCATTTTATTAATAACGATTGAATCCTGAAGCAAAAAAAGATTGCTGATTACTTCCTCTTTTTCAGCCTGGATATCATCGTCGAGATGGGAGTATGCTGTGTTATAAACAACAAAAAAGATAATACCAAACACAAGGATTGTGGTAAATGCCATAGCCAGGGTATTGAATAAAGCAATCCGGTTTTTAAATTTTAAAGTCATTCTTTATTCTCGATTTTATACCCCACGCCCCGCACTGTTGTAATTAGAGATTGTTTTCCCGGCTCATCGAGTTTTTTTCGCAGCGCATTTATGTATACATCTATTACTGCGGTATCGTAATCAAAATGAATATCCCATACTTTTTCAATAATTCCTACTCTCCGGCACACTTTTCCTTTATTGCGTAAAAAGTGTTCGAGTAATGAGAATTCCTTTTGTGTCAGGTCAACATTCTTCCCATTTTTAGTTACAATGTGTTTATCAATATTCATTTCAATATCTGCTGTTGAGAATATTACGGGTTGTGATTCCTGTTTTCGCATATGAACACGTATTCTGGCCAGGAGTTCTTCAAATGAAAATGGCTTACGGATATAATCATCGGCCCCGGTTTCGAGACCAAAAACCACATCATCAACCGAATCTTTTGCGGTTAGAAAAATTACTGGTATATCTTTGTTTTGCTTTCTGATGTTGCGGCAAATTTCAATTCCACTAAGTCCGGGCAACATCCAGTCGAGTAAAATAATATCATATTCATCGAGATAATCGAGAGCAAGTTGCAGGCCTTTCTTCCCATTATCAGCAACATCAACGGCATAGCCTTCTTCAACAAGTCCTTCGCGGATAAAATTGGCAATTGACAATTCATCTTCTACGATCAGAATACGCATGATTTTCTCTTCAGACAGGTTTATTCAAAGATACTTAAAACGATTAATTTTCATCATCGAAATCTCCAAAATCAGGAAGTGTCAACTCTACTCCGGCAGCATGTTTATAAACCAACTGGCCGCCATAATAACCTGTAGTTGCTACCGAGCCGGCTAATGCTGTAAACAGAACGATAAAAGCCCAGTTGACCCATCTACGGTTATATTTGAAATAGAAAGTTGCAGCACGAAGTAATGCCGTTATAGTGGCTAGCCATAATGTAATGGTTGCTGCCAGTTCGTGTCTGTCAAGCGGCTGCTTGAGTGGACCTTCTTCAATCCCTTCACCAGCCACATCTCCACTAATATAAGCCGCAATAGCTCCAAGCGCTCCCATTAATAAAAGGAATACAGCGGCATTCTTAAAAAATTCTTTTTTAGTGATCAGTCCTAATAATTCAGAAAAAAATCCGGCCATTAACAGGGCTATCGGGAAATGGATGATCATGGCATGAAAATGTGTTGCTGAAATCATAATCTTATTTTTTTCACAAATTTACAGGTGTTTTCATTTAACAGAGATTAGTGAATTCTTAAGATTTGCTTAAAAAGCCGGGAGTGACTGAAATAAATAACCGGACAAAAAAGCAAACAACTTTTCTTGCTACCGTAAACTCTTAAAAAGTTGGGGCGAACAATATCAATCCAAATAAAAATCAACATTACCCTCTTTCGTTTTATCTGTAAAAAAGCAGGAATGTTGATTTTATCCAATAAACTTATACAAATTTCTCTCGTTTCTGCAGGTTGAACAATCCATACAGAATAAATACCAGCATCCCAATCCCGAGGAAGATTCTGTTTTTGCTGATTGTTCCTGCCCAAATTACTTCATTCAGGTTGTCGGGAATGTCGAAGGGGTTCAGGAATGGGTTCCATTGTGTATTTTGGATCAGATCCTGTAAAATCAGGATCGCTACGCCAATCAATACCATGGTCACGGCCGTTCCGTTTCCGTTTTTTACGATGGTTGAAAACATAAATGCCATCGAACCGAGAAATACGATCGGGTACATCAGTTGGTACGACATTTCCAGGATATTCACCTTGTACAGTAAAACCGATGCGAGTGCCGAGAACAACAGGATCATGAGAAAAACGAGGGTGTAGATCATAATCAACCTCACGAGCCAAACTTTGTACCGGTAGTTTGGAATTCCAAAAAGTATTTCGAGCATCCGCGAATCATCGTCGTTCTGGATCCCAAAAACCGATGGGTAAAATATCAGCAAAATACCCGGGAAAATAAGTAATCCGTAGACGACATCTTCGCCCATGCTTTCGTTGTTCAATACCACCTGAATGGCAAAGAATAGGAAAAATCCAAGCGATGCCACGAGGAACCAGATAAAACGGTTCGCAAATATAATTTTCAGGTTGTACCTGATCATTTTAACCAGGATAAGGAAATTGTTTTTTATGTCGATTTTTGAAGCCATTTTATACGAAATCTTTAAGTAAGCACAAATAAGCATCCTCGAGGTGAGGTGAAACATTTATCGCATCGGGCGCCGGTTTTTCCTTCGCCAAACAACGAACTTTTATGTTTTCGCCATCGCGCATGTGGTGTACGATTAATTGTTTATTCGACATGCTATCGAATTCTTTGGCCGGAACCGAGAACTGCCAAACAAAATTATGCCCCATATTCACCATTTCACTTGGTGTTCCAAAGTATTTCAGGTTTCCGCGGTTTATCACGGCCACCTGGTTACACGAACTTGAGATATCTTCAATAATGTGGGTAGAGAATATTACGATACGTTCGCGGCTAAGTTCTACCAGCAGATTACGGAAACGGATACGTTCACGCGGGTCGAGACCGGCAGTTGGTTCGTCGACAACGAGAATACGTGGCAGATTCAGCAGGATCTGGGCAATTCCGATTCGTTGTTTCATACCTCCTGAGAACGAGCCGATCTTATCGTTGCGTCGTTCGTACATGTGTACGTTTTTCAGTACGTATTCCATACGTTCGTTCCGCACTTTCGTGTCTTTAATTCCTTTCAGAATGGCTTGATAATCGAGAAATTCCCATGCCGACATGTTTTCGTAAGTTCCAAAAGCCTGCGGCAGATAACCGATCAAACCCTGAAGTTCTTCGCGGTATTTCTGAGTGTCCATACCGTTGATCCAGATCTTTCCGTAACTCTGTTCCAGAATACCGGTGATGATACGCATCATGGTTGATTTTCCGGCGCCGTTAGGGCCTAATAAACCAAACATACCTGTTTTAATTTCGAGAGAAACGCCGTTTAGTGCCCGGAAAGGTTTTTTCCGTTTCCCGATGATTGGAATTTGACGAACCATCGTAAAATAGCCTCGGCGTAACCCGCTTAAACGGCCTTCGATACGTGCAATGTTCAATTCTTTTTTCTGAATGTATTCAGCCGAACTGTAAATGACAAGCAGTATCATCCAGATTATGCCCACAAAGATTACCATTCCGAGGTTGTTCCAGTTTTTAAAGAACACAAACAGGAAGACCAGCGGAACAATCCAATATAAAATATTGTAAATCCAACGGTTTAATTTTGAATAGAATTTCTTCCCACTTGCTTCTTCGCGGTTGATCAGTACCTGATTTAACGGTACAAATAGCAGGAAGAGGAAGAAGAAAACAGCATGCGAAAAAATCCACATCCACAGGTTGCTTTCGAGATAGAAGAACGTGAAATATGTTAGGAACCCGAAAAGTGGCAGTTGCCAAACCAGGTCGCTGAAATCGTGCAGGTGTTTATAATCCTTTGTTAAACCGGCACGTTCACGAATTCGAATTCCTGATTTCCACTCGCGCACAAAACGTGAGTCGCGGTCGTAAATTTTTACAAGTTTGCGAACTTTGATCGTGATGGGCTCGTTTTCGTCTACCACCTTTGCACTAGCCTGGCGCAGGCTGGTTTTCACAAAGGCGATAATTCCAGGCACCAGAATAATCAGCAAGATGAAATCGAGTAGTTGCCAAATAAATTGATCAACTTCGAACCAGATAAGCAGCGAACCGGTAACATATACCACCAGCATGCCCACTTTAAGTCCCCAGTGCAACGATTTTATCCAGTTCAGCGAATTTTCGAGACCTGAATATAAAGTAGGAATGAAAATCAAAGTGAGCAAAGTACTCAACGAAAGTCCTCCGATTACCGTAATGGCGAATGGAGCCCCAATGGCGCCTACATATTCTGCTTGTCCCATGGCAAGCGGGAACAAGGCAACAATGGTAGTAATGGCGGTGATCAGGATGGGCCGGACACGCGACAGCCCAGCAGTCATTAAGGCACGCGATTTTCGGTAACCGCGTTTTCGAAGTATATTGCTGTAGTCGATCAGGATAATACCGTTGTTTACCACCACCCCAATCAGGATAATGAAACCCATCAAAGTGTTGGCATTGAACAGGCTGTTGCCGGTAAATATAAGTGCCAGGAACGATCCGATGGCAGCCAGTGGAATCGAGAACATCAAAACAAATGGTGTTGAAATCGATTCGAATACCGAAGCCAGGATCATCAGAATAAGGATAAAGGCAGCAGCGATGAGGAACTTGAACTCAGAGTACTGGTCTTCTTCGTGAATCACTTCAACAGCCACCCCCGAAGGCAGTTTGTACGAACCGATAATATCGTCGATTTCGAGACGATACGCTTCCAGCAAGTCTTTTGAATCTTCTGCTTCATCAACAAAACTATAGTTTAGTTCGATTTGTTTTTCCTGGTTTACACGTGTGATACTTGCCATCCCGCTGGCATAAACCAGGTCGGCAAGTTGTTGCAATTCGTAATTCGCTCCCTGCGCACTGCTGATTTGTAATACTCTCAGGTCGTCGATTCCTTTTTCATTATTTTCATCTTCTTCCTCGCCTTCCGGAAGTTTTTGTTTCACCACAATTTCATATTCTTCGGTGCCTTGTTTAAAATTAACCCCGGCAGTAAATTCGCGGGTAAAAGTAGCGAGTTCCGATATAATGTTGTTGAGTGTTATCCCGTATTCGGTAAGCAACATCTGGTTGAAATACATGTGGATTTCGGGCCTGTTGTTTGATACGCTGATGTTGGCACGGCGGATCGATTCGAGGTCCTCGATATAGTAGAGCAAGTCTTCGGCAACGCCTTTCATTATGTCGAAATTCTCGCCCTTAATTACGATCCTTTCCGAATTACTCCCGATCCCCATAAATTGGGCAAAACCTTGCGTGCCTGAACGGCCACCGCCGCCACCGCCACCACGGAAACTGGAGCTTGAAGTTGGCGCTTCAAGACTGATCTCAGCCTGCGAGATATTTTTAACGCGCTCTTCTACATCCTTTTTGATCTCAGCAATAGTACGATCGTCAATATCTTTATAATCTTCTTTACAAATAAAGGTCAGAATTGCTTCTTCCTGTTGAATATTCGCCGACAGATCTTTCTTTTCTGCAATGTCTTCGAGCCGGCTTTCAACTTCGGCAACCACCTTGTCGGTTGACTCAAGGGTAGAACCGGTGGGCATGGTTACATAAATCGAAAACTGGTCTTCCTCCACCTCGCTCAAATTGCTTACACTAATTGCAAGAACAATAAAAACGGTTACGAAAAAGAGTACGATGGCCCCGATAATCGTTTTTCCGGGTGTGCGCATACTGGCTTTTAGCAGAAGAATATAGATCTGGATAATCCGGTTGTTGGTGGTTACTTTTTCGTAGAAAATATTGTGACTTCTTTTACCACGCAACAGCACGTGCGCTCCCATTGGAATAAGCAGCAAAGCCACGAACAGCGAAATCATCAGTGTTGAAATGATGGAAACGCCTACGTGGTTACCCAACAGTTTTATCATGTAATTGGTAGAGAATACAAAAGGAAGAAATACTGTAACCGTGGTCAGGGTTGCGGCCATAATTGATCGCCACACTTCTTTTGTCCCTTGTGTGACGGCTTGCTCGGGATCCATCTTGTTCCCCGATAATCGGTAAATATTCTCGAGTACCACCACGCTGTTATCGAGCAGCATCCCGATTGCCAAAACCAAACCAACCAATGTCAGACTGTTCAGCGAGATATTAAAGGCATAAAAAAGGTTGAACGCCGTGAATACAGATATAGGCATTGCCAGCGCTATAAATGAAACGATCTTAAAGTTTTTAAGGAACATCCAGAGTACGAAAATGGCCAGCAAACCACCCACCAGCGCCAGGTTGATGATCTGGTTGATGTTGTTTTCCATCGTTTCGGCCAGGTTGGTCTGCACCACAATCTCCACATCTTTCGATGCCAGTTTCTGATTGAGTTTTGCAATTTGTTCCTGCACCCGGTGCGACAGATCGATGAGGTTGGCTTGCGAGTCGCTCACCAGCAGCATCGATACGGCTTCCATCCCGTTTACACGGCTGATCGACGTTTCTTCTTTCACGCCAAAATAAACATCGGCAACATCGTGCAGGTAAATCGGGCCGTTGGCTACCACAATGTTCTCGATGTCAGAAATATTTTCGTATTCGGCAGTAACCTGTACAAAATACTGTTTGTTGGCATCGTTTAAATAACCGGCGAAAGTACGGTTTCGCGAATTGCCTGAAATGGCGCTCCTGATCTGTGCCGGAGTGATCCCGTATGCTTCGCAGGCGGCTGCATCGTAGGTTACTTCAATCGAACGTTCTTTTCCGCCATATACCGAAACCGAAGCAACACCGTCGATGTTCTCCATGTCGGCTGTAATTTCCTGATCCACAATATTGCGAACCCGGTCGACCCCGCCGCTTCCCCTGACCTGCAATTCCATAAACTGATTGGTCAACTGGGCCATGTCGACCTTGTTCACCATCACCACGAAATTCTCATCGAGATCAGCGGTTACCAGGTCGATTTTTTCCTGAAGCTTCAGGAAAGTATATTTAAAGTTGACGTTCTGTTTAAAGTTTACCTGGATAGTTGCAGAGGTGTTGTTTATGAACGATTCCATGCTTTCGATGCCTTCCATGGTGCCAATCGCTCCTTCGATCGGGATCACAGCCTGGTTTTCCATGTAGCTTGGATCCACCTCTTGTCGCGACTGTATCTGAACGAACAGCATGGGCAGCTCGGCATTTGGCATTAATTCCACCGGCAACTGTTTATAGGAAATGTAACCAAGCATGGTTAATCCCAAAAACAGCATGCTGATGAATATTTTTCTATTTATGATGAATTTCATCTTATTGAAATGGTTTATTTAAAGTGGCATAAGATGGAACTCGCATGATTGTATTATTACGTAACTGAATCAGAATATAGGTCATGCTCGTTTCATATTTTAAACATTAGTCGGAAGATGGAAGGCTGTAGTCCAGAGAACAAGCTTCTTCATTTTTCATCTTCCATTCGTCGTTTAATTTACAAGTTCAGGTTTATTATTTTTTTCCTTCACAAACGCATTTCGCACCCTGTCGAGTACATCATACACACACGGGATCACAATCAGGGTCAAAAGGGTAGAGGTTACCAAACCGCCAACTACTGCCAGTGCCATGGGCGAGCGCAGCGAAGCGCTTTCACCAAAACCAATGGTAAGTGGGAGCAATGCCAGGATGGTTGTCAAGCTGGTCATCAGAATAGGCCGGATCCGTTGCTGCCCTGCTTGTAAAATGGCTTCGCGACGATCCATTCCATCCCTTATCAATTGGTTGATCCGGTCGACAAGTATAATCGAGTCGTTTACCGCAATACCTACTAACATGATCACCCCGATGATGGCCATAATATTAAAAGTCCTTCCGAGGATGAAGAAAATGAGTATGGTTCCTACCACAGCCAGCGGAATGGTCAACAGTATAGTGAACGGATGGACCAGCGATTCGAACTGCGACGCCAGTACCATATAAACCAGTACGATGGACAAGAGCAGGGCAAATGTCAGATTCTGTAACGATTCCTGGCGTTTTTCTTCTTCGCCGGTAACCATAATCCGGTATTCGGGGAGTAAGTTGATCGATGCCGTGGCCAGCCTGATCTCGTTGGCAACATGGTCGAGCGCTACACCGCTTTCGAGTTGGGCAGTTACCTTTCCAATGCGGTTCTGGTTTCTTCTGAATATTTCTTTAGGCGCCACTCCGTAGGAGATGTCCGCAATTTCGCTTAAGCGGAAAACCTGGTCGCCCGATGTGATCAGCAATGAATTGATTTCATCCAACCCTTTTTCCGGAACTTTGATGGTGATGTCTTCCATTTCGCCGTTTCGTTCGAGCTGGCCGGCATTTCTTCCTTCAAGCTGTTCCTGTATTTGTGTAATTACTGTGTTAATGTCGATATTGTACATTCCGGCACGCATGCGGTCGACGCGGACTTCAACTTCGGGAGCGCCGTCTTCAATCGAAGTTTGTACGTTAAACAAACCATTGATTTCGAGCATGCGGGCTTTTACCTGTTCGGCAATATTTTCAATTTCGTCGAGTTCTTCCCCGCGCACTTCAACTACCACCGGGGCCTCGTCGGTTCCAAGGATCGACTGAAGGGCGCTTTCTTCCTGCGAGAAACTAAGTTCCAAGCCTTCGATATTGGCTGTAAGTTTATCGAGTGTTTTGATAATACTTTCGGCTGAAACTTTTGTGTCGCTTTTCAGGATCACTTTCATTTGAGCCGTGTTTTCACCTTCGAAAATGGCTGCGGCATCACCCGAGATCCCGCTAGAAGGACCTGCCTGGGAATAAATGGTTTCGAGGTTTTCTCCCAGGTATTCCATTAAAATATCTTCGATATTCCGGACCGTAGATTCAGTTCTGTTCAACTTGGCACCTTCCTGTAATTTAAGATCGATGGTAAGTTCGTGTGTTTCACTTTTTGGCATAAATTCAGTACCAATGTGTGGCACAAGAAAAACCGAACCAGCTACTGCTATGGTTGTTACCAAAATCACCAGCCACTTTGCTTTCAAAACTTTGTCGAGGAAGCGGGCGTAACCACCCATTTTGATTGATTTGGTTTTGAGTGGCTTATTTCGTTTGCCATAAAAGCGATCGTACATCATCGGGATCAGGAAAATAGCTACTACAAGCGACGACAGCAACGAGAAAGCTACCGTCCAGGCCTGATCTTTGAATAATTCGCCCGATGCGCCGTGGAGGTAAACAATGGGCAGAAATACGATGATCGTGGTAAGCGTGGACGCAGTGATTGCACCTCCTACTTCGGAAGCACCTGTAATAGCGGCGTCGCGGACACTCATTCCGTTTTCGTGGTTCCTGAAAATATTCTCCAACACGACAATCGCGTTATCCACCAACATACCCGCACCTAATGCCAGGCCCCCCAATGTCATAATATTAAGGGTGAGGTGGTTGAAATACATCAGGTTAAAAGTGGCGATGATTGAGATTGGGATGGCAATACTTACTATCAGTGTCGTTCCAAAGCGGCGGAGGAAAAGGAACAGAATGACAACGGCCAATAAAATACCGATCAGCGCTGTTTCCTGAACTTCACCAATGGCATCGCTGATAAAACGCCCCTGGTTGGTTACCTTGGTAAGTTTGTACCCCGGTAGCGCTTTTTCGATGTTTACCATCGCTTCTTCAATCTGCTCGACCGATTTTACAGTGTTGTATTTTGTTTCTTTATAAATGGCAAGCCCGATGCAACGTTCGCCGTTGATGTGCACAATGTTTTCGGGTTCTTTGTTCCCCACCTTTATAGAGGATACATCTCTTAAATAAACCGGAGCCATTTCAATGCTGCGTCCGTTTGGAGTAGCAGAAGTTTCTGTTCGTACTGCCTTGTACCCAACAATCAGGTTTTCGAAATCTTTGACGCTTTGCAGCATCGAAACACCTTTTACAATATACTGAATTCCCATGTCGCTGATCCGTCCACCGGAAACGTTCCGGTTGAAGTTCTGGATACGCGTGGCCACTTCATCCATCGACAGGTTCTGGGATTCGAGCCGGTATGCGTCGGTTTCAATAATAATCTCGCTTTCTTCCTGCCCGGTAAGTTCCACTTCGGCTACACCTTCGAGGCGAACCAGTTCGTTTCGGATGTAATTCTCGGCCACTTTCCGGAGATCGTTCATATCCTTGATCTCGTCATGAGTAAGCCCGATAATCATCACAGGTGTGGTATTCGGGTCGTGCTGTGTTATTTTAAGTTCATCAATTTCGGAGTTCTGGGTAAGGGTATTCAATGCTTTTTGCAAATCCAGAAAAGCTTCGTCCATGTCCTTGTTCCAGGCGTATTCAACCGTAATTTGTGCCGATCCAACACGCGAAATGGAAGTTACCTGCACCACATCCGACTGGCGAATGGCCAATGCTTCGATGTTTTCGACAAATTGTTTTTCCATTTCTTCGGGGGGTCGTTCGCCCGAGGTCACCTCCACAAAAATGCGGGGCGAGTTCAGGTCGGGAAAGAGGTCAACACCCAGTTTGTCGTAAGAAATGTAGCCCAGGAGCAGAACGCCCAGCACCACCATTAGTACGGTAACAGGATAGTTGACAGAAAACTGCGTTAATTTCTTCATGATCTGTACTTCTTGTGGTTACCGGCCTACATAATTACTTTCACTTTCGAGTTGTCGCGGAGTGTTTCGAATCCTTTAATAATCAAACGATCGTTTGGACCCAATCCTTCCACGACTTCGATTTCGTCGTCGTTCGAAATTCCGGTGGTAATTCTGCGGTCGTCGGCAGCACTGTTCCTACCTACCACAAATACATATTTACCACGAGAGCCCGACATGATCACATCACGCGGGATCACCACGACGCTGTCTTTTTGAGCAGTTATTATGCTGGCTTTGACAAACATTCCGGGACGGAGTTTTAGGTCGGGGTTTTCAATTTGCAGTTTGCCTGTGAAGGTACGGGTTTCGTTGCTGATAACCGGCGACAGTTCGGTAACATGCGCCAGCAATGTGTCTTCAGTTAATGTGTAACTGGTAATTAATACGTCTTGTCCAACATTTACTTCCGAAATATTTTTTTCAGGTAAATTAATTTCAACATACATCTGGTCGTAAGCCATTAGTTTTACCATGCTTTGTCCGGCCGATACCAGTACACCCCCGGTGTAGTATGGCAGCTCAACAATAATTCCGGGGAAAGGCGCCAATACCTGCATTTTTGCTAATTGTATCTGAGCGTTTTCGTAACTGTACTGTGCATCGATTTTCGAAACTTCCGAGTTACGAAGTTCACGTAAAGTAACGCCTCCCTTTTCATACAACGATTGTTGTTTTTCGTATTCCTGTTCCGAAATTTCGAGATTCAATTTTCTCGAGTCGAGGTTTAGCCCGTTGTAATATTCGTCGTTTTCAAATTTAACGATCACTTGTCCTTTGTTGACACGGTCGCCCAGCTTGAATTTTTTCCCGGTTTTTGGATTTATCTGTAGAAAATAATTTCCTTCGATTTCCGAAAAAAGCTCTGCTTCGGAACGGGCTTTGGCTGTTCCGGTGGTGGTAATATACTGCTGGATACTTTTTAGTTTAACGTTCTCTACTGAAACCGGAACCGCGAGATCGGCCGATTCAGACGCTTGCTGATTGTTACACGATACTGCGGCCATAACAATTAGCGCCAGGAAAAGCAATTTTATATTTTTCATTGTGATAAGATTTTGCTGGTTTATTTTTTCTTTTCATTCAGGTACAACTCGTTTGGCAGGATTTTTTCGCCTTTCTCGAAATCGTACAGCGACTGAATTTTCATGTTTAACAATTCGATTTTATAATTAATAAGTGCCTGGCTATAGGCAATTTTATTTTGCGAAAGTTGTGTTTGATACAAGTTAAGATCCATACCGGTAAGGTCGCCGTTTTGATATCTTTCGAGGTTGATCTCGTAGGTTAGCTGGGCATTTCGCTCGTTTTGCTTCGCAATTTCTATTTGATTTAATTGGTTTTGCAGGTTACGGTATACCTGGCGAATATCGACTACAATTTGTTTTTTCTGTTCCGAAAAATTTAATTCCTGCGACTTGATGTCGGCCTGTGCCGCGGCAATTCGCGCTTTCTTTTCGCCCCAGTCGAAAATCGGGATATTAAAGCTTAATGCCACCGAGGGGCTTTGTGTTGGCTGATCATAAATATTTCTGAGGACCTTATCATCGCCGGTGATACCCATTCTCAGGTTTACTTCACCTTTAAACTCGTTGAGAGATTTGGTTTCAATCAGACTGAACTGACTGTTTTCGATGTCGATTTCGCGTTGACGAAGTTCCATCCGGGCCTCGAGCCCGGTGTTGATGGCAACATCCAAATCAACGGGAACAGGATTGGCGCTTACATCGGCCAGGATCATAATGTCTTCGTCGAGGTCCATCCCCAGGTAAAGTTTTAATTGGTCTTTGGCATTCTCAAAAGATACCTCATTATTTTGCACTGTTGATTTAGCAGTGGAAAGGTTTAGTTCGGCCTGGTACAATTCTTCCTTGGCGGCCAAGCCGGCATCCACTTTATTTACGATAATATCGTAGCTCTTTTGTGTATTGGTCAATTCTTCGCGTGCAATGTTCATATCCATTTGCGACATGTACACGTTATAAAAGAACTGAGTAACATTTTTTTCGAGGTTCAAACGCTGCATAGCATAACTAATGTTGGCGTTCTCCAAACTCAATTCGAGTTGTTTCAGCTGTAGTTTTAAACGATTGTATGTAAACAGGGGCTGGTTCAGGTTCAGGTACAGATTGTTATAAAAAACCTGACTTTCGGTCTGCGTAGTCGACAACGTTGAGTTACTGTTTCGCCAGCCAAATTCATTGATTAATGAGATAGTCCCATCGGTAGGTAAGATTGGTTGAGATATAGTGAATACGGTATTCGACTGGATATTCTCGTTGGTATACCATTCCGAAACCCTGGTATCAAATCGACGCTGGTTGCTGTAATCAATCGGATTTAATTCGAGCGAGAATCTTGATTTTAATGCAGCACGTTGTGCTTCAAGGTTCTTCTGATAACGCTCAAGATTTAGCAACGATTGCTGCAAGTCGGGGCTCGTTGTTTGTGCAACACCCAGGGCTTTGTCAAGAGTTAAAGCGTCCTGCGACTGAACAACCAGAGTTCCGGCCCCCATAAATAGCAAGACAAGAGCAATACTCCGGATCAGTTTGAATTTAGTAATTTCCATTATTTGAGATTTTTTGATTGTTTACAGTTCAACCAGTTTTACGGCATCGGCAAATACCATGCGTAGTTCTGTTTTATTCGAAAGTTCGATTTTGGCTGTGTCAGGTGCGAAGTAGTATGATCCCAGGTGCATCCAGCCGTTTTCGGCATTCTGAACATCGAGCGTTGCTCCCTCCGGTCCATCGTCGCCATAAATCGTAAAATTGTAATTTCCTTTTTCTTCCTGGCCGTCGCGGCCACGTGGACGCATTTTGTACAGGTGGTAAAATACATCGTAATAACCGGCTTTGCTTAGCGGTACATTCCAGGTAGCTACCTGGTCGCCTTGGCCACCCTTAATATAATAAGCCGACCGTACATATTCCCCGTAAAATTCAGTATTGGTAATGGCAGTCCAGCTGGTTGCCGGTCTCCACCAGTTGATCCCCTGGTAACGTTGTTGTTTTTCCTCCTTGGTAACAATCAGTTTTTCAAGTAAACTTACGTTTTTGTTTTCAGTTATGTGGAACTCCGGATCTTCGTTGTCGACCACAATTTCGTTAGGCTGTTTTAGCTGTACGGGAACATCGGAAACGGTTTCGCCGGCATATGGTTTTGCTTTCGGATCTTCTTCAATATCACGGAAGAACTCAAGCATGGTTTGTGGTATGTTTTTCGAGGTCATGGTATTCAGGATAACCATTCGCGGATCGCCATCCAGTACATAACTCAAATCTTTGGTTTGATGGGCATCAAGGAAAATAAGGTTATCGATTACATCGTCGCCGCCACCCATTCCGGGTCTGCCGCCACCCATTCCGGGTCCGCCACCGCCGCCCATTCGGAACGAAAGCTTCACCAACCCGTCTACATTCGAGAAGTTGGTCACTTTCAGGCTAACCATGGTTTTCATGGCATCGCCACTTTTAACTTTAACCGCTTTGAAAGGCGAAATCAGGTAACCTGGCAGCGATTTTTCCTTGAACCACTCGTCCATGATCGGAACCAGATCGATGCCAAATTCGTCGTTTATTTGTTTATCGAATTCTTCAAAAGAAATATTTTTGAATTTATTCTGACTCAGAACTTTTCGCAGAAAATCTTCAAATTCTTTTTGTCCGGCTTTCCACTGAACCAACGAGAACAGCACATCGCCTTTGAGTTTTATCACATTGTCGACAATTTCAATTTGTTCAGGGTCGGCCAGAATTTCTTCAAAAGTTTGATCCTGCAATGCGATATTTGCCAGTACGTCTTCGCTTTCGCCATTCATACTACTCATAAAAATCGAACGCATATCAACCGACTGGCTTTTCAGGTAGGCTTCAAAAACACGGTTGGTGATCGGCCATTTGTCTGATTGGATGTTGTTTTGGAAATTATACAACATTGGGAATATGAAGTATGGATTGGCTTTCTGAGTAACAGTCATCTGTCCGCGTGAGAAATCCCGGTCTTCGTCGTTTTCTTCAGTAAAACGCCGGACAAAACCTTCAAGTACGCGAAGCTCCTTGTCCTGATCAGTCATTTCGCCCTGATCGCCCCGGCGCCAACGACCCACGCGGTCTTTTTGTTTTTCGAAATCGCCTTCGCGAAAAATATAGGCTTTTTCAGGGATTAGCACTTGTTCGGGCTGAATAGCTTCCTGGATCGAGGTCCACATTCGTTCGTAGGTTTTAAATTGGGCAGGAACTTCGACCAGTGAAATTCGATGCGAACTGCAATCGAGATTGTAAATGCGTTTAAAATCTTCGAAACGTTCGCTGATGATACTTCCCAGCGTATCTTTCGATTCGGGGAACTGGTTGGAGAAATAATCGTGACCGTCGAGATACCAAACTCCGTATTCGAAGTCTTTCTGGGTCATGCTTTTTTGTTTGTAATGACCGATGGCCAGCGAAACCTGGGTAAGCGGGGTACTACTGTTAAACGCAAATTCCCCGGAAGAAACTTCGCTAATTGTACCTTGCGAAACGGCTTGCAAACCCGGCTGAGTTTTTACCTTAAGCGAGTATTTTACAAATTGCGGATGGTGCCATTTCACGTTTTTCGAACTGTAGGTAACCCCTGTATTCGGATACCAGTTGGCTTCCTTGGTAAGTAATACATATTCGGGCGTGATGAAGGCATATCGTTTGTCGACATTCAACACAAACTGTCCGTATTTTTCGAGCCGGGCTTCTTCTTCAATATCCAGGTAACAATAATTTTCGTCGATGCTGCCTGAGTAGGAAAAACCGACTTTGGCAGAATCGCCTGGCAGCAGATTAACATTATCTGAAAGTATGATCAGGTGTTTATCGCGAAGGAAGGGAATGGTGTTTCCGTTAAACTTTACATCTTTTACTTCGAGTCCTGCATTAAGGTTGAAAACCAATTTCGAAAGTGTTGCATTCTTGTCGTTCAGAATGGTTAATTCGGAAGTAGCGCTGATGGTTTCGCCCTGATGATTGACCGACAAATTATTGGATAAGATGGCCGGAACAACTTCGTCGACGTATTTATTATTCAGTTCAACAATTTCGGCCCGGAGCTTCTCATTCGCCTTAAAAGTGTGAATGTGCTCGTAGCCCAGATAACCTGCCCCTCCAATAAAAATGATGCTCAGTACCAGCGAAATGTAGGTCATTGCCTCTGATTGCGGCAAGCGCTTCAGCAGGAATATAGTCAGAAAAACAAAACCGGCGCCAAGTCCGAAATACATACCGCGGTGGATTAGTACTACCTCGAGGTTTCCAAATCCCACAATGTCGGAGCTCAACATCGGAATATTGAAAGCCATGTAATCGAAAATGTAGTAGAATTTGGCTTGTAGTAGAAAGAGAGTTATTCCAATGTAGCCGAGCACCAAAACAAAAGTAATGGCCTGGTTTCTGATCACACTCATAAGTAAAAACGAAAGTCCCATGATAAAGACCAGGGTTGGGATACTGATTAGCAAAAGATATACCCCGTAAGAAATCCAGTCGATGTTGGTTCCCTGTGCAAGTGAGTTGAAAATAAGCGCCATAATTACAACGGCAATATTCAGGATCATGAACACCTGCATGTTGCCCAGTGTTTTCCCGATCACATATTCGCCGTTGGTCATCGAACGCATGTAAATTACTTCGGTTGTGTCGAGCTTTTTATCCCGTTTCAAAAAGTCGGAGGCAAGAAATACCGCAATCACGGCTTGCGCCACGTTAAGTATTAAAAGGTTAAAATACGGAATAGCACTTGGGATGGCGCGAATAGCCCAGCCTTCGCCGCCACCGCCTTCGATGACCATTCCGAAGTTCATTCCAAAAAGAACAAGTAACGAAAGGATACTGAAAATGCGGAAAAACCAACTACGGAACAAGGTTTTGCGTTCGTATTTTGCTATAGAAAAAATATTGTGTAATGAAATCATTTTAAGAACTTTAGGCGTTTGACCATTGGTTTAGTTTATTTTCCATAAAATGCACATAGGCATGTTCGAGGTTGGGGGCAATCTGTTTGCCCTGATAACCGTTGATTTCGGGCGCTACCACTTGTACTTCCCATCCACCGTCGATAGGGATGGTAGAAATAACAGGGTATTTTTCGTTGATCTCGAGGTATTCTTTTTCGGTAGCCAGTATTTGCCAAACATTTCCTTCCGCTTCTTTCACCAGTTCTTCAGGTGCGCCCGTAAAAGCCAGTTTTCCCTGGTTTAGCAATGCCATGTTGTGGCAGGTACTTGAAATATCTCCTACGATGTGTGTTGAAAGAATGATGATAACGTCGCGGTCACTAATCGTTGATAAAAGATTCCGGAAACGGATACGTTCCTCGGGATCGAGGCCAGTGGTCGGTTCATCTACTATTATCACTTTCGGATTGTTAATAAGGGCCTGTGCAATACCGAGCCGTCGTTTCATCCCTCCCGAAAGTTTGTTTGCATTTCGGTCGCGGGCTTCAAAAAGTCCCACTTCCTCCAACATCTGCTCAACAGCGGTGCGGCGTGCAGCTCCATTTTTCATTCCCGACAGACGTGCGGCGTAATCGAGAAATTCGTACGTTTTCAATTTCGAGAAGAAACTAAAATCCTGTGGCAGGTAACCCAGCATCGATCGAATTTCCCGACGGTGTTTCGAGAGTTCATAATCGTTGAAATACACTTTTCCACTGGTAGGTTTCATTAGTGTAACCAGTATTCTCATCAGGGTCGATTTCCCGGCTCCATTAGGCCCCAACAGTCCGAACATTCCTTGTGGAATCTCGAGGTTGAGGTTTTTAATGGCATAGCTGCCTCCCTTGTAAATTTTGTTCAGATTTTCGATTCGTATTTGCACAGCGTATTTTCTGTTTAATTAAACAATGTCTTGGACTTATCTAGCTTCAAATCGTTTAATCCGTTAGACAATTAATTGCAGGAAAATTACAATATAAGAAAAGCATACGCATTTTTTAGCCCGATTTTCAGCCATGAAGCGATGCATGAGCCTTTTGCGAAGGTATCGAAATTCAGAAATGGGATGATTGGTTCAAACGGTCAAAACGAGAATAATAACTGATTTTGAAAAAGAGTATCAGAAAACTGGGGCAATCGAAAAGTATTTTATTGGTTTTTAGCGTTTCATGATGCCGTAGCAAATAATCTTCAGAATTGTGTCCACGCTGCGTTCCAGGTTGACATTGCCATAATTTCCGGCCGAAAGCGGCATTTCCAATCCTTTTATTGCGGTGGTAATTCCAATGGCAACCAGGTTGAAATCGTAAATCTCAAATTCGTTTTTACGAACGCCTTCGATGAGGATGCGTTTGATCATCCTGATTTCGTCCTGTTCGTATTTCATTTTTACCCCATCGATAAAACCTACGGCGGTAACATCGTTTTCAATGGCGTGGTAAAAATTGGCCAGGTTCCGGAATGTTGCCAGTTTGGTAATAATATAATCGCGCAATTTATCTACCGGATCGGTATTTCGGTTGATTACAATTTCAAGTTCGCGGGCCAAAATCTCTACTTCTTTCATAATGACAGCCTGGAACAGGTCTTCCTTGCTGCTGAAATAATAATAAAGTGAGCTTTTCCCTTTTCGGACGGCGTTGGCAATGTCGTCGAGTGTTGTCTTTTTAAAACCGTATTTACTGAAGATCTCACGGGCAATTTTTAGAATGTTTTCACGGTTCGCATCCTTTTTATTGCCGTTTTTGCCATTTTCCTGCATGATCTGAATTTTATCATAAAGTATAGACAAATATAACTAAATATTTCACCCGCAAAGCATTTTTGAACTTTAAACTTTTGCAGACGATAAACGATAAATCCTCGCAAAAACCTTTTAATTACTTGGTTTTTATGCTTATTTTATTCGAAAGAGCTATTGTCTTCCGGCTTGGCCAGCCTGAAATCAAGGTGTTTACGTTCGAGGTTGGTACGCCACACTTTTATGTGTACAGGCATTCCCAGCGGATAGGTTTTGTGGGTATGCCTGCCCACCAGTGCATAGTTGCGCTCATCAAAGATGTAAAAATCATCGTCGAGTTCCGAGACCGGGATCATGCCTTCAATTTTGTTTTCCAGTTCTACATAAACACCCCAATCGGTAACGCCCGAAATCACGCCAGGATAGATTTTCCCAACATGATCCTGCATAAACTCAACCTGTTTGTATTTCACCGAAGAGCGTTCGGCATTGGCAGCCCGGCTTTCCATGTCGGATGAATGCCTGCAAAGTTCTTCGTATTTCTGTTCGTTGGCCGATCTTCCACCATCGAGGTATTTTTCGAGCAAGCGATGAACCATCATGTCGGGGTAACGACGAATTGGGGAGGTAAAATGGGTGTAGTACTCAAACGAAAGTCCGTAGTGTCCAATATTCCGGGTCGAATATTCGGCCTTCGCCATCGAACGGATGGCCAGTGTTTCCACCACATTTTGTTCGCTTCTTCCTTTTACATGGTTCAGCAGGCTGTTTAGCGAAGTGGCAATCGCCTTGGGTGTGCTCAACTGAATGCCATATCCAAAACGTTTAATAAAAGTGTTAAACGAAACCAACTTATCGGGGTCGGGTTTGTCGTGAATCCGGTAAACAAAAGTTTTTGCTTTTTTAGGATCTCCTACATCGCCTATTCGTTCGGCTACGCGTTTGTTCGCGAGCAGCATAAATTCCTCGATGAGTTTGTTCGACTCTTTAGCCTCTTTAAAATATACCGAAAGGGGCTTACCATTTTCGTCGATCTCAAACTTTAATTCGATGCGGTCGAACGCAATCGAACCACTTTTAAATCGTTTTTCGCGAAGTTTTACGGCCAAATCGTTTAAAGTGAGCAGTTCTTCTGAAAAATCGCCTTTACCGGTTTCGATGATTTCCTGGGCTTCTTCGTAAGCAAATCGCCGGTCGGAAAAAATGACGGTTTTTCCAAACCATTGTTTTAGGATATCGGCTTGCTCGTTCAATTCGAAAACCGCCGAGAAACACAATTTTTCCTCGTGCGGGCGGAGCGAGCAAACGCCGTTCGACAAGCGTTCGGGCAGCATTGGCACCACGCGGTCGACCAGGTACACCGAAGTAGCCCGTTGCCGGGCTTCGTCTTCTATTATCGAGTTGGGGCGGACATAATGTGTTACATCGGCAATGTGCACGCCCACTTGCCAGTTTCCGTTTTCGAGCCTGGCAAGCGAAAGTGCATCGTCAAAGTCTTTGGCATCTGCCGGGTCGATCGTAAAAGTGGTTACTTTCCTAAAATCATGGCGTTTCCTGATTTCTTCTTCCGGAATTTCGAGCGGTATTTTTTCGGCTGCCTTATCTACATTTTCGGGGAAATGATGGGGTAGTTCGAACTCGGCAAGGATGGCATGCATTTCGGCATCGTTGTTACCGGTATCGCCCAAAACTTCTTTTATTATTCCGAAAGGATTTCGGGCATTGGCAGGCCAGTCTGTAATTTCAGCAATTGCTTTTTGACCGTCTTTGGCTCCGTTCAGATTTTCTTTTGGAATAAAAATATCGAAACTGCTTTTTCCGGAAGGGGTAAGGAAGGCAAAGTTACGCGATAACTGTACCGTTCCGACAAATACCGATTTGGCACGTTCAATAATCTCAATGACTTCGCCCTCTAAGTCATGTTTTTTTCGACGTGCAAAAACGTTAATCCGCACCTTGTCGCCGTGCATGGCATGCTGCAGGTTGCGCGATGAAATTATGATCGGCCTTTCGAGTTCGTCGCTCACCACATAGGCAAAACCCTGTGATTGCATATCGATTGTTCCGGTGGCAGTACCTGTTTTTGTTTTCAGCTTGAATTTTCCGCGTGCCACTGTGTCGAGGTAGCCATCATCGGCAAGTTCTTCCAGCGCCACGTTGATTAATCGGCGTGTTTCTGAATCTTTTGCACCCAAAGTGCCGGCAAGCTGGCGGTAATTCACCGTTTTGCCCGGATCTTCATAAAGGCTTGAAAGGATTGCGTTTTTTAGTTTCTTCTTATTAAAAGTATGTGCTTTCTGTATTTTTGGTCCGTTATTCTTCTTTTTCTTTTTTGCCATGGCGTTTTCTAAATTTAAATTCCAAGTTAACATTATTATCCGTCGCTTGTTTTTGCACCTCCAAATTCTTATTAAAAAAGTTATCAATCGGATTATAGAATCTCTTGTTTGTGTAAAGGCTCCCTATTTTATTATCGGTGTCTGCAAAAACATGTTCTTTCACCTACCCATTGTTCCGAAATTATTCGGAGGCATACAATTGCCATGCTGTCTTGTTGATTTAACAATCGATAACATGAAGAGTTAGCAGGAATTTGTATGTTTGTAAACCAATTTTGAAGCTGATAAATTAAAGTGTGCTAAGCGTGATAACGCAAAAGGCCAAGTATTTTATTAGAGTATATGAAACCGAAGGGAAAAACACCTTTACTTATAATTGCCACCCTGGCCTGGATCACGATTATTTCGTCGTGTGCCAATATTGGGATGCCAACCGGCGGATTAAAAGACACTATTCCTCCGGAGTTGGTAAATACCAGTCCCGAACTTCGCGCTTTAAATTACGACGGCAAAGAAGTTCGGCTGACTTTTAGTGAATATATTCTTCCCGACGAAATTTCGGAAACGCTGGTTATTTCGCCACCGCTCACAAAAAGGCCCACCATCCGCACCAAATCAAAAACGCTGATTATTCAGTTTAATGAAGATTTAAAAGACAGCACTACCTACTCGCTCGATTTCAAGAACTCGGTAGTGGATAACAACGAAAAAAACCCGCTTGAAAATTTAAGATTCTCGTTTAGCACCGGGCCCGATTATGATTCGCTTAGGGTGGCCGGACGTGTGATTAATGCGTTCAACCTCGAGCCTTTGGAGAAAGCTTTGGTATTGCTGCAAAGCAACCTGCACGATTCTGCAGTTTTTAAGGTAATTCCCAATTACATTGCGAAAACCGACGAACAGGGACTTTTTATGATCGATAATATTGCTGCCGGCGAGTACCATCTTTTCGCGCTGAACGATTTGAATAACGATTTGAAATACAATGAAGGCGCTGAAGAAATAGCTTTCGTGGATGACCTTATCGTTCCGCGTGCCGAATTTCATGAAAATCTCGATACGCTTGTTAAAGGTGTTGATTCGCTCCTGGTTTTGGGACATACACATTTTTATCCCGATCCGGTGTACTTACGCTATTTTACCGAAGATATTTTTGAGCAATACATCGAAACCTCCGACCGTGAAACGCGCTACAAATGTGTTTTCTTGTTTAACGAGTCGGTTGAAGACGCTTTCGATATCAAACTGCTTGGACATGAAAAAGCGGATTGGAACCTAAAAGAATTTAATCCGAATATGGATTCGCTGACACTTTGGATAACCGACACAACCATTGCCCGTTACGATTCGTTGTTTATGGAGTTATCGTACTTTATGCTCGACTCGATGCGGCAACCATTTGTTTACAAGGATACGCTGCTGATGAAATATTCGGACCCGAAAGTTGATGAGAAAAAGAGTCGCAAACGCAACGAAGAGGAACCGGAAGTGAAGGAAACTCCACAGTTTAACTGGACGATTTCCTTGTCAGGTACAATGGAACTGAACGGAAATATAACCCTGACTTCTCCCGAACCGGTAGCATCCATAGATACCCGCATGATCCATCTTTATCTAAAAGGCGATACCTTAAAAACACCCCTTCCTTTTCAACTTTCAGAGGACGTAAATGTGTTTCGCAGCTATCAGATTTCGTATGATTGGGAGCCCGAAACAGAGTATACTTTTGTGATAGATTCGGCTGCATCTGTGAATATTTACGGAATTTCGAGCAAGGCCTTTTCACGTAGTTTCAAAACGCGCGAAGAAGATTATTACGGCTCGTTGACCTTTGCATTCAGCAATGTACAAGGCCCAATGATATTACAACTCTTAAAAAACGACGATCAGGAAAGTGTGATCAGACAAACCTTCTTTTCGGCAGATGAAAACATTACGTTTAACCTGCTGGCACCCGAAAAATACAAGGTGAAGGTTATTTACGATACCAATAACAACGGGAAATGGGACCCCGGAAGTTACCAGGATAAAATTCAACCCGAGCGGGTGGCCTATGTGAACGAGGTGATCAAATTGCGCTCGAACTGGAGTGAGACCCACCAGTGGGATGTTACCCCGGATATGACTTTCGTGAAAAATATAGTGGACAAGGAACTCGAGGAAAAGAAACGCAAGGAAGCCGAAGAAAAAGCGCGTAAAGAACAACAAAACGAGCAACAAAACAGCATGTTCAAGCCGGGAAACAACATTGGCGGAGGGAACATGAACTAATGTTGGGCTTGTTATTTATCCCACTAAAATTTGTAAGTTTAGTTAACTTTTTAATTCAAGAATATGGCAAGTAGAAGAAACCTGAAAAAGGATATCGATCTGGTTATGTCGCTGGCATTGAGCGATTGTTTTTATGTGCTCGAGTATAACTCAAAAATTGATAAGGAAGCCGTGTATAAGATCGCTGCAGAAATTGTTCAGGCGCATCGCGAATTGCGTTTGCGTGCCATGCACCCCGACGGAAAAGATAATCCAAAAGTGGTGAAGGCGTTTTATAAAGATCTGGTTTCGAAAATGCTTACCGCTGCCGACACCGCGCTTGAAAAACTTTCGGCAGAAGTAAAAAAAGTAGCCGTTTAAGCCTGGTTATTTCAAAATAAATATTTTTTGGGCCACCATTTGCCCACGGTAGCAGGCGCTGAGTTCCCATTTCCCGAGCTTATCTTCAAGGGGCTCCCACACACAATCGCCAAGATAAAACTTAAAATCGTTGGTACGTATAAACTGTTCTCCGGGAAAAGGGGGTTCCGGTTCGCCGTGTATATTCTTAAATGGCGGATGATCGATCGTAAATTCGATGGTTTCGCCTTTGCCGTTTTTAATGTGCAGTACATAGCCAAATTCAGTTCCGGTTTCAGCCTCTATTTCGGTTGTGAAATCAAGTAATTTTTGAATCTCCCGGCTTTCACGGTCCCATTTGCTGTATTTTCCGTAGCTGTACATTCTGAACTCAGGCCTGCGTTTTCCCATGTTTAAGTTTTTTGTAAAAGTAAGAATTTGCTTATTTAGATTTATTCAGACCTTTTATTTGCTCATTCGTTTTGATAAGGGTAACGGTAAATATAGATTATGGGTTTGATGTGATTTGTTGAACTTTATCATATCGATAGCACGAATTTAATAGGAGGAAGTCCTGAATTTCGACTTGGGGATCATTTTCCTTATCTTCCCAGTTGAAACAATCCAGAAATAGTAGGATGAGTAATTTGACCCCGCATAAAAGATTATTAAATTTGTCGCAATACTAATATCGGGAGAATCAAAACATGGACAACGAAATAAACAAGGCTCACAAGAAAAAGGACCTCAGGAATAATATCATTGTCATTGCCCTTTCAGTGATTTTGCTTGCCGTGGTTGTTTTGTTTTTTATGCAACGGAGAGAACACAGTGCTGTGATGAAAGAAATGGGTGCGGAAAAGGATTCTATCCAGTTTCAACTTACCCAAATTGCTGCCAGTTACGATTCGATGCAAACCGAAAATGATACCTTGAACGAACAACTGTTTGTAGCGCAGGCCAAGGTAAAAGACTTGTTAATAGAAGTTGAACAAACCAAAAAGGTGAGTGTCTCGAAAATTAACGACTACCAGAAACAGGTTACAACCTTACGTGGGATCATGCGCGATTTTGTAGTACAGATCGACTCGCTGAACCGCAGGAACGAACAGTTGATGGCTGAAAACCTTGAGGTGAAACAGCAATACAAACAGGTGGAACAAAAAAATCAGCAATTGAACGAGGAGAAGAAACGCTTGAGCCAGGACCTGAAAATTGCTTCTAAACTCGAAGCGCGTGAATTGATAGCTGAACCTTTAAATTCAAGAAGTAAAGAAACCAAGTTTGCCAAACGGACCGAAAAAATCCGCATCTATTTTGTGCTGGGGCAAAACCTGGCCGCCGAACGCGGAGCTAAAAGTATATACGCACGTATTATGCGCCCCGACCAGTTGTTGATGAGCAAGTCGTCGAACGATTTATTTCAGTTTGAGGATCTCAAAATTCAGTATTCGGCTATGCGCGAGGTGGTTTACGAAGGCAAAGATCTTCCGGTAGCTATTTTCTGGGATAATACCAACGAGCCTGAACTGATGCCCGGCGCCTACACTGTGAATTTATTTGCCGATGGCAACGAGATCGGGGAGACTACTTTCACCATTCAATAAAAAGAGATCAAGTTTAATTTTCCAGTTTCTTTTTCCAGCGTTCGTAGTCGGAATAAGCTTTTTCAATGTTAAATCGTTTTCCATGCCCCGGATAAACCGTTTTGATTTTCAGTTGAAACAGCTTTTCCCAGGTCTCAAGTAACAAACGTGGTTCGTTTACAAAAGGTGGAAAAATCCTTCCATTATTCAAATTCAGAAAAGTATCGCCTGCAATAAGTTGATCACCCAGTAAAACTGATTGTGAACCGCTGGTATGGCCGGGAGTAGAGATAACTTTCCCATCAATGCTGTATTCTTTCAGGTCAAATTCGCCGGAGTTTATCAGGTCGGCTGTAAATGCTCTGGGAGACGCATACGAAGGATAAACTTTCTTACCCAGCCTTGTAATAAATCCCGAATATTTTCCCTGCCCGTCGGGAATAGGTGTGAACCCTGTTTTCAGATTTTCGAATTCATTTTTATGTACCAGTACTTTTGCCCCGCTCAACTTAACCATTTTTTGCAGGTTGCCGGTGTGGTCGTAATGGGTGTGGGTGAGAATGATCAAACGGATGTCTTCCGCTGCAATTCCGGCTTCGCGAAACAATATCCGAAGTTTTTTCATTCCGCCGCGCACACCTGTATCAACCAAAATGGAATTGGCGCCGTTGACAATAAGCGCCACATTCGAAAATCCTATTTTTTTTTGCAAAATTCCGGGTGTAGTCATTCGTTTAAAGTTTTCCAAAAATACACTATTCCCACTTTTATTCAATCTGTGGCTTATTGAAAATCATATTATCTTTGCGCCACAATCGTAAATTATGGCAACTTTCCTTTTCGA